>Ga0115847_100373_pt2 | contig 11074 bp, 6 predicted proteins | sample InSIn5SAF170_FD_83861 | JGI IMG/M metagenome (GOLD analysis project Ga0115847, IMG submission 83861)
GAGGCAACTTTAGATGGGAAGCTCTTCTGACTGTTGTAACATGCGAGCCTCCTCAATGGCGCGATGCTACACCCTCCTGACGTTCGGATACGAAGGTCTGGCAGATTGTGCTCGGCTGAGGTCATGACAAAGCTGTCACGACAAAAGCTGTCACTTTTGGATAGCTTTGAGCGCTGATTATCAGACTCTACATGAAAAAGAGTCACTGGAATGACATCACGCATGGAGGAGCGCTCTCCGGAAGACGACTCTAGGACTTAGGATTGTGATTTGCCTTGGTACGGACTCCTATTAAGCTTCCGCGTTCTTGAATATGATATATGATCTCCATGACCGATCGGCGTCTCGGACAGCTGCGATCCTGGAGTCGCATTATCGTTCCCCAATGATAAGCCTCGAGTTAATTGTTCAAGTGTTTCGAGACGTCTCGTAAATTACGCTGGTCATTCGGCAGTGTTTCGGCGTGACGAGCATTGATGACGATAAGGTGTGGACACAACAGCCTAATCGAGCGTCCGCTCAAATATGGGATGCCATAAGTGGTCGCGAAGGTATCACAGTAGCACGGCTTCCTGGAGGCCTGCTGCGACACCTTCAGCACAAAGTGCCGACAACTGTAATATCATCGTTCCTCAAACAGATAATGCAGACTTATTGGTCGTGGTACACGACAAGAATCTCACCTCTAGGCGCCAACATTGTCCAATGGTAACACGAAAGAGAATCACTATCAACTTCTAGGCGTTTGTGATGAGCTTTGAGGACCACCAATTCAGCTCGTAAACGGTCATATGCGCTCTCCAGAACGAGATCATAGGGGCGGAAGGACTTGTTTAGGGGCAAGAGTCCTGCCTGTATCACGCGCCTAAAGCACATCTCGGGTTGCCTAATAAATGTTCTCGTGGTAGAACTGGATGAGCTCATGTTTCTTGTTAAGAATCCTCATTTGAGCGCTTGGGAACGCCATCTACCTGTGCTAACTTCAGTGTCCGACATCGACAGCATCTCTGTTCATAACGAACTGTCAGTGAGGCTTTTTCGCAGCATAGATTCATGATCTTTGGCTCCTTCGTACAGCATTGTTGCACAAGCACTCATTGGTATCTGAAAGCGAAGCAGCAGCCCCAGCACACTGAGCTCAACAGGACGCTGTCGTAGGATGTACCAAGGTCAACTGCCGTTCGTAAGCAAGGAGGGGATGTCGCGCAACACTGCAGGCCACGGTTGGACAATGAGCATGGATCGCTGCACTCCTGCGCTGGAGAGTACCTTCCATACTTTTTCAGACACCTTGGTATGTTACAGTTCCCAAGGCCCTCCGTCAGGACTTAACGGTCGAGATACCTATTCGGACCACAAGTCCGTTCAATGCTGACTTCGCCATAGAGGAGTAGTTTCGCGATGAGCAGCAATCCCGCAAAATGCAAGTGTAATGCCAAGCGAGACGCGTCTGGGAAAGTAGGATGGTTGGTGAGATCTCCAAATACCTTGTTTGTTACCCTGTTCCGTTCCCCTGTAATAATTCGTGTTGGTAAGGAGTTTAACGGAAAAGTCAGCGTGAGACCGCAATTGTTCTCCGCAAGAGCGTTGGTGCGATCTACCTCTAGGCGATGGTCACCCTAATAATTTGTGAATAGTGTTAGCTCGAGGGGCGTTTTCCGGGGCATTAGCCGATACAATCTGCCAGACCTTCGTATCCGAACGTCAGGAGGGTGTAGCATCGCGCCATTGAGGAGGCTCGCATGTTACAACAGTCAGAAGAGCTTCCCATCTAAAGTTGCCTCTACTGAGTCAGTCGCGCGACCTGACTCAGTCAGACGACGTTGTAGGGGGTTCATTCTTGACATTCAGACGAGGGGGCATTTGCGCCTCGGCTGTAGTACGAGGACATGGCTGACGGTTCTCCAGCGGCCTTTTATATTCCATTTGATGCCACAAAACTGTCCATTGAAGTGTCGTCTGTGTAATTTCCGAGGCTCGTGACTGACAGCACCGGTTGGAGGCAACTAGTTTACAGCGATGTCAAGTCACGACGTACTAATTATTTGCGATCATTGAAGGTACAACTTCGGTACCTATTCCGCCTCGGTTGCCAGCGGTGGTGTTACACCGAGCTTTGTGGATCGTCCCCTCGCCCGCATAAAAATGAATGGCGGAGATGTGCTAAGCAATAGCAGAGCAACGCGGTGTACTCTCGGTGCATAAGATCAGCAGAGTCTCGAAGCTGAGCTCCATTCCATCAGTCTCCAGCAAGTCTCGTGATTCAGACGCGCGGCGCATGATCTGTTGAATCTGAGATGAGTGAGGCTGTACCTGCGTACTCCATAGTGGTCCCGCCGCAATGTCTGATGATACGCCTCGATTCAGCGTCGCGCAAAATGAAAACTAGATTGTCTCTTGTCTAGACTCTCTTGACATGGCTGTGCGAGCCTTGATTTCAGCCATGTTGCCGCCATGAGTATGATGCTGCATCCACAAAATATGTCTAGGTAGAACGCAAGAAGCTCTAGCGGCGCCCAACAATCCTTAGAACACGTGCGCGGGCAGCACGAACGACACAGAGCTCGTCTTAGTGGCTGCATAGTAGATTCCACGCTTCGTGATTGGACAGCGGTGTTGTTTATTCTGCCCGTTGTACAGCTCGAGGAGTACTCGTGGCCCAACACAAGTTTGGTAGCTTATGCGTCATTGGTTGGAAATACTCCTTCACAATACACCCGACGGATTTCACACTTTCCCTAGAGAAGTGTTCCGCGACTCGCAGCACTTCTTTTGCAAGGCATGTGATCGACAAAAATCATGTGTCGGTCATGCTCCGAACTTAGCCTGCTTTTAGCCATCTGCGGAAGCAGGCACGAAAACGGGACACGAGAATATCGGACGGTGAGTCTGAACCCCAGGTACCTCGGTGTTGAGTTGATCAAGGTCGTGTTATCAGAGAATAGCATGAACAACGTGTCTATCACTCTGCCTTGGACGGAGCAAGTCAGCAAAAGTGTCCAGTAGACAATCCTTCCTTGAAGAGCACGCTATTCCAAAAAGTAAAGAATGGTGGTAGCTAGAAGCCCATGTCAAAACAACTGCTAAATCTGTCTTCACATTCACCGCTCTTGCTAGATTTGCTAGATGGCACCTTGAGATGCTTCCTGTAAACCACAACGGGGTATAAACTTTTGTCCATAACCACCCGAAATCAGCCGTAACCTGTTCATCACAGAGTTATATTCTCGGATCAATCATAACGTGCTCGCGCTCATAGCCGAGCTATGCTTTTGCTTTCCCACTCGACCGCGGTAAACGCCTGTCTGCCTCCCATGCCATCTTGATGGCTCGTAACTGTCGCTTGAACGCAAGAACAAAACAATCAAAAATAAATAGTAGGGCGGCTTGAACGCTCGATTCCTTTCAAACCAGGACTTGCGTCCATGAACGTATGTATATGCTGTCGTGCTTGCCGGGGTGGACTACCAACCCTTGGTATGATATTCGTTGGCCACATTGAAATAGTCATTGTAGGAATTGTTGGTCTTTGTGACGTCCCGTAATAATGCACGATGAGGTTGAGGTTGTGCAGCAGCCATTTGACCCGCACGCTGTAGGTTAGCCATAGACTTGGCTTCGCGCTTGAGAAATGCATTAACGGTCGTGTTCTTCTGTTGCCGCTCCCAAAGCAGGTTCTTCCGCAGAGACTCTGTCAACTCCGTTGAGAGCATGTTTCGTCTTGTAGTGCGAGGAGAATGGGCCATGGTGTATGCATTCTCGTTGCTAGGCGGCGGCACATCGATAGCGCGGCTAATTTTACTAGGGGCCATCATCAGGGCGTCCTCGTTTCGTGACTCTGGCGAACCTGAAACTGACGGTCCGTGGTGAGACGAACTTCCGCCCATACGACGTATTGCTGGCGAGGACCTCGAAGCAGCACTGATCAAACCTTTCGCGCGATCACCTTCAGTCAGACCAGCAGTAAGCACCGATCGTCGACTTGGTAGATTGGCCGTGCTGTCAACCCGCTTGAAAACTGGTTGGGAAGGTGGCTTCTCCTCTTCAGGCTGTTCGTCTTCCCATCCCTCCTCGTCGTCCTCTTCTATTGCAGAGTCGTCAACGACAGACTCATCTTCATCATCGTCGCTAGCAATGGCGTTATCATCCGCTGGACTACCGCTTTGAATCGTGTGTTGCTCGACGACTTCTCGAAATGATGTAGTCTTCTTTTGTTGAGGCTGCTGGCTTCGAGTCAGGCTTCTTGACAGGCTGCTCTTCCTTGGCTCAAGAATATGTTTACGATACGACATCTGTTGCTCAAACGAGCTGTCGTCGTCCTCAGAAGAACCCCCAAGTGTAAACATACCAACCTTCTTTGGCGTCGCACCTTTCGTAGCGTTCTTGGATGCAAGTATAGGCAAGTTCTTAGTCAATGTCGAGCTTCCTCGTGAGTGTAGAGACGGTACTGGCGAGAAGCCATGCACAACACTGCCTGATTTGATCAATCCATCGGAAGACGCACTAGTATCTGAGTATCTGTGCGTGCTTTCACGCTCGGTGCTCAACGTGTTCGCCGTAGTATTCGTCGCTGTCGACATGCATGAGAATTCGGTGCCATAGTTCTCGGATCGATCTGAACCGGACGAATGCTGCTGGGGGTCGGACTGCTTCTCTGGCGACATTCTGCTTACGACAGCCTCCTTGATCTCGGGATCCAAAGGCTCGAACGTCTTTTCTTGTTGTATGTTCGTAATGATCTTCTCCAGCGTACGTGGCGTCAGGTGTTGTTCCTTGCCTCTTGACTTGCTCAAGGCCGAGTTCTCTAAACAGCTGTTGACGGAGTCATGATCGCTGTCCGATCCAGGTGAACTCGACAACGAAGGCACATCCTCCTTTGGCGGCAGAGGAATGTCGATGGCGGGAACGATCGTCTTTTCAGGTTGTGGTGGGCAGCAAAGTGTCTCTCGGGCCCACACTCGCCAGCTCAAGTTCTCCAGTCTTTTGCCATCAGGAATGGTGCTTGCGCACTTGGAAAAAACTAGAACGGTCGTCAGCACTACCAGGCTTAGAAGGTCGTGGTTTCACATACCAGTCCACATCCCAAAAAGGTTCTCCACATTTCTCGGATCGATCTCGTGCATTCGAGCAGCATCAAGTTGCAGAACAGGAGCGTGAAGCATTTTGGTCGATTTGTGCCCGCGTGTGGGCTGTCCTTCCAAGTTGAAACCCTCTCAATAACAGCAGATATCAGGTCTCGTACGCTTCGTCGCGTGGGATTGGGATTGAGAATTGCCTCAGAGGGTCGGCGCAGGCTTGTTTTGAAATTTTGTGCTGTTTGCGGTCCGATGTGCCGAGCAGAAGCCGTTTGGTGATGTCAGTGAACGGGTATCGCTGTATCGGAAGATCGAAAGGTCAACGCTTTCGTTGTTTATAAGTGGTATGGAAATAACTTATGTGTCGACGTATGTTATTCTGGAGGAAGAACCGGGAACTTGAGCAGGGAGCGGCAATGCAAGACAATTATGGACAGCGGTCTCAACGGCATGCCAGGGCGAGAGGATAAGATGAGTGGATATGAAGACCGCGGCCGTTCTGAGCCCTGATCTCTGACGCCCCAGGTCTGGCAGCACGGACGCTATGATCCCTGCTTAAAGGCAATCGATTTCAGCTTGACGACTGAATGTTTGCAGCTTGAAATGACAAGACGGGGAGGGAGTCCGCTACCCGTGACACCGCTACGGATAACCTCGTGATGGCCAGGTGACATAAAAAGTTCTAGGCTTGCAGTTGACTTCATTAGCCGGAGCCGGTCGCGCTTGCAGGCTAGCGGTCCCCTGGCCGTTATGCAGCTAGGAATCGGGGCTGAGGACGCTTACAAGTGTTGCAGCCGGTGCTTGGATCGCCGACCAAGGATTTGTGGGCCTCGAGTTGGTCAGGTGCTGATTGATTCCTGCTTTCGAGAAGGCGCCCTAGAGTATCGGCAAAATTGCGACTCTCCAACGCTCCCACGTCTTGCCCCAAGCTGTCGTCCCACTTATTGATAGTCCAATCGCCGAAAGGGAGTATTTCACCGCTGACGACTCACGCCGGTCCTTGCTAAACCAGGCCCCGAAAACAGCTTCCGTTACTCTTTGGGCAGGTGTCAATGCTTCGGGCCAGTTAAATGTGGCCTGTTGTACCTGCTGACTTACAGAACAAAAGCAAATTGCATTGTTACAATCAATATCCTTGATCTATGACTCGCCATGTACAAGGTGAGAGATAATGCCTTGTTTAATAACCCACGTTCTCTGCTTCTAGGTACAACCCAGTTCTCATCACAGCAGGAAGAGCGTGATTGAGGACGAAGCTGAAAGCTTACGGGATCCTGGGTCTTATGTTATTCTTTTGTCGGACTCGTGCGCTACGATCTATGCTATCTGGTCTCGGTTGCGCGTCTTCCTCAGTTCCCCGTGAGTCATTGCTTGGCGACTTTGTGATACAGACAACCAAGTACTAGTAACATGCAACTCTATACGAATTGCTGATTCTGATTTGAATGATGAAACGATAGTCTGCAATTGGCTGCAGTTGATCGTAGTGATCCTGGAGCTGTCCAGAAGTGCACGAGGTGGGACAGACAGTCGAAACAAATAATCTCGGTGACGGTCTGCATCTTGACTTCACAGAAGCAACTTCGCGCGACGGGCCGGATAGGTGTGGGGGGAGCACAGCTCATGACCTTTGGCCGTCAGCAATGGCATTGATCTGCTGTTTACTGTCGGTGCACGGGAGCAACTATAGGCGGCGATATAGTGAAGTGGATCTCGCTTGCCGTTCACAGTGTCGGTGTCGAAGGATCTAATTCAGGAAAGTGCACACGGGTGATGGCTCGGTTGATAGAGATTTTGTATGATGCCTGGCAGTTCCGATGATTCGGTATTAGTACCAGCACGAGGGATTGAGCACTACCAGTGTGGTAGAAGGGGCTGGTCACTGTAACATGATTTGAGGTCTATGCAAGCCAGCAAGCTTGAGCGAACACGGCATCTGTGCCACTGCAGCCGCAAGAGACCAATTTGGCATGATAGAATGGGAGCAATAGAGCACGGCCCAGCTCGTACCACACCTCTGGGAAAATTGGTGTAGAATATACTGAGCGCATTGAGAATAGTATGAGCGGGGAGCTGTGCGGATTGTGGGTATCGGCATCTGACATCAGTGTAGCGTGCATGGGGGACATCTCGGATTGCCCGATCCGAATCTCTGGTCCCTGCACACTTCTCGAATTGGTGTGCCGCCAACCCGTCCAGTCAAAACGTTTCTGGTGATAAGAGCATATCAACATCCCACGTCGAGTCTAGAGTATGGATACGCGCCTTAAAACGCACCTCGAGACGGAGGCACTAGACACGCTATGATGAACAGGTTACACCCGTCTCAATCTAGGAGCCCCCCTAACGGCGTTCGAAGAGAACACTGTTTAGAGAGCTGGCGAAACTGACTGTTTGTTGCCTGAGTTTGTCCGCGGAGGTCGACGAGTGCGATAGTAGTGCGATCCACTGCAGGAAGACGAGCGCAACTCCTCCCAAGCGTGTCCCACGGACGCGTTAAGGAAGATTGTCTCTGAGATCGGGCCTGAACCGGCGCACTGGAATCAAGATGAGTAGCGAAAATGGCCTGCCACGATCCGATGCAGGTACAGAACCTTGAACACATCCCAAATGAACGCCGAGCCACCCAGCATATCTAATTGAAGCACGCTTGCCAGATTTCGGAAGAACATGCCATAATGACTGTCTGCACTTGACATCCTTGCATGGAAGTAGTCGTGACAACAGTCTCGATTCTATCATGATGATCATTGGGTATCATTTACATCGTTCCCCATCGTGCTTTTCTCTATCTTCGTGAACATGAGACGCCAACTTATGCTGCATGCTTTGCATCGCTAGTCTAATAGTCCGAACCATCCTCACCAGGAATAATGACTTGTGAAATCTTGAGTATCAACCGGGTCAGCTGCGTGGCAAGCAGGAGTTGCTGTTTCTTTCCGATCAAGGGGTCAATGACAAAGTGTTCTCGCATGTCATTGCTCCCTGTCTGCATGCAATCTATTCCAAGTCTCGAGTTCTTGTCGTTGTTCTGCCTAGACTTAACGTCTGCTAAAGCCTCAATTGGGCTGAGACCTGAGTTCTCAGCAAGAGCCATGGGAACAGCGTCGAGTGCATCCGCGAAGGCTCTCATCGCATACTGCTCCAAGCCCATGTTCTTTGCAGCCGCATCCTCAACTGCAAGTGAGCAGGCAATTTCTGCAGCGCCACCTCCATATACGACACGGTTGTCTCGAACCAGGTTTCGGACAACGCAAAGTGCGTCGTGCAGTGATCTCTTTGCCTCGTCAATGATCATCTTGTTGCTACCTCTGACAAAGACAGTCACAGCTCGAGTATTGGCACAATCTTCAATCACAAGCATCTTCTCTGTGGTTGTTCCAAAGCTCATCTCACGCACAATACCAGCTCTGCCAAGTTTTTCAGCGCTCAGATCTTCAAATCGGGGTACAATTCTGCCGTTGGTGGCAATTGCAATAAGTTCAATCTCGGGACCACCTACCCATCTTACAGCTGGTAGCTTGTTCTGGAGCAGAAGATGGTTGGCCTCGTCATCGAATCCCCACTGACATATGGCAATATTGGCGCCAGTGTCCTTGATCTGCTGAATCATTTCCTCGAACTTGGTCCTTTCGTATTGCTGAAGTTTTTTGAATTCTTCCACAGATGTGATGTCTAATTTGTGCTTTGTTTTCGGCTTGGGAGGTTCGAATGCGCATGTCAATATAGCGAGCTTTGCGTCTCTCACTTCGTCCGGCATCTGAGGATGCGAGAAGTCCTTGTCAATAATGACGCCCTTGACGAGCAGCGAGTCTTCCAGAGAACCACCGGCTTTCCCGTCGACCTTGATAAGTTCGAAGTCGACGTCTTTCCGCTCTAAATCTGCAACTGACATGACAGCATCCACGGCGATCTGTGCAAATTGGTCGTGTGCCTTGCTGACAATCTTGCTGCCCAAGCTTGTCTTCGCAACCTTGAGCAAATTCGATGTGTTGTCTCTTGTGAAGGGGATCTCGTCACTGATCTTGTCTAGATGAGCCACTGCGACCTCGCATGCTTGATCGTAGCCATCTGCAATCCGAATTGGGTGGATTCCCTTGTCAATGAGATCTGCTGCCTGCTCAAGTAGTGATGCTGCCAGCACCACAACACCAGTTGTGCCGTCCCCAATCTCATCGTCTTGAGATTTTGATAGCTCAACCAGCAATTTGGCAACGTGGTTTGAAATCTCCATCTGACCTAGGATTGTCGCGCCATCATTCGTTATCGTAATGTCGCCGTCTGGAGAGATCAGGATCTTGTCGAGGCCACGAGGCCCTAAGGACGTCTTGACGATACTGGCGACCGTCCGAGCAGCAACGATGTGCTGTTTCACTGCTTCTATTCCCGCCGTTCTCTTCTTCTTGCCCTGATCTCTGACCACTATGAAGGGTCTCCCCTGCTCATCCTTCATCACCTGAGCATTGGACATATCCAATTGCATTGCCATGTTTGTGGAAGTCTGCGCCCTCGCGCAGTGGTGACAGTTATCGTTTGAAACGTCAACACTCAAGGGGGGCTCGACTTTGAGCAACGGGTTCGATTGATACAATGAATGCTTCAATCTTGAGGCGTTGCTCTGGGCGTCAGTCGATGTGCCTGTTTCTGAAATTTCTGGACGCACCTGCCGCAGCTGCGGACAGACACGAAATGTTTTTGGGCCTGAGTGCCTTGTTTTGCCCGCAAGTTTGTTTTGTTTGCGAGGCTGTCGCACTTGATCAAGAGTCCACCAGCCTCTTCTCCGCAATGGTAGGAAAGCGCGAAAGCGCGTTGCGGCTTGCTCTTTCTACGATCACTTTCAGTGCATTGTACCTTTGCGCCGAACACGCCTCTGTTTGCGCAGGTCTTACAGTGCACCGTATCATTTCGCATTGTCTAGACCAATCACACGGGTCCAACATGCCTCCTCGTACGTTCGGCACGCTTGAGGCGCATTATTTATGCATCCAAATCGCTAACACGAAACAGTGATCCATGCAGAGGATGATGCGAGTGATGATGATATGCCGGCTAACGGCGTGACTGCGCGTACGGAGTCAGGGGCGGAAGCGGACGTTGAAGCAAAAGATCAGCTCAAAGACGATCTTATGTCCGATATCGAGGAAAATAAAGGCGCCAAAGCTGCCAACGAGGAAAAGAATAGAGTCTCGCCAACTGCATCCAATGGAGACGAGGACGATGATGAGGGGGAGGATGGAGAGGAGGAGGAAGGGGAGGCGTGGGTCTCCTCTCGAGCTCATATTTCCTACGTCTGACAGAGACCCAGATACGAAGTTGAGACCATCCGAGACCACGAATGGAGGAGAAAAAAGGGCAAGAATCAACGCTGGATATTATTGTACAACGTAAAGTGGAAGAATTATCCAGACACGGACAACACCCTGGAGCCGGAGGAAAATCTGCTGTGAGTGTTGCCATCACTTTAGATGCGTCTTAGACCTCTCTGACTCCAACTCAGTGGATCACGAGACATATTAGCAGAATATCACCACAAGATCGGGGGCGCCCCTCAGCCACCAAGCGGAGAGGAGCCGCAGCTTAAGAAGAAGCAGTCGAAGAAGTCTTTGCGTCACGACAGCATGGCTTCAGCCACAGAAGACTCACCAGCACCGTCCGCTAAGCGTCAAAAACGAATTCAATCAGACGATACAGCAGCCAGTGACGATGAAGATGCAGATATTTTCGGTTCCTGGATGCCAGCTGGCAATAGCTGGGAGAAGACCATCAAAGAGATTCAGACTGTCGAACGAGACGAGAAGAGCGGCGACCTCTACATTCTTATGATATTCAAGAACGGCAAGAAATCGCGTGTGAAAAACAATCTTGTTCGATCGAGATGTCCGCAGAGGCTCCTTGACTTCTACGAAGCTCATCTGTCAGTATAAGTCACACGATTACCCTTGTGTAGTATGGTTTGGTCTTTTGCAGCAACGACATGGCGTCGGGAGTTGATGGGGAAA
>Ga0115847_100405_pt1 | contig 11050 bp, 8 predicted proteins | sample InSIn5SAF170_FD_83861 | JGI IMG/M metagenome (GOLD analysis project Ga0115847, IMG submission 83861)
GCGAGGTAGTATCCAACGAGCGAGACACCAACGTTGACCAAATTCCAGAGCCAGCCGACCATGACCGAGTGGTTTCCAGGCGTTAGCACAGCAATGAACTGGTTCTGGAAGAGCTTGTTGCCATAGAAGAAGATGTCGTTCGCGTACCACGTGCCAGCGGTCGCAAGCAAGCGTGGACCGAAGTATGTGAAGGTCAACTTGAGAGACTGGGTGTCGTATCCAGTAACCTTGCTCTTTTTCTTGGCCGCAGCCAACTGCTTGCTGGCACTCTTCATCTTGTAGACACGGTAGTAGACGAGCCAGAGCGTACCAACAGCCGGAATGGCGAATGAAACGCGATACGTCCATTGCGCAACTGTCTTGGAGTATGGTGGGCTGCTGCCGTGGTGAAAGATAAGGAGAAGGATGATCAGGATAACTTGATTCAGGAATTGTCCCCATCCCTGCATCAGGAAAGCGCTGGTGACTTTGCGACCACGGTGAAGACGGTCCTCTTTGGTGGACACTTTTCCAGATCCGACAGCGTTCTCCATGCCGGATGTAGCTGTCATTGGGTACTCACCACCAACGCCGATGCCGTAGAAGAACAAAGCCCAGACGTAGCAGATGACCCAGCCGTTCTGCGTAACACCCCAAGCCGCCGTAAGCATGATAAGTCCGAGGAACATGATGGTTGCGTCCTGGATCAGACCCCATCGACGACCTATCCAGTCACCAATGAAGCCAACCAAGATCTGGCCGACAATGATGCCGCAAATCTCAAGATAGTCGATCGCTTGAGTCCAGGTCTTGTCGCAGATGTCGAAGTTCTTCCAGCAAGAAGGAAAAGCGGCTTGAAGAAGAGGCCGGACGTTGCCAATGGAGAATAGCACATAACTGTGGCTTGGTCAGTATCTTCATGGGAAAGCGAAATCTTCGTTCACTCGACGTACCCTTCCAGTAACAAGCCCATACCAGGAATGACCATGTTCCTGAAGTATGCGCCAACAGGACTCAATGGATCCTTCTTGAACATGTTCCAAACAATGCCAAATTCCCGCTTCGTCTCCGCGCGGTCAACCTTGGACACAAAGCCAATTCGCTTCATGATTGGCATGTCAGCCCAGTACGTTCCGTTAGTATCGTACATGTCGTCTGGCTTGAGGATCGTTTGGAAAACCTCTTCCTCGTTGAGGTTCATGTTCAAGTCCTCGAAGCCAGCAGTAGCCACATGGTGTCCAGTTCGATTGGGACCATGAGGTGCTTGCACCCCATAGTCGCGAAGTGAAGCCTCGGTTGCCATGTCTGCTGGTGTGCTCTCGTATCCTGGTAGTGAGGCACTTTCTGTCTGCGCAGGACAGGATGCAAAAGGATTTCAGGATTGAACAATACTTTCGTCAAAACACTGCTGCTTTATATGACGATCGTCCCAAGGGTGTGGTGTAAACCCAGATGAGTGACCTCAGTATGCCGATCCACCACGTGGGTGACTGAGTCTTAGTGGGAGACTTCTACAGCAAAATCGTCAAAAAGTGAAGACAGCGAAGAGCACGTTCGAGTATGCCCACCTGTGACTGGCGCAATAAAGCACCAGAAAGTGTCAGACCAACGTACCCTGACAGCGGTACGTCAATTCAGCAATGCTAGCGTTGAAAGCAAGATCGACAAGTAAGCTCGAGCAAATGTTGTGACGCGAGATTAGTAGTGCGTAGCTAAAGATGCTATAAGCCGGCTGGCACAGCGAAGCAAAATCTATAACAACGCGTGCACCGGGAGTTATTAAGAAGAAGTAGCAGCACGAGAGAAGAAAAAGGAAAAAGAAAAATTCATGGATTCGATTGCTAAAAAGTGGATGTACGAGAGACTAGACGAAGCTGGGGTTCATGCAAACCTTCCTAGCTAGAGGACGTTGCGACCATCACGGAGGAAGGAAGGACCATCCGGTCTCACAAATTTCACCGCGGCAGCGGCGATCTCGCCTCCCGCGGGCGGCGGTCATGATTTCGGTACCGAGATATTCGCGAGGAGCTACAGCTAAGACAAAGGAATGGTTTTGCGCAGAGCATTAAGATACTCCCAGTCCACAAATTGTGCTAACGCTGACATTCTGGTGATTCCCTTCACCATCCAACTGGCTTGAGGCACGCGACACATTTCCTTCTTTGCACAATTGGCGGGAGAGCAACGTCATACCAAGCTTTGCAAGCTTTTCTTGTGGCGCTCAAAGCTGCAGAGTCCAAGCCGATCGTGCCGGCTTGTCAGGATTGCCAATTTTTTTCTGGTGGTTGAATGGGAATCTGAAGCACGAGTTGAGGTTACTTGCCACGGGGAGCCTGCATATTTTCGAGATCCAAACAGACCAATAGCCGCTCTAGAATCGAACATGTGCTCAGATGAATGGTCTAGACGTGCTGGAGAGAGGGACGAGATGTGCAGGGTGGTTGCCTGCATGCAGTTAGCTTCCGAACATCCCACCTTGTGGGGCTACGGTCAGCACAATCTGAGAATCTGATATCGCGGGAGTGTCGGACATCGACAGAGGATTATTGATAACATCGACACATGCGTCGTCAGCTCGCGCTGAACAAGAGGGTATGTAGAACGAACGCGTTTCGAGGGACAGAAAACGTGGGACTGGATCTGGGTTCCGAGCAATTCCAGTGGGTCTTACGAATCAGCTGCAGCATGCGTAAGGCTCCGTATCTTTCTGAATACCTGCAGAGTCTTGGAAACTATACTCGAGAGCCAGGAAACATGTTATTCGTTGATGTGCTCGTCCTGTTTGGTATGAACCAGACAACTTCCGCGACATCGAATGCGTACATGCAAGGCTGCTAAGCAGGCTGGTTGGCCCAAGGAGGACCAAGACATTGCCCTTGAGCTTAGTAGTCTTGGTACTGATAAGTCTGACCATAGTCTGAAAAGGCATGTGCCGATCAGCATGAGATTAGGGACTGCGCATGTACACCAGATCAAATCGACACCATCCAAATCCAGGATTGCCGATACCCCGTTGATCTGGCAAGCTGTCTCGGCAAACGGTGCAATACGAACAGTCGACGATGGCCTGTTCATAATACTGGCATCGCAAACTAAAACGTACTGAGATGCAGGGCCTAAGAGGGGGGACGACTTTCATAGCAAAGAAAGAGGACAAGAAAGAATACGAATGGTAGTAAGTATGCAAGACATTACAGATCATGGTATACAACACATGCACAATAAAACCAACAAACTACAACTCCTCCTTCTCCATGTACGTCTCCTCGCTCCCTTCCTCCTTTTGCTCACCCTGCTCACTCGTCATCGTCGTCGTCGTCGTCTTCTCCTCCCCCTTCAGCACCGGCACCTGCCCCTGTCCTTTACCCTTCGTCTCACCACCACCCTGCTGTCCCAGCTGAGGAGGAGCAGCAGCAGCCGGCGCATCCGCATCGCCCACCTCCTTCGTCTCAATCACACCCCTCAACTCGCGCCCGCCCCTCGTCTCCACAACATCCAACCTCCAGTCCCTCCCCTCAGCCGCCCTCTCCACCTCAGCCTTCAAATCATCAATATGCTTCGCGCCCTTGATCCCAAATTTCTGCAACTCCTTCTCGCTCGCGACCCAGCCGCTCTTCCTCGCAATCGTAGCAAGGAACTTCTCTCCACCGACAATCTGGCCCTTTTCTAGCTTCTTGTCCTTGGGGATGAATTTGTGTGCGCCGATTTCAATGTCGCCTACAATGTCTGGATTGAAGTTTCGTGGGATCTGTCCCGTTTCGAGAAGGTTGACTGCGTCGATGAGTTCTTGTGTCAGGCGGTCGTCTTCTGCATCTGCGTCTGCGTCGGCAGATTCCTTTGCGGCCAAGTACGCTGGAATGGACGCTTCGGGCAGGACGGGCGTGCATGCAATGGCGTGTGGTTTTGTCTGCTGAGGTGGGAGGAAGGCGACGTCGTTGCAGAGGCGTGGCGTGTCGATGACCATCAGATAGGCGCAGGTCGTCGTTTCCTTGATGAGCGCAATCTTGTCGACTTGGTTCGGTTGGCAGCGGAACTAATCATGGCACATGATTAGCATATTGGGTGGTCATAGTATGGATTCAGCACAACATACCTGCACCTCGATCCGTCTCTCCTTGCCCGTCAGATCGCACGTTGTCCCTCCCCCCAGATTCTGCACAAGATACCGCACATCGCCCTTCTGCTCCATCCTCGCCAACCCCGTCTCGCTCGCTCCCGACGTCGCCTTCACCTCCTCATTCCCTCCCACTGCCGGTCCTGCCTTCCCACCTTCTGGATCATCAAACCTACCCAGCACATACGCATCAACGCCCCTATCCTCAATAGGCGGGTAAATAGGCACGCCCTTGCCCGGCGGCAGCTGATGGAACTGCCGCACGCTCTGCCCGTAACAGAACGAATAACTCCACCAGCCGCTGTAGAAGTAGAGACAGGTCCCGTCCATGGGCTTGAGCAGCTCCCACCCGCGGTTTGTGGCGCGCACGAGCTCCTTCTCCTCGTCTTCGGGCGTGGTCGGGTGTGTGCCGTTGCTCTTGTCCACGTCCTCTGGTATCCGCGGTATACTGCACAGGTAGCGGCGGTTGTTCAGCACCATGTCTTCGTACGATAGAATATCGCCATCCCCATCCTCTTCCTGCTGTATATCTGCAGGCCCATCATCCGGGCCATTGTGTATGCTGTGCAAGCTCGACTGCGGCGTGGGATGCGGTTCGCTGTGGTGATTGTGATTGTGATTATTATGCGCGTTCCTGGTCTTCCGCGCCGCAGCAATGGCTTCGAGCGTGCGCTGCGCCTGGTCTTCAGACAGCACGCCCTCCGCCATCACAACCTCGTACTGCACACATGTTGTCAGTCAGGGATATCCTTATCATTATTTGCTTGCGCCCAGCGCATGATAGGCATACCTGAGGGTGTGCAAGCACATCGTCAAACACATTGAACTGGTGCTGACTAGCAATTGCCAGCCGCAGGAACGCAGGAAGCGCCCAGAAATGCTTCATAACTTGCAGTGTATTCAACGTTGCAGGAGAAGGACAGAGTAACTAGAATTCACAGGCGCGCATGCATTTGTTGAAGATGATGATGATGCCACGCTTCACGGGATCGGCCTTTCCGCTTCGGGTAACCCCAAGGCTGAACCAATCGCAGAGGACGCATTGGCACTGGCATTGGCATTCGCAGGAGCATTGTATAGATGTCAACAACCCACGCAAAGATCAGTATCTGCAAAGGAAAAGAGCAAATGATAATGTAAATTGCAGACAGTCAATTTCGCTAACATTTTGAACACAAAGCAATGCTATAATGCGTGGCCTCGCTCACAAACCCGACAACACCGCCTGCACGCCTACACTCCCCACATCCTCCCTCCGTTCCACGAACCGCCTCAACTCGCCCACCTCCGCCTTCCCACCTTCCACGGCATTCGGTCTCAGGCGCTCCCTCAACGCCTCAGGTCCAATCACAAAGAGATTGGCCACTTCGACAAGAACCTCCATCCCGCCTTCCCTTTCGAAACTCGTATCCTTCAGTGGCCACGCCCGGACCAGCTCAGAGTACTTTGTTACATCGGACGAGACGACGAGGCCGCCAGTCAGGGATACGACAAATTTACGCAGGTGTTCTAGGAGGAGTGCTCGAAGTGCCGTGGCGACCTCGCTGAGGAAATTGGAGAGATTAGCGCCGTCGAGCGTGAGCGAGGCGAGACGCGCAAGTTTGGTGAGAAAACTGGATATAGCTGCGCAGGTGGGTGTGGATTCGATGGCTGAAGCTAGATCCTCATCGCGCGGGCGGAAGTCTGTCTTCTTTTGCTGGGCGAGCAGTTTAGCTATCCAGGCAATAGTCGCGTCGAGAGTCTCGTGCAGGATTGTTGAGATTTTTGTTTCGAGCGTGGTGAGAGTTAGTGTAGACGTCTTTTCAATGTCGCGGCGCACCGTGACGTTGGACGTAGCTAGAGGGAGGAGCATCGTCGTGATGCTTGTTTGGAGGAGATGGAGGATCGAGATGGACGTTCGCAGACTGGGCAGGAAGTCCAAGTCCGGCTCGGTCTTGCTGATCTTCTGGGCACTGCTGATTTCCAGACCCGCCTCAAGGGCAGAGTTAAGATAGATCTCTCCCATTTGAGTGAGCAACAAGTTCAGCAGTTGTTGCACGTCCTTTGGTGTCTCGGTGGCACTACTCAATTCTAGACCACGTCCTACACCCTCAGCTAACCAGCGAAGCATCCGCTTTGCCGTTGGTAAATGCAGCTCGCCATCCTGCTCAGTGATTTCAATTTCAGTCTTGGACTTGTCGCCAGCTACGTCCTTGACGCCGGCGATTCGCTGAAGCATAGCTTTGTTGGAGACCGACAGTTCTGACGAGTCTAGTCGCTCCATGTACGCATCACGCGCGGAGTCCATTAATTGGCGTCCTCGTTGGCCCAAGCGATCTAGATATGTGGTCGGCTTCTTCTGCCGCCGCGAGTGGTAGATTGTGAATTTGAGGAGGAGGGATGAGTACAGTTCTTCGAGCGACTTCTTCTCGCGCTCAATGTACGAGGAGCCGACCAGATATGGTACGAACAACTCGTCGAGCTGCTGGTCGAGGACAGCTGAGATCTGGGAGGACACGCTTTCTGGGTGTTCCGTGAGACCATGCGATTTGAGGTCTTCCACAAGGCCACTGATGCAGCTTCGCGAGGCTTGCAAGGTGCGCAGGAAAGCAAGAGAAGAGATGGATTCCGCCTTCTGAAGCACCATCTCCAGTCGTTGTTGAATCTGATGACACATTAGTATGCACTGATCTAAGCGTTTGGACAAAGGAGCACGCACTGATTGTTGGAAGACTCTCTGCAGGAATCTCGTGAGCACCTCTTCGTAATAGGGAAATGCCCGCTTGATATCAAACGACTCATCCTGCACAACCAGCTTGACTTCATCAATAAGAGCCTGCAGACCGGGCTCCACACCAGGTGGTTCAGCATCTGGATCGCCGATCCTGGCCCACGACTCGTCATCTCCAGCGACCTCGTCCGTGACGAGCTGGCTGCGATCCAAGAAGAAACTGTGTTGATTCACGAACGAGGCCATGACGCTGGCACCGTCGTGGAAGTCTCGCAGTGCAGAAGCGCACTCCTTCATGCCCTCATAATTCTGGCGTTTACGATGGTCATCAAACTGGTCGAGCAAGTCTGTCTCCAGACTCTCGAGAAAGCGCTCTATAGTCTCACGTGTCTGGTTGCCGCTCGAACTGAGCCTGCTATTCTTGGTGGTGCTGCCCCCATTGGCGGCGCCATTCTTCAGAGTCTTGCCAGCACCACTCACCTGCCGCGAGACGCGTTCAGGATCGAGTCTATGGCTGATTTTGAGCAGCTGCTGCGCTATGGACGCACACCGCACCTTCCTCTCGCTGCCGCCCGATCTGCGCATATCCTCGAGCGGGCCGAGCGTGTTCTTCTCACTAACCTCCAGCCAGCACATGATCAGGAACTTTGCGTCCTGCGCCCTCTTGTGCTGCCGCTCCAGCTCCTCGAGCCGCTCGCCCGTGCGAAGCGCAAAGCTGCCGCCCGCATCAGGACCACCACCATCTCCATACCCCGAATTCAGCGTGCTATCTAGCCGGTTGAACTGCTCAATGGCCTGCTCCAGCTTCTTGCTCAGACTCGTGACATTCTGATTGTGCTGCGCCTCAGCGCGCCTAACAGACGCGCTCAGCTCCGTCTCCTGCTCGGTAAGATCCTCGGATAGACTGCCCAATCTGGAGAGGGTGGTCTCGAAGGCGCGAATAAGAGGCTTGGGATCGAAGGCGTCCTTTGCAGCGGCGCTTGTCAGGGCGGCGGCGCCTGCGCCTGCGCCTGCTCCTCCTGGCAGTTGCTGCTGCTGCGGGTTCTGGGAGCGGCGGGCAGCCTGGGGGATGGCCGACTCGGAGAGCTCCTCGATCAGGTCCTTGACGATGAAGTCCTTGCTGGCGAAGGTGTCGAGCGTGTAGGCGGGCTGGGTGCTGCGCGAGACGACTGACAGGCGCGACTCTCTGTCGGCCATGCGCGGAGGCATTGTCGGTGGGGGAAGGGGGAATTCCCAATGGGTGCTACCTAGGGATCATGGACACCGCGCGTATGTAACTGTACAGGAGTGGGTGTGCGTGTTCGTGTGCGAGTGCGAATGCGAGTGTGCGTATGCGACTTCCGCAATAAGCAGGGAGCCGTCGTGGCTGCCGTAGGTAGAGTGGTCGCGGCTGCCGTATCTGTCGTACTCGTAATGTCGTGGGCCGCAGCTGCCAGTTCGTCACTTGTCGCTCGTCACTCTGGGTCTGGGCAGAACAGAACTGGGGGGGAGAAGGTGCAGATCACCACACACTGGCAGCTGCGGCGGAGTGTGCACGCTGATTGGTGCGGACAGTCCAGTGCGCCTGCCCATTCTGACGCGTTCAGCCCTACGCGAGCATATGGGCGGAATAACGGAGACTCTTGCGCCTCAACAAGGAAAACGCAACGCATGAGGCGGATCCAATTGGGCATTTTCTTTGTGGTATCGGCATTGGCACTGGCTCACCCAGCATCATCCCAGGCCAAGCAAAACATCAACCAAGTTGACTCTCTTTCTTGCTCGCTCTCTCATTCTCTCTCTCTTTCCTTCCCGCATTTGGCCACCTTTCTGACGCTCGTTTTCCGCTGCGTACCTCCCCGAGTCAACCATCACCCTTCCAATTGTCGCCCGTATATTTATCTCCGAGTCAACCCAACCCACCCCGACCATCCGTACCCGGTCCTGCTGACCCGCCCAGCGCTCTCCAACGCAGCAAAGATGGGCCTGACCGAGAAGGAATCAATTGCATTCCACCGCAACACCACTGCCACAGGCAAGGAACTGGATGCCATAGAGCGGGAGAAGCTGCTCAAGCGCATCCTGCCCGTGCCAGCCGCCGACGACGACAACGACAACGACAACGACAACGACAACGACATCAGCATGAGCGTGCCGCAGAAGATACCGCGGAGTCCGCCCAAGAGCACGTACAAGCCGCAGCAGTACGCGAAGAAACACAAGGCGTCCGGCACATCCACCACCAGCAGCACGACGACATCGTCAGCAACGAGGAGACAGCAGCAACAACAACGGCGACGCACAGCCCGACGGAAGCCGATCCGCAACCTGCTCAAGACGCAGTTCGCCGTGCTGCTGTACACGCTCATCCAGTTCTTCTTCGGCCTGTACATCCGCGCCCGCATCGCCTACCACGCCGTCTCGGAGCGCATCCTCGCCGTGCTCTACTACCACCACCGCACCCCAGAGCTGATCCGCAAGGACGTGCGGCACCTCTCCAAGCTGCCCCAGCACCTGTCCGTGATCCTGACGCTGAGCCCCGAAGACGCAAACGCAACCGGCCTGGAGAAGCTGCTCAACGACGTGGCCGAGATCTCGGCCTGGTGCGCCAGCGCCGGTATCCCCGCCCTCAGCATCTACGAGCGCACCGGCGTCCTCAAGCGCCATGTCCCGCACACGCACCACGCCATCTCGCGCACCCTGCAGGCCTACTTCGGCAACACGCCCTACGCCAAGTGCCCGACTGTGTCCATCCGTGCGCCCAACCAAGCGACCTTCAGCCCGCCCAACACGCCGCCCGAACTCGCCGATGCACTCTCCCACGAAGACGCACACGCAGCAGCTGCACACCCGCAGCACCTTTCCATCCTCCTCCTCGGCGCCGACGACGGCCGCTCCACGCTCGTTGATCTGACAAAGACCCTCGCAGAGATGGCGCAGAAGTCCAAGCTCAACGCCGAAGACATCAGTACCGACCTCATCGACGCCGAGATCAGCGAGTCCGTCATGGGCGAGCCGGACCTGCTCCTGGTGTTTGGGCCCAAGGTCGTGTTGGAGGGCTATCCGCCCTGGCAGGTGCGGTTGACGGAGATCTTTTGCGTGCGGGATAATCTCGAGGGAGTGGGCTATCAGGTGTTCCTGAGGGCGTTATGCAATTTTGCAAAGGCCCAGATGCGCTTCGGGCGGTGATCAACTGTTATATCGAATTTGTGTGTGTGCGTGTGTGTGTTTGTGTGTGTGAAGAAAGGAAATAAATGTTGGCCCTGTTTAGATAGAGTCTGGCTCTGCATCGGTAGGCTCTTGTATGGACTCGGCTTCCTGCATGGCGCTGGCGAGTTTGTATCACTCTACGTATATATATACACCAAATATCTGGTTTTGCTTGTTCTAGACAGCGTCCCGAATCGATGACGTTTCTATGTATATATATGAACATGTACATACAATACAGTGCATAGTAAATCTCTCTCTGCGCCAATCGTCTTTGCTCGGAAAGGTTGGTGGGGGGGTATCAAAGCCTCGAGACACACACATACACACCTGCCTCTCCTATCCCTCATGACCCAAGCCTATATACATCCAATCACACACACACACACACACACACACACACACGATCCAATCCAATTCGCAAATCCCAAGAACCTCTCCTCTTCTTCTGCTTCTTTCTCCCACTTTTGGTTTGCACAAAACACCACATAGCACTCTCCCATCACATCCCCCCAATATCATACCAGTACTCCTCATCCAGCCCCTCTCTCCCAGGCATCTTGACCTCCCTCCCTCCGCCACCTCCTCCTCCTCCCACCCCATCCAGCCCCGCAACCATCTCCTCCTCAAACCGCACATTCAACAACCGAATCTTCAACCCGTACCCAGATATCAGACTGACGAGTTTACTCGTATCTGCCGTGATGGGCGCCTGGTTGAGCAGCATGAGTAAGCCATCTAGCCATTCGGAGGCCAGCGTGTGCGTTTGCGGGTGTAATTGCAACAAGACTGTTTCGTGCTGTTCGGTGCGGTGGTGAGTGCTGGATTTCGAGTTGGTGCCGGACGGGGTGGTGGATGAGGATGAGGTGTACCCGTGTATCGTTATGCGCGTCGAGGGATTCATATTCTGCTTTGCTAGGGGCTTTTGTACTTCGCCCTTCTTCGTGGTGCCGTTGACGACGCCGTTTGCGCTGCCGAGTGTCGTGGCCGAGGCATCGGGCTGGAAATGCACGCCGTGCCCACTGGTACTTCCCTTGTTGAATCTTGCTTTCGAATTC
>Ga0115847_100408_pt1 | contig 10979 bp, 5 predicted proteins | sample InSIn5SAF170_FD_83861 | JGI IMG/M metagenome (GOLD analysis project Ga0115847, IMG submission 83861)
CTCCCACCTGCATTCGTGAGTAGCTTCGACGTGAACATACGTGGAGTTGCTAGAAGACATCTCTGAAGTGCCCGATGTGAAAGAACAAAGTAACAAGCTGTAAGCGTGCAAGACATTGATGGCACTCGCAGTCCAATCTCAAGGATGAGCATGAGCATTACGCATCAACTCCTAGGATCTAAAAGTATGACTCTTGCCAGCCATCTCCTTCCCAAACTTATTGCGCTTAGCACCGGTACTGGTATCCAGTGCTTTGGCAAAAGGGTTGAAGGGTTTAGCAGGGTTAGAATCCTTGTATGTACTCAAGGGCTCTGGCTGCGGATGAAGCATACTCGGCGCGTTAGTATAGTCAAAGGGTTGGATGTTAGTAACTTCTGCGTCACGCTCGGCCTGGTCTGCTTCTTTTTTGGCCTTTTTGAAGGCTTGTCGAGCTTGCCTCTGGGTTAGTACAGTGCCTTCATCCGTGATGGCGAAATCTTCGAGATTCTTAGGCTCGAAGGCAGCCATATCTTCAGTAGGGTCGAGTTCTCCTGCAGCACGCTTCTTCTTGCGATCGGATAATGTGAAAGGTACGTCGATGTCGGGCTCTTCCACGATTCGTACTTCACCATTAGTCGGCTGTGGCGGAAGTGGTGGGAGGTCGGAGGCAGCGGACATGGGACCATTAATTGTCCCAGCTGCATTAGCAGAACCGTTGGCAAAGGTCTGCAACGGCATGATAGACATGAGGGCCGTCTGGGCCGTTTCTGGATCGAAGACTGGTTGAGTGGCAACTGGCTGCATCGTGCCCCAAAAGCTTGACGACGCACTTCTGCTCGCTAGCGTTTCTCCGATGCTAGGGCCTCCACTGTTCGTACCATTCTGTAGCTCGCCACTTTGCACAAGCTTTTGCATTGTTGCAGCAACACTTTGCTGGACTTCTTGCGGCTTGGCATTCGGGTTCGCATGTCTGAATTGCCTGAAAGATGCCAACTTGTCGACGTTTCGGTCGAGCACCTCTTGTACCGTTGGACCATCGACTCCCTCACGTTTTGCTTCTTTGATCTTATCAAGAACCTCCTGCCAATGCTGGCCAACGAAATACGATGCTCTGCCGCCCATAAGTCTGGGGTTGAAGAGCTGCATTCTAGTCTCAGGCTTGTTCTCTGCACAGCTCCACAGGTATGCATTGCTCATGATACTGGATATTCCTTCGTCAAATTTTCGCGCCTTCTGGTCGCGCCATTCGTGTAGTTTTCGAAAGATAGCGAATTGCTGCTTGTCCAATGACTTGACATTTCTGGTCAACAGAAGCTGAATCCAGCCATTTGGACCAAGACCGTTTTCGGGATCATAGACGCGACGCTCGAAGACTTGCAGTGATTCCTTCTTCGAGTTTATCAGCACATAGTCGACCAAATTGTTTTCAGGCGTAGACTGTCGAATCAGCTCGTTGCGCATGTTGTCGTAGATGTAGAGAAGATAGTGCGTATCGGATCGAGCATAATCAAGCAACTCCTGAGGTAGCGGACGAACACGCCAGTCTGCCAATTGATACTGCTTCTGCGCGAAGAAGTTGGCGAACTTCTGAAGGAGGTAGGCAAGACCTCGGTGCGGATAGTGAAGAGCGTTGGCCGCATGATAGGTATCGAAAAGGCCTACAACGTACAGCCCAAGATCGCGCTGCAGCCATACCATGTCCGACGCGGAACCATGGAAGACCTTTACGATGTTGGGATCTGCAAAGACTTCGTTCAGGACCTGCAGGTTCTCTCGCCATGGTCTGAGAGTGTCGACGACCCAATCTTTGGAGCGTGTGCTGACTTGCATTAGACATACTAGCCCAACATAGGAGTTTCTGTCGTTGTGCTCCAGATCAATGGCAACCTCTTTTGCTTGTTTCAACTCCTCGAGCATCTCAGTTACACCTTCTTCTGTGTCTACCCATACAGGCTCGCTGTTCTCTGGGCGCGTGAAGGGGATTGGTAGAGTCTCTTTGTAAACAGATGGAGGATACTGGAGGCACTCTATCTCGTATGCATATGGATGTTTGTAGCCGTCATCTTGCGAGCCAATGCTCTCCTCCAGAGGTATCTGAGCATGTGGCTTCTCCCGCAGAAGAGGTCGCCAGTGGCTTGTTTCATAGTTGTTGACAGGGGTCTCGAACTGTGTTTGTGGTTTGGTCACTCCATACGCGGTTGAGAGGTTGGTGGAATATTTTGACTTTATTGCAGGAGGTTCAGGTGTGCTTGCTTGTGATGGGCTTTGCCGCTTAATCAGGCCATTGAACTCGTCCAGATTGGCGTCGGCCTTCTCGAGGAGATCATCAATCACATCGACAACTTTCCTCCAATTGTCATCAACGCTATCCCGATCTTGTAGAGCTGGAGGCTTGAGATTAGTCTCTTTTGTAGCTGCTTTGAGCAATTTGCTTGTCAGGCGCAATAGGTGGGCATTTTGAGAATCGAGGGACTTGTTGGCTTTGTCGCTTAGAGAGCGGTGGAAGCTCAAATCATGACTTGCAATGCTGCCGGCGCTTCTGGTGACTTGGACCAAAGACGATGTGACTCGATCTTGGTAGGTCTTGAAATCCGCCGGTATATCGGTAGACATGTTTCCAAGTAAGCGAAACATTCGACGACAAGGTCGAGAAAAGCGTCTTCAACTTAGAACAAGATGCATGAGGTACGTGGAAAAGTTTCGAGCGGTAGGTACAGATATTCAGATGCAACTCCGATTAGTGCAAGCGCGATGTGGCCAGTAGCCTATGCTTTATGTGGCTAGCGCATCTTTTGACTGGCTGTGGCGGCAGGAGCCATCACGAACGATGACAATGCTTTGCGTACCTATGAATGCACCATCGAGCCCATTTGAGGAGGACATAATAGAGCTTCTGGACTTGCTGAGTCAAAACCTATAGACCGTGTTGAAGCATGTCGGCCTCACTTGCCCCAGAATGCAATGAACTCAAGGAGTAAGAAGCCATGACAGTCCTCTCTTTCCGAAAGAGCTAACGCAAACCAAAGAAAGTACGACGCTTGCTTCTTGAAATGGTTCTCGGAGAGTGAGTAAAGAGGGTAGGCCTGAACAGCGCTGACACGGTCACAGAGTATCTTCGTGGCAGCTCCTCTGCGGATGAATGTGCAAATCTCTTCAAGAAGTACAACACTTGCTTGACGGTATGTCACTGCTTAAGATTGCGTCAGTCGTGCTATACAGAACTAGGAAGCTGACGATCGATGGTACGGCAGAAAGCGTTGAAGGAAAAAGGTATCGATCAAATGATACAGGAAGCCAGAGACAGCACCACTCCTGAAACTGACGCCGAACACCTTAAGCGGTGACACTGGACTCAGAGGATAGCAGAGCTCATATACTCTTGAGTCTATCCGCCCGCAGAGATCGCCTCGAGATGAGCAAACCTCATCGCGACCATTGCCCGCCCAGCTCAATCCCACCCAAAGCAATGTCATGGGGGTGAGGATAACAATGGCTCATATCATGGTGCGATGCCAACGCTCTTATCGAGCGACGACTAGATCGCTTCTCAGCACCCACTTCTCACCGCTCAAAACCTCTTTGCCTTCATGTAAGAGGCACTCTGGAAAGTGTCTGTGGAAGAGAGCACTCCCGGCCTGAGGATCTACAAGTACAGGATCAGGCTGCTTGTCCCTTTTCGAGGCAGCTTCGGGGTAGAAAGCAGTCTCTCCACCTTTACATGCCGTCAGATATATGAGCAACGTCCAAGTTGTTTTTCCTTCTACGCCTCCGGGGCAGATCACCTTGTTACTTTCATCATAGTGTTGGTCGAAGAATTGACCAGGCCGGTATCTGTATATTCTAATGTTGGCATTTAGCCCTAGCACTTCACCTCCCCAGATGCTCTTGTCCTCGTAAGAAGCAACAAGATCCTTGATTGCGGTGTCTTCCCAAAGCCTTTGAGCGAATGCTGGGTCTTCGATCTGGAATCGATCGTTCACTCGTGTTGCTTGCCCGCGTTTAGGCTTACCTGGAGTCGTGGTAAGAGAGAGTGTTGACAGAAATGTCACATATTCCTTGCACAGATTTGCAGTGAATAGATTGCGCACGACGAGTATTTGGTCCTTTAGAGTCTCCTCAACTGCCAATACTGAAGCAGAAAGCACGGGCTTCAACTGCGGCCAATTTGGAGGAGGAGGCCTTGGAGTTGGCGCTGGCGCATTGTTGACCTTTGCTTTGGGCTTTTGTTTTGGCGGCATTGTGTATTACCTTATTGATTTTGATGGCATTTGAATCGCGGCGGACATATATCAGACACGACGCGGTGGTGGGGTTCAGAGCAAGTTTGAGCACTTTGACTCACTGCTAATTGTACAAGAGCGGGTTGGCTGAGATGAAAAATCTGATTCGCTGTCTGTTGTTCACGAACGGTTAGCGTCCTGAGAAACAACCTGCAGGGTTGCGGCGGTGGGTCGATAGCGCCTGCGTTGTTGGAGGTTCGAGAAGCGATCTTTCTCACATGGAACTCCATGCACCATCGATCTCTTCACCCCAGATGTCTAGACACGGATCCGAGACACACTCTGCAGTAAACAGTAGAGCAGACCTACATGATGTCGGCCAGCGTAGCCACGTCGGCAGTAGGTCTGCTAGACCGACATTATTCTCCTCAATCAGTACATGCAGACTCGAATGCGCCAACGTGGTCCGATCAGATGGAAGTTGACCGCCCCAGTCAGGAACGGTCCAAGAGCCGCGAAGCGAACATTGCAACACTCGACCAAGCCGAAGATGGGGCGCAGGCCGACTCCGACCGAAGAGATACCATCGGAGGCCTTCTGGCTGCTCTTGCCACCAATACGACAGCGAAGCCGAACGAGCCTTCTATACCTGCACCGGCACCAGCACCTGAGCCTGAGTCTGCCGCTACCGCTACAACTGCGCCTGCGACTGCACCAACACGTTATTCTGCAAGTCCTGAAGCCCCAGCAGACTCCCCAATTTCGCAAACATCCCATGCTGAATCCCAGCAAATAGACGAGGAAGGCGCGATCAAGAATTCAAACAACGCGCGCTTGCCCTCAGTGGAGCCAATCGGGACCTTTCCACCTCCTGTCATGCCTTCAGATCCTGCCTCGATGCCGCCGATGCCCATAGATCTACAGTGCATGGCCCTATATGATGAGGACATGCCGTTGCCATTTCCTCCATTCGACCTACTACCAACGGATCAGTTTCCTCAGGAGCCAATGCCAATACGAGAACCGACCCCAGTCAATGTCAAGCGTCAGTACGACGCATTCGCACGGCTGGAATTTGCAGACGGCATCTTCTACCTCAACACCTACCAATGCGAGCTTGGAAGGGACCAGCATGCTTACAAAGATGCTTTGAGGAGAGAGCGAGAAGCACAAGAGGCCGCCGAACTTGAGAAACATCAGCCAAAGAGTTCAAGTGGTAAGGCATCACAAAGGGTACAATCTATAAAGGCTGCCGAAAGCCAGGTTCAAGGCAGCGTCGTCAGCGAGAAGGGTGGTTTCGCCGGGGTGGATGACCAACCCATCGAAGGATATGGTGACAAGAGGAATGGTCAACATGGAAAGCAGCACTCGTCCCAAGCATCAGAGTCCTCCATCGTTCGACCGGCAGAGGTACTGCACAACCCCTCCTTGGCCCCTTTCGATTACCATAAAGACGTAATCTACCAGTCGACTCAGCCTGTACCTGTGCCGGAGAATGACAACTACGAAGATGAACAGCCCGCTCCGGTCACGGCCGACCACATGCCAAATCCAAGCAGCTGTCCGCTGATCCCAATTCATCCTACCCTGGATCCAGTCGAACAATCAGAAGCAGACTGTATGAAAGCAATCTCTCGTCGACATATCAAAATCTTCTGGAACTGGGAGGAGTCCAGCTTCTTTATGGAGGTTCTAGGTCGGAATGGTGCTTTCTTTGAGCAAGATCATATCCCAAGAGGTGGCTGCATCAAACTACACAGTGGCGCTCGTATCCAAATATCGGCTGTTGAATTCACCTTTCGCCTGCCTATCACCAAGGCTGAATCACCAGATGACGATGACCAAAGTTCACTTCCCAGTGATGGAGCGCTTGAAGCCTCTCCCAACGGCCTCACAGCAGAAGCCGAGAATGGGCAAATAGTCAAGCTTAAGTTGAAAATGAATGCAGAGGGCTCAGCCTCGTCAACACAAGCGATGACGGAGGGAGAGAAGAAAGCACGAAGAGGTCCTGGCCGACCACCAAAGAACGGGTACATGTCCCAACGGGAAATGAAAGAACTCGAGAAGGCCGAGAAGGAGAAGTACGCTCGTACGCTACACGGTGGTCCCTCTCCTCCAATCCTGCAGCCACGTAAACCTTCAAAATCCCAGCTTCTCAAACCTGAACCCCTGTCTGAAGCACCGAAGCCGGAGAAGAGGAAGTACACGAAAAGAAAGAGGGAGGATGGCGAGGAAGAGGAGATCTTGCCATCCATTGAGGGCCAGGAGGAGACCCCCGTGATGGATAATCCTCTACCACAACCAACCGCCAAGCGGGCACGTACGAAGTCATTTTCGCCATTCTACAAGCCATTTGCAGAATGTTCTCCAGAAGATCTTGCGCGACCCCCTCACAATTATGCAGTCCTACTATATATGGTTCTGTCCGACACCGGTGAGATCACACTCCGACAGATCTACAAGCAAATGCAATCTCGGTGGCCGTATTTCAAATACGTTGTAGACTCGGATGGATGGACCAGCAGTGTTCGACATAATCTGAATCAAGAAGTCGGCAAGCTGTTCGAACGAGGTCGCAAGGAAGGCAAAGGCTTCACCTGGTTACCAAAACCGAATGCCATGGAGGAATATCAAGCACAGAAGAACAAGCGGTCAAATGCTCCTCCTGCGCCAAAGCCACGGCCGCCGCCACAGAGACCAAATTTTCCACCCGGTCAAGGGCAACAGCTTACGTGGCAGAATAGTGGTTCAGTGCCACAATCAAATCGGCCAGGTGACAGCTTCGGTCATCAAGGACCTTGGCCGCCGCAACCGCCCAGCGGTGGTCGACCTCCACAGCCAGGCTCGCAAATGAACGGGTCAATTCCGCCTCAACCGAACGGGCAACGGACGATGTCCAGCCAACCTCCCAGTGTTCCATTGAACCCCAACCCGAACTACGTACCTCCAGACTCCATGTTACCTCACTATTTCGGCAGACAGGCGCCCAGATTTATACCGGTCACATTCGAGGGCCTGGCTGTTATCAACAGATTTCAGCATTCGATGATGGACGCCTTGCCCAAAGATGCACCCACGCAGAACAAGTGGAGCGCCATATTCGATTCGGCAAAGAAGCGTTGCTTACACGGTGCTCAAACTTCATCGCTTGAAGGTGGTGAATCAAATGAAGAGAGAACAATTATCGAGCACATCAGGACTTTCGTCGGCAGGTATCAGAATCCAGCATTTGAAGGCTTCAGTGCAGCGAGAACAGCATCACCTACCGTCGCAGGGATGACGCCTGCGCCGGGTACAGCAACTACCAATCCGGCACCTTCTGCTTCAGCTCCAGCCCATGCACCTCAAGCACCTCAAGCGGCTCGTGATCAAGTAGTGCTGCCGCCACAGTCAGCTCAAGTTACAGTAAACCCAGCCACAAATGGTGTCTCGGTCAATGCCGAGGTCTCCGTGCCTGTTAATCTCTCTGCCACAAATGCAAGCTCATCAGCTGGTCCAAATGCGGGTAGCCACAGCCATCCACAGCCGGCCAATGTCGAGCTTCTTAAGCAATCTTCTCCGCAAGCCGAATCCACGACCGGCGGACCCCTTTCTCAGGTCAATTCACAGACTGCTACCAGCTTGAATGGTCCTACCGGGGCTCCTGTGCCCAAAACTAGAGCTGTGGATAGTAATGAAGCAGTTCCTGCTCCTGTGGCGTCGAGTACAAATGCTACAACGGCCTCGGATCTTGCTTCAGACTCTCCTGCCCTTACTCGAGTACCTTCAGTGGCGCCCACTACCAGTGCTGCATCTGTCTCAGATCCTGCTCCTGGCGCCCCTACTCCAACTCAAACATCACCGACAGTACCTGCTGCTATGAGTTCTCTTGCCACGGTCGCAGATGCTGCATCGTCAAAGGCAGAGACAGTTATCTCCGATGCGAAGCCAGCAAAAGATGTAGACACGCAGAACGGACCTCAACAAACGTTAGCGACAGGTGATGGCAGTACGACTTCTGAAATAAATGGTGTTGCTGAGAAGAAACCTCAAGAGCAGCCGGCCACGATCAACGTGACAGAGCAGCCTTCGACACGTGTAGGGGATCAGGATGCATAGGGAGTATATTACACATCATTGCAGAGACCGTTAGAATACCGAGCTCAGGCTTGATGATATTACCAATATGAGTTATGACATGTTTTACGAAGAATCATCATGTATGAGACACGATGGTCGACCACTGCAGGGAACGATATGGGCCTCCGGCGAACGGTGCGTAGGGAGGTACGATGTGTGTGCATATGATACCCTAGGGCACGAATGTCAACCTTGAAACTTTATTCGTCTTTGTTTCCAATAGTGGTAGAGTCAGAGTGAGGCGGGCGATGCCTTAAAACGGACCAAGATGTGTGGTGCCGAGGACTATGCAGCAAAAACGGCTTATGGTAACAAACTACTTTGGGCATATGTTGAAGCAGGATATTATCCTTTGCTTGATATAAATGAAGCACCACAAGACAACAGGCTATCGCTTTTCCCGGCTTTGCAGTAGCGTCGCTCAGCGCAAATTACCTCGACCAAGAACATATGCAACCCTCTACCGATACCCCAAGCATGTTTGCAACTCGCTAACTAACTATAACATCTTTGGCTAACATCCCCCTGCGTAGGATGGGAAGCCGGTGGATACCACCTCCGTAGTCACGAACCATGTTCCTTCTTTTCTGACCTTGTCATATCAGATATAGCTTGACACCTTCCGCAATGCCCCGGGCAAGAAGGTTCTTATCGAGTTTCGTCTGATTCGTCTCCTTCAAATACGAGCTCAACTAATTCACGGCTTCTGCTACCATCCAAACCACGAAAAATAGACACACAACCAACCGAGTTTGCATCTCCATACCAGAAACAATGTCACAACCACAAGACGGACTGCAGAGTAATGGAGGTTGGAGAAGGAACAAGTGCTTTTACATCTTACTTCTACTCGGCATTATCGCCTGGATCATGCTTCTCGACGACATCTGGATGCCTCTATATAACCTCATCCGGAAAGCGCTCAATTTGACCAAGACCCGCAGACGACGAGAGACCGACATCGAAAGAGGTGAACGCAGACGCCTTGTTCTGCTGTAGCCGCAAATACGTACAGACTCAGCTAAAGCCAAGAAGAGCTTGCGGCACAGCAAAGCGCGGACATCGTTCAGATCAATGAACGGTATCGCTGCGTCAAGGAAAGCTCACAACTTGCAGCAAGGGGTGGTCAAGGCGGCACGGCAGACCGCGAGTCTCCTCCAAACTCATTCGGGCATATTCACTTTCACTGGGAAGTAGCACACAACATGCAGGTAGAAGGTTCAGCATCTCAAAATCTATCCTAGTTGAGCCAATAAGGCCATCGTGTCAGCTGTCTACATTTTGATTGACGTCTAGATCTTGACGTGGCGGGTCGAGATGCATGTACCATGTCAAATTGAGCGATCTACGGATTTTCGCTAGGATGAGTTCCCTTTCCGGAAATGCTTTCGGAGAGGCTGCAACCTCAGAATCCCAGATTGAATGCTCTGACTTCGGAAATATCGCCATATGCAAGTCTAAAAACGCCGCAAATGATGTCGATTAACGCCACATAAACTTCAAGGCCATCTCGAACACCCTCATTCGCCAACATTCTGACCTCTGATACATTTGTCGCTAATCGCTAGCAAGATAGGCGACATGCGTGGTTTGCATATTGCTGTTTCTGCAGATGTCATGGACATGGCGGACACGGGCCAAGATCTAGGTCCGCAGACGCAAACGCCTTACGGTCATATTCATGCTTGAAGGGGCAGCGGCACAAGCTATCAAGATAGCAGGTTGACATACTACTTTTGCAATACTGTTGACCAAGGGCTATGATTTCTCCACAATGCCGCATCGACAACACCCAGCTCTCAAGGGACAAACGTTCTTTCAACACCGTGTTCGGCAAGCACAAATGCTCCTACAGCACGTGATTGTCCCGAGCGAGCGGTAACGAGGTTCCAGGTTCGCTCCGCATGTTAACCAACCCCATCGCGAGGCTTGAAATGCGGCACTTGCTGAGTGCTTCATCCGACTAATCGCCGGCTATTGTAGCCGTAGCACACCCAGTCTACCAACTTGAATGTTCTTGACAGGCTATTGCTGGTGTACTCATGGACAGCATTTGTCCTCGCCCGCTTGATGGTCGACTTTGGGTGAGACAAGAATTACTATGGCAGATTTGGTCAGGGGGCAAGTCCAACATACAGCTGTCTCTATGATATCCGGTTCGCGAATGTGCAACACCTTCCCATTCTCTTACGTTTGCGTGTGGCGTATGCAATCCCCATGCGCGCACAGACAATGCTTCTACCAAAAGTCGCTCTCTGTCCAGAAATCCGCTAGACAATGGCATTGGTGCTTGGGGGTGTAGCCATGCAGTGCTTCCCTCTCTAGCGATCATACGAGGTGACCAACTATGTCTCTCGATTCCAGAACTGCAATGCGGCACAGACAGCACGGGAGAATGCCTTGTTTCGGTGGGCAAGAGCGATGTTGCGCGCACGCTTTGCAAACATTCAAATTGCGGCGCCTTCCTCAGCTTATTTGAGTTCCTTCGCAGTAGGGTAGGTGGTTTTAACCTGCTGAATCAACGCTTCGGCCACCATGGAGATGCAAACTCGGTTGGTTGTGTGTCTATTTTTCGTGGTTTGGATGGTAGCAGAAGCCGTGAATTAGTTGAGCTCGTATTTGAAGGAGACGAATCAGACGAAACTCGATAAGAACCTTCTT
>Ga0115847_100411_pt1 | contig 10927 bp, 11 predicted proteins | sample InSIn5SAF170_FD_83861 | JGI IMG/M metagenome (GOLD analysis project Ga0115847, IMG submission 83861)
GCCTTGACCGTGACGAACTACGTCGTGGTACTGAAGTGCTGGTTCCTTCGTTTGGACGTTTCGTAATGATACCCAGGTCGTCTGCAGCTTCGATGGGTGACTCGTTGCTGCTGCTGTCCACCAAGAAAGATCCGTTCTCAAAATTGCCCGTCACGTTCGATGGACTCGTGCGTGACACCTGGCTGTCACCGGTGACAGTTCTAATCGTTGTGCCTCGAACGATTCCTTCTCTATTATTGTCATCTCTTGCTCCTTGCCGTGACATTGAACGCCGTAGTCCATCTGCAATGGTTGTTGGGAACCCACTTCCATACGTGACAGGGCTGGCCCCATTGCTCTGCTGCTCTTTGCTGTCGAAGAACATGTCCTGAGGGCTGAGTGGGCTTGCAACCTGGTCCAAATAAGGTGTCATAGCCTTTACCAAACTTGAGGCACCCGGACTCTTCTGTGGTGGGGCCACATTCAACGGCTGACCACTCTTTAAATCAAGCGGTGGGACAGGTGGGGGAGCGTTGTCCGACATGGACTTTTTCCTCCTCCTGAAGAAGGACGAATGTGCTTTCCTTAGCTGTGGCTCCCTTGTCTGTGTTGCCGACATGCTTGGATCCTGCGTCGGCGGTCTCGAGCTCGACTTGAATTGCATGTTGGGAATCTGCTGGTTGGGCTGCGTGCGTGGACGGTTCGCATTGGCATCGAGACTCGCCTTCCTCACCGCGGCGGGCGAGGGAGGTCGATGCATTTCCTCCTGAGGTGCAGGCTTGTCATGTTTCGAGGAGCCAAAAACCCTCCTGAAGAATCCTGGTCTCTGTTCCTTGGGTGCGGGACCTGGTGCGGGCGGATTTGCTTTCCGTATGGTGGCTACTGTAGGACTTGGGGCCGAACCACCACTAGCGGGTGGAGCACTGCGCGAGTTGGACGTGTACTGCACGAACTGCTTCGCTTGATCCCGGATATCGTTATTCATTGGTGCGCTGCTCTTGGACTTTTTCAAGCTTTTCCCGGCGGTTGACTTGATACTGTTGCGACGTGAAGGCGCAGGCTTCTGCTTCGAAGGGTTTGGTGACAGCGGCGAGACCAGCGGGGCGAGCGGCTCTGAGGGTCGTCGTGGACCAGCTGGTATAGTGGGAGTCGGGGCGGCATCGAAGGCAGTGTAGTCAATTGGCACGGGTGAGTCCTTGCCTGTTGCATTGGTGAAGTTGTAGGCGGGAGCGTATCCGTGGTCGAAGCTGGCTGCCCTGTGAGGTGCAGCCTTTTGGTTGTTGATGCTCATGGCGGATGTCTTGTACCCCAGATCAACACTAGACGAGCCACTGCCCTTGCTGCCTCGCGTGACACTGCGCGCGTGTCTGTAGGAGTCTGCTACCGACGTGCCATTGGCATTGGCATTGGCATTGGCGTACGAGCTCTTGATGCCAGTCAATGGCCGCTGCTGCTGCTTGGTTGCCGGCCGGCTCTTTGCGTGGTACTCGGCGTACCCACGGGCAACGTCGTCGACGTTGACGTGCACGTTGTCGTAGCTGGACAGCGACGACGACTGCGTGTGGCCCCTCCGTCTCCCCGTGTTGCTCGCTGGCTTTGTGGCCGACGAGGTTGAGTGCGTGAGCGGTGGGCCGGAGAAGAAATCATGACCCCCTGGGGCAGCAGTAGGGCCGGCGCCAAAGTCGAGCCGGTGCTGGGCGTGCGAGGTGCTGTGTTGGTGTTGGTGTGGTGTGTGGGCGGCGTGGTGGTCGTGGTCGTGGTCGGTGTTGGAGAGAGACGACAGCATCGAGTCGACAACGCTGAAGCGCGAGAAGATCAGTTCCTCGTCGGAGAAGTCCATTGCTCTCTCCAGTGACCCGTGCTAGTGTAGCTGTCTAGCCGCTGGACTGGCGTATTGATCGGAGCGGGTTTCCTGCACTGTGCAGGCATGCGAACATGCGGATATGGCATCCACGCACAAGCACAAAGCACAAGCTCAGTCCGCGCGTGTGCCGTGTACAATTCCCCAAGAACACGATTCGCACAAGCGAGCCCTAAACTCAGTAAAGTAAGGAATTGAGATTATGGCTGCTCGCCGCGCGCTGCGCTACTGGATGCCGTTGCGAATAATGGTCAGTCGGTCACCACGCACCGGGGCACCGAGACGTGTAGGAACTGATGGGTTTCGGCGGGAATTTGCCGTGCTGAAGAACGAACACAAAACCACAAACCGGACGCGAACAAGAAGAAGAATGCGCAACAGTCGGCCCAAAAGCAGGACGAAGACGTGCCGAGGAGCAGAATGCACACCTCTCAATTGCGCATTACCTCTTCCCTTGAACTTTTACGGGGATGCATGCAGTGACACGGGGAAGAAGTTTTAGTTTTGGTTTTGCTTAACAAAGGTTGTCTGGCTGTCTGCACACACAGACGCGGCGCGCGCCCAAGGGAAGGGCGCTACTGTACTCCTGTCGCGCCATCATCTGCATCAGCTTAGCGGCAACTATCTTGGGGCAAACGGTAAATCTGGTTCCTGCATGCTTTTAATCTCGCGCTCGATATCACATTTTCCAAACTTCCAATTTTGGACCGTCACTGGCGCTTACAAGTTATCCGTCGTTCTTTCCATCCAGCACATTTTCCATCTCTGTCAATTGGCAAGTCCTACCTGAGAGAAGGCCCATTGCTCCTTCCAGGGACTTGTCTTGTTCCTTCCCTGAAACCCTCAGGAGAAAGATGACCAGCGCATCGGAATTACGCTTCGCCTGTCCGGGGTTAGTGCCCGCAGATCGACACACACAGTCGTTCACAGTCGCGCTTTCCATCTCACCAATCTGACCACGACTCGCACTCCAACGCATTCCACCGCAATGGTCAGCTGCCACACCAAGTGGCTTGCTTTAATGTGCGTCGGCAACACGACAGACACGAGGGAAGCTGCGTTTCCCTTCTCCTGCGTGAGGTGAGCCGGCGACGTCTCCTTCCTTCCTTGCTCTGAACTCGTGACCACGTTCTGGCATTTCCATTCTTCATGCACGACGCATCGCTTCTGATGGAAATTGCGACCTGCAATTCAGGCTTTCCAGCAAGACCACTGCTATCGATAGGCTGAACACAACAAAAGCCAACAGATCTTTTTAGTCGTTGATCATGATCAATCCAATCCCATGTTCTTGGCACCACGATTCAAAGGGCTGCATGCAGCTGCACGAAGACGGAGTGCCCTGCACCCATGTCTGTATCTCGTAGAGAAGCAGGGAACGAAGCTCCTTCCTTATCTTCGCTTCCTCATATCCTTATGGTTCTCGTACTCCGCAGTTCCGTATAATTTGCTTTTTGCTTCGAAAGAGCTTCCGCTCGGAACCATGGAAGCGGATCGAGTGAGCAGAGCAGATCCCTATGATCGCCGCACAGAGTTGCGCAATGCGACGCCTCTGCCGGCCCGTCTTCGTTTCACGGCCTGCTCGTGAGTTTTGTGATCCTGCCAAACCAGCGGGCCAATATTATTTGGTCTGGACATGGACATAAAATGATGTTAATGACTCTCTCGCCCCTGCTCGCAACATCGAGTAGTTGCAGTTGAGTATCGGGGCCACCGACATGATTGTGGCATGAAGATGCACGAAACGCGTGGTTACCATGCATAGTGAACATATCATGCATACCAAACAATTCAAGGAACGAAACAAAGAGCTTGGATCCAGTTTTGCTGTCAAACTGAGGCATGCGATGTCTAAGACATTCTGAGGCATCACACGATGTCATGCTCACCGCCACGGACTAGTCGGCCGTTTTCTGCGGGCCGGTGAGCTCGTGGCCGGTGGATGTTTCGGACGGGTTGTTGCGTTTGCAAACAAAGGACGATTCTTCAAGGAACAAGCCTGTGCGTTGCCGTTTGAAGAGCTGGGAAAGCCGTGACGAGCCGAGCCCATCTGATCTGTCTATCGTCAACTTCATGCGGGGTTGCAAATGACTACCATTCCTGCACTTGAATTGTGTCCGATACACAGCAGCTAAGTTTCATCAAGGACGAGCTCTCTACATTCGGCTTTCGTCCGTCAATATGTGAACCTGAAGTGCGGATGGTCATCTCCCAGGTTATCAGCATCTGGCTCCTCCAGCCTATAATCCCTCTCTCCTCGATCTCGCTTCTTGTTCTCCCACATCACGCCCAACAGCAGTACCGTGCAGCTAATCGCCGTGACCCATAACAAACCCAGTGCAGTCCCATACCCTGTCTCATAGAACGGCCTCTCTGTTCCCTTGTAGATGTTACTAGCCACAATGCCTCCTGCGTTACCAAAGCCAATCTGCATTGCGCTACTCACGCTCCTCTTGTAGTGTCCACTCATGCAATTCGAGATCCACGCGATACACACAGGTTGTGTGATGTAGGTGCCCAGCACGATCAAGAAAGTGGCAAAGTACTTGACACCCACACTGAGCCCGCGTTGGCCAAGGAGGATTCCATACCCTACCGTGCAGACGAGCACGCCCAGGATTGTGAATGGATAGCGGCGCTTCAAGCGATCGGTGCTCACAGCCGTGACGAGCGCGCCGATGGTCGCCACGATGAAGATGGGAATGCTGAGGACCTGCGCTCGCTTGGCGCTGTAGCCCATCTGATTTAAGATGGTGGGAATGAAGAACGAGGTCCCGTAGCCGGACTGCACTACTCCAAAGTACATCACGATGCCCACGTAGATCTTCCAATCCCCGAACATTCTCTTGACCGCGCGCTTGTCCAGCCTATCCATCACCGCATCTCCTGCGTCCTCCCTTAGCCGACTGACGAGGAGTTCGCGCTCTTCATCATTCAAGAACTTGGCTTTCTCAGGCCAGTCTGGGATGAAGAACTTGGAGAAGACGCCAACGACAACAGTGACTAGCCCTTCAATAATGAAGATCCACCGCCAGGCGCCATAGCCGCCTGCTCCGTCCATGTTGGCTATGGCGTAGGCGAGGAGACCACCAAAGGCTCCAGCAAGAATGGACGCGCTGAAGAAGAGGTTGAGGCGCCACTGGAGCTCGTAGCGCTTGTAGTACCTGTCCTTCTGTCAGCTGTGCTTCATTGCATCAAGGGACGGGAGATCTTTACATTGAGATTAAATAGATACAGCCCGGAAAGAGCCCAGCCTCAAACAAACCAACCAGCAACCTCATGGCAACAAGTCCGCCAAAGTTATTGATCAGTCCCTGTCCCATCGTCGCAATTCCCCACAGTACCATAATGGCACTCAGCCACGTACTGGGCGCCACGCGCTTGATAATGAGGTTACTCGGCACCTCGAACAGAATATATGGCACGAAGAAGACAAGTAGCGCGATGTTGTATTTGTTCCCTCGTGGATCCATGTTGAGGTCCTTCTCCAGGCCCTGGATACGAGCATTACCGATGTTTGTGCGATCGAGGAAGGCGAGCAAGAAGAGCAGGAAAAGGATGGGTACAACGTGCAGATCGCATTTCCACAGGAGCTTTCGTTCAGCAGAAGAGAGGGAGAGCAGAGGCGCGTGCGTAGTCGTGTCTTTGTGGATGTGGGCTTCTGTGTCAGGACTGCCTGTCCCGTGATCTAATTGCGATCTCTTCTCATCCTCCACATGGAGGGTATCTGCTTCTTTCTCCATACTCGTGACAAAAATCTTACCCAATGCCTCAAGACAAGATATTCGAGCTCTGATGGCCCTGGGAACTAAAATTGATATAAATAAACCGCCCGCAAAAGTTGAGCCTCGCTTATCAAACGCTCTACAAAGCATTACCTCAAGGACCTTCATATACGATTATCCATTCCGCAAGCCAAGAAGCTACCCCAAAACAAGTGTCCAGCATCCGCATCAAGCTAATACCAAGCATCGTGCGTGGTTGGACGGAACTATTCCGACCCCATGGAGTTGATGTTCTCGGTGGGCAATCCGCGGTGTCGATCACTGAGGGGTTGACCACTGAGTTCGCTACGTTCGCTTTGCTGTAAGGGACGGCACTTGGGATAGTGCTATTCGGGTTGGAATATGGTAGGAGCTAGATTCCGCGCTTCGATTTGGGTGTTCTCTTTGTCTTGGCTGGAGCGGAACTCATGCCCTGGATAACACTGAGGAGGCATGTAGTTGGACGTCTAGATGTTCAATGACTTGCATAACTGCCTTGCTACATGCTGCTGAAAACGCTTTCCTCTCCAAAATTGATCTATCTAAGCTGTAGCAGCCAAATCTACTAATACCGCAGCTCAAGTCACTTGATCCTCCAAACGTGAATGTACCACTCACGACGCATTGCATGCGCCTCGAACAATGCGTAAACAGACAGCTTAGTGTACACCATTCACCGCCTTCTCCATGATATTATAGTATTGTGCCTTTTCCGCTGTATGCTTGACGAGGTCACTATGATCCACCTTTCCAAATGCCTGTCCCGATAACATGAACTTGGCAGCATCGTTCAACGGCTCGTATGCTGGCCTATAGATGACATCTGCGCCGCTACATTCAGCGGCCTCACCTGTGATCGAGTCGTCGCCTAGGAACGTATTGATTGCTTTCACCATGGTCGAATGCCAGGTGACCATCTCTGGGGGCATATTGTCGATGATTGTCTGTGGCATGAGGCCTGATGGTACAACGCCGGGACATAAACAATTTACTGTGATGTTTTCGCCGCGGTACTTAAGGGCTTGGCCCATAGCTCGCGTGAGACCGACCACCTACGATCGTGCATTTAGTACTCCTTGATGATCTGATCCTCTGTGATGGCTTGACTTACTCCGTGCTTCGTCGCCGCATACAACGGCAGTGGACCCGATGCATAGAGACCAGCTGAACTGGCCGTCATGACCAGTTTACCGCTCTTGGAAGCGTTTTTCCGGAACGCATGTAGGGCAAGGTAGGAAGTCCAGATGACACCATGGAGGTTGACTTCGACAGTGAGCAGACTTGGTTGACTCGGCCACTCTTGATCATCGTGTCTCTCATAGATGTCGCCTCGCTCACCAACTCCTGCATTCGCGTACACTGTGGAGATGTTCAGCCTCATGCTTCGACTATGTTTCGGCTTGCCACCACTTACCGAAGTCGATTTGTCCCCACAACTTGAAGGTCTGATCGAAAGCGGCTTTCACATCATCGTAGTTCACCACGTTTCCTTGGAAGAATTTGGCTTGCTCTCCTAACCTCTTCGCGACTACATTGCCGGTTTCTTCATTGAAGTCGAAGATAGCTACGTTCCAGCCTTTCGAGATCAGATCCTCTACGACGGACAAGCCCATGCCAGAAGCTGTAACGCACTTAATGCTGAGTTGCGCCTATGATAAGTCGATGTCAAACGTACCTCCTCCCGTTATAAAAGCAACCTGCTTCTTTGTGCCATTAGTAGCGGCCATAGTGAGGTATGCTCTAGACTGGATAATGTTTAAACAACAGTGAATCTACTTCGTAAGAACAGGTGTGAATGCAAGAATTTTTTTTTAGTATGGCCAGTATGCTTAGAGATACACGGACTTCATATTTAACACCAGTATACGGCAGCAACTACAGCCACGGGTAAAGCTCTCGTACTTCTCCGCAGCGCGAACAGCCGCCAAGCAAACTGTACTCCATTAGACTCCCATCAGGTTGAGGTACTACATCCGAATGGATTAGTCCGCGAGGGACGCGCTTAATGATAGTACAGAGGATGCAGTCTTTCGCGTGTCGAGAAATGGGAAGATGCGGGGAGAAACCCACAGCAGTCAGCTCCGAGGATGAGGGAACATTGACCACGTGCGCAATCACAGTGCTGACTCGCCCTTCCACTACTCTAGCTCTCACAATTCTCTCCGTTTGACGTGCTCTGAGCATAAGATGTAGTTTCTTGTGCACTTCGAAAAGAACACTCTCTCTACGTTGCGCGCTGAGTCTTGGATGCATAAACCATCTTTTCATCATTACCATACTACACCACCTAAAGTCTCATCTATAGATACAGAACAAAGCAAAGCACGAGGGATCGCGTGATGACAATTGAAGCAAGGAATAGCAGCAGCAGCAATAGGCAGGCAGCCAGCCAACCAATGTCCTCTAAGCACCAGAAAGGAAAATCATGGTATAATGCAGCAGGTCCATGCCAAAACGCCGTCTCTCCCGTCTCGCCATCCAATACACTAAGAAATGCGCTCAGCATACGAGCGAGTTTTTTGACCACAGACCACAAATTCTGGGCTGAAATCGACCATGGATAACGCAAGGAGAAAAGCACCGCTTGGTCCGGCAATGACAATGACAACAAACGACAAACGGAAAGACTCTGGATATCACAAATGGCCTCGCTCCACGTCCACCCCAGACTTCATCATCGCCCTCTCCTGTTCGCATAGCAACATGTCACTGCTCTTTCCTCCTGCCGCCGGGACTTCCCTCTCTTTCGTCCCCACTCGTTCCCTCCTCCACAACTGGTAACGTAAATCCGCCCGGTTCGCCCCTCTCAGCACTCGGACTTCGGGCCGTTGTCAGCTTCTTTTCAGGTGGTCTCGCATCTTCTCTTTCGAGCTCTCTGCTGGCCCTCTCACGGCTACTTTCTGCGCGGTCGATCACATCGTTTTCGCTTCCAATGCCCGGTGCTGATTTGGTGAACCCGGATGTGCTGGAGCCGCGACGCCGTTGATATACTGATCCTATATCGGCGAGACCGTGTGCAGTTGTTGCGCCTGAGGTTTCACCTTCGTGCGTGTTTGGGTCTGCAGCGTGAGAATCTTTCTCTTTTGCGTCCTCGGCTGCGAGCTCGGGTGACTTTGTAATGCCGCTTATGAACCGGACGAACCGGTCGCCGTAGCGTTCAGGTGGAATGGGCGAGATCTGCTTCTCGTCATTTGAGAGTGATTTCCAGAAGTGCTCGAGGTGTTTGACGAAGCCGTACTGTGCCTGATTAGCAATGACACGACTGAACAATGATTGAGGCAGAGGAACACTTACATGTGTGAGGCAATCGATGATTCCCAGGTAGTAAACCACATCCCCTGGCCTATCATCCTCATGCGAAGCCTGGAATCCGCCATCGTCTTGATAGAAATAGTGATCCTTCTTGACGTCTCTTTGCTCCATCTCTTCGGGCATCTTCGACATGGTCATACTCATTGGCACGGGCTTCTCTGTTCTTAACGTATGTCTGAGCTCCTTGGCTTTTCGAGCAGTCTCCAACTTCGACAACGTCCTCGTTAGCGGATTGGGAGGCTGCTCATCGTCTGTCTGCTCGTTGTTTTCGCCGCCCGGCTGGAAAACTTGTAGAGTTCTTTCACGAATCTGTTCCTCGTTGCCGCGCTTTAGATCGTGAATCCCGACCAACAGACTATAATCCATAATCTTCATTCGCTTGAGTAGCTCCACGTCTCGCTCCATCTGTTCGACAAAGGCGTTCCTTTTGCTCGGCCCGAATTCCAGATGATTGTTCTTGTCCAGCCAGTTCAGATCTTTCAGCGTTGCCCTGGGGTTCTCTTTTAGGTTCTCCTCCTTGAATAATCTCCCCACAGTCGAGCCCTTCAAGTCATACGTCTTATGAATATCTCGGTGTGGTGGAAACAAGTTGTTCATCACCACAAAATGCACTTTTCGACCAAACGGTATTTTGACCCTATGCAGTCCGTAAAACTGGCTGAGCAATGTATTTGGGTTTTCTCGCACGTGTGAATAATACTCCTTGAGCATAGAACGGAGGAGCTTGTGCTCGGCGTGGTGAATGGTCTTGATGATGTACTTGTAGTCGCGGGAGAAGTAGAAGAAGCTGCATGATTTTCCAGGAGAGCCGAGTTCCGAGAGGATGTACTTGGAGGTGAGAGACATTAGATAATCTGCCGGATCAATCTTGAAAATCTCGCGCAGGTGCCGGAATACCCAAGGTGCGTAATCTTTGAACTTAAAGTCGTATTTTGCGGACGGCGTCAGTTCGGCGCCAGTGCTGTATTGCATGTTAGTGACACAGTAGTTAGCACGAACCATGGGCAGCGAAGAACTCACACATCAAACGAGAACTTATGTTTTGCCTCGAAATCCGCCTCGGTCAGGTCACGATCCATCTTCGCATTTGTCCTCGAGACCGTAAACCGGATGCCCGTCAACATGTTGTACGCCATAACGTAGTTGACATGGTTTTGGTCGACTTTCGTGCCCACTAACACTCTATCCTCCTCCTCTTCCTTCTTGCGATCTCGTCGACTCTGCCTCTTTTGCTTGATCATTTCCGTGTAGGCTGCCGCATCCGGGTCTTGGGGTACGTCGTCAAGATGCAGATCTGAATTGATGGAGCGCGTTACTCTGCGAACCAGAGAGATGGAGTTCCGGCGGCGGGTAGGTGTGCTGGGCGAGAAGCGACCTGTTGCGTTGGCATCGTCTGCGAAGTAGGTGTTCGTCGTATCTCTTGATAAGCGTGAGGTTGATGCACGAGGAACTTCGAGTGTATGTCTTTGCTGCAGCTTGTTTAGAGGCAGCAAATTGTTGGCCGAATGATTTGTGCTCCCTGGCGCTGGCGGGGCCGATATTCGATGTGGCTGATCTCTCGATGGTCTAAGAGATTCCGACGTCCGGTCTGCCGATGAGCGTTCCGACGCATCCATCATCGATCTTCGTTCCCGATACGCGTCGTCCCTAGACAGAGACGAGTCGCGCTTGCTGCTGTGCGCCCCGTCGCCATTCATGTCTAATGAGACCTTGTTCGAGAAGAAGCCCTCCTGCACCTTCGCCATCGCTCCACTAGCAAAGTACCCATCATCCCTTGTAGCAAGCCTCTCCAGCTCCAGCGGCCGACTGGCATGCCGGTCCTTCTCCTGGCTGGCTCGACTTCTCCTCGCAACAGGCTCCACAGGCCCTCCATTCTCCATACTGCCCTTCCGCTCGCTAGACGTGCGATGGCCGTTGGGGTGGTACATGGCATCAGGGCTGCCGTTGCCGTTCATGCCATTGACCTCGCCGTTGACCCTCTTATCGCCGTCCCTGTATGACCCCGTACTTG
>Ga0115847_100412_pt1 | contig 10894 bp, 4 predicted proteins | sample InSIn5SAF170_FD_83861 | JGI IMG/M metagenome (GOLD analysis project Ga0115847, IMG submission 83861)
GCAACTGCAAAATTTTGGTTAGTTCATAAAATTAAAACTGTGGCATATTATTTTTAAAAATTAGATTTTAAATTCACAGTCTCATTATCATTTTATTAAAATTTATTTATTTTTATTGTCGGTATACAACATAAAACTTTCTACTGCCTGCTGCCTTAGAATTTATGAAATTACTAAAAAAAAAAAATTAGCCTTATAGATTTATCTCGAATTCGAAAACAGATGCTAACACAAGATACAGAGGCGTAGAAAAGAAGATATTTTTGTACAAAATGTTACTTATAAAAACAACGTAGAGTCATTCATACAGCAGAAGATCAATTGGAAGAAAATTTAAAACGTAATTTTTAAAAATAATATGCCACAGTTTTAATTTTATGAACTAACCAAAATTTTGCAGTTGCACTATTTTTTTCTTAAGAAAAAAAATCAGCGATCTTTTTAATTTGAAATTTTAAGACATTCAATAGTGACAGTCTAAATAATTTTTGTTTTGAGAAAAAAAAATAATGAAACCTTGGAGAATGTTAAATATCAGCCACTTAAATGGCAATAAACTTTTCTAGAATTTGTTTGGCAATTGAAATTTCCGTAATAAGTACAAAGAAAACTTCGTTTAGTTTCATATAATTTTATTAATATCTCTTAATGTAGAGAATCAAAACATACAATTACAAATTAAAATTACAACAGCTGTATTGAGAGCAGTTTAAAAGTGAATTAAAGCTTATAAGTGCAATTAATGTCATTAATATTATCTCTTGTAACTAGCGGAGAACCTATTTCTCAATCGTGATACACGAAGAAAAGTATAAACGGTTCAGAAAAAAAACTGACAATGATATAGAGAGGCATAAAAACTTTGGAAAATAAGAATGTGTACAGAAGCAAACTGTTTTATGGCGAGACTCTAATTGGTAAAGAAAATTATCCATACTCTCTTGAGTCATTTTAAGAGAAGTGTCTCACAGCAAATCCAGATCATATCCTTTTAGATACAAACATGAATGGACAAGACTATATCACGTAGAAGACAATTAATTGTCTGACAGAATTAGGTTTTTCTGTATTTCAATTCCATAAAAATACTTTGCACTACGTGAAAAGAAAAAAGGTTTCATGTGAAGAGAATGAAATAAGTATGCAGGTTATATTAAAAGAGAAGACAATTTATTTAACATGCATATCATTAATGAAGGAAGTCTCAAAACGATATAAGTTGAATATAGAAAATAAATTTGTTTTTTCTGATTAATTTTTTTTTTATATAGACTCGTGCAATTTAATTTAAGATGTATTCAGCTACATCATGATGAATGATTGGTCTCCAATCAGTATAATTTTTATTTTAATGTCAACATTAATAAAAAAAATAGTTTCTTTGAAATACGAGTGAATTATAAAAAAGGAAAAATACATAGAAAATAACTTTTAATTCTATTCCATCTTTTATTAATTAATTTTTTTTTTGTAATGTTAAAAAAGAGATATCAGGTATTTTATTTCTATTATTATTATTCTTTTCTAAATCGTAAAACATTTCTTAGAGGTTGAAAGATTGGTTCCCGGAAAATCTCTTTTATCTTATTATTTGTGCTTTTTATTGGAAGATAATAAGGATTTTGTTTTCTCTAATAATGTTTTTCTTAAAATTTAATTTATTTTCTCAAATCTTTAAATCTTAATTGTATCATTAAAAAACTTTTAAGGAGAAAAAAAAATTAAAAATTCTACTCAAAAGCTATAATATCAGAACTATAATATTAACTATAATATCAGAAAATAATAATTGAACTATTTTCCTTTAAATATGTATGTAAGGAAATTAAAATATTCTTTAAATTAACGTTACATTCACTGTAAGTTTAGTTTTCCTTCATCTTAAGAAACTTTGATCATTTCCTTTCCTACGTACGTCATCAACGGGAAAATCTTTCTCATTACCATATATGGTTATCAAGTATCTATAAATAGAAATGACGTCATCAATTATGCCTAAACTATATAAGCAGAATTTCTTTGATTCCGTCAGAACTTCGACTTTTGCCGTCTAGAACAGACCTCTGCCGATATCTCTTTTAGATCTGGATTATGTCAATAAATTAATATTGAAACTGCGTCAATTTAATTTCCATTGCCTTAATTACCACGTGATGTTACATGTATACGCTGCTACATATAAAGAAAAGAAATACAAAAAAGAAATAATTAGTAAAAGTCTTCCTTGAAACTTAATGTCGTTTCATAATCCAGAAGACCTTGAATTACAACGTTTTCTCATTTTCGTCAAAACTGCTAAAATTTCAAACTGTAGTTTCTTAAAAACTTATAGAGAGAATAGTATTTTTAGAAAGACATATTTGAAAGATTTCATGTTAAATTACTTAGTCGATACTACTTTACGCATTAAAAGAAAAGAGCGATATATTTGTTTTAAAACGAATTTTTATGTTTGGGGTGATTTTACAGATTTGAGAATAAACATTCTTAAATAAATCATAGCATCTCAAAATGCTTTTGTCTCGATGGCTATCTGTTTTCTGTACTAACGATTATCCTTGTAAAAACTAAACTACAATCTCAAACTTGATACATGGGGCGAACACTTTGTGACGTACTGGAGCTTGAACCCTTCATGTATATGTGTAAGCACGAGACTAAGTCACAAATCTTTATGTAAAAACTTCACCAAAGGTGAAAATGATTTATTAATACTGGTTATTTAGCCCGAGAGGACGCACTGGGGTATTTAATAACCCCAGGGATGTTTAATCCTCCACTACGAAATCTCTGAAATATAACAAGTATTCCCACTTTTCAGTAGCTGACTTTTTCATTGTTTATTTCAATGTGAGCGTGTTTGTGAGTTGCTTTTTTCAAAATATACTTTACAACAAAGCGAATTTGAAGAATGGGGCATGCAATGGAATTGGTATAAATGTATGAAAGTGGTACAAATTTATTTATTTTTATGTCTTTCCTTATTTAATATTATATTTTTTACCCATTTATTAAACATTTTGAAGGAAAAAATTACTAATACATCTTGTTCAACGTTTGTTTCAATTCATTTTACGTTGAAACTGTCCTGAAAAAATTAGAGAAGACAAACTTGCATAAATTTAAACTTTTTAAATTTTTATCTGTTTTCTTATTTTATATTTTATGTTCTTGACACATTTTCTACACATTTTCACGGAAAAATTGAGAAATATGAATGAAAGCACTGTTAAGGAAGAAATATACCCCAGCGCGTCTTCATGATTGAATTCCGGGTGCGCGTTAAAATGAAAGGGTTAAAATGAAAGGGTGATGTGCAGCTACAGCTGATGGGCAGAAGTTAAACACTAGCAATTTCAATTAAGATACTCAATTACAAACTCTACGGGGAAACGCCCCCCTTCTTAATCCTTACAGAAGCCGCTGGCTTCTAAAACAAAACTCACTGACACATAGTCGAAAAATTTCACTTCATCTGTGAAAATGAACTAACCTTATCAGGCAATTATAATATCTAAAGAGGTGTAGAAGCAAGAACTAGTCGGCGAATAGAACTCAACTCTTCTGCCAAATTCTCTTCCTTATATAACCAACATCCTAATTTACATAAATCGATTCCTCTGACCCTTTTATCGATATAAGTTTCAAATATTTCGCATTTTCAATCAGATGTCTTTTTGAAAGGAGTGGGCCGAGAGTTGCGCACAAGGAAATTATAAGAAGTCGAGAAAAGTGGATTTTGTGAAAGTGCATGTTAATATAGAATGAAACAATTGAGCTATGCACACCTCAAAACTTAGCAATTACTCTACTTATTTAAATATATCTATATATTGAACTCATTTATCCATTTTGTTTTAGTGACAAGATAGGATCTTACTAATATTTTATGATGTAAGGAATATCACACACGCAATTATTTTTTCTTCTTGCTACTGTTTTTTCCTAAGCTACGTAATGTCATGCACTCTTTAAATGTTAAATATAACCATTGTAATTATTTTATACAACCAGTCCACATATCTATATATTGAACTCATTTATCCATTTTGTTTTAGTCACAAGATAGGATCTTACTAATATTTTATGACGTAAGGAATATCACGCACGTAATTATTTTTTCTTCTTGCTACTTTTTTTTCCTAAGCTACGTAATGCCATGCACTCTTTAAATGTTAAATATAATCATTGTAATTATTTTATACAACCATTTGTTCTCATTTTATTTAATAGTTTCGTAAACACTGCTTACTTAACACTTTACTCGGCATCCTCTAGTAAATATTTAGTTGTTTTTAAAGTTTATGTTCAATAGTATTTTTCTATGGGCTATTTATGTACAAGTAGCTCAGATTGAAATTATCCTGACGTTATAATATTAATCACATTCAAGGATATGAATTAAAGAGCTTAGGTTTGCTCTAAAACGTTATTGGCTTCATTTTGTTTTTGTCATTATTTTGATTGATAAGTCTTTACTAGGGATGTCTGCTTTAGGCATCATTAGTTTTACTAGATGAAGTTTTTTCATTAGTTTTCGATCGTTGGATCTGTACTTAGGTAAATGTTTCTAAGCAAATATAAATAAGAAATTAATTTTATTGTATAAGTGACATTCGGTAATATTTACAATTATTTATATCCTCTCAGAATTAATTATTATAGATTACAATTCATCAATCAAATTGTTTTTATAAATTTGAAAATTATTTGTTCCTCTTTTTAAAAGGAGATCATTCGGAAAAAAATGCATAAAAATCAATATAATTATATAAATATATATTGAAAATAACTGGAAAAACCTTGTATGAATGAAATTTTTTCGATTAAATGGTTGTCAATGAAACTCAAAGAAAATATTTTCATGTTTCTATTGTTTTTTCTCTTTAGAGTTGACAACCCATAATTGATTAGAATGATTTAGAATCTAAAAAACATCCCTTTTTTTAGTTTTAATTTCAGGAAAGCATTCATTGTTTAAATTTTCTTTTTAACAACCATATTTCATTTTTCTTTTATTTATCATATGAATACGCAAAAGATAATGGAGAAATTGGAGATTTTTTTTATTAAATAGTTATGTGTCATAGTTTTTATTTAAAAACTTTCATACTTTCACTTAGGTGAAAGTTATGTATATATTTTTTTACATGTTAAATGAGAGATATTACTTAAAAAAGCTACTTAATATCATTTTTATTTTATTCAGAAAAAATAAAGTATTTTACAAAAAATATTAATTAACAATGCTACGTATAAAAAATTAAAAAAATTGGAAATTAATTAAATTATTAAAGTACTTTTCTTACTATATATATGTATAGGTTGAATGTCTTATTAATATTCATAAGACCATGTCCAGTGTCTGGAGCCTTGAGGCTTTTACCTGAAGATTCGGATTCAATAATCGACATCGTTAACTACAAACCAAGTGCAAACGACATACATGCTTCTAAATTCTGTAGGGTCGAAAATGTCATGGGTGTAATTACAATCATTATAGGTGCCAATTTAGGATGTTATCCTCAAAATCTGAAATCAGCACCAAATTAAGAATGTGGTTGACCATATACTTTCCGAATAAGCAGCATAACAAAAAAGTACCACTTGTATTCATATTCCATTATTTGAGAAATGATAAATGCACTTATACACATAAGATAAAGGGGTTATTGATATCAAAGCTTTATTAGAAAAATGCACGATTTCAATCTATGACTGATATTAAAATATCTGACTAGCAAATTAGTATTGAAAAGAGATGAGTTTTACATGGATTTTTTTTATACTTAGCAGTATGAACTATATAATCTCCTTTATTTAGTAACATAATTTTAAATAAACTGAAAACTTCAATTCTAGGTTCATTCCTCTGTTAATATCATTAAATCATCACGTATATTTACTTATATACATAATTCCATGCATGTATGTACAGAGTCTCTCATAATTAATACTACAATCACCTGAGGAAAAAGGTAAGATAGAAAATAAATATATTCGTATTAAAAACATTTATAGAATTGGTATAAAATAACCAAAAAGGGAACAACACATGAATTAGTAAGAAACATTTATTGATGTAATATGACGGATAAAGTCATGGAAAGATATATTTTTGATGTCACAAGACATGCTGAGATCGTGTTCGCGACAGAAAAAATAAAACTTGGTAAAATGAAAGGAGAGGGCGGAACATGAAATCCACCAATTGATCAAAAGATCAATTTACAAACAGACTATCCAAATTAATCTGGAACATTTTTTTTCAGAATTACTTGGGCTGCAAAACTTACATATCTGAAATAAATAACTCCTTAAGAGCCTTATCAAAAATAATCTGTTCCACTTCGAGAATAGTCAAAATAAGCAGATTAAGCACGTTCATCTATGATGTCTGCTCATATACTATAGTTGTTTTTGCGCTATTGCTATCAGTTTCTTTTTGATTTAAAAAGGAACTATGTATTGTCTTACTCACTGATCAATATCACGACCTATCAGCTATCGATGATACTTCTGTCAATAGATTCTTGCATAAATATGGTTAAGTTTACTGTTAAATATTAATACGATTTAGTCAATAAATATTAAATGGACTGTAAAAAAAAAAAGAAAACAAAAGCCTACTAAAAGTTCGAAAGAGATTGAACTTTGATGCTCGCCATTGTTTGTGGTGCCAAGGAATTTTTTTTTTTTTTTTTTTTTTTTTTTTTTTTTTATTTTTTTTTTTTTTTTTTTTAATTTTTTTTTTATTTTTTTAAATAATAGAAGCATAAAATTAGATTTTCCTGATTTAAACTCTGAATAATAATAATAATAAATTTAGTATCATAATTTCACTCCCTGAAAAAGAAAACTTAAAAATTACATTCAGATATAAGTATTCAAAACTCTGTAATACATTTCTAGAAAGGTATAATAGTTTGAATTTTTCCTACATCTGAAATTCTGTCTGGTACGCAGTGCTTTGCGTCCGTGTTCATTTTCTTTCTTCTGTCGGAGTTTTAAGACTCCCTGTAAGAAATTGGAAAAAAGTTTTCCATCTTAAATATTATAAATGTTTAAGAGTACTATCATGCCTTTCACATACCCAAAACATTTCACAAACAAAGATATTCAAGACTGTTAATTAAACTTATAACTTTTTTACTCAAAAGTGCAGTGTTTATACGTTTTGGAATACATTTTCGAGTTTTGAAAAATTTTAAAATTTCCTTCCTTTTCTTTAATGATAGGGAAAGTCATACATGGAGTATTTAAGGACAGTATTTCATTATTATAAAGCCAATCATTTTTATTATTTACATATATTTAAATGTCTCTATGTAAATAACAAACCATTATACATTGAAGTATTAATTTTCATTTTCAGTCTCTACTTAACGAACCTAATTTAATAATAAACTCCAACTAATGATCTCGAAATTAATTGAGATTATTTGATATATAACTTTTCGGTACGTGTAATGCTATATTCAAAATTAATAATATTTCTTTAAAAGAATTTTGAAAAAAAATATAAACCTTTTTTTTTTTTGTACTCTAGTAAGTCATTATTACAAGTAGTTCCTCTTTAAATTTCAAAAGCTAAATTTCTTAAAATAAATTGTAATTCCTCCAAAAAGATTATGAAAGAAATGGAAAAGTGGATGAGATTCCGGGTTCGGTCCTCACATTCATTGTTGAAATAGCTGTTGGAAATTTAGGATGGTTTCCCCCGAATTAAGGAAAATACCAGATAGAACCCATTAAAAAGACACCACCCGTTGCACTTCCATTGGCTCAGGATCCTAGTGTATTTAATTGACCTTATTTACCAACGGACCATACTAAATTTACGTATTGCCTCATTATAAGACTAAGCAAAAATTTTTAATTCAGCTAAAGAATAACATCTGACATATAGCTTATATCTTGATATTACATGCATTTCTCTGAAGTTCTATTTAATAATGACGTCGAAATTTCTGATACAGACATTTGAAGTCTAAGCTAATCGCGTCAAAGAGATGGCTATGACAGTTTCCTATAGATTTTCTAAGTTGGTGATTGATAACAGGGTATTGTCATCATATTAAACGATTCAATATATTTTCTTATGCTTAAATTGCCAGAATCCAAAAGATACATACATGAATGACGGTTTTATGGCTCAATAATATGCCTGACCGATATATCTAAATTTCTATTTAAGAATTAAAACTAAATAAATATTAGATTCTTAAACTTAAAGAGCTATTACTCATTTTTGTACAGAAGTACTTATCCACATAATAAACAGGAAAATGGAATATTTTAAACAAATTTTCAATTAAACTTAACTCTTAGTTTTGAAAAATCCAAAGTATAATGTGAAATTTACAAAAGTTATACAGATAATTTCTTCAAAATTTGTTTATCAATATAATTTCTTATTTTATTGAATTAAAATGTTTTAGTATGAAATTAAAGAAATAAAATGCAGTACAATTTATATAACTTTACATTAAAAAAGAATATTAATTAGACGATTATAAACAAAAGGCAGATTTACCTATTTAAATGACCCAAGAAAATTTCAAGAGCATTTAATGTTTCAGAAATTAATAGTATTTGTCCTTCAATATTCATTTTTATACCATTTCACAATATCTGAAAACATTAATTAATATTAATTTTAATTAATACTTTTAGGGCCATATATATATATCTTTATATATAAAAATTACGTGTCACTTTGTTTGTCCGCGATGAACTCCTAAACTACTGAACCGATTTTGAATTTGTTTTGCACCCCGTGTGCACTTTGATCTAACTTGAAAGATAGGATGGGTCATATCTCAGTTTATAGTCGCAATATTATTTTATTGCAAATTATTTGTCTATTACTTGACAGTCACAATTATCTATTAGCTCCAAACGAATCTTAGATAAGTAGTAACTTTCAAAATTGAAACAGAGCCACGAGCAAAAATAAATATCAAAATAAAAATCTCAAGCTATAATTAAAATAAATTTATTTTTAAATAAAGCTCACGAGCATGAATTTAAAGAAAGAGATATAAGGAATTTAAGAGTTTCGAAAGGCGATTTGCTTGGGACTGAAAACAAATAATGAACGAGACTTGGTTGCATAAATAATTGAAGTTATATTTATTATTAATATTTGTATAATGAGTTAAAGAAAAACTTTATAATTAATAAAATTGGCAGCTGATTAAATACAAACAAAAACATTTGTCTAAACGTAAATAAATAAATAAAACTCAATTTTAACCGCGTTGTAATTTAACAAAGAGCAATTTCTGATATTTATTGTTGGTATGCTTTGAATTTCAATAGTAATTTCATATTATGTATGCTTATGCATATCCATACATACACACAGGGTTGGTCCGGTTCGGTCGGCGATCTCCGAGGGCCGAAGGGCCCAAGAAGTATTGAGAGGACGCTGGAACCCATCGTCAGTTTACTGCGAGCTCGGACCGGGTCGCGAGGGCCGAAAGGCCCGAGAAGTTTTGAGGGAAAAATAAATTTTTTCGAAAAATTATGAGTTAATGTTCACTGGGGAGAATACGAATCACCGAGAGCCAAAAGGCCCAAAAAGTTTTGAGGGGGCGCAGGAAGCCATCGTCTGTATACTGCGGGCTCGGACCGGGTCGCGAGGGCCGAAGGGCCCGAGAAGGTTTGAGGGAAAAAGAAATTTTTTCGAAATATTATCATTTAATGTTCACTCGGGAGAATACGAATCACCGAGAGCCGAATGGCCATAGAAGATTTTAAGGGGGCCCGGGAATCTACTATACGAGAAGGGGGGCCCAGCGCGCTGGGTCGCGAGGGCCGAAGGGCCCAAGAAGTTTAGAGGGAAAAAGAAATTTTTCCGAAAAATTATCACCTAATGTTCACTCGGCAGAATACGAAACACCGAGGGAGGTGGGGCCTGGGAATCTACTATACGAGAAGGAGGGGCCTGGCCCGAGTTTTATATATTTTCTGACTGTTACGGTTAGCGAATGCTAGCCGCAGGGCGGCTAGTAGATTCATAAAATGCAATCAAATACTCAAGAGATCCAAAGACTATCTAAACGCGTAAAAGTATCAAACTGTAAAATATAGTTTAGTGCTAAAAAAATAATAACAGTGCCCATGTACGGTGATACTGGGTTTACTCTTTTCTTTTTCTTTTTTTTTTTTTTAAATTATTTTCAAGGCATGTAATGTTTGGAAAAGTTTTCTCTGACGTGCTCGTGCGTTTAGAAATATTTTAACGTACTGTCATTTCTCTGATAGTTGTTCACCTCTGCCACTAGGGGGAGTGGGATGTGCGGACCGGGTGTCACCCATAAAAGAAAGGGTGACACCTGGCTACGCTTTTTTAAAATTATTTTTATATTATTGTTAAAATATATGTCCCACCTACCAGAATCACTGAAAAAATTATTAAGCAAGTTTCGAAAATTGGATCTAGACCTCTCAACCACTCTTTTTTTTTTTTTTTAATTTTTTCAAAAGTTTAAACAGATTTACTTTGAATCTAAAAAGTCTTATTGGCAAAATTTTTATTTTAATCCATTAAGATGTGCACATTATTGAGATAATATAAAAAAGGAATTATTTTGATTAAGCGGATATTATTAGTTACAGTTTTATATTTTTATGAAGTGCATGCATGGATCACGGTCCACTGGACAAACAAAATCCGCTCGGGGGGCTTTAAATATGCTTTATAACGAATTCTCGATATTTTCCATTATAATGTTTTAAATACAATATCTCAAAAATTGTGATTAAAATGTGGAGTAGGTTTTTCTACAGATACATTCCTTACATACTGATACATTGCTCACTTTACTTGCTGCGCTTACGAAGTCACAAGTAAAAAGCTTGTATTATATAAAATAAAAAAATAATT
>Ga0115847_100393_pt2 | contig 10874 bp, 11 predicted proteins | sample InSIn5SAF170_FD_83861 | JGI IMG/M metagenome (GOLD analysis project Ga0115847, IMG submission 83861)
TATAATAACAACCTGTACGTTAACACACGATAGTGGCAGCGATTGCTGGCCCTTTGCTTGGTGGAGTGGTCTACGATCGAGCAGGTTATTATGCTGTCTTTGCAATGGGCTTTGCTGTGATAGGCCTTGATATCATCCTGCGACTAATCATGATCGAGAAGCGTAGAGCACGACAATGGCTCGAGACGGAGAATGCAACTGCTGTTGATCAATCTGCCGCAAGCGGTCCAAACCACATACAAAGTACAATCGAGAAGAGCTCACCATCTGATGCCGAACATGTGAGACAGGAGGAGAATCTCAATGTCAACAACTCAGCTCTCTCGACAAGAAGCAATACAAGGTCACGGCTACTTCGGCGTCTACCTCCAGTCGTTACCCTCCTGCGCCATTCGCGTCTGCTAGCAGCATTATTTGGATGTTTTGTACAAGCAGCATGTATTACGGCCTTCGAATCTGTCCTTCCACTATACGTCAAAGATATCTTTGACTGGTCTTCAACAGGAGCCGGTCTTATCTTCATTTGCCTTGTTGTTCCTGCCTTGTTATCTCCTCTCGTAGGTCACATTGCAGATCTCTATGGCTCAAGAACAATCACAACAGTTGGGTTTATAGGCGGTTTACCATTTTGGGTCCTCCTTCGATTGGTGCACTATAACTCCATCCGACAGAAGGTCCTCCTCTGCGCACTTCTTACCCTCATAGGCACGTTCTTGACTATGGTAGGAGCTCCACTGATGGCTGAGATTGATCACATCTTGACCATGGAGGAGAGATTACGACCTGGAAGTCTAGGGAAGGGTGGAGCTGCTGCCCAAGGATTTGGACTGTTTAACTTTGCCTTTGCTTGTGGAACGCTTGTGGGGCCTTTGTGGGCCGGATTCGTGGTTGAGGGTGCTGGATGGGGAACAATGGGGTGGTCATTGGGTCTTCTAAGTGGTGTTGCAGGTGTGGTTACCTTCATTTGGATAGGTGGAAGGATAAAGCTGAGGAATAGAAAGCCAGAAGCCGATGTAGAAGCTTGAATCTATATATTGGATACTGAAAAGAACTTGTATGTAAATCAACTTGTATTTATTAGCTAAACAAATTCACATACGAGGCGTACCTAACTTGATCGTTATACACCATAATACCAGATTCGCTAGCCTCGATGTGTTGCGGATAATTGTGTACAATCCTTACACTCTAACGTCCCATCAGATATAATAATATTCTCGATTCCTGCATCCTTCCTCTACAAGTCAAGACTTGCAAACTAAATATAAGATATTCTCCTCTTCTTCTACTTACTATTTGGATCTTTCACGTGATCATGTGCTTTGTTCTTGCCAAGACATCCATTCATGAATATCAAAATCCATATCTTAAGATCAATGAACATTACAAAACCAACCAGCACAACACAATGCCGCCAACACTATTACGGCGGCTCTTTGCCGCTTCACTAAATACCTCACTATCATCGACTACCTCAAGAATTCTTCCTAAAACCGCTCCAATAACTCGCCAATTCTCATCCTCGCCTTCACTCTCAGCAACCCTTATGCAAGTTCTACGCGTACGCCCCCCGTCTCCCTCGAGATGTCTACAATACTAACACTGATATGTAGGGCTGTCGACACTCCAAACGCGCGCGCCACGCTGTCTCCCCCGCCCTCCGCGATGTCCTCGCTCCAGCATTAAAGGGAGTCTGCGTGAAAGTCGGAATCACCAAGCCCAAGAAACCCAATTCGGCAGAGCGCAAGACGGCGAGAGTGAAGTTGAGCACGGGAAGAGTGGTCACGGCTTACATTCCCGGCGAGGGACATAATGTGCAGCAGCACAGTGTTGTGTTGGTGAGGGGAGGTCGAAGTCAGGATTGTCCTGGTGTGAGGTATCATTTGGTTAGAGGAGCTATGGACTTGGTAAGTTCTCATGTTCTTTACAGTAGGGAGGCTGTAGCTTGCGGAAGTCTGGTTTACGAGAAGAGGCAAAAAGCGCGGGATGTCTTAAAAGGTGGTACTGGTGACTGGAGAAGACATGGGACAAGAGAGTTGAATGGAGAAACGAATTGGTTGTGAAGATGAGAGACAAGTCACATATCCACGACATCTGGAAGATGATCGCAAGATATTGAATTGTACTAGGCAATTTGCAGAAAGCAATGGCTAACAAGATACCTTCTTTATAGGGTGGTGTCGGAAACAGACAAACGAGTCGATCGAAATATGGAACGAAGAAACCAAAGAAGGCTGCAGCGGCAGCATAGAAAGCATATATCGCTGATAATGTAGACCAAATTAGGGAAGAGGATATGTAAATCTAGCAATGCGCTGAAAGTTAGCATGAGAGGCGTTTAGGTAAACAAGACTTCGATGTAAAATATCTGTGTATGAACAGAAAGAAGCATAGAAATGCAATATAGTATAAACAGACTATCACATGCGTTGGAAGACTCTTGGTACGATATCGGAGGTTCTTTTGCAGTAAGAGTGTCATAGATTGCTCTAAATTTCGAGTGTGGAGTATCGTTATGATATAGATGTATCGCTATTCTCCTGACGACACTCAGACATGTCATATATGCATCATAAATGATCATATAAAGATATGCTAGCTCACGCCTTGCCTTCCTTCTCCTTCCGCTTATACAGCAGAAATCTCCCCAAGTTCAGCACGACCTCATCACTCCTCGCTCTTAACTCCCCAAACTTCCTCTTATCAATACTCTTAGCCATCTTCTTGACCTTAGGCTGTATCTCCTCGAGATGTTTATAGAATCCATCACGCCAGAACACGGGTTCATCGAACTCATAGGTCTTATCAGCGTAGATATCAAAAACAGCATTCAGCGCCTCAACTGCATCAGCAGCAGGGGTTTCAGGCAATGCTGAGAGTGTGGTGATTAGGAAAACACCAACCTCTCGATTCAGCTCGATTGGAGCGGGATCGAGAGCAAGACAGCCTAGGACACCGATACATTTCACACCTAGACTTTGAAATGCATCTGGGTCAGGTTCAGAGCTATTGAGAGTCTTTGAGGCTTGATATAATGCCATGAATTTTCGTTGCTCTTCGGGTGCAATTTGGAGCGACCCCTTCACACTGCGTGCGATTGCCCATGCAAGACTTGTAATCGTGGAAGCGAAGTCGATATCAGCCGTATTAGATGCTAGGACAGGGCTGATAACTGTTGTCCATGTCTTCTGGGCAAGTGAGGACCAGAATTTCTGAAGGGGCCGGAGGTGGCCTGTCGAAAAGTCTATGCTGCCTATTGTCCATGCTATGTTATTCAATGCTGATAGAGCTGGAGCATGAACAGCACTATTAGTATCGCTTGCGAGGGGTACTAATTTTGGTGCTATTGTCCGAACAAGTCGATCGAGTGTGACCTCTTCCACCACTTCTTCTTCGGCATCAGAATCAAACGCTGTGACTCGTTCCATGTCCGCTTCCATTTCCTGCGTGATCTCATCATCGTCTTCATCGTCACTACCCTCCTCCTCGTCCGACGCTTCATTTTCGTTCATTTTGATATCATCTTCGCCATCTAGCTCTTCAGCTGCTTCATCGAAGCCTTCAAATGGTTTCTCATGTTTGGAGCCGTGCTCGAGAGCCTCCTGCAAGCTCGTCGCTATCGAGGCAGTGATTTCTAGTGCCAGCTGAAGAATCTGATCTGGTGTAGAATGTCCGGAAGCACCATTCATACCATTCGATGTAGCAGGTGTATCAATTGCTTCCACGAGAATAGGTAGAAGAGTAGCATCTGATGCACCTTCTATGGGAGTATTATGATCGTACCACTTCAAGGTGATGAAAACATTGTGTAGGACACCACATGCTGCAACGGCCTTCAAGTCTCGCGAATCTTTGATCTTATCCAACACATTCAACCATTCTTGTTTCCTTGATATCTGCTCCGCAAGTGCTTTGTTATCTTCTGTTAGTGCTGTCAGACATGACAGAACCTCGTTCAAGACTTCGGTAGGCGTTGACTCGAATATCAATAGCCCGAAAAGGAAATTTATAATAGTAGGTAGTTTCGTAATTGCTTCAACAATTTCCTCTTGTGCTTCGCCGAGAGAGGATATAAGGTTGATGACAGACGTCGATAGACTCCAGACGAGATCTTGTTGTGGTTTAGGAAGCTTGACGAGGAGAGTATCTTGGTTTTCAATAGTTTGGATTATCTGCACAGATATATATTAGGGTGTGAGTATATCTAGCCATGCTCCATGACTTACAGTCTTCACTACGCCATCGATCGCCGTAAGAACATCCTGTCTGTACAAATGTACACAGAAATCTGCCTCTTCCTCTAATGCCAGATTTCTAAGGATTCCCCATCCGGCAGCTCTTGTCTCCAGATTTGAGTCTGTCAAGGTCTGTTCGAAGAGAATTTTGACAATTTGTTCTCGCAATAGAAGCTTTCTGCATTTCTGATCCTCGATAATGTTTGTAATCGCACTTACGGCAGAAGACCGTGTCTTCAAGTCGGCGCTTTGCAGGTCTTTCAAGACTGGAAGAATACGCTCTTCTCGAATGGCTGCCAATTCTGGATCTGCCGGTGGTTTGATCTGCTTTCCAGTTGGATCATTGCGATTCTTCACACGATTTCTAGGTTTTGATTTCCCCATGTTATCGATTAGAAAGTGTCGATGGCGTCTTTCTTGTGAGACAAAAATTCTATTCTAGAGAGCTTTCGCAAGTTGAAGATGTTCTGCTTGTGGTAGTCCCCCACCACAAACTTTTTAGCGGGGTCTAGGGGACTTTTACAGGGATTCGTTGGAAGCTTTCTCCTATGGTGGCTGCTCCGTTCCTGTGATCTATGCCGCGATCGTGTGAGAGCGATTCATTTATTTCTTGTCGCCCTTCCCCTGACCGCCGACAACAATCTTACAAGACTTCGAGCAGACGACACCTCGAGATCCTTCACAACATGGCGACCACAGTTACTGAGACTGAGACAATCCCTGTCACTCGTCTCGAGCCCATCACCGCCTCCAACATCCTTCGTCTTTTCCCCGATATCGATACGAGTTCTGAGGCACTCGACGGTCACGATTTAGAACAGATCAGACTTATGGATGAGGTTTGCATCGTCCTTGATGACAACGACAAGCCCATTGGCAACTTCAGCAAGAAGATCTGTATGTTTTCCTGTCTTTGTTCATTGAAACAATCTGCTAAACTTAGTAGGCCATCTCATGACCAATATCGACAAAGGACTTCTTCACCGTGCCTTCTCAGTCTTCCTCTTTAACTCCAAGAACGAATTGCTTTTGCAACAGCGTGCCACCGAAAAGATTACTTTCCCCGACATGTGGACTAACACTTGTTGTTCACACCCATTGGGTATTCCAGGTGAGACTGGTGATGAATTGGTAGAATCCGTGGCAGGTGTCAAAAGAGCTGCACAACGGAAGCTGGACCATGAGTTGGGTATCAAGGTCGCACAAGTACCATTCGAGGACTTCAAGTTCTTGACTAGAATTCACTACAAAGCTCCAAGTGATGGAAAGTGGGGAGAGCACGAGAGTAATGATCTATCTGCTTGACGGTTAGTGACTTTTGCTAATTTTACTAGTTGACTACATTCTGTTCATAAAGGCCGACGTCGATCTCGATCCGAGCCCGAACGAGGTACGAGACACCGCATACGTCTCTGCAGACAGGCTTAAGGAGATGTTCGAAGACCCAAGTCTTAAGTTCACTCCATGGTTCAAGCTTATTTGCAATTCTCTGCTCTTCGAGTGGTGGGAACATCTTGACGAAGGACTTGAGAAGTACATGAATGAACAAGAGATCCGAAGAATGTGAAGCGTGGTATAAGCTCTGAGCAACGATAATCGGGAAGGATGAATGGTCAACAAATACAAAGAATAGCCGATAATGGGCTTAGTATGGCATGGAGAAAGATATACCCTGCAGCAAATGCATTACACAAACCTTCAACAGCATGACTATCGTTTCGCTTAGTATTATTTCAACTCGCAACGGTAAGTGATTTCTTGGAGTATTTGGTCGCAGCTACATAGCCTGAAATCTCCTTATCGAGTTACTACATTAACCATCATCACTGGGTCCCGCATCTTCGTATGTTTGCTCTTTATTTCTTTGTGTTTGGAGGGGCACAGCTTGGTTGTTTGTTCTAGATCATCAGCATCTAAAGACTATCATCGGGTACGGCGGTCTGGGGCGGCCTTGCATCAGCTAAACCACAAAAAGCATGTCCAACCACAACCCCACGCCACACAGTAATCCTCCAACGTCAACTTTAAGCTCAACATGGAACCAGGTTGTGTCGCCGGTGCCGTAACTCCCTTGTCACGCGGTGCTCCGGCTTCAGCAGAGATTGGCTCGATTATTACCGTTTGACAGGTTCAAGACTAAATAAGGAGGAGAATCGTCCAGTGGCATTGCTGACACATAGATCGCTATCAACGGTGTCTCAGGAAGGGTTTCGGTTCGCTACTACTTGCATCGATGGCGCTTTCTAGTGTCACTACCATGGTAGTATCGGCTTATGGGGTTGGATTGTGGCAGCAACTACCCTGGATTTACAGATATGCATGCGGTACGTAGTCTCTGACTACCTCAATCTACCTATTACGGGCTACATTACTTACCCACTATTCACTTACGCCTATCTTCTTATCTAACGATTGAGTCTCCGTTGTGAACCTAAATATTGAGCCTCCTTGCAATTAGACGTCTCCGGTCTTGAATACTGAATAGATCAACTCCTTACCAGGTACTCAACCCGATCATCTCAACAAGAAAACCACAGAAGCACTCCAAGTTATTTCTACTCTTGCCTCTGCAACTCAAAACCTTGCTCACATCCCATTTACAATTCTTATATTCGTCCGTTGTCCATCGTTGCAAACACATCCTCCACGCTTCGTTGTTGCTCAATTGATTACACTGCACCACAGCACAAAGAAATCAACGTTGATGTCGGTTGCCATTCGTGAAAGCCTCAACTGTCTGCGATTCCCATCTCGATACGAAACAGTGTCGAGAGCGCAGCTATCTAAACAACATACAGGCGATTCCATCAGACCAGCTAATCTGGATCATATATGTTCGTTCCTTCACCTAACAAGCGTTGATACGCACTAATCATTCTGCAGCAAGTAGCAGTAATAGTAGCAGTCTATTGACACCATAATTACCTGAGGCAACCAGCTCGTAAATCAACAACCATGGCGAACTCTTTTAGCAGTAGTAGTACTTCCAGTAATGACTCGAATGCCTCTCCTGTGCTTGAGAAGGTCTCCACCCCCGTCGTACCTCTTGATGCTGTTCGAACCGTCTCATTCAAAGACTCTGACAAGGCAGCTGAATGTCTTATCCAAGCATTCGCCAAAGATGAAGTCGCTCGCTATTTTATCGACACTAACGACATGGCCATGTATGGTGAGGATGTCAAGTGGAAGTTGCACTGTGATATCATGCGATATATCACTGCTGCGCATTGCTTGAATGGTCTGGTGACTGCTGTTGGGGATGAAGAAGATGCATTTGGTGCTGTTGCTCTATGGTAAGAATCTCTACTGTTGCTGACTCAACATACTTTCGTCTTTCATTAATTTGTAACTGCCTCTATTCCAAACTTGTTTTTGATACTTAACCACACTCGAACATGTTACCATCGATATCTTCGTGCAGCACGAGACTGCTGTTGACTCTATTTGACTTTAGGTTACCACCGCACGCATCAGTTGAATCACTTTACACTCTCTTCCGCTCAGGCCTTTGGCTCCTCTATTTCAAGCTCTCAGCTGAAGGTCGTCAGCGATACTTCACTGAGTTTATGCCTTTGCTCCATGATACCAAACATGCTGTGTTAGGTCATCGTGAAGAAGAGAGTTATTACCTCGTCTATCTAGGTAGTAAGCCCACCGCTCGTGGTAAAGGATATGCTCGAGTCCTTATCGAGCATGGAATTCAACTTGTAAGTCCCAGTTTTTAGCACTTGTCGGACTTAGTGATGATGGAACTGGACACTGCTCTACTTTCCTTTGCTTTCATTTCAAGGTAGAGTCACTCCTTAACGATATAGTACAGGCCGACTCTCAAAATCGTCTCACATATCTCGAATCATCAGCCCATTCAAACATCGAGTATTACAAGAAGTTCGGGTTTGTTGAGGAACGTGATATTGTGCTGAATCGTGGTACCACGCCAATTTACTTACACATCATGGTTCGACAACCGGAGTCTTCCATGGCTGCAAAGAATGACGTGCATAGTGGTGGGCAGAAGGTTGTGATGACTAGCGTAGCTGGTACAACTGCTGGAAGCACAGTAAAAGTGGCAAATTTGGTGAGCGGGAAGAGCATGGCAAATACAGATATGTAATCTGAAGAGACCGAGACCGTGATGAGGAGAGCATGAGGTCAAATTGATAATTGAGCATGGTAGCTGACGTGGACGGGTTGTAAAGGGCGACAGGTATCCTTTGTTCTGCTTACCGGTTTCGTTGGAGTTTTGTATTGGATTCTATCAGAATGTCCATCGTTGACTAGTCATTGTCATTACTTTGATCAGGTCCTTTAAGTGTGCTTTCCATTGTTTCTAACAGGTAACGAGTAATGATATTTGTTCGTGCACAGAACTGACTTTGATCTTTTGGCATAATCTGTTAGAGCTCGTGCCATTTACTCCAATATCGTTCTCTCTAACTATGCCTGTCCAACCCTCAATCATGTCATTGACAATCATACATTCATACATGAGCTTCATTTAGTAAGAGCTACCAACATCTACCACACCATTTTGTTACTTCATCCACCTAATACGCATTGTCATACAGGCGCATGACATATGCCACATTGTTGACCCATTCCATGGGTTGAACAGCAATACCAGCTATGTGTGTGCAAGGGTGTTCACATCCTGTAGTGACCTTGTTAGCACAATATCTCGAAGTCATGCTTCAACTCCTAACCAGATCACAGAGTTCACACTCGTATGAATCGAGTCAAAGAGAGACCAAAAGACTTACTCTAGTACCGCCCAAGTCTCATCATCAACAGTTGTATAAATCATTCCTTCACCAAGCAAATCATCTCCAGCCTTGAAGACCTCCGACTGACTGATACCTAACTTCTGCGCGATCAGACTAACGTGTAACCCCTCATTGCCTTGTGGCGTCTGTTCCAAGAGTGTGAAGACCTTCCTCGCCGTGCCCTTTAACCTCGAAAGATCCATTTTCTTCCCCTGGAATCCCTCGCCTTGTCCATTATCGTTGTCAACAAACATGCCATCCCCTCCTCCTTCTTGCTTGGTGGACGCATCACCTGGTGGGCCTCGAGTGAAATATAGATGCACAACAGCACACTCCAACAAGTGATAGCTGACCTCATTATAATCCTCGACCGCCCTGATCAGATGGCTTCCCACATGTCTCTTGCCGTTAAAATCTTTCAATTTGCCTGCCACGCGCATATACTTGCCCTCAGTCAACTCTGCCTTTTTCAAATTCGAAGGGTGTGTTGGATCGTCTGCAGCATCGGAGTCTGTCCATTGTTTGATCTCGATCAGACCGGTGCCATCGTCGATTTTGTATGTTGTGTTGGTATGCTGAGTTTGGATTGAGGCGATTTGGCCGACTAATGTTACTGTAGAGATTTCCGTGTTGTCGATTAGAAAGTTTGCATCTGGATGAGGGCGAGTGCTGATTTGAAATGTTAGCAGCCTTGAATCAAGCGGTTGTGTCTGGCAAAGATCGAGGGTTGAAGGTGGCGGGGCTTGAGCAAGAGATGTAGACTTACGCATCAATTAGTTGTTTAATGGTTACTGGTCTTAGTGTATCTTTTCCGTATGTCTAGCAGCATAGTTAGGAAACACTCTCAGCCGATTATTTGAGGTTTAAAGTCTATCATACTTTTGTATTTCCATCCTGGCTTCCACCTTGCGAACCACCCATGAATCCACCTCCATCATTGCCTCCACCACCGCCTCCGTAACCGTATGCTGTAGTTGTTAGCCAAATCCTTCTCTGTTGACCCGAGTACAGCGACTTACACATGTTTCTGTAAATTAAAAGGTAGGTGGCAAGAACGTCTATAGTTGTTGCGTCGAGCGTCGATGATGTTCACACAAAAGTTTGAGACGCGACTGACGCGTTTGCTTGGGGTTCGTGTAGAGAGCATTCACGTGATCATTTTTGCCTATCTAAGTAGCTTGTTTACTTAATGGGCACTATCTTCACATCTCTTCGCAACGAATGATTCCTGGGTCTAGAGGACTGGACTCCTCACACGACTAGAAGTAAATTCAATTTGAAATAAACCCTGGTGCTAGAACCAATCTTCCCGGTCGCCACGGTCGACCAATGATAACCAGGTTCGGAATATTCTGTATAATATCAAAAAAATAAGTATGATTCAGCTTACAGGCAATAGATCTTAGAGAATTCCAACAGCCTAGAGGAGTCTACGTGTCATATTCGTTTATTCTTGACGATTGGGAGACGTGCAGATTTCTCAAAATGGATTGCAACACAGTTGTCAGCTTGTACAACTATCTCGACAAGTGGCATGACACTTCCGTTGCAAACAGGCCAAACGCAATAGTATCTTGACCATACCAAAAATACAGATGTTTCTCTTCACTCAGGCGCATACAACTGGTTATCGTTCAATCATTCTGACATTTGTAAATATTTCATACATCCAATAGGCAACTGCTTCCTCGACTATTTTACAATCATCGCATACTGATGAATCTCGATTGCTCCCTGTCCTTAAACGCCCAATTGGTATGCTATTTGTAGTTTTGCAATTCGTTCCTTGCGAGCTCCGTACGCTCATCCAGTAATTTACGGAAACATGTGTAAGTCGCTGTACTCGAGTCAACAGAGAAGGATTTGGCTAACAACT
>Ga0115847_100414_pt1 | contig 10868 bp, 10 predicted proteins | sample InSIn5SAF170_FD_83861 | JGI IMG/M metagenome (GOLD analysis project Ga0115847, IMG submission 83861)
AGAGCCTTTAAGGAGACCCACTATCCTGGCGATGAAGAATGCGATGCCCACGAGTATGATGGCAAGGTCCCAGATTGACCAGAAGTCCGAACCATAGAACAGGATGCCAGCATCCCGATACTCCCCGAACTCATCGTAGGCGAATGCCGCAATCCAGACATACAGGAGCATCTCCGTAGCGGTGATCGAGCCAGGGCTTCGCTGCACCAGTACTGCATAATATAGAATCAGAAACGCAACGAAGAATGCCACCTGGAAAGCCTTCTGGTATTTTGGCACTCGCAATCTCGAGTATGGATCAGCAGTTCGCTTGTTGTAGATCTGGGGTCGCTTCTTTGCGCGCGTGCTCAATGACCCCCAGAACATGATTTCCCCATTCCAAATGTTCTCTACCACAGCCTGTACTGGTTTCTGGCTCAAGAACTTCTTGGCGTTGGCTACTGCAGCAATTTCAAGAGCGTTCATACCAGCCATGGACTCTGCCAATTCATCATGGTCAGTCTCTGTACCGTCACCCAAAAGATCGCTGGAGCTGAGGTTCATGCTTCTTGTAGTCTTCCTCGGTGGTCGAAACGGGCTTGGATGAAAGTCGTGTTCAGATCCGTTAAGAAGAGGGCTTGCTTCGTTGGTATCAGATCGACTGCTTGCCGGCGAAGGCGATACCTCTGCGCTTCCGAAATCGACCTCTTCTCCATTGTCCTGGGAAATAGGTAACTCAAACAGAAGATGATCGATCAGCTCTTTCTCTGAGAGAAATGTCAAAAACTGAAATGCCACAAGCTCACAAGCTAGAGCTCGACTCTCGGTTAGCCGGGGGTCTTCGTTGCTGTTAGTGTCGAAGATGTATCTTGCGGCCCTTCTTCAGTCAGCAGAAGTACCTGGTTGCACAATTTGTAGTTTACAATAACGCTGCGACAACTGCAGGATAGTGGCAATCATCGCTGAGCTTCAGCACCAACGGCCGTAAGCTTTGCCCAGCAATCGTGGTTCTGAGCTGCTCGTAATTGTAGGCCGTGTCCACAGCCTTGGAAATATAATGGCTTAGCTTTGCGACGACCACTTGGAAACTTTGGTCGATTGTGATGTGAGGTATTTCGTCATCCGCAGAGGGAAATTGGAAGCGCGAAGACCCAGGTGTCGGCGGTGCCATTCTGATATGTACTGAACAGGGGCAGCAACCTTTGGCAGTCAATTAACAAGACGTTCAGAGTCGATGTACTTTCGGCAGGCCTTGACAGCGCGTATGTTGCTGGTCGAGATCTGATGGACTTCGAAACCGAGACGCTAGGCCGAAACGCGTTTCTTTCAGAGCAATTAGCACGTAAATATAGTAAAGTGAAAACCGCGGGGTGATCGTGAACACTAGAAGGAAGCATGCAGCGTGAGATCGATATGATGGAGCAGCAAGAAATTTTGATGCCGGCCTACAACAATGTCTTGTGTCGACGATCTCGAATCTCAGAATGCTAATTAGGGAGCAGAACTGGGCATCTAGGCAACTATTAGCACCCTATCAGAAGTCACCTAGGTCTCTGCCGTCTACTCTTGGCAGACATAAATGAGATTGGTCCAGTTTCCCATACGTCAATTTGCATTTTCTCAACATCTTAGTGCTGTAAACAGTGCCTATATCAGAGCCACGTAGGGTTCCTACTTCACAGGACATTCTCGACATGCTTTATCCTCCCTACACAACCATCCTCAGGTCTCTATTAGGTATCGCGCGTATCACTTCTCTTCGTGCTGCGGTCGATGAGCTCTGGCTCAGATTTTCTTTCCGTTGCTAAGCCTTGCGTAAGGCGACGCAGCACAACTCCCCTAAATCACCGATCGCAACAGAGCAAGATTCTTGTCTCGTGGGCTCGTCATGCTCGACAATAACAAGGTGTGCAAATTGGAGTAAGGACACACAGAGCTACGGAATTCAATATCTGGCAAGATGCAGCTTGCGCTGCACCATTCGGACAGCACGCGGGAGTGCTGAATCATTCAGAGATCGTCCGTGATTGTATGCACATGAGGGCCGATTCAGTCTAGGTGAGACCAGGGGATTGGTTCTGAAAAGTAAGTTGAGGCGCTTTACGAGATCTGTTTTACACAACCTGCATCTCGAATTCCTATCGACTGATGGAGCTCTACATTGTCAAACCATCCCTTTCTGCTTCCTTGTTCTCACCACCTCGCATTTTGGACTTACGGGTAACCCAATACCTCGTACACAATGGTCTTGAAAGCAACGTGGTACCGCTTAAAGTCGTGTTTGTGTCCCACGACAGCTCACTCAATGTTGTGGATTTTGCATCTCATATGGTGGCGAGCAGTTCGTAAACGGGGAGTATCGGGATGCTGGCATCCTGTTCTATGGTTCGGACTTCTGGTCAATCTGGGACCTTGCCATCATACTCGTGGGCATCGCATTCTTCATCGCCAGGATAGTGGGTCTCCTTAAAGGCTCTAGCCAGATCACAGATGTAGCATTCGATATTCTGTCGATGCTTGCTTTGTTCCTCGTGCCAAGGTCTGTACAGTATACGTGTTTGCCGCAGGCTCTCACTGTGTTCAGGATCTGCTCTGTCGCCTCGCTCAACCCATACTTTGGAAGCTTGCTGCCCGTTCTCAAGGAAATGGTGAGTACCAATAGATTGGTAAAATTTGATGTTGAGACTGGGGCTGACGCCAATCAAAGACTACTGCTTTCTGCAAATTCCTGCCGGTCATCTGCATACTCTACCTGGGGTTCTTGACCACCTTTACGATGCTCGCAAGAGATCGACTCAGTATCAACGAGGTGTCCTGGCTGCTCATCAAGGTCTTCTTCGGGTCTAGCTATCTTGGCTTCGTAAGTATACACTCACGTCCTGACCAGATCAAAGCGTTTGCTGAAATGGGATGCTGACAATTTACTCCCAGGACGTCGCCTACCAGGTGAGTGTGGCATCAGCCACTGCGGTTGTGGCTTCCGTCCCGACAACTCAAGCGACCGCTAAAGCACGATTGCGGCAGATCTGGCGGCCGCTGTAGTTGTGCGGGCGGGGGTGGCTTCCCGCGGAAGATGTTAGCGTTTCAGCAAGCACTAACTCGGCCGCAGATCAGTCCAATTTTCGGTTACACTCTGATGTGAGTACAGCGGTTCGGATCATGCTCTCTAACGGCGGCATTCCCTTCGAAGTTGAGATCACGACAGCTAAGTTCGTGCTGTTTGATTCAGGCATCATGCACCACTTGCTACGGGACTCCACCTTTCCGCATGAAAATTAGGTCACGCTTCGACCGGGGCAAGGTCACCTAAGGATGTCAACGCTGACTTCTTCTCGTTTCAATAGGGTGATTTTTGTTGCGTTGACCAACATCCTGTTAATCACAGCTCTGGTCTCACTAGTGAGTAATTCTCTTACTGAGGTAAGTGACGCATATCTGCATCGAACAAGCATGGTGGATCAAAGTCGGCCGCAGAAACATGGCCAGCTTAGCGTCTGTGGCGCCGATTATCCGACTAAAAAGGCGCCGGCCTCTGTCGCGACTGTTTCACATTGCACTGATAGGCTGATTTAGTCCAGGTCATGGCACATGCGAGAGAGGAGTACCTTTTCCAGTACTCCATCTACGTTCTTGGTCAGTTTCCATGATGCGAGAAGAGAGTAGCAATAACTTTTACTGACTCGTATCCAGAGAGCTGCACCTCGCGTCGGCTCACCTACTTCATTCCACCCACGAACTTGATACCGTTGCTGTTCATGCGCCCATTGAGGCTAATACTACCTTCCGAGACAGTGCGGCGAATGCGAGTCATGCTGCTTCGTGCGGTATCAACGCCTTTTGTTGCCTTGATCTGGTGCTATGAAAGATCGCGCGAACTCTTTGGTCGGGATGCACAACCGACACTAGCACGAATCCGGTCTCGACCACTGTCTAGCACGAAGCCTTCCCACGGGCTGTCCCACTCACGCGAATTGGGCCTGGCTTCGGCGGCTAAAGGCACGAATGCATCTGCACATGGCTCTCCCAACGCGCTCAACGTGTCTGCCTCGAGCATTGACGACAAGCCAGAGCTGGTAGCTCTCGTGCAACGGCTTAGTGTCCAGGTTGACGAGTTGACGGCCATGGTCGCCGCACAGAAGGGTGACTAGACCGTTGCGCAGACTGCAAATTCAACGTCCAAAGCTAGAGTTTTCGCGTTGATTGCAACTTTGTGCATGGTTCGTCCCAAGTACTGGACATCTACACAAAAGGCCAAATCTATGATTGTTCGGAGTGCTACGATCTACGAGTTTTTCAAACTATGCCTCCACAACACTAGTCATCTCGTGGACAAGTTCAAAGTCCACGAAGCTAGAAAAGATCACCCCTGTCTGCGCAGGATAATGCTCCGTGTCGAGGGTAGGCAGGCTTGGTCAGAAGCGCCCAAACCCAGGCGGATCCTCTGCGAAGCCCTAAGCCTGATCTTCCACGAATCGTTCTTGCAGCCAGCCCCTCCCAGTCTGAGCTAAATGCTCGTTAACCAAACGTGCTATAACTCTCCGCATACACTCCATAATGGAATGTGTTGCTCCAGCCTATACCCAGAACAGGTGAGTCGGCGATCCCTTGATATGAAGGCAATCAGCCTCATGGCCTACCCACGACCGTCAATGCTGCACTATCGTCTGGAATTATCACTATTTGATACACTCGCTCTCTCAAAAGCTTTGTACCTATGCTCAGGATAATAGTGGCGCGTGTATGGCATCGAGGATTTAAGACTGGTATCTGTCTTGTTTCAATTCGGCATTTCATCACGCAAGTATATTTGATGTCAACATCCAGGTATCATTGCTCGCTGCCTATATCTTTGCACCAATTTCTGAAGAAGGCATACTTTTGACCTTGTACACGGTATCAAGCCATGCATCAAAGACGGCAAGGGCAATCAAACTCTCAACATTGTTTCGGGCGCACAACGGACGAGAACAACTTCGATATAGGCAGGTCGACGCCCATTATGTTCCAAGCAATCGGCGGCTATTCTGAAAGTCCGCTTCCTAGGCAGCAAAGCTTCTGCATGTCAAGGCCGAATCTCGCCGGGTTCACTGAAGCAAGATTTGATGTTAGGGACGGAGAGCATTGCGTCTCACAAGCTATGCAAATAGGTGGACAACATTACCTCCATCCGACGACCTCCTCTGGATCGGCACCAGTTTACACTCCAGAGCCTGCCCTTTTGAACGAGAATTGGGGGTTTCAGCCAGATCCGAATATCGAGGGTCATTGGACAGTCGTTCCTCAGTCGCATGGCCCTCCCCCAGATCAACAGCAGACAGCTCAAATGAAATATCCTATGAATTATCCGGAACAGCCAAACGAATTCCAGTACGAAGTAAGTATTCTATATGATCACTACTTAGCTAAGAGCTATACTGATCACCTGCAACAGATGCATCTGCAAGCCCCTGATCATTCGGCGTACCCCTCGCCGCTCGAGTCCTACCTCGTGCCTCGAAGTTATTCACCGAGCTCTAGCATGTCATCACCATATGTGGGCTCTTCACAGACAGCCGCAGGATGCTGGTATCCTGTCTTTCAGCAGATCCTTGTAAAGAGGCAAAGTGCTGTGGGCTCTCCCGGGTACATGACTCCAAGTTCATCGAGCGGGTCGACAGAGCAATCGGCCGATGACATGCATGTTCCTGGGAACATGCAGAAGCGCACGTCTTCGGCGAAGTCTAGAATTCGAAGCGCACAACTCTTTCAATGCAGATACTGTCAAGAAAGATTCGCAAAAAAGGGTAATCGCAATGACCACGAAAGGACCCATGACAACGATAAGCCACGAGTTGCGTGCACAGAGCATGGCTGCCTCAAGGATTTTGGACGACCAGCTGATCTAGCTCGACACAAGAGAAGCGTATGTGATGCTGACCCCGGCCAAGCACATACGTAACACTAACATCTACCTAGTACCATCGTAACGACCGACATGCTTGCCATCACTGTGGTAAAACCTACAACAGGAGCGATATTTTGAGAAGGTGAGATAGGCGCCAATGTCTCTAACCTACTTGGCTTCAGGTGCTGATCTAGTCCAGACACGTGGAGAACTCTTGTCGAAAGCGAAAGGCTGAGCTTCAAGCAGAAGCCCAGAGACGCAACAGACAAAGGGCGTGGCTTTGAAGACTGGTATGCTACTGCAGTCCTGGGCAAAGCCCAGGAGAACGAAAGCGATATAGAAGTTCACTCAGGCCTCACGGCTGTCTTACGATGTTACGGCTTTCGGTTACTCGTCCTTGGATAAAACGGTTCTTGTAACACAAATTGTTCTTGTTCGGCAGCCTGTGAGCTTGTCGTGAGTGCTGTTTCTGCGAGGAACAGCATGCATCTATTTTGTCTTGGTATGTTTCTCCAATTTGCGGACACCATACGGAGACAAGCATGGTGGAGCAGCTCAGTATCTCGCGACAACGAAAGACTCAAAGACGACATTTATTGAAATCAAATGGATGCACCCTGTCTCTGCCAACACAGCCACCCAGTCTTAATTCCAGTAGTGATGGACTTACGGGTCCGACGCATGTCTGTCCACTCTATCATCTCTCACAAAATTTGTCATTCAAAGTTGAGAGGAGTCCGCGGTCGACCACTTCGAGTTGTTTGTCGCCGAAAGGAAGCTTAGTGGCTTCCTAAGGACGCTAAGTATCAGCCGATGGAGACACTTTACCATTTAAAACTTAGCCTCGTTTCAAGCTCACAAGCCATCGCGGTTAATTGCCCGACGAGGCCGCTTGAACTGTTATTGAACGGATTTTGCACTGCGCCAATGCTCCTTGCGTTTGACAGCCATCTATGATCTTTCCTGACCATGATAGATGTCTTTCGTAGGGATTGCGGTCTTACCAAGGCTGTTTTGACCTGCACGATCTCCAGGATCAAGCGCTGCTGAAAGAGTTGGGTAGTGATAAACTCCATTAGCTTCTACTTTGTCAACATGCAATTCAACCCCAAACTTACATGCTAGTCGGTCCTGCTATGTAAACTATATCACCGTGGGATCCATCCCAAATGAGAATAGTGTCGCATCTGCGCTTCTCCTTCAACATGGTCATTCAAATGCCCGGCGGCAAGAAGCACGGCTCGATAGGGTACCGACTGAAAGGTATGCAATGAGGACCAAGCACCCTTTATCAAATGTTGTGACCGCCAATTCGAGGTCAATTCCACCAGCGTATCCATCAACTACCGTAAATCCGGCCATCAACGGACGGGCACCGTGCGGTATCTGTCAAAATTTGATGCTGCAGGCTTGCGGACACCGATCGAGATTTTGCATGACTCGATCCAATTGCATCGGATGCTCATACAGCCGTTTGCTGCATACGACAAGCTGACAACCTCGTTAGGAGCATAGAAGGCCCATCAGTTACTGGATGGGCTTTTGACTTGAATTGCATTCGGATGCTAGGATGCCGAGGCCGCTTAAAAAGGGTTGAGACTCTTCTCCGTATTGAGAGCTTATGATGTGCACTGCGGCACATGGAGGATTCCTGAATCAGGCTTTGACTCTGCCCATATGACAGATTGCACTTGGCAAGCACCGAGAAAGGCACTAGAGCATGCATGTCGCTACTGAACGCGAAGAGTACATCTCGAAATCACCTTGACATCTGCTCATTCGACCAGCGACGACCTAATGCAGCATTCTCCTCGCCCTCAACCACTCATGCCTAACCTTCCGTCGAACAAGAGCTTTGCGAGGTGATCGATCTACACCTTCCTCTCTGAGCAAGGACCATACCGAGCTACTGAGAACGACCTCGTATCGCAACATTCTAGACAAGATCAGCAACTTTGCATACACGGACAGACATGCACCACGCTACGTGCCCAGAAGTAGACGGTGCCTGGTCGCTGCTTGCAGCCATGCAGTATCACGTTCGGTTTACGAGTCATGAAAATCCCGAGGTTGCACCAAGCCGGCTCGTTGAGTCCTAGATCCTAGCATTGATTGACGGGATTCCTTCGAGCACGATCAGTAGTCACCTCGAATACTCAGACTCGATACCCACATTGCTTCAACACACGTCATCAAATCCTGTGTCACAAGGGCTGTCAGTGGGCTTGTCAAGCAGTGAGTCGCTATGTCCGTGCGTTCGTGCTCGCGGTGTGCTCTGAGATAGCAACAGAGCCAAATCGCATGATATGACTAATGATTATCATCACGCCTGTGACAGTGTGAGCATCCCACTCATAACACCTATGATGATAACGAATCATGGCCGTACTGATTCACGCCTTGAGTGCTAGACGTGTCAACGTCGTCGCCCTTCGAAGTATCAGTGCGTGCTCTTTGAATCTAGGCAGAATATCAAGCTAGTCAAATGTCGATGCGAAGGGCGCCCGTATACGTCGTGGAGTGTGAACGCTGGATCAATAGCAACACCACATATAGGAGATGTAGATTTCTCATAAATATTGTAGTGCTTTCTCCCGTGTTCCACCAGTCCTTACTCGAGGATATTAGGTCAGATAACGGTATTGTGGATATTCCGCCCGCTGCACGACCAAAGGGAACTACGGTGCATCAGTCACGCTAGTGTAGCTTTTGACATGGCTGAATGACTCACCGTAGAAATACGTCACTTGCACATTTTCGTGTCGCTAGCATGTGCTGTTCTGAGTACTCAACCATATGCGCAACAGGTTGCGTTACAGTCGATTGAAGTTCCATGGCTGTACACACTGATCTGAAAGGGAACATGCGCAGCAACACCACACATCACCAGTAATACCACTCCCTGCTGCACACTCACAACCGTTGTGAAGTACCACCATGGCCGACGCCGACGAGGACCAGATTCCCACCCTAGACCCTTCTCGCAGCTCACGCCTCTCACATGATGGCGAGAACGATGCCAACGCCTCAGAATCTGACGCCGACTCCGACGTGGCCCCAGACTACCGCTTTCTCACATCAACAACCGCAAAGAAGCACGCGCTACCCTCACGTGGGACAAAAGACTTCGAGCCCAATCCTACACAGAAACAAGCTAGCTCACTAGATGTCTCAAGAAAAGCAATGTCCGACGCACTGAGCGTGATCAGGCTACATAGCACGCGCAAGGATGAGAACCTTGCTGTATACTTCCCGAGTCCGGAGGACTGGGACGGACAGAGATTCGAGAAACAGGCCCTGGCACAGGTCGAAGATCCAGAGAAGAGGGAGAAGGCGAGGCAGAGTAGTGTGCTCAAGTCTGGAGAGGGCAGATGTGTAGCAGTGGGAAGGCTATCAAGCACTTTCTCCAGGACCATGGGCCAAAGTGATAGGAGGAACTGGCTCTGGCTGCTCCCTGAGGAGGCCTTGTTCTTGATCGAGAGAGGCAGCCTCGATATACGATATGCTGCGGAGGAGGAAGACGGAGACAACGACTCAGAAGCCGAGGAGGCCCAGGATGCAGCACCAACTGAGAATTCTGTCAATACGGACCCTGACTCTCCTAGGCTCGGAATTGGCAAAATCCCAATGTCCCTGCAGGGAGCCTACGCAGCATTCATTGGCAAAGCTGGTCTCACCCTTGAGCGCTATATCGCCTTTGCAAATCTCAGGCGAGCAGGCTACATCGTTCAACGAGCGCCAACATGGCACGGTCCAGTGAACAGCACTTCGATTCTGCAAGATCGCGTCGAAGCAGATCATACGCCATCGTCAACAGCTCCTTCCGTATCGCTCGCCTACCGCCTCATTCAATGGATTTTCCCACCCAATCCTAAGCCTTCTACAATAGCATGCCACGACTCAGTCATTGGCCCCTTAATTTCACCGGGCTTATTCCGTAGCTACGCCGACATCTTTCGCCAGCTGCACCTGATACCACAATACCAATACAGCGCCTCCGAGTCCCCACAGCAGACATGTATGGGCGAAGCCTCAGATAGTCCTTCAGGCAAACCACGGCCACAGTCCGCGGAGACACCTTCCACTGACGACACACCCCTTCTCCCAACATACCACGTCAACAAACCGTCGTCCCTTCAAGGCTACAAGAAGTCCGCACCACCCCCATCGCACTACACAGTCGTGGTCCTCGACGCACGCAAGACCACAGTACCCACATCCTCACAGATCGGCGACCTCCTCGCCTCAATGCCAGACGACACACTACCCAACTCGAGCAAAAAGAGACTCGAGACACGCATCAAATATGGCAAGAAGTCCATTCTAATTGCAGTCGTGGACAGCGGACTGGTCAGCTACATGCGGTTCAGCAGTGGAGGTTTCGGCCCAGGCAACATATTGTGGGAGGAGAACGAGAAGCGCGGAAAGCTAAGGAGCGGCGGAAAGAGAGGTGGGGGGTGGCGAGGCCGAGGCCGGGGCCGAGGTAGGGGAGGGATATCGAGGGGTGGCTAATGAAAATGACCGTTTCACCCCACGACGGAAGCATCCCGTAGCAGCATTGGCGTTTACCGGTGGAGTTCGAGGTGCAAAGACTGATTCTTGCACATAAATCATATAGATGAGATACCCCTTTAGCGATTTGCTTCGAGAACACGAACCACAGCTACAAGAGACATACAGCAGCGCAGCAGTTTTGCGGCCAGCGCAAACAGCCTAAATGATTGCGCTCCCTGATAGCTCGCACCTTCCTTAACTTCTTGACCCCCTTCCCATCGGAGAGAATCGTGCCTGTTAGCGCTCAAACACACAGTTGCACCTTCCCCAAATCCAAGAACTCGATCTGGATCGTGCTTCCCGTCTTCGCGATACATGTCGATCGTTGCTTTTCGTCTTGAAGGTTATAGCTGCTTCGCGCACTGATATGGGCCCGTGCGTTCCGCTTTCAAATGGTTGGTCGTCGTATGTTGGGAGAAGGGGTGTGTCGTCAGTGGAAGGTGTCTCCGCG
>Ga0115847_100415_pt1 | contig 10863 bp, 12 predicted proteins | sample InSIn5SAF170_FD_83861 | JGI IMG/M metagenome (GOLD analysis project Ga0115847, IMG submission 83861)
TTTCCATCTTCAACTACAACCATAGTACCATCTTCTAGATAACCAACGCCTTAAAACCAATAGTAATTCCTGGCGAATCTATGGAAATAGAAGTAATAAAACTTGGGAAGGGCAGAAATCAAGGCGTTGGTTATCTAGAAGATGGTACTATGGTTGTAGTTGAAGATGGAAATAAGTATCTTGATCAAACAATTCGAGCAACTGTAACAAGTGTTTTGCAGACATCTGCAGGTCGTATGATTTTTGTTAGAAGTGAAGAGGATTAAATGTTAGATAGTAAGTTTATCTCAGCTGTCATAACAGCTGCAGGTTCTGGCAGACGAATGAATAGCCAGATTAACAAGCCTTTTTTAAATATTAGGGGCAAAAAAATCATTGAATTAACCCTTGATACACTCACAAAGATAGATGTTTTTGATGAAATTATCCTTGTCATAAGAAGAGAAGACGAAGATGAAATAAAGAGAATTATAAAAGGCTATGGTAGAGAAATAAAGTATGTTTATGGATCTAGCACTCGAGAACTTTCAACCTTTGAAGGGCTTAAAGCCTTAAATAGCAAATGTGAACTGGTCTTAACCCATGATGGGGTAAGGCCTTTTGCAAGTAGAGAACTTTTTTATAGGGTGCTTGAAGATTTGAAGTCTTACAAGGCTGTAATAAGTGCAACAAAAACAAAGGATACTATAAAAATCGTAGATGAGGATATGGTTGTTGATTTCACACCAAATAGAGACTATGTTTATAATATTCAAACTCCCCAAGCCTTTGATAAAAATATTCTTTTTTCTATGTATGAAAAATATGTGAAAAGCGAATTTAAAATCACAGATGACAGCCAGCTTTTTGAATTTTTCCATAGGGATATTCCTGTAAAAATTGTTAGCGGGGAATATTCCAACATTAAAATCACAACAAGAGAAGATATACTATTTGCAGAAGCCTATTTAGCAGAAAAAAGGATTTGAGGATATAATGAGAATAGGAATAGGATATGACGTCCACAAACTAGTCGAGGATAGAAAATTGATTCTTGGCGGGGTGGAATTTGATTATGAATTGGGGCTTTTGGGCCATTCTGATGCGGATGTTCTGACACATGCCATAATGGATGCGATTTTGGGCGCCTTGGCAGAAACTGACATTGGAAAATTATTCCCTGACACTGATCCTAAGTATAAGGATATATCGTCCTTAATCTTACTAGATGATGTGGTCAAATTAATGGATGATAAGGGTTATAAAATCGGTAATATAGATACAGTAGTGATATGCGAATTACCAAAAATCAGTCCCAAAAGAGAAGAGATTAGAAAAGTAATAGCTACTCACCTTAAAACTGACATAGAAAATGTGTCAATCAAAGCCTCCACAAGCGAGGGACTAGGTTTTACTGGTCAAGCTTTAGGAATAGAGGCCAGGGCAGTAGTTATCTTGGAGGAGAAATAATGAGAAAATTATTAACAAGTGAATCAGTAACAGAAGGACATCCAGACAAGGTTTGCGATAGGATTTCTGATGCTATCTTAGATGAATGTTTAAGACAAGATAAAGACTCAAGAGTTGCTGTAGAAACAGTAACTTCAACCGGTTTAGTTTTAGTTGTTGGAGAAATTTCAACTAAAGCTTATGCTCCTATTGAGCAAATAGCAAGAGATACTATAAAAGAAATTGGCTATGACGATCCAAAAGTTGGCTTTGATTACTCTAATGTTGCTGTACTAACATCATTAATTGAACAATCAGCAGACATTGCTCAAGGTGTAAACCAAGCTCAAGAATTTAATTCTACAAGTGAAAAATATGACAAAATTGGTGCTGGAGACCAGGGAATTATCTTTGGCTATGCAGACAATGAAACTGATTCATATTTGCCAGTATCTATAGATTATGCTCATAAGCTTGCACATAGACTAGCAGAAGTAAGAAAAGATGGGACCTTAGCCTACCTTAGACCAGATGGCAAGAGCCAAGTAACTGTAGAATATGATGATGACAAGTTAGTGAGAATTGATAACATTGTAATATCAGCCCAACATACAGAAGATGTTAGCCTTGAAAAAATCCGTGAAGATATCATAAATGAAGTCATCAAAAAGGTGATTGACGAGAGTTTAATCGATGAAAACACCAAAATTTATGTAAACCCAACTGGAAAATTTGTCATAGGTGGACCGAAGGGAGACAGTGGTCTTACAGGCAGAAAGATTATCGTAGATGCCTACGGTGGATATTCTAAATCAGGCGGAGGAGCCTTCTCAGGCAAAGACCCTACAAAAGTAGACAGATCAGCTGCCTATATGGCAAGATATGCTGCAAAAAACATGGTCGCAGCTGGACTTGCAGCCAAGCTTGAAATAGGCATTTCCTATGCCATAGGCGTTGCCCACCCACTATCAATATACGTAGATAGTTTTGGCACAGGCAAATATGATGATGAAAAACTACTTGAAATAGTAAAGGAAAACTTTGACTTTAGACCACAAGCCATAATTGATTATCTAGACCTACAAAGACCAATTTATAAACAAACATCATCATATGGTCACTTTGGCAGAGACAATGACGACTTTACATGGGAAAAATTGGATAAAGTAGAAAAACTTAAAAATTACTAGGAGAGATAATGGCAAGATTTAGAAGAAGTGTGGCTATAGACCTGGGTAGCTCAGAAGTATTGGTATATCTTAACAACAAGGGTCTAGTCCTAGAAGAACCGTCAGTTATTGCCATTGATGTACTAACAGATGAGATACTTGCAGTTGGACAAGAGGCTAAAAAATTAGTAGGAAGAACTCCTGGTAATATAAAGGCAATAAAGCCTATGAAAGATGGAGTTATAGCAGACTTCCCATCAACTGAAAAAATGCTAAAATATTTTCTAGATAAGACTATCAGTAAGGCCCTCATAAAACCAGATGTCCTAATCTGTGTGCCATCAAGGTCAACCCAAGTAGAAAGAAGAGCAGTCCTTCAAGCAAGCGAAAATGCTGGAGCTCATAGGACTTATCTCATAGAAGAGCCACTTGCTGCAGCTATTGGCGCCGGCGTTGACATAACAGAAGCCAGTGGGGATATGGTAATAGACATTGGTGGAGGAACTACTGACATAGCAGTGATTTCTGCTGGAGAAATCATAGTAAGTAAATCTATACCGGTAGCAGGTATAAGTTTTGATAATGCCATAAAAGATTTCATCAGAAAAAGATATGGCCTATTAATTGGAGATAACAAGGCAGAAGAGATTAAAATAAAGGCAAATAGCCTTGAAGATAATCAAACTATAGAAGTATCTGGCAGACAAATTAACGATGGACTACCAAACAAAATTATCATAACCCTTGGAGAAATTCATACAGCCCTTAAGGCTTCTGTGGATTTGATTGTAGATGGGGTAAAAAGTGTATTAGAGCTAACACCTCCTGAGTTAGCAAGTGATATTTTTGAAAAACATATAATACTCACTGGTGGAGGTGCCTATACCCTTGGGCTAAGAGATAGGCTAAGCGAGAAGTTCCAAGTAAATGTCATAATAGCAGAAGATGCCGACAAATGTGTCATAAATGGAACAGGCAAGGCCCTAGGATGGCTTGATGAAGTTGACAAAGGGCTTGATGACAGTAGAAAAGCAAAGCAAAAAGAACTTGAAAATAAGGAAAAACTAAGGAGAAGATGATGACAAAAAAATTAGTAATGGTAAGACATGGCCAAAGTGAATGGAACCTTGCAAACAAATTTACAGGATGGGTAGATGTTGACCTATCAGAACAAGGAACAAAAGAAGCAATAGAAGCTGGTAAAAAAATCAAAGAAGCAGGCATAGTATTTGATCACGCTCACACATCTATACTTAAACGTGCCATCAAAACTTGTAACTATGTCCTAGAATACAGCGAACAATTATTTGTTCCAGTAGAAAAATCTTGGAGATTAAACGAACGTCATTACGGTGCCCTTCAAGGACTAAACAAGGCAGAAACAGCTGAAAAATACGGTGACGAACAAGTTCACATTTGGAGAAGATCTTACGATACACTTCCACCAGAACTATCTGAAGAAGATCAAGAAAAACAATTAAATATGAGACAGTTCAAAAATCTTCCAAAAGATGTAATTCCAACAGCTGAAAACTTAAAAGTAACTCTAGATAGAGCTCTACCATATTTCTTTGATCACATAGCTCCACAACTACTAAAGGATGAAACAATCCTAGTAGCAGCTCACGGAAACTCTTTAAGAGCCTTGGCAAAACATATTGAATCAATCTCAGATGAAGACATCATGGACCTAGAAATCCCAACAGGTCAACCACTAGTATACGAACTAGATGACGATCTAAAAATGGTAAATAAATATTATCTATAAAAATTATTAGACTTGCTTAGGCAGGTCTTTTTTTATGCAGGTATGTACAAGAATATTTAAATCATATTGCTTATTCTAAGAAATTTATATAAAAATATCTTTACAAAACTTCTTTTAAAACCTATAATATTATATATAAAAGGAGTATGTATGAAAATAGCATCTGTTGAATATGAAAACGGTGTATCACAAATTTTGAATGCTCATTACGACAAGAATCAAGTACTTGTTGATAAGTTTGATAAATTGGAAGATTTGGTTGACAGAGACCTAACAAGCTATGACCTTATCCTCGTAGATATGAGCCACAACAAATGTTTACAAGTTATTCATTATATAAAACAAACCACCAATATACCAGTCATATATCTAACTGATAGACATAGCAACAATCCCTATGAGCAGAAAATCGATGATAAAGACTTTGTCATCCATTCAAATACCAGGGAAGAATTTATAGATAGCGTCTTTAGAAAAGTTCAAGAAATTAATGACACAAGCATTATAAATCTAGGATTTTGTACTATGGAAGAAGACAATGGTATATTCAGGATTGGCAACGATATACTTGATTTGACTAAGTTTGAAATAGCTATCTGTGCATGTCTAATTTCAAATATGGGTAAGATTCTATCCAAAGAAGAAATAGTAGATCTTATGGAAGAAAAGGGTCTTAAAACCACCGAAAGATCTGTTAGAGAGCATATTAGAAAGATAAGATTAGAATTTAAAAAAGCTGACTTAAATCCAATTGAGACTGTAAATCGTAAGGGCTATAGGTGGGTACTTGATTCTTGCACACCTTAGAAGGGGTGAATAATGGATTATAATTTAGCCTATATAGGTAATGAAATAAGGACTATAAGAAAAGAAAAAAAACTAACCCAAGAGGATCTGGCCTTCGCTGCTGATTTATCAGTAGATACAATAAGGAGGCTTGAAAGCGGAAAGGTAGATATAAAGCTTAGCTCTTTATTGGTTATTTTAGAAGAGCTGGGTCTTGAATTCTACACTATATTCAATTCTTTTCAAGGATCTACATGGTCGTATATAGATGATTACATAACTGATCTAGATTATTATATGGGTGAATTTAACTATGAAAAAGTAGAGGAAACATTAGGAGAATTTGAGAAGATAAATAAAGATACTCTACCTAATTTTTATCAAAAAAAATATAGTCAGTATCTTAAATTTTACCAATCTATAATTTATAATCCGAAAAGAAGTAGCAAAAGTTTTATAAAAGGTCTAAATGAGGCTATGGTTATATCTCATAAAAACTTTAAGATTGAAAAGTATAAAAATTATAACTATACAAATTTCGAATACAGGATATTATCTGCTATGGTTCCTTATTATAGGGAGAATGGAGACATTGGATTTAGCTACGACATACTACTATTTATATTAAATAATATAGGTGAAAATAATAATTTGTATCCGAAAATATCTTATAATATTAGTAGGTCATATAGCAATGATGGTGATGTTGAAAAAGCTTTAGAGTGGAATAAAAAATCTATCGATTCATCTATTAGGAATAATGACACTATTAACTTGATTAACTCATACTATCAGAGAGGAGATATTCTTTTTAAAGAGAAAAACCCAGAATTTTTATCATATTTAAATAAATCTATGGACTTATGTTTACTAACAAATAGGCAAGAATTAAAAGAAAAATTTAATAAATTAATTTATCAAGACAAGTAACCATGCTTTAAAGCCAGTTTTTATTAAGTTAATATTAGAAAAATTCAAATCATTTTTGATATTAATTAATAAAAACTGGTTTTTTGTGTATTTATCAGTATCTTTATTGGCTTTTTTATCATGCACATAGGCTATTAAATAATATTTTAAAATCTTTTATAATAAAGACATAGAATAAGTGTACACTTTCTATTCTAAAAATATAAATGGGAGGATTAATTATGAAAAATAGAATAAAAGCATTAGCGGTAGCAGGACTAATATTATTTAGTACGCCAGTTTCTTTTGCGGCTCAAGAGTATAGCTTTCATTCATTAAACAATGATGTGGTTACAGTAGAGTCAGAGAGTGTTAGCACTTATTCATTAAAAACCTACGACAGTGGAGTTAAGGACTGGCTAGGTGGAAAGTGGAGACACGGGGTTAATACTTCTCAGGTATGGTCACGATTTTATCATGGAAGTAAATATCATAATACCAAGGTAAAGGGTGCAGGCGGAAGGTTTGGAAGATCTGGTAGAGTTGCCCCTAGAAATACAGCCTATGCTAGTTGGGAAAAAGCATTATTTGGTAATGAAGCATATGCAAATGTAGAATAAAGTATTGTTAAGTCAACTTGTATAAAATCTTTTGGTTTTATACAAGTTGGTTTTTATAAGGTAGTAAAGCTATGAAAAAAATACTAAAGATACTAATAACAATAACATTAATACTAAGTTCCTTAACTTATTTTTATTACATAGATAGCAATCAGGCTATAGGTAAATTTTCTGATTTTGATAAGTTTGTAAATCTTGTCAACTATAATGATGAGGATATTAGAGATGACATTGCTAAAGCTGCATCAGATAATAATATCAATTTAATAAAGTTTGTCAAGAAGTCTAGAGTTGGTAGAAAAGAAAATATGGATGTAGATGCTTATTTATTTTTAAGTGATCCTAGTAGTTTTAATAAGTCCCATAAGGACTTAAAGATAAATGAAGATAGCAATACTTCTAATAAATTTGATAGCATAAGTTCTAATAATCTTTTAACTAAAAACAATATAGATATAAAAAAGTATGAAGATATCGACATAGATAATATATCTGGAGACTATGCTATAAGTGGAAATCAAAATAATGTTGAATCATTTATAGATGATTTGAAAGCTTATACAGATATTGTACAGACACCTGATTATATGAGTACTTCTGAAATGACTATGAAAGAGTTTTTCTTAATACTTGTCATTAATTTGATTAGTATTTTTGCTACTATATTTGCTTTGCTTATTTATAATAGGAGCCTAGTCAAGGAATTATCTATATCTCTCCTATTTGGATATGATGATAAGAAGATTGCCGCAAGTAAGTCTATAGATCTTATGACGATTCCTATATTAATAGCTTTAATAATTGATTCGGCCTTACTCTATAGCTTAGTTAGTCCAGATAGCATTGGTGGATTTTTGATAGCTATGAAGCCTATGTATATATTTATTTTATTATTTGCTTTAGTAATATTTTTATTAGAATTTATCCTATTATTATATAAAACAAATCATGAAGATATATTAAGTGTATTAAAAGGGCAGAGAAGAATTTCTTCTAAGTTTTTATCTATATTCAAAATAATATTTGCAGGCTCTTTAGCTTACTTATTAGCTATCACTTTCTTTTCTTTAAAAGACTATAAAGATGTAAATGAATATTTAAGTGATTGGGACGAGGCAAAATCATATGCCAACATAGCCACTGGTGCGCCTTGGCAATATGTAGTTGATGAGGACGATTATAAATATAAAGAATTAGTTGCAAAACCTACAGAAGACTTGGCTAGACTTTTGGTAGATAGAGGGGCGGTATTGTTCCTAAATCCATACCAAGATATTGAAGGATTAAATATTGATGATGATATGTTTGGAGAATATAAGCTAAACAATGGTAGCTTTGCTTTCATTAACCACAATTATCTTACAAAGTTTGATATATTAGATGATAAGGGACATGCTTTAGATACTAAAGCAAAGGAAAATGAATGGGTTATATTAGTTCCGGAAGATACCAAGCTTACTGATCAAGATTTAGAGGATATCAAAGAAAGACAAATATCTGAGTCTAAAAAAAATAATGATGGTTTAATTCAGACTTTTGTAAAGATAAAAAGTAATCAAAGTTTACCAAGTATGTATTCCCAGTCTAGCATTGATAAGGCCTATGCAGACAATTATGTTTACATTTTAATAAATGAGGAAGGACTTAAGTCAGAAGAAAGCTTACTGTCTAAGGGATTAGATAATTGGCAGCTACATCCTTATCTAGATAAGGGTGAGGAGAGTCTAGGAGACTTAAGGGAACTAATATCCACTACACCAGCTAGTAAGTATGTTCTTTGGATTGAGACAGCCTATGACCATGTAGACTACCAAGTTCAAAGATACAAAAATGAAACTATAATTTATATTATAGCTTCAATCATCCTAATATGTATTTATTGGTTTATAGTAAAGACAGACCATAAAAATTACTATTTAAACTACGGAGATGAAGCTGCAGTAAAGAGCTTATTTGGTTATCCTTTTAAGGATATCCACAAGGCTAAGATAAGATCTATGGCTTTGTCATATTTATTAGCCCTAGCTATTTATTATATCGTACTAAGACTTAGTGTAATGTTTGGCGGATTAGGTTTTTATACTCCTCGAGAAGGTTGGACTAATGGGATAGTTTTAATTGGATTTGCTCTTAGCATTCTCCTATTTATAATATTTGCCATTATTGAAGTATCTATGTTAAGAAAAGATGGTAGTTTGATTAAAAGTTTAAAGGAGGATAAATAATGAAAGCCCAAATAAGCTTGAAAAATATAAATAAAACTTATGGTGACCACAATGTACTTAAAGATGTAAATCTTGATATATACCCTAAAGATTTTATAACTATTTTTGGAAAAAGTGGTAGTGGTAAGTCTACTTTGTTAAACATCCTAGGTACTCTAGAAAGTTATGATAGTGGTAGCATAGAAAGCTTCGGTTATTCTGACCCCTACAAAAATGTTAGTAAGGCTATGGTGATTAGAAGGGAGAATATAGCATATTTATTTCAAAATTTTGCCCTGGTAGATAATATGACAGTTAAAGAAAATATAGATATAGCCTTAAAATATAGTGAATTTAAAAATAATAAGAAAGAAATAAATAAAACATTAGATAAGTTAGGTATAGCTGATAAACTAAATAACAAGGTTTATGAGCTATCAGGTGGAGAGCAACAAAGGGTGTCTATGGCAAGGATTTTGCTAAAACCATATGATGTTTTGCTAGCTGATGAACCCACGGGATCTTTAGATGAATTTAATAAGAGAATTTTAATGCAAGTACTTATAGAAGAAAATCGTAAGGGCAAGAGTATAGTGGTAGTAAGCCATGATAAAGATTTCACAAGTATATGTGATAAGACTTATGAGATAATAGATAAAAAATTGGAGGTTATTAAATGAAGAAAAGTAAAACTAAGCCAGCCTTATTTATACTAATAGGCTTAATAATTGTAGTTCTTATAGCCTATTTTATAAAAGGAAATAATAAACCATCATCAGTTATAATAGAAAATGATACAAGTCAATCACTTGAAGCTGTAGGCATTTTTGATGATAGCCAAATCCTTATTTGTAAAGACGAAAATAATAATTACCTGATACCAAATAATCTTTTTGCTAATGGAGGAACTTTTAGGATAGTTGCCAAAAAAGACAGCAAGACTTACACTAGTAGAGAAATAACCATTATAGAGAATGACAAGATAAAGATAAATAATATTAAAGATGATGAGCTTATCTTAAAAAATAAGACTAGTGGAGAAAAAAAGGCATTAGATTTACCAGATATAGAAAATTGGAATATAAGCAAAAATAGTGATAATATTAAGGCGGATTTTAGTTCGGATACAGGCTATAATTATACCTTATATGTACTAGGTAAGGATGGAGAACTTGGAACATCAGCTACTTTAAATAACGGTAAAGAAGTTAGTGCAAGTTGGGAAGCTGGAAAAAATATGACTTCATTGGTTAAGTTTGACTTAAGATAGACTTGAAAAACATTTTCCTTGTGATATAATAATGTTAAGAACTTAATAAATTATAAAAGTCTATTCGGTAATTTGAGAAAGGGTCCTCGATGCCTCTGGCATCTGCGGTAATTTCGCGTCTATTGGACGCGACTCCTCTATGAGCCGGAGGGGCTTGTTTCGGGGTAAGGTGAAATTCCTAAACCGGCAGTTATAGTCTGCGAGCCTTCATGGTTGATTTGGTGCAATTCCAAAACCGACAGTATAGTCTGGATGAGAGAAGTATACTTTATAATACTTTATTATTTGTTTGAGTCAAAAGACTTAATCTAGTAATTTGGATATTACCCTGAGAAATCGGGGTTATTTTTATGCCCCAAATTAGGATTTGGCTATCATCAAAAATGCCTACAGCTTCAAGTGATTGACTTGTATCATTTTCTATTATAACTGATGATGGTTTATTATTTCCTTTTATAAAATAGGCTATAAGAACTAAATTCCAATAGCACCACCTTTTATGAAACTTGACCTAGCTGATGTGCCGGCTCTTATAGGTGGCTTTGCCATGGGTCCTTGGTATGGAGTTTTGATCCAACTTATAAAAAACGTACTAAATCTATCAAAAACTATGACAGGTGGAGTTGGAGAATTATCAAACTTTATTGTAGGCTCAACTTATGTTTTAGTATCAGCTTATATCTACAAAAACAAAAAGACTAAAAAAACT
>Ga0115847_100416_pt1 | contig 10854 bp, 11 predicted proteins | sample InSIn5SAF170_FD_83861 | JGI IMG/M metagenome (GOLD analysis project Ga0115847, IMG submission 83861)
GGTTGGCGGATTAGTGTCAGAAAGGAAGGTATGAATTAGCGGTAAGCGGAAGTACGCGATGCTTTGTTTCTGTGTCTGGCGAAGGAAATTGTCCTTTGATCGTTTTATCTTTTTCTAGATGTATTCGGCACTGAAACGTACCTAGAGAGGTTGAGCGTGGTTGAAGCCGATTTGCTTTGGACAGTAACATGAGCATGAATACACTTCCAGCCTTGATGACTACGATACAGCGGACAAAAGATACATATCTCTTGTACAAAGAACGCAGGATCAGCAATCGCGCTACACCTATTTGGAACAGGGCCTCGAGACGTGCCCACGAGCTTGTCGGCAAACGATCTGCGATGCCAGTGTTGCATCCGCACGAGCGAACGTCTTGCATAGCTTCAAGATGCTGTAACTATTCGCACATGACTGCTTGTGTCACACTGTCGATGATTCAAGCCCAGGGATCAGAACTGACCACCACCTCCAAACGACATGCCAGCATAGCTGTTGTAGCTGTCCTCCCCCCAAATGCTCCCTGCCATATCGAAGAACTGGCCCATGTCGAAATCGGCACTTCTCATAAGCGCAAAAGGGTCGCTGTTGGCCTCAGTGTCGGGAGGTCTTTCCATGTTGAACTCATCCATATAGTTGGTGTCAGGTAAGTGGTTGTATCGGTCGCTCGCATGGTGGGTTGAATGCACTCTAGGTGCGCCAGTGATAGGGCATGAGCCCTCGCTTACACTGTGCTCGATCGAGTCGCCGGATGTGGGCATTGATGGTGTCTGGCTAGGTCGCTCCGGTCGGATCTTGCGAATGTACCAATTCTTCGTCAGATCATTGATCATTTGCATAGCGTGCCAGAAGTCAGTCTCAGGCCGCTTTGTCTTATCAAAGGCCGTTAGGGTTGACATTCGATAGCAGATTGACTCAAGGCAGAGATCTAGGCGCACCCTGTCTTGCGCAGCTTGAGTGTCCCATCCGATGGTGGCATGTTGTTCAGAGGGGATGCATAGTCTGGCGACCGTCATAATGACCGCGGGCAAACGCATCCATTCCGAGAACGATATCAGGTGATACTCTTGAGCTGGAAACGAAAGGAGTGTATCCAAGAATCGTTTGCCGGCCTCAAGTGACGAGAGTAAGCTGTTGATTTGCGATGAACGTACCGACGCCGGTAGCTCCGAGGGCGACGAGCGAAGAGCTACGCTATGTAGTTGCATCTTAGCGTACGAGAAAGAAAGTTCGAGTAGTCTTTGTGATGCAACACCGTCGCATTCTCTCTTCCATGTATCGAGTTGTGCATCTATAAATCGGACATGCATCAATGCTCGCCCATCGGAAATTGGGAGCTGCGAACCATCGGCTGTGAAGAGCGCATCTTGTACTTGGTCATCGATCTGCCGTAAAGATATGAGCAGATTGATAGTCTCGTCCGTCTCGTACTCTCGATTCTGTTTCAAGCTTTGCGCCCATTCTGACATGATAGAGTTATGTTTTAACAGGTTTGGCTTCTGTAAGCCTGTAGCGACCCTGTTTCAAGTCAACATAGGATCAAAGAAGGTACCATTGCGATACTTACATGGAAGAAAGGTAATAACAACCCAGGAAAGCACGATGTCTCTCGCGCAACTCTCCAGGCGGTGGCGGTGGAGCTTTAGGCCGCTGTGGCATTGGAAAGCCAATAGGTTGGAAGTCTTGATGCAGACCAATATCGAGCGCCAGTCCTGTGACGAGGTTGTGTAAGAAGAATATCTGCTGTGTTTTGTGGCTAAAAACGAAGTGATACCTAGACCGATTAGCATCTTATGACGGAATGTGAGCACTGGCATACCATGACAAGTAGACCAATACACTTTGAACTAGGCCCAGTGTCCTGCGGGGTTGGATAATCGTTCGATGAGCAAGTTCTGTGCGAAAGACACCATCAAGCTGCATCTGGCGTGTGTGTTCTTTCCATGATGATACCAGAATGACAGCCAGTAAGAGCATAGGTCTGTGCTCGTGCAACTGTTCAGCAGTGATCTGCGGAGGTAGCATTACGAAAGGGAACGTTGCCGACATGTTACGATACTCGTTCAACAATACGTCAGCTTCACCTGAACACAGCATTTGTTGAACAATTTCGTGTTCAATGGGTGCTTCGGGGCGTTTTGACGGCCTAAAAAACCCCTCAGGAGCCGGAGGAGCATCTTCACGATCACTGTATCTGTGTATGCTGCGAAGACTTTCGAGGTACTGTCGATCGGCTTCAGCACTTTCTGACGCGGCCTCGGTGCTGTTCTCATGCTGCAAGGTACCGGTCTCGAAAGATGGTGTCGGTATCCAGCTTCCCGGTGTGACGTTAATTACTCCCCGTTTCTGCCACGTCTCTGCTCTGGTTTCTACAGGAGTCGGCTGTGATGCACTTGCAAAGTCGGTTGTGAGTTCAGTTTCAGCAGCGGCATGGACGAGTTTAGCAACGAGCCCATCGATCTTCTGTTCGACCTGCGCGATTCGGCTGCCAACAGTATAAGTCAAGACCAATCAGGAATAGACAGCGACTTACGAGGGCGCCCGCAGCTTCCTTGTCCTTCGTGGCGCTTCGGCCCAAGTGCACTCTTTGCCGGCAGAAAAGCATCTTGTGGGTGGTCAGCACTTTGCGAATAGCCAGGTTCAGATAGTGTGGAGTGACGATAGGGAGCGACGATTGGGCTACCGACACGCTGATTGGATGGAGCACACCTTTGGCATAGTCCAGTTTGGGCGCTTGGCAAACATCGCGTCTTTAGATTACGACATCGCTGGCACGCTTGAGTAGTTCGCGATGTACCCGCTCTTGCAGCGGAGGGTTGTTCAGTGTCTTCCATCCGATGCGATGGCGCAGGATCGATGCAGGTGCGAAAGGAGCGCGAATGTCATACCGAACCCGGGACGGGACGAAGACTAACATCCGGCCGCCGGTAGTGCTTGGGCGCCTTGGATGACTCATCAGCGCTAGATTACCTGGGTGGGATTCCGTTGGCCAGATCAATGACCATGAAACTAACATAATTGTCGCACTGCATCATGCGAAACCATTCGTATTGAACAAGCACTCGATAGAACACTAGTCCTTCCTGATCAACAACCTTTCCAAATTCTACATCATTTCTCAGTTGCTTAAAATCCCCAGAGCTCACTACCTGATCATCCTGAACCTTAAAACCGCCAGAGAGCTCCACCTTCACCAAATTCAACCAGTTTCGAATTGTAACTTCGATGCCAAACGCAGCCCGTACCAAATCGTTGCTCCAATCGTGATAAGGTTCAGATGTATGCTCATTGCATGACCCCTAGAGAAAGCTCGATTGAGAATCTTCATATCATCGCTAATAGTTCCCTTGAGCTGTGCTTTGTTGTCACGAGTTGCTAGTTCATGCATCAGCCATCAAATGTCGATTTGAGCGCGCTGTAATGCCTACATTGGTGGACCCTCTCAATCATCAAAGCCTGTGTCCTGGGGCCAAAAACGATCAAATTGAACCCTGTACTGACCCCAGCAATGGCGAGAGCTATCAAATCTCCTCTCTTTTGGAATATCGAAATGGGCCCATGAGGCGGGAACGTCGCCGCGACGATGAGCAGAAGGATTGACTGACTTTGGAAGTATATCGGAAAGACACGCTTCTGCAAAGTCGTAAAAGCTGATCTGGGGAGAGCTTGGTAGGCAACTTTGGTCATTACGAAACTTTGATACAGCTCGGTTCCAAGCAGTGTGGAGTAAGCTAGAAGATGTGCAGGTGGAAGGAAGGACGAGAAAAGCCTAGGCAAAGCTTGTACAGCGGCGCCCATCTGGTTTCCGAAAAGCATCGTATTGGAGTCAAAAGACATTCTAGAGAGTGGTCTTCCTGGCGGCACCTGCAAATCTTTGAGCTGCGCTGCCGCCTAGCAGGTCGGACCTGATCGGAAGTCGTATGGTATTCGCATCCGTGCCGGTGGGACTTGGAGTACATCCGTTTGTGCTTTCTCATACAGCTGGAGCTTCTACGGTCAGCCTATACAAATCGACCACTGTCTTCCTAATTTCGTCTCCATCTTGAATCGTTGTTCCACACAGCATTTGAAAGCGTGGATGCCTTGCATCGATCAAGGTCACTTTCGAGACTTTCTGCCTGGCCGGCCATCGAAGGTCTAAACGCTATACAATAGTATTTGATAATCTTGCACTGCTAGTAACACCATGCGACATCAGTGTATGGAGTTTGAGGATGTTCTGCCCATGACGCTACTAACGTCCTCGGGCCACATTACCGCGAGGTGCCTGACGATTAGCGGCGCACCCCGCAAGTCCCTCCCCATCTACTCCAGCTTCACGGGGATCTACAACCACCACCCAACTTCTGGAATTCCTTCCGCGCATCACGAGCGCTTGTAGAGCTGCTTCAGGCAAAGCGAAGATGCAATATCGTAACGCAAATTTGGAAGATCTATGTCTTCCATTCCGCCGGCTTCATGGCTGAGCATGGGTAGCTGTCGCCCTGCTAACAACGTACATATGTACCACTTCAAGCTCACATCCTAGGGTCCATTTCATCGTCCCTCAGAAGTAATCGCAAACATTCATCATGCGCATAACATCTTTCTCTCTTCTTCCTCTCGCTCTTGCAGCACCGGCAATCATCTCCAGGCAAGCCGAGAAGCCCATATATTGGCTGCTAGCTGGCGACTCAACAACAGCAACCAACGGCGGATGGGGCGACGAGTTTCTTTCCAAGACTGTTGCGACCGGCTCATCAGGACACAACTACGGGCACAGCGGCGCGACAACGCGATCCTTCCGTGCCGGCGGCGATTGGGCCAGCGTCACCAAAGACATCGGCACATACAAGGAGGACTACAAAGTCTACGTGACGATTCAGGTATGCCAGTGTAAGAAGAGAGGGTCAAGAATACATAATTAACACCACAACAGTTCGGCCACAATGACCAAAAACCCACCTCTGGAGTCTCCCTAACAGACTACCGCAACAACCTCGCGACCTTTGCTTCCGAAGTCGAGCAAGCAGGCGCTACGCCCATCCTCGTAACTCCCCTAACGCGCCGCACATTCAACACCACAACAAAACGTGTCATCGAGAACCTGTCCAACGAAACCGCCATCACACTCGATGTAGCTCAGTCCAACGACTTGCACGTCATCGATCTTAACAAGGCGTCAACCGCCTACGTGAATGCGATCGGTCAGAAAGGAGCAGATACCTACAACTGGGGTGAGAATGGCACAACCGGGACGGATCGGACTCATTTGAACCCTTGGGGTGAGGTCGTGTTTGCGCGCATAGTCAGCGATTTATTGGTGGCCAAGTACGAGGATGAGTTTGCGGCATACACAGTTGCGAATGAGACGTTGAGTGGGCTAATTAGAGACGGCAAGGTGGCGTAGGTGGTCATTCATTGATACATTCCTGCAACAAGCAAAAGGCTATTAATGACTATGTGCCCAGCTCCACGTTACTGACATCTTGCCGTAGCACCATGCCCGTTCATCTGTCATCGTGTCTCGTAGTAAGATGGCTTCAAAGTAGCCTCGCCCTGATATAAAGCAGGCGTGGGTAGACCTATAATCGTTTGTTTGGTCTTCTCTTCCCTCCCTCTTTCCCTTTCCACGTCATCATCTCCTCAATGAGATGGTCCAGAACTTCTCTAGCGTTCCTCTGCTAGATGTCATGTTACCAGTACCAACTGACACGATACGACGCCTTAAATCGCCTAAACAAAACCCCAAACATTAATCACTCCTCATCCATACCCCGACCCATCGTACCCGCCACTGGCCCACCTCCTCCCTTGCGCCTCACCCTGACCGTGCGCATTGCCGAATGTGCTTGTACTCGAGTTCGGCGTATCCCAGTGCGCTGGTTGGCTACCAGTGTTCGTGTACTGGCTGCTCTGGAATGAGGTCGTAGATGAGGCTGGACTCTGATGAGGATAGGGTACGTAAGATTGCTGCACCGGATGTGGAGGTGGTGGGGGCGAGGTGTGGGGTGAATAATGCTGTTGCGGTGGCTGTGGTGGCCCTTGATACATCCATTGCTGTGGCTGAACGAAGTGCTGCGACTGTCGCTGTGGCATCGGCGGTGGGTAGGATTGGTTCGGAGCTCCAGTATAGCTGTCTTGCGGAACCATGGGAGGGGTTTCGTATTGAGGTGGTGGGGACGCAACCTGTTGGCTAGGCGTAGCATAGTCGTGCTGTGAAATTGATTGATCCAGAGGTGGCATGTAAGCCGATTGCCGCTGTTGATGGTACCGGCTGAGCGCTTCCATGTTGGCGACTGACTTGCGGTTGACAGCCTTACTCTGTCTTTTGAGTCCGTTATCCGCGCTTGCCTTCCTATTAGGTTGAGGCACGCTAGGTATCGATCCAGCTGAGTTTTGTCTTTCTGATACTAGAGACGAGGCCGAGTATTGCCGTTGTCGGTGCTCCATGGGTGATCGCATCCGCTCAGGCGTTGATGATGGCGACTGCGTTTTGCCTTGAGCAAATAACGGGGCAGGATAGCCAGCATAAGATGGAACTGGAGGTGGAGAGCTTGCGTTGGTAGTATGAGTTGGAGCCTCTACATTACCTGGCCTGAGGTGGAAAGGCAGACTCCAAGGCTCTTGAGGGTGCTGGCCGTAGGCAGACTCGGACTTCATCGCATAGTCTTGCACGCTAGAAGAACGCTGATCCGCCGTCGAAGGCAATGGCGGTACAGGAGGACGGCGGTTGATTCCAACGCTGAGACTCGCTGGAACCTCTCGGCGCTTCACGGTTCTGAAGCGCTTCACCGTCGGGTAACGTTTGCAGCGGTCCTGTGCGTCTTTCAATAGTTTCCGTATCTTCACCTCTTCAGACAACTCTTCTTCCAGTTCCAGGTCGGTGACGCTGCCTTCGTCGGTCTTTCCCGACACGGAGACACCATCGGCCTCCCATTCGTCATCCTCGTCATCTTCTTCATCCTCCTCGTCGGAGTCTTCGTCGTCCTCTCCATCATCATCCTCCAAATCTGAGTTAAGTCCCTCCTCTTCTGGGTCATCAAGTGCTTCAGTCGCCAATCCTCTAGTCGGATGCCGAGTGTATACGTTAGCACCTTCCTTCAACAGAGCGTCAACGCAAGCCGATTGACGATAGGCACAGGCTTCGACGAGAGCTTCGTCCAGTAAGTGGTCTGGAGGCTTCATCGCAAGGAATTTCTCAAGGATGGCTTTGTTCCCTCTGATGGAAGCCGCGGCGATGGCACTTCGATACATCCCCCCTTGAACCCGGAAGTCTGCCCCAGCATCTAGCAGCTTGACGACCACGTCAATGCGGCTAAAGTAAGAGGCAGCTACAAGAGCAGTATGGTATTTGCCCGCGTGGTGGTTGACAAGTTCGGGAGCCCGATCAAGCAATTCGTCGATGATGGTCATATCGGCCTTCATTGCTGCTGTTTGGAGAGCATCTCCATACTTGCCTCCTTTGGCATGCACATCGGCTCCATGTTCTATGAGTAACCGCATCACATCCAAGTCGTTTCCACGAACTGCAGCAGCTACAGTTGACCCAAGCAGGCCTCCTAGCGCTGAAGCATTAGCACCGTTGTCGAGTAAGCGCTGAACGACTGTTATATCGCCAGACTGAGCAGCGGCTAGGATGGGGAATCCGTGCAAACCACCGCTGGCGTTCACATCAGCGTGGTGCTTGATGAGCAGCTTGACGATCTTTTCAAATCCACCGGCAGCGGCAGCAGATAGTGCGTTGCCGAACCTTCCATTGGCTGGCCGGATATTGACAGCAGCACCATGCTTTAACAACTCCCGGACAATTTCGAAAGATCCAGCAGCACAGGCAGCCTGTAGTGCTGTACCATACTCGCCAGATATGGGCTCGGTAATGGTGATATCGGCACCAGCCTTTAACAAAACGCGGACGCTTTCCATATCCTCCGCCCATGCAGCGGCTTGTAGTGGTGTTCCATATGGACCTCCAACGGCATTGACGTTCGCTCCAGCATCAAGTAGAACCTCACAACAGTCCTCATCTCCTTCAGCGCTGGGAACAGATTAGTATCTCTTATGTAGCAGGAGTAGTTGGACATACGCTGCAGCATGAAGGGCCGTGCCGTACTTCTCACTTGAGATGTGTACGTCGGCCTCGTGGTCAATAAGGAATCTCAAACCATCCGCATCACATGAATCTGCGCAATTAATCAAGGCTGTCGTGCCTCTGGCGCAGGCTGCGTTGATATCTGCAACGTTCTTCAAGACCAGCTCCAAATCTTCAGTAAGCAGAGTAGACGCCGCCAGTGAGATTACTGGCCAGTTATCCTCTCCTCCTCTTACGTTGACGTGAGCGCCATGTTCGAGCAAAATTCTAGTCGCATTGCTATCGCCTTGCTCGACAGCGGCAATGATGGCATACGAAAAGTGTCCGCCAAAACCATTTACGTCGGCTCCTTCTTTGATCAGAAGACGAATCGTCTCTTCATTGCCAGTGTGAACAGCGGCTTGCAATTCGTTGCCATAGTAGCCGATGGGCTCAGTATTTAGCTGAGCCCCGTTATCGAGCAGTAGCTGAACGTTCTCAGCATCGCCGTACCATGCAGCGGCCTGAAGGCATGTTCCATAATCTCCGCCGCGTTTGTTCACGTTTGCCCCCTTAGCGAGGAGAGCTTTCATGATGTCGGTTGTACCATCGTATGCACTAGCGGCCAATGCAAACCCGTAGGTTGGTCCTTCCGTGTCCGGGTCGGCGCCGAAATCTAGAAGCAGCTCCACAGTATCGACATGCTCGTTGTCGGTGGCCTGGTATAGCGCTTCATCCAGCTGCGCTTGATCAATACCCTTTGGATAGAGTAGCCTGAGTACTTCCGTCCGGCCATAGAACGCTGCCAAAGAGAAAGCTCTCTGGTACCGAATAGTACATGTTGACAGTTGGGATTCCTTGTCCAGAATGGCCTTGACAATAGGGGCGTAGCCTCGTTGCGCAGCGGCTTGCAGTGCCTGCTCAAGCACAAGAATCCTTTCTTCTTTCTCAAGCAGCACCTGGAAAACTTCCAGATGATTGTATGTAGCAGCAGCACTCAAAAAGCTTCCATACGTCTTCATTGGGCGGTTAGGGCTCCACGAATGCGACAACAGGTGCCGGACTACATCGACATGCCCACGACGAGCGGCTGCACCAAGTGCAGATCCATAGAGATAATCCTCACTAGGATCGACATCGGCGCCCTTTTCGATGAGGAGACGAACGGCTTCTGTATTGCCTGAAAATGCGGCAATGTTTATCGCTCGTCGACCAGGTCCACCGATGACGTTGACGTCTGCGTTACGGTCCAGCAAAAGCTTCACGATTCTGTTTTCAAGATTGCCAGCTGCCGCATAGAGCGCTGTTCCTTGATCGGGAGTTGTTGCATTGATGTCGGCATCGCGGTCGAGTAATGTGCCGACGATATCGTAGTGGCCATTGGACGATGCAGCGTGGAGCGCAGTCGGGTTGGCACTGTTGCTCGAGAAGTCAACTTCGGCGCCTGCTCCAAGCAATGCATTGACAATCTCGTCGCAGCCACTCTCGCATGCGTAGTACAGGGGCTGGAATCCTAACGAGTCCTGTGCATGAACCTCGGAAGTTCCCTGATGATCTAAAATGTGGTCGACCAGGGCAGGGAATTCGAGGATCACAGCGACGTGAAGTGGTGACACGTCTTTCTGGTCTGTCATGTTATGAACGTCCTCGATGGTCTTCCACCATCTTTGGCGAGCATCAGAGCCTTGTCGCCAGAATGAGTGGTCAAAGTCGATCTCCTCGAGGACGTCCGGTGGGGCTCTCTTCGCATGCTCCACCCAATACCGAACAGGATATCGTAGATCCACATCTAGCATACCTTCGTCTTCATCCTCTTCTACATCAGAAGATGCATCATTGTCTTCGGGGGTCTCTTCTTATTCACATTGTTCGTTCGCGTCGTCCTGTACTGATCTGCTATCAGCATCGGCTGGATCTGGCACTTCTTCCTCTTCTACATCGAGCTGTTCTACTTGCTCCTCTTGCTCTTCACCATGCTCTGAGGTTTCTTGGTGTTCGATGGCTTGATGAATATATTCCAATGATCGTAAGGCGATGATACCGTGCTGCACATCGTCGAGATCCAGAGACAGGTCGTTCTTTGCATACTTTCGGAGATGCTCTTGTGCAGAGATGTCGATCCACTCTACGGTGCTGTTGTCTAGATCCCAATCGTTGCCTCTCAACGTAAAGAAAGCACCACAGCGTCTTATGTAAGCTTTGAGTTCTTCTAGATCATCCCGATCTTCCGAAGGCAGACCAGCCATGACAGCCAGCTCACGCATCGTCGGCGCCACGTACGCCAAAACCCTGCAACGCAAGATCTCTTTCGTGTATTCGTAACCCTCAGCTTGCGGGTTCAGAACGCGCTTTCGCACGTGCTCGAACATATCCGTCAAACCATATGGAAAAGACTCTAGCAATTTGCGAATTTCTGCGTGTTGAGTACTCCCGGAGCTCCAAGCATTCTTGACTTCCTGTATTACCAGGCTGACATAGATCCAATTGTCTTCCGCGCGCGAGTAGATATGGCGCTTCACGAAGTATGCCAGAGATGACGGGAGCTCAAGTTCATCGACACTGACAGATATGTTTGCTTTGAGATCGTCGCTGATGTGTGCAGAGTTCTCCGCACTGCTCAAGTTGATCTCTAGCGATCTCGGTCTCAAGCAATTTTCGATGTTTCGTCGGCCGCTACGATTTAGCAGCAGCCATTTGATGGTTTGGGTTTCTTCTGCATCCTTTGTAGCAGCCTCGGTGTCCAAAGTCTCCGTCATGTACTGCAGGAACTGCACCAAAGATTCTTCTGCAAGCTGTTCCACCCC
>Ga0115847_100417_pt1 | contig 10841 bp, 4 predicted proteins | sample InSIn5SAF170_FD_83861 | JGI IMG/M metagenome (GOLD analysis project Ga0115847, IMG submission 83861)
GGAGCAAGAACGTGAATGATCTCAAGGCTGCCGAGAGGCAGGTAGAAATCCTGAAAAAGCAGATGCAGGAGCAAGCTTCCAAACATCGGACTACTCTACAGTCGAAGGAGGCTGCTTACACTCAATTGGTAACAGACAGCAACTTCCAGAAACACGAACTGGATGAGCAGACTCGGAGGCTACAGGCTCTCCAACGGCAAGCCAAGGAGAGACCGCTACAGGACCGGCCGAACGATGTCAACCAGTCACCTCGGAAAGGCCTGGCGAACAATCTTCGAGATGGTTTCGACGATGGCGAGGTAATGCAGCTATCACCTGGGCGGTCACCTGCTAGGCGGAGGACGTCCAAGCCGAACACACCAACCAAGAAGAGGAAGCAAGCGATCGTGAATGACACTGACATGCCTTCGCTAGCATTGAGATTGTCAGGCGATCAAGACCCTCGCGGTGTTGAGAAACTGGAATCGAACGTGCCACCGATAAGTCAGGCCGTTAGAGACCACACATCAGAACTGCATTTGCAATTTTTGCAAGACTTTCTTGCTTTTCGTCCTTCTAAAGGCCAAGATACTATCGTTGAGTCTCTGGTCAAATATGCATTCCCTAGCGACGCTACTCGGCCGCTGAGCTCGATACTGCTGGCCGAAGCATCGAAGCTCAAGGGCAAAGATTTACCAAGGGATCTGATGCTTATCTTCGCACGATTGATGCAAAGATGTGTCAGTGAGGAATATTACAAACCAGTCACCTTCCTGCTTGAAGCGATTTCCTACACCTTCGACATAGATCCTCTGATTATTGACGCCGAAGCCATACAAGCACTCTCACCTACGTTGCAGTCTTTGGTCAAGCTCAACGCTACAGTATCTTTTCACCTAGCAAACAATAGACTCAAAGTTTGGGACAAAGAGCACCCGAAACCTAAGCATAATCCAGATGTCAATACGGCCAAATGCCTCGATCTCCTGTTCACAATGGCTTGCCTGGTAATCGACGAACAGGAGCTAATCCAGCTGTTCTGGCGCTGGATGCAAACCGATTTTGTGCTTGTTCTCCTGATGCCGATTCACTCCTTGCAAGACATAACACTGATGCTCGAGATACTGTCAACCAGTATACTCAACGACACTTTCGGTATCATAACTTCGCCCGAAGACCTCCAGCTCAAAACCGAGACATACATCATCGACAAAGTCGTCGTCCTTCTCTGGGATCCACCCCGTCACTACATGAAGTCCCATCTCGATAACGTTGTTTCCGAGACTCCTATCCGCGACAGACTCAAGCACAAGAAGCTACAAGCCCGCAAGGACTACATCCCCGTACCAGAAGAAGTCAAGCCCACACGTCTACAGATATGCAATCTGAGGCTAAAAGCACTTGAACTCTTGACCAAGTTTACCATGACCTCGATTCCACATCCTCACGAACACAACATCCAGCAGCACCACGGCACGACATTCATCCTTACACATGCAGGCGCCATTGCCCGTCTCGTACGCTTCCTTTACGAGGAGGTTGGTAATTTGTACGCCAATCACTTCGATACGCACGACCTGCATGCGAGGCTGGTGAACAGATGTACGACGCTGCTGCATCATATCCTGCTGTCGCCACAAGCCAGAGATCCGTCTTTCGACCTCACCAAGGCTCTATCAGGGACGTTAGTAGGCGCTCACAAGTTCAGGGTGGTGATGACAAGGATAGCATTAGGCGACAGTCTAGAATATGGGCTTGAACCCGGTATAACAGAAGATACCAGGGAAATGGCGAGAAGCATTCTGGCCGAATATGTCACACCTGATGAAGCGGCGCAACTTGAAGAGGGCTTCGGCATACTTCGCATTGAGGATGGTGATGCGGATGTAGGACAAGATGATGAGGCGGAGGAGGAGGTTATGGCTCAGATTGAGCAATAACACTGGTCTTACCATGTTGCTAGCTACGATGGCTAGTTCGAACATCTAAGTTCAGCGAGGCGTTTGAGATAGACACCATTCAGACAAAATTTGCGCTGACTCTGCAAAAGCAGATGTTTCATTACACTAGCATTAGATATCGTTGTGTCCTTCAACTATTGAACGCCGTGTCTCCTTGTATCACCGGGCCTGCCTCCTCACACTTCCCTCATCATCCTGGCTCACACCCCCCCGCGCATTATCAGCGTACTCAAACGGCAACACATCCCTCCCTGCATCAAACCCCGGGTTCAACCGGATAACACTACCCCCCGATCTCGCCGATCTCAACGACGAGTTCCCCGACTCGATACTCGCACGACTTATCGCCCTCCGCAACCTTGATCTCCGTCTTCGGGCCGGCACTCGAGAGCGTGCGGTTCGTGACTCGCGACTTCTTGCAGTGCCACTGCCGCGTGACTGGGCTTGTGACGAGCGTGCCCTGAAGAACGGTGGGCGGGTGGTCGGGTTAGCCCAAGACGTAGATGGCGATGGAGATGGATCTGCGTCTTCTGCGGCGTGGTCTGCTTCTGATGAAGAGAGGGAGCGGACTGAGTCGTGGGATATACGTGGGGGAGCCGTTAGGTATGAGGCTGTATTAGACAGGCTTGGTTGGGGTCGAGCAGTCATGTATGAAGCAGTGCCAACCACGTGACGCCCTGCGTGGGAATTATGGCGGACGCTACCCGCTATTGAGGCTGAGCTTGGGTTTGAGCTTGCGAGGGATGAGGTGGAGGGTGTTGCGCGGATATTTGCGTGATTTGCGATTTGCGAGGTTTTGGCCGCGTCTTTGGTTGCCTTCTTGTCGTAGAGGTCGTGATGGACAGCTTCGTCGTCGGAGTCATCTAGCTCAAGCAGATTTAGTCGCTCGGTATCGGATGTCTTCATCGTGCGCAGAATCTCCGCGAAGATGCGCATGAGCTGTTTAAACTCTTGCTCCGACAGGGGTTCTGGCGCGAAACGTGCACGTTCGTAGAGAGTGAGGAAGGCAACGGAGAGCGAGTTGTCGGTCAGAACGCCGAGAGAGATGAGATGGGCAATGTAGGCTCTCATTCCTTGTTCTTCTGGCCGGGTAAGAGCCTCGATGGTTGATTCGTCGACCATGAGGTTGCCGTCTTCGTCGAGACCTCGAGATGGATCAGTCGGTGCGAGTGAGACAGCGCGCGCTTCGATCAGGTTGGTAAGCTCAGCGACGACGGTGTTGTAGTCCAGGTCTGGTGCTTCTCGCGCGGCGGGACTTGACCAGCCAGGGTGTGCGATGGCGCCCCATTGTGGTTCGAAGATCCTGCTCTCCTTCCTATGTTCTGGCTTGAGCAGTGTACGGATCCGTGCCCCTGCGTATCCGACTTCCTTCTCTACTCTCCGCGCCCGTGGTCGCGCCAGATATCCGACGACATTGGCGCGGTTCCTACAGTCCTCAATGAGTCTTGCGACCCTTCTATTACCCAGCTCCCGCCTGTCAATTGGCATGTACGTCTTGGGAATATCCTTCAGTAGCTGTCGATTTGTATATAGCCGGGTGCTGTACAGCAATATCGCGAGGAGACCGGTTAAGACGTAAATGCCGACGATTGTGAAGATGTCGAGGAGGCGGTCGCGGCGGTAGGATTGGTAGATTGCGTCTATAGGGCCGGCGGCGGTGAAGGCAATGGTGAGGAGGAAGACGAGGGTGAAGGTTGTGGAGTAGAAGATGCGAAAGAGGATTGCTCTTACGCGGCCGGTGCGGGCCATGCTGGTGTAGTGTCGACGATGTGTGCTGCTGTTATGTATTCAGTATACAGGAAGTTGTGTAGTATTTCCGGCGATCGATCGGCATGATGTATAGCTGAAGTATACCTATGCAGGTATAAGCTGAGTGTTATCGCATGTTTAGGTGTGAATGTACCAGGAGTCTAGAAGAACTTGAATGCGAGATTGACAGGTCAACACGGGTGGAGATGGGGGAGCGTGCAGGAGTGACGTCGATCATGCATCCACTCCCGTCGGGCCAGCATCAGCAAACACAAATCTACGAACGCTCAACAATTTCTCAGAGCAGTTTCAAGTAGTACATGATGGCTTTTGCAACAGCTCGATCTTTTCTCCGGTAGCATCAAGCGCTAGAACACCACAATGGCCGACAAGCCTCCTCCGTCCCTCATGGCCGTTGCCATAGCCAGCGGTATCCTAGGTCTAGTGGCAGGCTACTTCCTAGGCTCCGGGAGCAGTATAGGTCTCTTCGATACCACGACCGGCAATCCTCGTGATGCTGGCTCCAAGAAATCCAAAGTCAAGAAGTCATGGCCTAACAACTACGACGTAGATGTTCAGGCCGGTAGCGACACAAGCGATGAAGAATTCATCAAGGCAATACGGACGGGTGGGAACGACTCAGACGCAGACCAAGATGTAGATTCAGACGAAGATGATGACGCGGAGGATCTGAAGAGCTTCGAAGATACTCGCGAGGAGGTCAAGCTCGTGCTTGCAGTCAGAACAGATCTAGGCATGACGAAGGGCAAGATCGCCGCACAGTGTGGGCACGCTACGCTTGCCTGCTACAAGGCTCTACTGAACCGTACGCCGAGTACAGGTCTGTTGAAGAGGTGGGAGAATAACGGACAGCCTAAGATTGCAGTGCAGGTTAAGAGTGAGGAGGAGTTGATGACCCTGCAAGCCCTAGCGCAAAGCTTAGGTCTGTGTGCCCGAGTCATTCATGATGCCGGCCGTACACAAATTGCCGCAGGCAGTGCCACGGTGATGGGTGTGCTGGGCCCAAAGAGCGTGGTCGATCAGGTTACTGGGAAATTGAAGCTGTTGTGAAGACTCGACGGCAATTTACCAGTACGGCAGGTATGTGCAGGAGGTAGCATATTGACGAGAATGTGTGCCTCCATCTACATGAGCGAACCGTGAATGCAGGAAGTGTCAGGAAGCGCAGCACTTTGAGGTCGATGGTTGCGTTACGCTCCCGCCGTGTTGCGGGGAGTTGCATCCTCAACATCTTCACCTGCCCATGGAAGAAGCTTAAGCACAACCGCGACCAGAATACCACGCGAAAGCAAGATGCAGCAACTGTCAAGAAGCAACGATGAATTTCCGTGAGAGGCAGACGTGTTGAAGGGTGCATTGAGGAGGAACCCAGTGTCGAAAGAGCTACAAGCCCGCAAGGACTACATCCCCGTACCAGAAGAAGTCAAGCCCACACGTCTACAGATATGCAATCTGAGGCTAAAAGCACTTGAACTCTTGACCAAGTTTACCATGACCTCGATTCCACATCCTCACGAACACAACATCCAGCAGCACCACGGCACGACATTCATCCTTACACATGCAGGCGCCATTGCCCGTCTCGTACGCTTCCTTTACGAGGAGGTTGGTAATTTGTACGCCAATCACTTCGATACGCACGACCTGCATGCGAGGCTGGTGAACAGATGTACGACGCTGCTGCATCATATCCTGCTGTCGCCACAAGCCAGAGATCCGTCTTTCGACCTCACCAAGGCTCTATCAGGGACGTTAGTAGGCGCTCACAAGTTCAGGGTGGTGATGACAAGGATAGCATTAGGCGACAGTCTAGAATATGGGCTTGAACCCGGTATAACAGAAGATACCAGGGAAATGGCGAGAAGCATTCTGGCCGAATATGTCACACCTGATGAAGCGGCGCAACTTGAAGAGGGCTTCGGCATACTTCGCATTGAGGATGGTGATGCGGATGTAGGACAAGATGATGAGGCGGAGGAGGAGGTTATGGCTCAGATTGAGCAATAACACTGGTCTTACCATGTTGCTAGCTACGATGGCTAGTTCGAACATCTAAGTTCAGCGAGGCGTTTGAGATAGACACCATTCAGACAAAATTTGCGCTGACTCTGCAAAAGCAGATGTTTCATTACACTAGCATTAGATATCGTTGTGTCCTTCAACTATTGAACGCCGTGTCTCCTTGTATCACCGGGCCTGCCTCCTCACACTTCCCTCATCATCCTGGCTCACACCCCCCCGCGCATTATCAGCGTACTCAAACGGCAACACATCCCTCCCTGCATCAAACCCCGGGTTCAACCGGATAACACTACCCCCCGATCTCGCCGATCTCAACGACGAGTTCCCCGACTCGATACTCGCACGACTTATCGCCCTCCGCAACCTTGATCTCCGTCTTCGGGCCGGCACTCGAGAGCGTGCGGTTCGTGACTCGCGACTTCTTGCAGTGCCACTGCCGCGTGACTGGGCTTGTGACGAGCGTGCCCTGAAGAACGGTGGGCGGGTGGTCGGGTTAGCCCAAGACGTAGATGGCGATGGAGATGGATCTGCGTCTTCTGCGGCGTGGTCTGCTTCTGATGAAGAGAGGGAGCGGACTGAGTCGTGGGATATACGTGGGGGAGCCGTTAGGTATGAGGCTGTATTAGACAGGCTTGGTTGGGGTCGAGCAGTCATGTATGAAGCAGTGCCAACCACGTGACGCCCTGCGTGGGAATTATGGCGGACGCTACCCGCTATTGAGGCTGAGCTTGGGTTTGAGCTTGCGAGGGATGAGGTGGAGGGTGTTGCGCGGATATTTGCGTGATTTGCGATTTGCGAGGTTTTGGCCGCGTCTTTGGTTGCCTTCTTGTCGTAGAGGTCGTGATGGACAGCTTCGTCGTCGGAGTCATCTAGCTCAAGCAGATTTAGTCGCTCGGTATCGGATGTCTTCATCGTGCGCAGAATCTCCGCGAAGATGCGCATGAGCTGTTTAAACTCTTGCTCCGACAGGGGTTCTGGCGCGAAACGTGCACGTTCGTAGAGAGTGAGGAAGGCAACGGAGAGCGAGTTGTCGGTCAGAACGCCGAGAGAGATGAGATGGGCAATGTAGGCTCTCATTCCTTGTTCTTCTGGCCGGGTAAGAGCCTCGATGGTTGATTCGTCGACCATGAGGTTGCCGTCTTCGTCGAGACCTCGAGATGGATCAGTCGGTGCGAGTGAGACAGCGCGCGCTTCGATCAGGTTGGTAAGCTCAGCGACGACGGTGTTGTAGTCCAGGTCTGGTGCTTCTCGCGCGGCGGGACTTGACCAGCCAGGGTGTGCGATGGCGCCCCATTGTGGTTCGAAGATCCTGCTCTCCTTCCTATGTTCTGGCTTGAGCAGTGTACGGATCCGTGCCCCTGCGTATCCGACTTCCTTCTCTACTCTCCGCGCCCGTGGTCGCGCCAGATATCCGACGACATTGGCGCGGTTCCTACAGTCCTCAATGAGTCTTGCGACCCTTCTATTACCCAGCTCCCGCCTGTCAATTGGCATGTACGTCTTGGGAATATCCTTCAGTAGCTGTCGATTTGTATATAGCCGGGTGCTGTACAGCAATATCGCGAGGAGACCGGTTAAGACGTAAATGCCGACGATTGTGAAGATGTCGAGGAGGCGGTCGCGGCGGTAGGATTGGTAGATTGCGTCTATAGGGCCGGCGGCGGTGAAGGCAATGGTGAGGAGGAAGACGAGGGTGAAGGTTGTGGAGTAGAAGATGCGAAAGAGGATTGCTCTTACGCGGCCGGTGCGGGCCATGCTGGTGTAGTGTCGACGATGTGTGCTGCTGTTATGTATTCAGTATACAGGAAGTTGTGTAGTATTTCCGGCGATCGATCGGCATGATGTATAGCTGAAGTATACCTATGCAGGTATAAGCTGAGTGTTATCGCATGTTTAGGTGTGAATGTACCAGGAGTCTAGAAGAACTTGAATGCGAGATTGACAGGTCAACACGGGTGGAGATGGGGGAGCGTGCAGGAGTGACGTCGATCATGCATCCACTCCCGTCGGGCCAGCATCAGCAAACACAAATCTACGAACGCTCAACAATTTCTCAGAGCAGTTTCAAGTAGTACATGATGGCTTTTGCAACAGCTCGATCTTTTCTCCGGTAGCATCAAGCGCTAGAACACCACAATGGCCGACAAGCCTCCTCCGTCCCTCATGGCCGTTGCCATAGCCAGCGGTATCCTAGGTCTAGTGGCAGGCTACTTCCTAGGCTCCGGGAGCAGTATAGGTCTCTTCGATACCACGACCGGCAATCCTCGTGATGCTGGCTCCAAGAAATCCAAAGTCAAGAAGTCATGGCCTAACAACTACGACGTAGATGTTCAGGCCGGTAGCGACACAAGCGATGAAGAATTCATCAAGGCAATACGGACGGGTGGGAACGACTCAGACGCAGACCAAGATGTAGATTCAGACGAAGATGATGACGCGGAGGATCTGAAGAGCTTCGAAGATACTCGCGAGGAGGTCAAGCTCGTGCTTGCAGTCAGAACAGATCTAGGCATGACGAAGGGCAAGATCGCCGCACAGTGTGGGCACGCTACGCTTGCCTGCTACAAGGCTCTACTGAACCGTACGCCGAGTACAGGTCTGTTGAAGAGGTGGGAGAATAACGGACAGCCTAAGATTGCAGTGCAGGTTAAGAGTGAGGAGGAGTTGATGACCCTGCAAGCCCTAGCGCAAAGCTTAGGTCTGTGTGCCCGAGTCATTCATGATGCCGGCCGTACACAAATTGCCGCAGGCAGTGCCACGGTGATGGGTGTGCTGGGCCCAAAGAGCGTGGTCGATCAGGTTACTGGGAAATTGAAGCTGTTGTGAAGACTCGACGGCAATTTACCAGTACGGCAGGTATGTGCAGGAGGTAGCATATTGACGAGAATGTGTGCCTCCATCTACATGAGCGAACCGTGAATGCAGGAAGTGTCAGGAAGCGCAGCACTTTGAGGTCGATGGTTGCGTTACGCTCCCGCCGTGTTGCGGGGAGTTGCATCCTCAACATCTTCACCTGCCCATGGAAGAAGCTTAAGCACAACCGCGACCAGAATACCACGCGAAAGCAAGATGCAGCAACTGTCAAGAAGCAACGATGAATTTCCGTGAGAGGCAGACGTGTTGAAGGGTGCATTGAGGAGGAACCCAGTGTCGAAAGAGCTCAGCGTGCTTCACCAATCACCACCAGCCTACCAGTCTTCATTCCTTACCACATCCAATGTCCTCGCTGCCGAAGCGATCGCAATGTTGGCGGGCGGTGCTTGACGTGATGATGGAGCACGTGCTTAGCCGAAATCGCATGGAGATTACGCCGGAGATGAGTCCGCCAGATGCTGCACCCCAGCCTCCGAACTTCAACGTGAACCGTAGTGTTATTATTTATACCTGCATGAAGAAATTTGGGACTGCCGACGAGTAGCGCCAAAGGCAAAGCTCATGCCTCTCTCTACATTCAGTGCAAAATCGTCAAAATCGCCAGCTTGTGATTTGCTTACATGTGCCTCATTCGGTGGAAAGCGAAAATTGGTTCCATTCAACTCGCATGAAAAAACTGTTGCGTCAGCGGTCACAGCTTTGCCGATGATCGCTGGCGTCTTCCCCACGACACTAAAATTTGTTCGGTCTGATGCATAACCAGCACCAGCACCACGCCAGTACAAGGAAAAGAGCCCAGACGTGCCAGAGCTTTTTACCTCGAACTGTATTTCACTAAAAGTTCACCTCCACCGCTTTGTAGCTTGACTTCTTTGCTTACTTTCATACCACTTTTTTGACTCACAAAAGGTTGCACGCGATTTCAGGACCAGTATATCAAGCGTCCTCGAAGACACAACGAAACATATCTTCCTCCACACCACACACAAGTACATTCACACGCATCTTTCCAGCACTGGTGTCCTCGTCGACAGCAATAAACAGCACCTCGAGCAGCCCTCTTCCCTCTTGATCCACACAAATCCTCCAACATGTGTCCAACTCCAGATGATGTACCAACGACCAATGGTCCCACAAATGGTGCGAACGGCACCACGAATGGCACCAACGGCACCAACGGTATGCGTGACCCATTCGGTTCGGGAGTACGATAGCTGACAGTACCTGCTCAGGAGATCACAGCGGCTTCACTGCCATTGAAACCTCTTCGCGCAAGCCCAACACGAGAAATCCATACCTGCCTGTCGGCGACTTCCTATCCAACATTTCTAAGTTCAAGATCATCGAATCTACGTTAAGAGAAGGAGAGCAATTTGCCAATGCCTACTTCGATACCGCTACGAAGATTAAGATCGCAAGGGCCCTCGATGAGTTTGGTGCCGATTACATCGAGCTGACCTCCCCGGCGGCCTCCGAGCAGTCAAGAAAGGACTGCGAAGCTATCTGCAAGCTCGGTCTCAAGCGATCCAAGATCCTCACACATATCAGGTGTCACATGGATGATGCGAGGATAGCGGTTGAGACCGGTGTTGACGGCGTCGACGTCGTTATTGGCACATCCTCCTTCCTGCGAGAGCACTCCCATGGCAAGGACATGACCTATATCAAGAACACAGCGATTGAGGTTATCGAGTTCGTCAAGTCCAAGGGCATCGAAATCAGATTCTCCTCTGAAGACTCTTTCCGCTCGGATCTCGTCGATCTGCTGTCTCTGTACCAGGCCGTCGACAAGGTTGGCGTGAACAGAGTTGGTATTGCAGACACAGTCGGTTGTGCTTCACCAAGACAAGTCTACGACCTAGTCAGAACACTACGAGGTGTCGTATCTTGCGACATCGAGACCCATTTCCACAACGACACAGGATGCGCCATTGCAAACGCGTACTGTGCTCTCGAAGCCGGAGCAACCCACATCGACACATCCGTCCTCGGCATTGGCGAGCGAAATGGCATCACAACTCTGGGTGGCCTGATGGCACGAATGATCACAGCAGACAGAGACTACGTGATGGGCAAGTACAGACTCGACAAGCTCAAGGACATTGAAGACCTTGTCGCTGAAGCTGTCGCCGTCAACATCCCCTTCAACAACCCTATCACCGGGTTTTGCGCATTTACCCACAAGGCGGGAATTCACGCCAAGGCTATCCTTGCGAATCCCTCTACCTATGAGAT
>Ga0115847_100421_pt1 | contig 10787 bp, 10 predicted proteins | sample InSIn5SAF170_FD_83861 | JGI IMG/M metagenome (GOLD analysis project Ga0115847, IMG submission 83861)
CATCTTTAGCTGGTCGAATAATTTTGATTAGGTCACCAAGGGTCTGGTCAGAATATTCTTTTTTTAAAATCGAATGAGTAATCCGCCACCTTTTCCAGTACTTAATAACTGAAGCGACTCTGGGTCAATCAAACTTCCATCCATTAGAGCGTGGTTGCCACCTTCCAACACGATATCAGGTTTTCGACACCAATCATTATCCCACTCTAAAGAAGTAGTATTGCACGGTGCCATACCTCCTCTCTTTGCAACCAATTCAGCAGAAGCGAAACTTCCGGGTAGCTCATCTTTTAAGGTATATGATCCTACGGTAACGGCATTAAATGCTTGCGCTGGATCTTCAATTGAACAGTCATAATTTGCTAATGGATAATTAATTCTTTCCTCAATTAATAAATTTCCAGATGAAACAAAAAATAGAGTACCGTCATTTGGATTTGCTGGCGTGCCGAAAACACTTTGGTCAATTGCCGAAGACCAAGAAGAAGGCCTTCCTCGATGAACAAACTCATCACTTGTAACAGCCATACAAACAATTCGCTTGTGTTCTGGGTTTATTATCACACCCCTTGCAATAGCTTCTTGAGTTACAGCTCCATATAGTTCAGGGTCATGAGGATGACTTCGATCAATTAACTTAACACTTTCTAAATGATGATAAATGTGAATTCTTTCATTAGTTCCTAAAATATCAGAGAGATCACCATATAGTGCTAATCCAGCCATTGGTGTACCATGACCTGGAGTATTATTATCAGCCTTTGTCCAGCTTGGTTCTACAGCATCTAAATTTCGTTCAGGAATTAGGTTAACCAATAAAGGATTGACCCGGTTTACTCCTGTATCTAACAAACAAACAGAAATAATACTTTCATTACCATGATGATCTACGCGGTCAACGAGGTCATTTATCCAATCAGCTTGTTCATTTAGATCAAGATAAGTGAAAAAGTCTGCTGTTTCTTTTGGTTTCCGTAGTTCTGCAAGTCTATCAGTATATAGTAAAGAAGCAGCAAGTTGCTCCTTTGTCCCCTTCATCAGAAATATGAAGTGCTCGGCAAAAGTTAAATGACGCTTTCCTATCTGTACATCCGCGTTTTCTAGTAACCTTGAAAATTGTTGTAAAGGATTTTCTATGTTATCTACAGCATCCCTGTTTAACCAAACCTCCCACCAAACACTTTCTTCGTCATCAGGAAATGGCAGCTCTGGTTCTTGCCAAAAACTCGCCAAAGTTGCAGCTCTTACTTCTTCAATATTTGCTATTAATGTTTGATTTTGTGGATTACCGTTAATCGTATTAGAATTAATATAATCCTCAATCTTAATTAAGAATTCCGAAATAGCTCTTTTGTTAAGGCATACTGTCGCTTCATAACAAATGTGAACTCTTCCTTCATCATCTGTTGCTTCAATCGCTTTGTATGACGATAACTTGAAGTTTCTTTTGTCAAGCTTATCTACATCTAATAAAAAATCCCAAGCGGATTTAAAAACTATGTACACGAATTCAACATCTTCCCCTTCTTTGAAGTTACTAATGGCAGAATTGAAGTGTTGGCGAACGTTATCTCCCTGTTCCTTACGATCAATATTAGTGCGAGGTATAACATTTGAGGTTTAATAATCCATTCTGCGTACTGGACCCCCGAAATGCTAAATGATAGAAATATCAACGAACTATCCGAAGATGAACAAAAAAGACTAATTTCTCAAGTGGGCTATGGAGTACCGAATATGGAAAGGGCGAGGTACAGTGCGAATAACTCCCTGTCTCTAATTGCAGAACGGGTTTTAAAGCCTTATAAAAAGGAAGATTCAACAATTAAAACTGATGAATTCCATTTGTTCGACTTGCCTTGGCCCACAGATGTATTACAAGAGCTTTTTGATACGCAGGTAAGACTTACCATAACTCTTTCATATTTTATAGAACCAAATCCCGGAAATAAAAAATATGAGCTTTCTGCAAGCTATCGTTCTCACGGTCTTAGGTTCAAAATGATTGATAAGGATGAAAGACCAGAAGTTTTTAAGGCAAGGGTAAGTAAGGCAATGAGGGATGCCGAATATGAAAGGGAAGGTAGTGAGCACTGGATTTTAGGAAGCAAGATAAGAGATAAAGGAAGTATTCATAAAGACATTTGGGAAGGAACAGCAGCAGATCTAGCTGCGAGAAACCGCATTGCCATCTATCCTGTCACCGGCTGGTGGAAAAACAGAAAGAATTTAAATAGATTTAATAATTACGTTAGGTATAGTTTAATTGTTACTATTGACGCACCAGTAACTGACATAGACATTTATACTCCCGTAGTAAATCAAATTTCAATAGATATCTGATTGCATTTCCTCATTAAGATTATGGACTATAAGACATGAAATACGATCCGTTTGACGAAGGAAGTAAAATATTTCTGAAGGTCTTTGAAGAGTTCAAAGACAAGAATCTATCTGAAGTTACAGAGGCAAGAAATTTATTTAAAAAGTTAATAGAATGTACAGAAGGGTGGGTTATTGTGGATTTTCTGGATAGTGGCAATTGGGACTGTTTGAAATCAGTCGAAATTGATGAAGAGGAAGGGTATCTTTTTATGCATTGGGACGATTATCCTTCCACAACTTTTGATGTGTATAAACCTACTACAACTTCATTGCTAATACATTATCAGGATATTTATTTAAATTACGAAGAAAACCTCCCGTTCGCTTGCATCAGAGGATATGCAATAAAAGAACATGAAATATTGAAGTATTTCAAAAAGAAGGAACTTGATGCGAGGCATATCAAAGAGGATAAACAAAATTTTTGCTCCATTTATAAAATTGACCGAGAAAAGTTTTTCGAAGAATGCTATTGTTACAATACTCCTATATATTCCATTTTGATAATTCCCAAAGATGTAGCTGGATCTGCTAATGATTCACAAAAAATTCTTTTTACTTATAACTTTTTAACCTGTAGAAATAACATAGTAGCCCCTTTCAACTCTTTGCTAAAAGATGAATTAGATGAACACGAAATTTGTGCGAAAGCAAATACTATAAGGAGAATTTTTGAAATGGTCCTAAAAATTGAGTGTTGTTTCTTAGGAGAGAATGCTTACAAATTTAAGGTGGAGGATTACTCATTCGATTTTAAAAAAGAATATTCTGACCAGACCCTTGGTGACCTAATCAAAATTATTCGACCAGCTAAAGATGAACGGGAAATACAGATGCTTAACAAGATAAGGGATTTATCGAACGAACTCTCTCATGATAGTGGGAAAAAGGTTACAAAAATGAAAGGAATCGAATTAGCTCGATTAGCATTTGATTATGTTGAAAAGCTTCAAAAGAAGATTGTGTAAACTTTACCGTCACTCGTTGTGAAATAAAAGCAGTGGTTCCTGCATTCGTCTCCTCTCTCAAAGCTTTGTTTAGCAGGAAGCGTGCTAGTCGTTCAAGCAACATACAACCGTACAAGTGAGTGACACAACGATGTTGAATTGAAACTCTACTGCCGGCTACATAAAAAAGTAAAAGCTACCAAAGTAGCTTTTGATAACATCAATAGATGTTTAAAGGGGGCTGGTTGTTTAAGTGCTTGTTTAGTTGGCCGAGATAAATTTCATTTATGTCTACATCTTCTGGCTGACTGATAACAAAAGCGACGGCTCGTACGAAGGAGTTGCTTGAACCTAAAATTTCTCATTGTTATTGCCTGTCTATCCGGTATAGTCTTCCGGCATCTGTAATTGCATACAAGGCGCCGTCGGTCCCCTGGGTAATATCTCTGAAGCGCTGACGTTCACTTACCAGCAATCTTTCTTCACCTGTAACCCTGTTGTTTTCAATTACCAGGCGAACTATGTGCTGGCCGCTTAGCGATCCTATAAAAAGATTGTTTCGCCATTCAGGAATACGATCGCTATTATAGAACGTCATTCCGCTTGGCGAGACTACTGGGTCCCAATAATAAACAGGCTGCTCCATTCCATTTTGTTGCTGGATGCCTGCACCTAAGGTTTGTCCGCTATATTCAAGTCCATATGTTATAACTGGCCAGCCATAGTTAAGGCCAGCTTGAACACGGTTAATTTCATCACCACCACGAGGGCCGTGTTCGCTCTGCCACAGTTCACCTGTTACGGGATGTAATGCTAACCCCTGGGGATTTCTATGCCCAATGCTGTACAATTCTAGCAGAGCTCCTGCTTGACTAAAGTCGGGGTTACCAGGTGCTGGTTGTCCACTCGTTGTAATCCGTAAGACTTTCCCCCATGCAGCAGTTACAGACTGGGCAAATGTGCGTGTGGATGTGTTGGCACGTTCACCGGTACTAACAAGCAGGTTTCCTGTTTGATCAAACAATATGCGACTACCATAATGTGCATTACTATTTGCGGCGGGACCAGCGCGATATATTACTGTTGGGTTTTCTATGCTGCTCTCATTATCTGAAAGTCTTCCTTTGGCCACTGCTGTTAAGTTGCCTCCAGTCACATTTTCAGAAAAAACCCAATACACCATTCTATTAGATGTAAACTGAGGATCGATACATAATCCCAATAGACCGCCTTGTCCGGAAGCATTAACCGCTGGAATACCGGTAATGACATTACTTACGGTACCAGTCACTGTTACGATACGCAAATTTCCTCCTTTCTGGGTTACCAGGTACCGGCCATCTGGTAGACTTGTAATTCCCCAGGGTGCTGACAGAGCGGATGTAACAATAGTTGTCCGAATAGCAGTTGTGGTACGCACTCCATTAACTCTTGTTTGCCCTGCAAAAGCGGGTGGATAATTAGCATTAGGCGGAAGGGTTTCTACGGGTGATACTGTAGTCGGGTTGCTGGTATCCGCACCACGCTCATTATTATTGCCGTTGTCACTTTTTGAACAGGCAGTCAGTATAAGCACTGTGCAACCGATGACGATAAAGCGTACTTTAGTTTTCATGTTATTTCAGATTAAGAGGGGTATGTATAAGTTACTGCTGGTTTGCCATCCCCTGAGTGAACAAAGGTCATAGTAATTACCATAATGAATGGTATACAGATTACGGATTCATCTACCAATATTGCTGATTTCGAAGACTAATCAATAAGCGGGGAGCAGATATACTGGCTCTACGCAGAAGTAACTGTAGAAGGTGTATGAAACGGTGTTAAATAAAAGCAATACACGTCGCTCCAAAAAAAATTGCATATCCTTATGCGGCGTGAAGTATAAATTAGTTTAGAAACCTTTGCTTGTGCTATAAAACATAAAAATTTTAATTCAACTGCTTTCCAAGAAAACTCATCACTTTATTTCTAACCTCGTCTGCATCGAACATAACCCCAAAATGTGGCGCATCCTTTACAATGATCAATTCATTAGGCACTCCTGCAAGGCCTAACCATGCACTTAGTAATTTCGATTGTTTTGGAGAAACCAATTCATCTTTTTCGCCATGAATGATCAAAAATGGCGGATCGTTTTTGTCAACATAAGTAACAGGGCTGGCAGCTTTGGCTAAATCAGGACGTGCAAGTGGGGCTGCACCAATTAAAATCCCTTCCGGTGATTTTTCGTTGTCAGCTCCAGGAAACAAAATCAACTCAGCGGGACCATAAAAATCAACAACGCCTTTGAAGCTAAATGAACTATTTGTTCCAGGCATAAAAAACTGTTTCACGTTGTCGTTCTTAGATAAACCTACCATTGAAGCCAGGTGCCCACCTGCGGAAAACCCCATAAGGGCAAAGCGATTTTTGTCAAAGCCATACTTATCTGCATTGTCATGCAGAAATGAAACAGCACGGTTGCAATCTTGTATCTGGGCAGGGAAAAGGGCTTGTGTGCTGAACTGGTAATCAATAGAAGCTAAGGCGAAACCATTGCTAATTATTTCTGCCACCGTTTTTTTCATGTAACCTATATCAGCATATTTATCGTTGCTTAACCAACCACCCCCGTGTACAAAGATCACCAGCGGCACTTTGCCTTTTGGGTTAGGTGGCAGGTAGATATCTAGTAAATGTTTTTTTAGTGTATCGTTGTTGTAAGGCACATCGCCATGCAACACAGTACCTTGAGGAAACAGGTTGATAACACGATTTGTTTGGGAAAACCCTTGTGTTACGCAAATTAACAAGAGAAAGAAAAATTGATAAATAATCTTCTTCAAACGCTTTTTGTTTTAGACTTTGTTGTATGATGGCAAAGGGTTACTTCTTAGGCGCATAACCACCTTTTTCAATCCATGTATCCCATGCCTTGAGGAATTCATTATAAGCTAACGGTGGCGGCACTCGCCCCTCACCCATATTCCATCCCGCTTTTACTAAAGTATCTCTTGCATGTTCCAACAACTTCGCTTTGTTTTTATGGCCGTTCCTGTTATAGTCCATGATCTGCAAGGCCAGTTCACGCGGCTTCTTTCCTTCAAAAACCATCTTCATGTCTGCAGGTGGTAAAGCCCATTTGGGGTTGCCCGGAGGCGTATGTAATCCCGGTGTATTTTCAGGCTGATGACAGTTGCTACATTTCATAGCATACACACCGTGGCCATCTTTACCCCTTCTTGGAGACATTGTATGCAGATGGCTGTCATCCCCCTGTAGCGGTATATCTCCTTTGGGATGGCAGTTCATGCAACGTGGGTGCATCAACACTTTATAGACGTCGTCGAAAGCTTCTACAGATGCAATGCTGTCCATATTTACAGGATTATTCTCAATTCTGTTCGTAACAGCATTTTTATCCCTGAAGCCGGCATACATCATTCCGGCTATCAAAAGAAAAATCACTACGACAGTAATTGCTTTTAAAGGAAGGAAATAACGCGATTTAATTTGAGAGTGATGATTCATAATTTGAATTGTGTTTAAACAAGATGCTTAACAGATACCGTGAAAAAAGCCTCAAAGTGAGATGCTGTTAAATGGAGCGTCGCAACGATGTAACTGTGAAAAGCTAATGCCGGTAACCTAAAAAAATTAAATATCAGACGTGAACTTAGGCGGAAAGTTAAGAGTGCTATGCTTCTGCCCTTAGCATGACAAAGGGCATTGTCATTTCGAGGTACGAGGAATCTCTTTTTGGTACGAATGGGATTCCTCCTGCGTCGGAATGACGAAACCTCAACTGTCGTTCGCAGGTACAGGAATCTCTTTTAAAATTCCCCCGACGTTTCACAAACCGGTACTTCCATTTATGTATTCTTGCTCCCTTTTTTCTGCATTTCCGCTGCTAACTTTATAGCATCACGAATTCTCAAATACGTTCCGCAGCGGCAAATGTTACCTGCCATAGCAGCATCAATGTCGGCGTCAGTTGGATTTTTATTTTCTCTGAGAAGCACAGCGGCTGACATGATCTGGCCGGATTGGCAATAGCCACATTGTGCAACATCCAATTCGAGCCAGGCTTTCTGAACAGGATGATCAGTTTTTTCTGCCAGGCCTTCAATCGTAACAACTTTTTGTCCAATTGCCCGGCTTACTTTAGTAACGCAGGAGCGAACAGCTTCACCGTTTAGGTGCACCGTACAGGCACCACACTGCGCAACACCGCAGCCATATTTTGTTCCGACAAGACCAAGCGTTTCTCTAAGGGCCCAAAGCAAAGGCATATTTGGATCCACGTCCAGGTTGTAGTTTTTCTTGTTGATATTTAAAGTGATCATAGCTAAGATATAAATGATGAAAGGTTTTGGTTAAGCACCACGACGCGTATTCAACTGCGGCGCATAAGGCTGTTGATAAATACGATTGCCACTTGCTTTAAACAGAGCGTTTGCCACTGCTCCAAAGACGGGTGGAAAAGGTGGTTCACCTAAACCTGTAGGGTCAATATCATTCTGCACAAAATGAACTTCGATCTTTTTTGGTGCTTCTGGCATTCGTATCATTCTATAGCTATGGAAATTTTTTTGTTCTGTAGCACCATCTTTATGTGTTAATCCACCATAAAACGCATTTCCAATTCCATCAACAACAGCTCCCTGAACCATATTTATTGCGGCATCTGGGTTGATTACAATTCCGCAATCGACAGCACTGAATACTCTTTCTACATAAGGTTGCTCGTCTCTCATTACTATGTCCACCACATGAGCCGCGTAAGAATTGTGGCAGAAATAAGCCGCAACTCCACGACTGTATTTTTTATTTTCCGGCTTACCCCAACCAGATTTTTCTTTAACCAGTTTTAATATTCCAGCGTAGCGGTCAGCATCATAATCATTGTTTTTTCCAACAGGATTTTCTTTGGCCCGCTTTAATAGTTCCAATCTAAAATCGATTGGATCTTTACCCATTGCTTCTGCAACTTCATCTAAAAATGATTGCTCTGCAGCCGCATTGAAGTTGGATCGTGGAGCCCTGAAAGCTCCGATTGTAATATTGGATGCGATTTGCCAACCTTCAGCAAGATAATTATCTACTGCGCCGGCAGGAAACCTGTTTGCATGAATGGCATTTTCGGGAATGCCGCCCCCTTTTACATGAAAGCCAATCAAATTCTTATTAGCGTCTAATGCAGCGCGATAAGTCGCGGTATACATGGGACGATAGATACCATAGGTCATGTCATCTTCACGCGTATATACAAGCTTGACTGGCGCTTTTACTTTTTTGGAGATCAGGGCAGCTTCATACATATAATGTCCGTATGCTCTGCGACCAAAGCCACCACCCATGCGGGTCATCTGAATCTCGATCTTGTCGGCTGGTAGTTTCAACAGTTTTGCAAGTGTAGGCTCTGACCAACCAGGTGCCTGCAGAGGTCCGGCCACCAACGCTTTCTCATCCGTAACATGGGCGAAGAAATTCATCGGCTCCAGGCAGTTATGTGCTAAAAACGGTGCATTATAGGTGCGTTCGATAACCTGGGACGCATTTTTAAATGCCGCTTCAGGGTCTCCGTCCTTTCTTAGTTGCCGGGCAGGTTTGCTTGCATATTCCTGCATTTTTTTAAGCTGCGCTTCTGTACTTTCAAGCTCTCCCGGAACAACAACCTCTCTTTTTCCGCCCATCGTGTCTTTGGTATCACCAGCAGGTTCCCAGGTTGCTTTTAATTTTTTACGGCCATTCATTACTTCCCAGGTGGTATTGCCTACAACAACCAGTAAATCATTAAATGATCGCGTATCGAAACCTCCCTGTTCGAAACCATCTTCATATAATTTCTGTACAAAAACATCTTTAATGCCTGGCATCTTTAGGGTTTCAGATGCATCAAAAGAGGTAAGTTTCATGCCGAAAGCAGGTGCATGTTCAATCATGGCAATGAGCATACCCTCTTGTTTATAATCCAATCCAAAAAGAGGTTTACCTGAGACGATTTTCAAACCCTCAACATTTTTCTTTGAGTTTCGTACAACATTAAAACTCTTAACATCTTTTAGCTTAACTCCTTTTGGAATAGGTAGGCCGGCAGCTTTTGAAGCGAAGCTGCCATACGTTCCTGATTTACCGCTTTTTGCATGATAAACCATCCCCGCTTTAGTTGTCACTTCTTCCACAGGGTCACTCCAGGTTTGGGCTGCAGCCTCCATCAACATGTGGCGGGCTGCCGCTCCTGCTTCGCGAAGCGGTTTCCAATACATCCTCATTGAATTACTGCCACCGGTAAATTGTGGTCCTAGTTTTACACTGTCGTGCGGACCCATTTCTACCACCACTTTTTTCCAGTCTGCGTCCAACTCTTCGGCTACGATCATTGGCAGTGAGGTCATCACATTTTGCCCAAACTCAGGATTAGGGTTAACGATCTTTATGATGTTATCGGGGGTGATCTTTATATACCCGTTTATTTCCATCCATTGTTCAGGAAGACCAGGCGTGCCTGCTTTTTCCCCAGGTTTGAATGCTGACAACCAGGTAAAACTTATCATCAGCCCACCCCCGGCAAGTGCCGAGGATTTCAGGAATGAACGTCTGTTCATGGAAGTTTTTTCATGTGACATTTTTTGGGTAATTTATTTTTTTTAAAAACCGATTTGATTGATTGTGGTTATCTTGAAGTTACGGAATTATTAGGTGCTGTTTTGAAAACTTCAACTTCACTAAACCGTTCTTCACGAATTGCTTTTGCGACTGAATATTGCTAATGCTCAATCTTATGTGTGTCCCGAACACTGCTGAATGTCAACGCTAACAATTTCCAATCGTTCCCTTGTTTTTTATAAACTTCGGTAACTGTAAATTCTGTTACTGCGTCGGTGCCTCGAACGTCAGCGGTTAGCGTAATGCGGTTCCAAACGGTGGCAACATCGTCAACTATTTCTACCGCGACATCGTGGACATCGGCTTTTTTGTACCAGATTCTTCCGGTTTTAATGATATCCAGTTCCTCGTTCTTTTTCCAGGTTCCACTCATATGGACAAATTTTGACTTGTCGTGAAAGAGTGAAGCCAGCTTATCCACATTCTTGTCTGCCATCCACTGCCATTTCACTTTTGAGAGATCCTTAATTTCCTGTTCAGTGGCAGAATTTTGTGCAAAAGACAAATGCGTATTCAAGATGATCAATAGAAATCCGATAATTGACCTTTTCATTTTTCTAATTATTTATATTTATCCAAATTATGTGATGATTGCCGTATCATTGTTGGTTTAAGAACCCTTGTAACGCCAATGTCTACCGAACTTCGCAATCAAATACCACGTGATTGCAATCGTTCCCGCTGCTTAAATGCCTTTTCAATCACATTAAATCTTGCTTTTCGGGGATCGGGCTTGGCGACTGTTTTGCCATCCAATTCAATATCGAGAATCTCTTCTTTTTTAGTATCGTAAAGGGGCCAAAT
>Ga0115847_100422_pt1 | contig 10786 bp, 11 predicted proteins | sample InSIn5SAF170_FD_83861 | JGI IMG/M metagenome (GOLD analysis project Ga0115847, IMG submission 83861)
GCTCTATCTTTAGTGCCTTTTACGTATATGTTGGAAGTCTATGTTTATGATACAAATCGTCTTCAAACACTCATGATGCATTCGGATTTGATATGCAAGCGTTGCGCAGAATTTGTGCAATCGGCTGTGTTCTCACATAACACTCCCAGTCTCACACTTTAAGAATTGCTAAATTCTCGTGTGTGAGTATACCAAGAGTTATCAAGCGTGTACAGTTCTGATTAGATTTCCTATTCATCAACATATGTTCATTTATAGCAGGTATTAGTGGTATCAACGCGCAGCAAAAACTCCTTGCAAACACTACCCTTCAAACCATGACTCCAATCTCCAATCCGCAACACTTCACATCCATACTACTAGAGTATGGCAGTCGAGAATACCTTCTGACCACTCCCGTCCATTCGCTATACAGTCTGTGCAATTGTACCATAACCCTGTCCACCTGACTGGACATGATCACTGTAAACACCGGGAGCTCTTGTAGCAGTATATCTTCCTACCCTAGCCTGTTCCCTGCGTTCGTAGTAAACGTACTCGAGATAGAAAGCGTGAATATGGCCGGGAAGGTAGCTGTTTGGCAGCTGTTAGTCCGAGATTCCTTATATCAAAAGGTGGTGAAAGGGTCAAGGCGGTGAAAGGATAAGATATACGAGACTACTTCTGACGTACCCAAGAATTGTTAAGGCTATATTGATCAAGAGATCGGCTCCACATCCTGCAACTGCCCAGACACCAACTGGAGGAACTGAAGATTCTGTCAGTACGAGTATTTCGAATGGTGTGGAGTTGCCCAAGTTCGCTTACAGAGAATCGTGACGAGCACGAGGAAGATAGCTGAAACCATGCCCATGTTTACTATTGTAATCAAAGTATGCAGGGAAGTAACACTTATTTGGTTGTTGTATGCCTTTATCTGTAGGGTAAAGATTGTAGGATGAGCAAGATCGAAAGGGGAGTAAGAATATCTTGATATCTTATGGGATGGCAAATAAGCTGTTTCAACACGCGTCTCGAGTGATGCGTGCTTGGCGCGCGTGGTCTGCATGTGACAAGAAAGAATAATACAGCGATATAATACCTAACGTTTCATCAATCATGAAATCTACTACTTGCCGCTACTAAATGAGATTTTGCATCTTTTCGAACTTCCTCAACAATCTCGCTCGCAGGTTTGACCTCTCTGATCAGTCCGACACCAGTTCCAGCATAGGTCGTCATCCTTCCCGAATCTCCCCATCCTGAATCACCTTGTTGGATCGCTTCCTCATAGAGTTTACGATTCTCGTCTTCGCCCATACCTTTGATATAGTCCCAGAAGCTCTGATTAAGTATACCACGACCATTATATATGGATGGCCATCCGATCGTTCCTCTCAACCGGTCGTAAACAGTAGTCCGAGCAGTGGTAACCCCGCCATCGCTAGCTTTAATGACTGCGTCTCGATAGCCTTGACTAATAACAGCTTCTGGAGATGCCAGAAACCGAGTGCCTAGACAGACACCACTAGCTCCAAGACTCAGTGCTGCTGCGACACCTCTTCCATCCACTATTCCACCTGTTGCAATCAACGGAATGTGACCATACCCTTCCTTCTGCAGTGCGTCGAAACACTCCGGAAAGAGTGATACGACTGAGCTTGATTGAGCCAGACCATGACCACCAGCGTCTGAACCTTGAATAACTAGGACATCGGGTGAGCAACTCTTTGCAATCTCAAGACAGTTTGCAACTGTGCCAACCTGTATCCAGATCTTAGTTCTGCCTTCACTAGCGATGCGAATACCTTCGCTCCAGGACGAGAGATCGCTGGATTCTTGTGGTGCGAAAAGCCACGCAGCAGCAGGTTTAAGTGGTGCATCTGAGATCACAGAAAGAGCTTCTTTGAGATCAGCTCCCCAACAGATGAAGCCAATGCCAACAGGGAGTATACCTGGAGGCACGTTAGAGATAGGGGATGCTTGATTAGTGACCAGAGTGTCATTGAGTAGTTTGAAGACAGTAGAGGAATCCGTGCCTGCACCGAGAAACCCCAGTCCTTTTGCTTGAGATACTGCCAAGGCAAGAGGAGCCGTAGCTATCAATCGCATAGGTGCGGAGGTGATGAGAGGATGTGAGATCCATGGATATTGTAACTTCAGAGTGTGCTCATGATTTCGGTCTTGATCCGTCATTTCTTCCAATTCCTAGATACAGGCAATCTATAGAGCAGTGTTTGTGGTTCCTTTGGAACGTACAGCAGTGTGGTCGAACAGTGAGAACAGAAGACTTCGTGTGTATAGTTTTTGATCGCTACTTATCTATCACCTGGTGCATCACAATTTGAAGCCAATTCAAAAACATCATGCATGATGTACTGTTGGAGAATCAGAATGAACCTCTAAGTAATACCCGAGGATACAGGAACATCAACACTCCACTAGCATCAATTCAGTTAGCCCTCCCGTAGACCCTGGTTGCGTTCAACTTCAAGCGGCGAGGCTGTCGCATTCGAGCCTTCCTACTGACTTCCACCAGCAACGATATCGATAATCGGTCAAGATGAACGCGCCAGATAGGTATGTAAAATCTTTTTGATAGAGATAGATGCTTCAGGATTATGCATTTCAAGGCATACAGCGTCCGACCTGTGTTCAAGCGAGAATATGAGAAAGTCAACAAGCTAACTGTTCTAGATTCGAACTATTCTTGCTAGGAGAAGGAGAGAGGAAGGTTACCGAGGAGCCTGATACCCGTACGAAACATGCGTATTTGATCTGTAGGGTGATGGACTGAGACATTGCAGGAACTCCAAGTAGTTCGGTTTTCACATTCAACAAAGAGGACCACACCTTGGCCAACATGCTGCGCGCACAACTTTTGAAGGATAGTCGCGTTATGTTCGCAGGATACAAGAGTATGGGAACCTACATTTGATGTTGTTTTGGAAGCAGGGCTGATTCTTGACACAGTCCCACATCCTCTTTTCGCGACATTCGAACTTCGCATACAGACGAATGGAGATGTCAAGCCACGAGATGTGCTGGTCCAGTCATGTAGAGACCTGGTCGGAAATCTGGAGATTTTAAGTCGCGAGTTTACAAAGGAATATGAGTTGAGAAAGATGATCAGCGGTGCTGCTGCTGCAGATGCAAATGGAGACCGGTAGACAAGCCAACAGCGATTGAGTTGTGTCAGGAGTTTCGGTGTGAGCATTTAGTGGCGTCTGGGATATGTCGGGCACAAAAAGAATTATTCATCAGAGTTGGGTTAATAGAGTTGGAAGTGTGGGTGATACGGTTTGAGTTTTATTCAGACTCGGTCTACTGATAAGCCGTCTTTCGTTTATCATCGTGATCTCGCAAAATTTCCTTGCTTGCCTATATCGCGATAACTTCACATCTTGTCTCAAATTTCACCAGAACTACCTAGGAACTGCCATCCAGTAATCCCTCTAAAGTCTGCTGTGGGCACCTTGCTAGCCCATTCCAACCATCATCACGATGCCACACTACCAGGTCCCTCGCCTCCTGGTATCAGCTTTGCAGCGTTAGTATACAGTGAATATGCATATTTGCTTGTGAGAAACATACCATACAAATATTGTTTCCATTTAGTAAAATCTTTGGAAGCTTGATCTGCGCTCCAGTATAGTCGAACTCTGTAACATCCTCAAGCACCATGTCTGTAACATTGCTGAGCAAGAAACTAAATTTGTTTGCAGCTTCTACTTACTGACGTAGTCATCGAAACCCAGGAGCGTTCCACTGAATTCTGTGAAACATCAGTCAGATAATACTAAGCAGTCATGGACAAGGTAACATACCTTTATCTCCTTTCATTACCACCCAGATCTTGGACCCAACGCATTTGTCGATCAACTCTAGTACTTCATTAGCTTGCTTCAAACTTAAAAACGAGAAGAGCTTTCATACCAAGAGGCAGTAATTGTGAAGCCATGTTTACCAACTATACTCTTGTTGTCTATCGCAGAACTTAAGACCTAACGTTAATTAGCCGTGACCAGGCAGGATGTGGTTGATTGAGCACAATGTAGGTGATGCTACAGGCTGTATTCTTGGGACTGCCTATGCTCGCATTCAGAGAGCGAATCTTAAACAAAGATGCCCAAACAGTCGATTTGGGAATGCTATGACTGAAGACTCACACTTTGGTTGGATCTGGATAATGTACACAAGGGCCAGTGAGAGATTGATTGACTGTGGATTTTGCAATCGGTACACAGGAGGGTTGATATTGTCTTTCAAGACGAATGCCCCACCACATGCTGCTTTTATATATGGTCACCTGACTTGGCCCATCAACGCGCCGACCTGGGATTCATTGGTCCTCAAGTCGCGTCTGCCTTACATCGATAATTATTCACGATCTTGAAATGCCCCGTGGTCATCATGGAGCCTCAAGATTGTGCAAAGTCTTGCAAAAAACAGTGAAGAATGACATGGCGTCCTATGGAGGGACTACAAGCATTGCAGATGATGCCATGCGAACTACTATAGGAAAGTTAAGATGTGGGCGTACATTGTAGGTTTCCCATGGTTCATGGGAGGATTATGTTAATGTCCAGTCCCCAGTAGAACAGTCAGATCCCCATACACGCCTCCTTCACTGTCGAGGACGTGGCAACCCAGTCATGGCATTGTCTTTAATTCAGTAGCTCGTCCAACTGGTTGGAAGGCTTTGAGCACTTTTGCTACCGCATCAGAACATGATCAGGACATGCAAGCACATTCAACAGCAGAGGAAAATTATGTTCTTGCTGACACCCACTCTGAACGTGATCCTCTTACTGATCCCTATGGCCACGCAAGCGAGCCTGGAGAAGGGAGACTGTGTGAAGATTCATCAAAGAGCACTATCCCCGAGTCAACATTCTCATACAAGCTCACTGAGGAGCTTTTCAGAGCAGCAAAGACAGCCGCACCTGGATCTCCAGAATCGTATTGGTCACATACGCTGTATCGCGGTCCAAGTCAGCCAGATCAGGATCCTCCGAGAGTGAAAGTGCATTACTGCACCTCACGCCACACAGCAGAGCGCGTTATCTCTCAGTACTTCATGTCCGAGAAAGTGATCGGATTTGATATAGAGTGGAAGATGGATGTTTCACGTCTTGCTGGGCCCAAGGAGAATGTTTCTGTTATTCAGTTGGCATCTGAAGAACGAGTAGCACTCATCCATATTGCGCTGTTTGCTAAAGACAACATTTCTGCGCTAGTTGCACCATCATTCAAGAAACTTATGGAAGACCCAAGCATCAGTAAAGTTGGTGTCAATATCAAAGGTGATTGTACACGCTTGCGTAATAATCTTGACATCCACTCGCAAGGAGTCTTCGAACTATCACATCTTTACAAACTTGTGAAATTCTCTGAGTCAAGAGACTATAAGCTGATCAACAAGAAAATAGTTGCGATGGCAACACAAGTGTTGGAACATCTGCATCTACCGATGTTCAAGGGCATGGACGTTAGAGGCAGTGACTGGAGTAAAAAGTTAAACATGGATCAGATTACATATGCAGCAGGAGACTCATATGCGGGACTTCAACTGTACGATGTCATGAATCTGAAAAGAACGAAACTAAACCCAGTTCCGCCGTTGCCATACCACGCCGAACAAAACAGACCGATTCGACTGGCAGAAGGCATTGAGCTTGATATTGATTCTGTTGCCGAAGCCGAAGAGGAGGCTGTAGAACCTGAAATGACCTCTGGAGCTCAAAGAAGAGAAAGAAAAGCTAGGCTGCCAAAGTCAGAAATAGAAGAAGAGTTCGACTTGGAGAGTGATGATTCTGACCCTGCTTTTGAGCCATCTCAAGAGTTCCAGACGCCTCTTCAAACGGCTCGCACCACTTCCACTAGAGCAGTATCTAAATCGCCGTCAAAACAAGCAAAGACTCAGCATCCTTTGCTAATCGCAGCAGAAGCTACTTTAACGGAGTATCGTGGCAATCTCACGCACGTAAACCCCAAGGCCCAGGCTAGTAACGCTCACCTTCGAGCTTACTTTGTCTGGTCGCAGAATACAGATCTTACGATTCAACAGGTTGCAGGTATCTTGAGAAGTCCGCCGCTAGCTGCAAGGACAGTACAAAGCTATATTCTAGAAGCTATCAAATTGGACGGGAAATATATTGATGATGGTAACTGGGACAGAGAACGTGTAAAAGAGCTTTTACGATCATGGAAAGCGGGCGTTGGTAATCAGGGATGGGTTGCAAGGCGATATTGGCAGGTCGAGAAAGATTTAGAAACCAACTAAGAGCATCTTTCTAGACTTTTCAAAGTATGGCGAGCATGTTGTACGAGACATAGCAATATGAGAAATAAGACATGGAAGCGAAATCCTGCATGAGCATAGAGAAGAAGAGTGAAGTATGGGCAGTATAAGAACCGCCCATATACGTTGTGGATTTGAGGTTAGCACATTTTAAGACATCTTAGAAAGATATAGACGAAGCACAATGATGATCATTCAGAAACCTGGCCCGCAAGCATAACTCAATTCCTCTGTGTGCTTGTGAGACGAAGAATGTTATAATGCTTGCCATACCATAGCAGCATGCACTTTGACCACTGTAAAACTCGAGCAAGCCAAATTGGAAATGCCAGGCTCCTACTTTGACATTGATTCCCATTACTATGCTGTCAATCATATGTCTACTATTACCATAGGCTCGTTTGTGGTGAAACACAAAGGGAGTCCAAGGACAGATCTTCCCAGGCAATTGCCAAGCGTTTTATTTCTAGCTCCTAGCATCATCATCCATAACCCACCATCTCGAAACACCCTCTCTTTCAACAACACAAAGATGGATTTTCTACAGGTAAGCATAACTCGACGCCTTCTATCCTCCGTCAACTAATGCACATAACAGCGACTTGCGCGGTTTCTCGACCGGCCTTTCTTCCCCTGGAAGAACCTCATCGTAGGCTTTTCTATTGGGCAATACGTCTTCGAAAGCTTCCTGTCCCTCCGTCAATACCGCGTCCTCCAACAACGCTCCCCTCCCAAGGTTCTCAAGTCCGAAGTCTCACAAGACGTCTTCGACAAGTCACAAGCTTACGGTCGGGCTAAAGCCAAGTACTCTCTCATCAGCGGTCTCTACGGTCAAATTCAAAACACTCTCTTCATCTACTGCGATGTCCTGCCTAAACTATGGGATCTCACTGGTTCATGGCTCCTTCGCTGGGCACCTGCGCGCTTTAGTGGGGAGATCAGTCACAGCATCGTATTTGTCCTCGCCTTCATCGTCATTCAGCAGATCTTGAGCTTGCCTACTTCGATCTACCATACTTTCGTGTTGGAGGAGAAGTTCGGCTTCAACAAGCAGACACCAAAGTTATTCATCACGGATCTTCTGAAGGGTCAGATGCTGGCTTTTATCCTTACACCTCCTATCTTGGCTGCTTTCCTATCGATCGTCCAGAAGACTGGCAATCAATTTTTCTACTATCTTTGGTTGTTCGGTGCTGGTCTTCAGGTCTTCATGATCACAGTCTATCCTATCACGATCTTGCCATTGTTCAACAAACTTACTCCGCTCGAAGCTGGTGATTTGAAGACTGGTGTCGAGGCTCTTGCGCAGAGGTTGAAGTTCCCATTATCAGAATTGCATGTTATTGATGGTAGCAAGAGAAGTGCGCACAGCAATGCTTACTTCTTTGGCATGCCGTGGAAGAAACATATTGTCATCTACGATACGTTGATTGAGAAGAGTGAGACCGAAGAGGTGGTTGCTGTTCTTGCTCACGAACTTGGTCACTGGAGTTTGGGACATACTACTAAGCTGTTTGGCATTTCACAGGTGAGTTGTACTGTGCACGTATCCTTGATTTCACTTTACTAATATTGTCTCTAGGCTCATTTCCTCTATATCTTCACTCTATTTTCAGTTTTCATCAACAATCGCTCTCTCTACGAGTCTTTCGGATTCCACAAGGAGTTCCCTATCATCATCGGCTTCATCCTCTTCTCCGATGCCTTGGCACCTCTTGACACTGTCATCAAGCTATTGATGAACATTCTCAGCCGCAGATTTGAGTTTCAGGCTGACAAGTTTGCACTTGACCTTGGCTACAAGACTGAACTTGCCAAGTCATTGATCAAGTTGCAAATTCAAAACTTGAGCACGATGGATGCAGATTGGATGTATGCAAGCTATCACTTCTCTCATCCAATCCTCTCAGAGAGACTCGGTGCCTTGGGATGGTATGGTGATGCAAAGGCGGACGCCTCTGAGAAGGTTGTCGAGAAGGCCGATGTTGCCAGTGGAAGAGAATTGTAACATAGAAACCTTACAGGCAGCATAGCAAATGGAGTCTCTTGAGTTCTGGGTATCGTTTGTTGGTCGTTTGCTTCTTTCGAGTATGCATGTTTCTTTCAAGCATCGTGCGAAGCCTTCTTCCTCTCTTCTTCCTTAGCTTTCTTTTCTGCCTTCATCCTTGCTTTCTTGTCTTTCTTCCTCTGCTCAGGATTGACAGCTTTCTTGACCTTGCTATCTGTATTGCTCGCCCTCTTCAGTGGTTTGATCGACGTCTGCGGTTCTCCCATAACCACATTCCCATTGATCTCCTCACCATACTCCAGATCCACATTCTCCTCAACATCACCACCATCTTCAACAGCTAAGTCCTCTCTCGCTTCTCCTGGACCCTCGACACTCTGCTCCCTTTGGTACTGATCAATATCCACCCAATCCTCTCCTTCTGTCTGTGCTGCATCCTGCTCCATTGCATCACCACCGGTTGCGACTGGCACGCTCTCTTCCAGATCTAGAACTGGTGCAAGCCATTCTCCTTTCAGACCTGCCTCCACACGTTGTAAGTTGTGAATTATGACTGATGATTTTGAAGATCCTGCTGTCGGACCTGAAGCCTCGAGACGGGCATTGGGGAGAAGATGAGGGTGAGTTTGAGTGGATTGAAGATAGGACGATAGGTAAGCTAGAGCGGTGTCTGCTGAGACTGCTATGCCTTCCTGGGTGCGAATTGGCGGAAAGGCTGACATGTCGAATGAGTGAAATGTAACAAAGGGCAATCAGGGAGGGCGAAATCGGTCTGTGAGTGTTTTGGAGTGGTTGTCGCAAAGATAAGATCTTGAGAATTCGAGGTCAACTTTTTTAGTGGGTCTTGCGTTTAGCGCGTCTAACTTTCCTGAACATCGACAGCTTCAGCATCGGACTTGCGATAATTCTCAAGAACAAGAAACCGATAGACAAGATGATCTGCCAGCGATGTTCGACGGGTTTTCGCCCGTTGGTTAGAGCAGCTAATTCAGCTGTTTCCGTGCAGCATTTGAATGTAGGTGCTGCAACAAAACGGTATGCTCCTCCCGATTCTTTTCAAGCAATATATATATATACTAACATCATAACCTAGAACATTCTCTTCCCTGCCATCGTTAAGACCAACGCTTTTCCCATCTTCTTTTCGACCATCTCTCGCGATTTCAAAACCAGCATCACTTCCTACCACAGCTACTGAAGCGCCTCTAGATCTCTTACCGAAGATTTCATCACACCCTGGTCTGGTCACGACACAAGTACGATGTGGACCAAGAAATACATTCAGTCCCAGCCACTTTGTGCGAAAGAGGCGGCATGGATTTTTGAGTAGGAACAGGACGAGGAAGGGACGCGCGACGTTATTGAGGAGGAGATTAAAGAAGAGGAGTACCCTAAGCCATTGAGGAAAGACGCCAGATGGTGTGAAGGATGGAGGAACGCCAGCACCATCTTAGAAGATATTGAGTTGGAGGTCTGGATCACAACGATTTCTCGACTTGTTCACAGGTCGGTCAGAAGTAGATGTATTTGTATGAGATACAGGAGAAATGTGTATAAGTATGGAGCAGTTGACGAAATAGACTATCGATATGGTAGAGACAATGTATTATATATGTTTCAGCCTCCTTCATTTCTAAAACAGGACTGTTTGATACCTACTGTACTCATTAGTGAGATTCTATGGGCTTCGGCATTTGTGTATTAGCGACGTTCACAATCAGAACTGGTTGAAATATCGTACTTCACCTAACTTTGGCCTTTGTTTACTAGCTCAAATTACTACAAATAATCACTTCGCCAACTTTACTTCGAAGATTGTGCTCAACTATCCAGTCATAGATTGAACTACCAACCATGGTTCTATTGTATATCTGGACACATTAGAGGCCTGTACAGCAGAATGATGGAAATGTGCTTCCTGAAAGACGCCGTTTTGCTTGTTAATTTATCAATCGAGCAAAGTTATTGAATTTTGTCACCGACAACAGTTCAATGTTTACCGACATCAATTTACAATTGAGCTTATCATCATCGAGCTCACTGTACTCTGGGAATATCAACAGCCATGAACTTTCTATGGCATCCCATAGCTCCCAGGGTATGTGTATAAAAAGCCTTCCATTGCCTCTTACACAAGATGGACAACACATCGGAAGAACATATACATGTTTAATTCTTATGAATGGTTTTAACGATTGTTGAATGTTGAGATATTTATATGGGGATGTGAGTTCTGCACTGAGTACCACATGTCCTCCAAATAGATGGGCGGCGCTCTTGGTTCGGCCGCCTGCCTCGGCTCAATCTGTGGGGTACCCCAGACTTTCCAGATATGACCACTTGTACCTGTGTCCATATATAAACGTCAATATCCGGAAGTTCCAAATGTATTCTGAATGTGTCGGAAATCTGAGTAGGGAGTTTCACATGTACAAAAACCCTTGAATATTTTCCGTACAATTACTTGATACAATGTCTCTTACAACACCACTTAC
>Ga0115847_100423_pt1 | contig 10783 bp, 8 predicted proteins | sample InSIn5SAF170_FD_83861 | JGI IMG/M metagenome (GOLD analysis project Ga0115847, IMG submission 83861)
CAGAGCACGAGCTTATCAGAGACAAATGCTACGAAATAGAAATGAGGATATGATGGATGATATTGACGACGAGGAGGATGCTGATGACCTAATTGGTGGTGATGTGCTAAGGGCGATGATACTGCAGGTCAGGATCTGTGAGAACCATCAAAATGGCAAGGATACGCATGTTAGGGGGTTCCAGGTGTTCGCTAAGGACGAAACTGTTGTCAAGGATATGAGGAAGACAGTAAAGGTGAAGGCAAAGCCTAGAACTGGTAAGAATGCTGCTGTGGAGGATGTCGAGGAGGAAGCTGTTGGATTGCAACCGGCTGAGTGGATGGGAGAGCCTGATCTGCGATGAACGACAGAATGTGATATTTTCTTTACTGGGGAGTCCGCCAGTAGTGAAACCGTGTATTTTCCACTTTCTAACTTTAGTCCGGTTGGTCATCCGAAGGAAGAAAGCTCTTTAACACGCAACGAGTGTCCTCCCAAACTCCCAAACTGCCACTTCGAGGACCAATTGCACCTGCCTCAATACTACATCCGCCGATTTGCATACAACTACTATAAATTGAGTATCTATTCTGCGATGACCAATCACTCATCTACACTACAGCAACAAACATGCGTAGCACTATAGTCAATGCTCTTATGAGCGTGCTTACATGTGCGGCACTCCTTTCACTCGTCTTCAACATGATCAAAAATCCATCAGTCGACGAACAAAGATGCAAAGGACTGATAACCCACGGACGATGGTCACAGCAGTTCGACACCTCCGACAAGAACATCCACTGGCAGCCATTTGGGTGCAAGTTACACCAGTACGATGATAATACAGTCTCGAAGTGCTTAGCAGACCAGACGCTATACTTTGTTGGAGATTCGACCATCAGACAGCTGTTTTGGGCAACTGCATACAAACTGGGTGGTGAAGAGGCACGGAAAGAGAGTAAGGATTCCCCGAAACATGCAGATCTACTGTATCATAGAGATGGTGCTTCTCTGCAGTATCGTTGGGATCCCTTCCTGAACAAAACTGATACTTTGGAACTGTTACAAGACCTGGATCATCACGCACACCCACAGTCGCTGAATGGTCATAAGGACTCTTCACATACGGACAATGCTGGTATCCTGCTCGGCTCAGGCCTGTGGCATGCTCGATACAATGGTTTGGACTTTGCAACAGAATACCAAAACGTCATAGCAACCCTGACAAGCAAAATTCCAGATTACAATGAAACTCGCACGGCTGCCAAGGCTGCGGTGATAGCAATTCCTCCACCGGTGCTCAATCACGATTGGCTTAACCCTGAAAGGGCTGCGACCTTGACAGCGACTAGAATGGCACAGATCTTGCAAGCTCTTGACGCTGCTGAACAAATATCGTCCATGAAGGTTGCCTGGAGTGCTAGAGCAATGACCGAGAATAATTCTGCAGCACTAATGAGCAATGGGTTGCATGTGACGACCGACCTTGCTGCGCACCAGGCGGAAGTGCTTCTAAATAGGCTTTGCAACAACAAGCTGTTTGGAGGCACGACCAAAGCATCCTCGATGTGTTGTGTCGAACAGGAAAGATGGCGACCCGCAATGTCTATTCTACTGGCTATTACTATGGTTAGCAACACTGCGGTCTTCTTCTGGAAGAAGATTGACCATGAACAAAACCCACGTGGTGCCCAGTTCCAAGCTTTGATAATCTTTACCATCATACTATGCTACTGTTGGGTTGCTGATAGGACAACGTTATTCGAGAAATCCAACAAAATCGTCAGCGAAAAGATTTTTGGGCTTTGCACACTCGCAGCTATCATGATAGGTATGGTTCACATCACGGCAGTTCCTCCTTCGCAGGAGCAGAAACTTCCATCTGTCAATCGACGCCTCTTCCAACCTAACGCAGGATTTCTTACTCGCGCTCAGACAGAAGAATGGAAAGGCTGGATGCAAGTCGTGATCTTGCTTTACCACTATTTCGGCATGTCCAAAACGCTCTGGGTATATCAAATTGTGCGGGTTTTGGTGGCATCATACCTTTTTCTTACTGGGTACGGCCATGCGACATATTTTCAGAGCACAAAGGATTGCTCGCTTACACGAATGTTTTCTGTGCTGCTCCGCCTGAACCTCCTTCCTTGCTCTCTGGCTATTGTCATGAGTAACGATTACGACTTCTACTACTTTCCTGGGCTTGCCAGCTTGTGGTTTCTGATTACATTTGCGGTCTTCTGGAAGAGGAACCGTCGAGACCTGTCAACCAAAGCATTGATCCTTCGCATTACCGCCGCAATATGCATCATGCATCTTGTGCTCAACTCTGAAATGGTGGTCAAGAGCTTCTTCGTCGTTTTGCGTGCACTTTATGGTCCGCATGTCAATTTCAAGGAATTTATCTTCCGCGTCAAACTGGATATTTACAGTCCTTTCCTCGGCATGCTGGTGTCAATCGCTCGGCAGCATAAGGTGGAATGGCTGTGGAACATGCCGTATTTGTGCCCTCCATCTGATGTAACGAGCTCTATCCGTTCGTCAGTCATTTTGGCAGCTTCATGTGCTCTCCTCGTCTTGTACGTCCTACTTGCACGGCAGTTCGCCGACAAAATTGTCTACAACAGATATCACTCGGTGCTTTCTATACTACCGATCATGGCTTACCTGATGGCGAGGAATGCTTATCAAGCCGCTCGAAGATATGCATCGCCAGTATTCGCATCAATCGGAACGTACTCATTAGAGTTGTTCGTACTTCAATATCATATCTGGCTTGCGGCCGACACCAAGGCATTGCTTAGACTTGGGCTCGTCGACCGAGATGGATCCGCAGCAACAGGTCCGGTAGTGAGAAGCTGGAGGTTCTGGATCGAGACCTTGATTATCACCATGGTATTCTTCTGGCTCAGCAAGCATTGTGCAAGTGCGACCAATACACTCGTGAAATGGATTGTTGGTAAGAATAAGGAATGCTGTGGTAATCGAGGACAATTGCCGTCGGGTGACTCAACCTCTGAGAAGGCATCTACCGGCTTTAGCCTTGGGTGTCTGTGTCAGCGTCGGGTAGTAGTAGTGTCTGCTATGCTCGCAGGGCTATGGGTTTTCAACGTTATAAATACCTGAAGTAAGCTGAGAGATGGCATCTGCAATCTGCACGAGAATCGTCAGCTAACCGTCGTCGAAGGAATCCGATTTCATCCAAAGGCAAGGCGAGTATTCACCGTCGCCGTCCTTGCCGAGCCGCTTCTGCGAGTCTATCTGCCGAGAAGCCGGTCTTGATCCGCAGCGGCCAATCACAGATGGAGTCGATCTTCACATCGACCTCAAAAACTATGTCATCACAACAGGAAATGTCCGCTGCAACGCAGTTCTCCAACTCAGATCTTTGAATGAATACCCCAGATTTTCATGCCTATGGCTTTACTTTCCCCTTCAAAAGCTTAGTAGTTCTTTTGTTCGATCTTTAAACCTCATTTGTTGTGCAGGCGAGCATCAGCACTGTTCCACGTTGGGATTGTTGCTTTCTTCATTTTCTTACTCCGTCTCTCTCATCTTGGCCCGTTCCACGTATCCCGGTGTGTGCTCACGTCAAAAAACGAAACATTAGAAAAGCCTCGCCATCCTTGATGTCTCATGAAAAGTCCGACAATGACGAGGTTATAGTACCGGCGATTGAAGCTACAGCCTATGTTGGGGACGTCCAAGCACCAGACGACAAGCCTCCTGACGGCGGGTATGGCTGGGTATGCATAGGTGCCTGTTTCACCATCAATGGCTTCACATGGGGAATCTGTGCGTCATATGGTGTCTATTTGAGCTACTACCTCGCAAACAATATCTTCGAAGGCGCGCGAGATATCGATTATGCCTTTGTTGGTGGCTCGAACTTCGCTGCAGCCCTGATCACGGGTCCCGCCATAAATGCCCTGCTAAGAAAGTTCGGCACACGACCTGTCATGTTCGGCGGATGCTTCTTCTGGGCATTAGGATGGATCACCGCAAGCTGGGCACACACTCTTTGGCAATTAATCCTTAGCCAAGGCATCTGCGTCGGCATTGGACTTGGTGCAATCTGGCAGCCAAGCACAGGCGTAGTCAGCCAATGGTTCCAAAAGAAAAGGTCAATGGCACAAGGTATCACATCTGCCGGCTCGGGCTTCATCGGCATCATCTACTCCGTCTCAACAATCTACATGATCGAGAACATGAGTCTTGCCTGGGCTCTACGCATCACTGGAATCACAAGCTTCATCATGCTAGTCATCGCTACTTCCCTCCTCCGCGACAGAAACAAGATCGTCCGCCCTACGATCCATCCCTTCGACGTGGAGATTCTTAAGAGATATCAGGTCTGGCTCGTCCTGGGTTGGAGTATCTTCAGTCTCCTTGGATACATGGTCCTCTTGTACTCGCTTGGCAACTATGGTAAGACCATTGGCCTGACACAAACTCAAGCGGGCCTAGTCATCACAATGGTTAACCTAGGTACCGGCGTCGGCCGCATGTTCGTCGGCGTGATTTCCGACCATCTCGGACGCGTCACCGTTTCTGCTGCCTGTTCTGGTCTCTCCAGCATAGCAATTTTTGCATGGTGGATCACCGCGACAAGCTACAGCCTGTTATTGAGTTTTGGACTCGTGGTCGGAATGATTTTTGGTGTGTATTGGGCGTGCGTTGCGCCGATCTCAGCAGAGGTTGTGGAATTGAGAGATCTGCCGAGTTTGTTGAGTTTAGTGTGGTTAACGGATGTGTGTCCTTCGTTGTTCTCGGAGGCGATTGCATTGGAATTGAGGAAGCCGGGGATGCAGAAGCAGTATCTGTACCCGCAGATATATTCGGGATTGTGCTATTTGATGGCGGCGTTGTTTTTGTTGGAATTGAGGAGGAATAAGTGGGGGTTGTGGTGTCGGGAGAAGAATAGATAGATAGCTGGCTGCAAGATGAATTAGTACAACTACAATCCAGTATTGAAATGTACCCTGGTAGCTAGCTGACACTACGAAATGATAGGTGTCTGACGAGCAGCATGAGAGGACTTGACGACGAGTTTGCTTCTGTCCCTCGGAGGTAAGTCCTCTCTCGGATGCGTGTAATCTGATAAGCTTTATTTGTCTCCACCACAGCATTCTAGCTTTCCGTACCAAGCCCGAATGGGAAATCATCTCGGAGACATCGAATAACTTTTGCTCAACACGAGTATTCTTCCTCTCTTTCTCTACGGTATCATCACTCTTCGAACACACACAGTTCTGCGGTTACTGCAGGATCAGTAAAATATGTTAATCCCGGACTGGCAGATGTAAATCAGTGAGAGCCTGTTGTCTATAAAAGCTCATCATGACTCGGATACATTTCCTTGTCGCGTCGACGCGTGCTTTGTAACGGGCGTGCTCTAGCGTGATGAAGCGGGCAAGGCCGGGTATGTTCATGCACTTCTCAAGGTACCATTGGTTGTATAGGGTCCAGATGATTCAGTCAAGTAAGCTTTCGTACAGAGTAATGACTGCTGCCCCTCCATTCAAGAAGTTTTGATAAGCTCGACAATAACCCCTCCATCTTCCCTGGCCTGTTCAAGTCAATAAGAGCCGCACTTCCGCTCCTAGAGCTACATACCTCCACTTCTTACGGCTCTTTGCTTGCTCGCGATCGCCTTGTTGCGCTCGTTGTAATTTGATCGCTTGCTGTCCACTCACTGAATATTGGCATCTAACTCTCTGGCTCATCCAACATGCGTTGCACAACCTGCTTTATTGCAGCTCTTGCTGCCTCGCTCGCTAGTGCTCAAGAGACTGTTCTTGGTGCTTACATTTTCTCCCGCCATGGTGACCGAACAGCGAAATCTACACCACCAGCTAACTTGACGGATCTCGGTTACGAGGAAGTCTTCACTTCCGGTACATACTTCCGCAACCGATACATTGCTTCCGGAGCAACCAAGCGAATCTATGGCATTAACAGTGATATCGTCAAGCTTTCCCAGATTACTGCCTCTGCACCTGTTGACAACGTCCTTCAGAGCTCTGCTCTTGGCTTCCTGCAGGGTCTCTACCCTCCAGTTGGTACTCAGCTCGGAACAAACACTCTCCGAAACGGTACGCAGGTGCAAAGCCCTCTCAACGGGTATCAATTGATCCCCCTCCAGACGGTAGAGACTGGAACGAATAGCGAGAACTCAGCTTGGTTGCAAGGAAGCACAAACTGCGCCAATGCCCAAATCAGCTCCGACAACTATTACACGTCCGCAGAATACATGCAGACTCTGAACACAACGCAAGCTCTGTACAATAGAATCTACCCCGATGTCAACAAGACATTCAGTCAGACCCAAACCAGTTACAAGAATGCATACACAATCTGGGATCTTCTCAACGTCGCGAGCATTCATAACTCTAGTGTAACAGCACCTCTCCCAAGCAACGAGGACTTCGACCAGCTCCGATATCTCGCATTCCAGCATGAGTGGGGTCTTGCCTATAACAACTCCGAACCTATTCGAGCCGTTACCGGCTCCATCGTTGCGGCTGAGGTTGTTGAAGGACTGAACACCACAATCACCAGCAAAGGCAAGACGAAGCTCAACGTCCAATTCGGTGCGTATGCCGGTATGCTCTCGTTCTTCGGTTTGGCTAATCTGACCAACATCAACGGGGACTTCTACGGCGTGCCGGACTACGCCAGTACATTGACCTGGGAACTCGTCACTAACGCGACCGTCAACTCGACCTCATGGCCATCAAATGATCAAATCTACGTACGATTCCTCTTCCACAATGGTACAACTTCGAACATCTCCCAACCAATTGAGTACCCACTCTTCAACAGCAACCGGTCGCCACTCCCATGGAACGACTTCGTCACTGGCATGAACAAATTCGCCATCTCGGACCAGCGATCATGGTGCAATGCTTGCGGTAACACTACTGGTGTTTGCTCCGATGCTTATCTCACTGCTAATGGTGACGGCTCATCAAGCAGCACTGCCAACAGTGGCAATTCTGGCAGCTCAACCGGCTCTGGGTCTGGTGGTATCTCGAAAACTGTGGCTGGTGTGATTGGTGCGATGGTTACACTGGCTGTGATCTTGTTGATTGAGGGTGCTATTGTGCTGCTTGGTGGGTTTAGACTCGTTAGTAAGAAGAGATTGGCTGGTTCTCAGAGTGGGCCTACTATGCAGAGTGTCAATATGAAGGCTTAGGAGGCCGGTTCGTATGCGACCCTGATCCGAGGGACGAGATCAAAGACAAACGGATATGGTTTTATGTTTATGAGATCTATCTATGTCTTAAATAACTTTCACATGACCATACCCGTCCGTTTCTTGCTGCGTGCATGTTCTCTTCGTGCTGCAATCTCTTACTTCTGCGCTGGTTGTGAAATGTAATCACCGAATCACCGTACCACCCTTAGGTAGTGTTGGTGATATATGCATGCATTGTGGAAGGTGCGAAGTGGGGCATATATAGTCTGCGTTTTGGTCTTTCCATCTTCTGTACCATCATGCATACTTTACCACTATCAACAGCATGCATGCATACAAAAGAACAAGAAGCCATTGCTCCGTCTGACTTAACAGCACCGAAGACTAGTGTCATTATTAAATAACTAGTCTTCCGTACCAGAAATCCTCCATGAGTTGCCAAACCAAACCAAGCCAAGACCCCCCACCACGGAGTACTGTACTAGCTCTCTCTACCTCAACCAAATCCTTCAGATGGAAGTACAAATTCTCGACGCTATCAACAACGATCGATCGTAATGCCTCCTATCAGAAGTCTCCATCCACATTATACAAATACGTCCTTGAATTACTCGCAATTACAACCGAAAACCAATGCTCGGCAGGGGTTGAACCGGTCCGTCATGAAACCTCGGCTCAAGCCTACAACAGTACCACCATAACATAACCCAACCCGCCATGGTCCGTCCACACCATAGTACTCTCTCTACTCATACATTACAGACTCGATTTAAACTCCATGTAGTAAGCAGCCTACTACAAGCACAAGTATATGTTATATGTTATTTGTAACATCAATATCTAGCATCCTTTCCAGACCACCTTAACAATTTCAACACCCGTCTAAACACCCAGTGATACGAATACAACATGGCCTCAACCACTACCACAAACCCCCTCCCCCCAACCGGCAAAGCTGCCCGCGTCTCCAACCCCGGCCCAACCTTCACCGTAACCCTTCACACCGACATCCCCATCCCAACCCCCGGCCCCAACGAAGTCCTCATAAAACTCCACGTCACGGGCATCTGCTACTCAGACCTGCACTACATGCTCGAGGACCTCCCGATCCCCAAGATGTCAGACCATGGCGTGCACTCACCGGGCCACGAGGGGATCGGCACGATCGTGGCGTTAGGGAAGATTTCTCCGCATTTGGGACTAAAAGTCGGTGATCGGGTTGGGTTGAAGCCGGTTTATTCGTCGTGTGGGAGTTGTGAGCTTTGTACAACGGATCGGGAGATGTTTTGTTCGCAGGCGTTGCAGACGGGGTTGCATGTGCCGGGGACGTATCAGGAGTTTGTGGTTGGGGCGGCGGAGCATGTTATAAAAATTCCGGAGGGGGTCGAGGATGAGGTTGCGGCGCCGGTTATGTGTAGTGGAGCGACGATTTATCGGGGGATTAGGGAGGCGGGATTGAGGGCGGGGGATTGGGTTGCGTTTGTGGGGGCGGGCGGGGGGGGTGGGGCATATGGGGGTTATGTATGCTAGGGCTATGGGGATGAGGGTTATTGCTGTTGATGGGGGGAGTGATAAGGAGGAGATGTGTAGGAGGATTGGGGCGGAGCATTTTGTGGATTTTTTGAAGGTTGGGGATGTTAATGCTGAGGTTGTGAGGTTGGCGGATGGGTTGGGTGTGCATGGGGTTATTGTGACGGCGAGTAATATGGCGGGGTATCGGGGTGCGGTTGGGATGTTGAGGACGTCGGGTATTTTGATGTGTATTGGTCTGCGTAAGTTTGTTGTTTTGGTCCTATTTGTCTGGCGAGGGATGGAGGGATGAATGCTGATGAGTGTTTGCGACAGCTCCGACGGACCAAGTTGAGGGTCTGGTTGATCCGCTCACGCTGATAGGCAAGAACATTAAGGTCACTGGTACTATTGTGGGAACGAGGAATGATGTGAGGATGGCGCTGCAGTTTGCTGCTCAGGTTAGTTCGAAGGGTGTTCGAGGACGCTGATCAACGCTAATCTAGAAACAGGGCCTGATTAAACCGGTGATAGAAACGTATCCATTTGACAAGTTTGCCGATGCAGTAACCAAGCTGCAGAGCGGTAAGGTAGCTGGCCGAGGAGTGGTGAAATTTGACTAGCAATATGACTGAGCGGGAACACCACTACTGCAGACAGCTATCAACAACAATACCAAGGTGTCCCTAACTCGACTCCGCGTGTGCGGTGGAAGGCGACCGCTAGCCTTTTCCTTGATGAACTGTAATAGTTACCCCTTGTTACTGCACACCCGTATCCACTGCCTGTCTTTCTTATTTGCATACGCCGAGAAGTGCATCAACGTCACGCATTCTAAGATATCTGTGGAATCATCATCTCCTCTGTAATATTATATACGTATGTGTTCGGCTGTAAGCATGAATGTTCCAGGCATATATACCGCCCAAATTCCAGAATCGAATGATTGGTTCAGAGAAATAGATACCGCAGACGAGGCGTGGATAAGTTTGGTGAGCCCACCGCCTCATTCAACAAGTACAATCTGATTGAGGAGATACCTCGATTGTTTTAGACATGTGCGAACTGATTAACTAGGGGTAGTGCACTGGCAAGGGATGACAAAGACACCAGAGGGCGGATTTAGAGATCCACTCCTTTACGCTTCTCGTATGAAACAATACGAGGTACGAGCCAGGACTCCTAACTCGCAATATCCCACCATGGATGTTTCTTGATAAAGCGGGCGTGCCCGGGGTCTGAGTACCGCTGTGGTAGACCTACGTCGTTCGTAAACAGGAGAGAGAAACATGGAAAGCGCAACCACAACCCAAGCTCCCAATGTGCTCTTTGACCTGGGATTCGAAGTATTAAGCCAAGGTATATCCTTGTATAAACCCAACGCGACCACAAGCACAACAGACACTGATAGCGAAACACACAAGTCCTCGAGCACTTTCTGATCTCAAAAACATGTGTACAACGTCCTCCACGATTTTGGTACAAACGAAACCGGAAATGTACTGACTAGTGTAGGTTTCGAAAGATAATCCCCAGCATCTGGAGCCGTCAGAAGGCGTTGAGATGGTCCTCAATGCACACCTGGCCGCCGAATTGTTACTTTTGCTTCATTAGCTCAATGTAATGTTGGCTTGAAATTTGTGAGGGCTTCAAATGGAATAAGAGTACAGACCAGCCCAGCATTACTAGAATTTATTACTCCTGGCTTTGTTGAAAAACAACTATGCCATAGCAAAGCGATGCCAGCCACTTTAGGATCCATCATTTCGCACCCTTTTCCAAGTCTTCTTCACGATGCTCCAATACTTCTCTCCCTCTTCCTTGATATGGTTGACATGCCCAGTGCCAAAAAACTCCTCCAACCTTACAAGATCCTCAGCTGTTTCAGCGTCGAGACCAGTCTCTCTTAGTCGCTGGCGCGCAATCTCAGCATGTCCGGTGATATCCTCTTCCATAACCATTTCATCCGTGTTGGAGAAGATATACGTCCTTGGAACCGCACTTCCGACATTAAACAAGAATACATCATGCATGTCATTCAAGGAAGAGGGAGAGAAGTATTGGAGCATCGTGAAGAAGACTTGGAAAAGGGAT
>Ga0115847_100425_pt1 | contig 10771 bp, 13 predicted proteins | sample InSIn5SAF170_FD_83861 | JGI IMG/M metagenome (GOLD analysis project Ga0115847, IMG submission 83861)
TGGTGGGAACGCTTGGAAGGATTCGGGATGAGACCAACCTGTCAGTATAGCCCTTCCTCTTGCGTCTCATTCTTTGTCCTGTCCTATTTCACAACATCCGCTGCCTCCTCTCTTTCCATTTGGACAGAGGCATTGTTGGTGAAATAGCAGTGGACGATCTTGCTGTAATATCTGTTATAGACCTTTACTAACGTCGGTTTGCGATGATTAGGGCTTGAAATCAACCTCTTAGCAGTAACGCTAAATCCATCGAAGACTGATCCGCGCTGCGTCGAGTACGTCTGGATCAACGCAAAGGACGAGAGGAGTATCTTGTTGCAAGAATCATAAGCACCTCTCCCGTTCTGCTATCCATACTGAATATAAGGACACATGTTTTCGCAATGGCACATGTATTTTGTAGCCTGGGAGAAGTGATTGCACGAGGAGTATCGGTAGAAGAGAATAAGGTGAAAAGAAAAGCAAGAATGCATGTTTCACGGCTGTTGATATCGATGGCCGTTATCACTAAAGAGAATTCGTTTTGTGTAGCATATAGCATGGGGCGGCGTTATAGAGGCGTTTGTATCATCTAGATGGTTTTGAGAGAAAATACCGTATTCACACCAATTCACACAACTCGATCCGATAAATTGCATATGAAATGGAAAGAAAGCAGGTCATGACCAGTATGTTGCGACATACTTTTGATTTGTGCATTATACAATATGTACAACCTAATCCAACAAACTCCCTCGCTATATGCCCAACACCCATTATCGTCATTACTATTATCGTTGTTACAAATTACCACAATCCCCTTCACCCTATCCAATATAATCCAAAATCCTCCCTCGCACAGCCATCCAAGCACGCATGACGAATCCCTTGCCCTTGATATCCTCCTCCGTGTCAATCTTGGGTACACTTCTCAGACTCTCCACCGGTCTCTGGTTCAAGAGCTCCTCTTCCGGGAACCAACTACCATGTAACCCGTAAGGTACACGTTGCGGCAAGTGCACCTTGCAAACAACCTCTTTCATGTTCCTCGCGTCAATGATCCATAACTCGCTTCTCGCGCCCGCCATGACTTCTCCAGCGTCATTTAGTTGTGCCTCGTCGAAAGTGTAGGTCAGGATCCATCCGTCATCCTCACTCACGCCATTCTCTCTAGGTACGAAGCGAGACTCTTGTGCGAAGATTCCGGGTGGGAAGTGAAAGATCTTGATTGGATCGTGTGGATCATTGGCTTTGAGGATCTCAAGGACTTCGCGATCGTCGACCACACCCACTACCGGCGTTGGTGGATTTGCTTTTCCCCGACGGATCAGTTCGAGGACATCCATCTTGACCAAACAATCGATCTTGGCTGCTCGCCCAAGTGCTGAGCCAAACTTGCCTTCTGAGACGGAGCAGCCGTACACGTAGCGTGCTTCTGCCATCGAAACATCGGCTCTAAGAGATGGAAATTCAAATGGAACAGATGATAGAGCAAATTGATGCGAGATACGGTTGGAAGTGGGATCGTCAAGTAGGAAGCGGAAGTAGTATAAACGACATTGCTGGGGTTCTTCGGGGTATTGTGATGGCTTGGTGGCTTTGGGGATCGGAGCTGCAATATCACCAGCATCATAGATGACGGATGCTGTCGTAAGTCGACAGGCGAGCAAGTTTACTGCAGAGACTGGCTGTAACGTGTCGGAAGATGGTCCCGGCTCATCCCAAGTGTTTGCTGTGTGGAAGATGCAGCATGGATTTGTCTCAAACCAGCGAGTGGCAGAAGGGTCAAATCGAGGGAATACACCGAATCTCGACTTACCAGCAGTGTCGTAAGCCACCACTGGTAGATTTCTGGCCATGTTCATAATGTCGAGGGATAACGGGAGGTCCATGATGATTGTATGATCGCGCGAAGCACCAAAATCATGCATCATCTTTGATGATTTGATGCCAGGAACTCCAACGTTGATTAATTTAGTTTGCGGGACGGATGTTTTGTATGTACTGGATATCACTGAATAATTTACAAATGGCGGCATGGAAATCGAATGATAAAGGATGAGATCCTTGCTGACTGGGTCGACTCTCGGATGTGCTGTGGTCCACTCTTTCATGAAGGAAAGAAGTCCTTCTCCTCCAAATTGCTCGGCTGGGTTGTCCTTTTCTGAAACTGGTTCGCCTTGTGCCTTTTGACCGTCGAACCAGCCGACAGTCTCAAGTTCTGGAAGTGTCATCCTCATAGGCACTCCGCTCTCGCAGGTTGCCAGGGCTCTTCCGTCATGGTACAAGAAGGCAGTGTTTGCCACGCTCAATTTCTTGAAAGTGTGCTGAGATCCAGGAAGGTTGGAGAGTATGACTAGGAGGATGGTGCGCATTATCCTCAGCATGACATGAATGATGGATGAGGCGGGATTGACCAGTGTTGCTATGCTCGGCAAGATTGGTGATCGAAGAGATGGTGTAGTGATGGTCGATAAGTAGGCATCTGTTAAGACATACTGATTTACAAATTCGGGCTGTATCGAATCGTCCTCCAACCTGCGAAACAACACTCCAGCCAACATACCATCCCCATCAAACCAATGCGCATCTCGACCCAAGTCTTCATTCGTTACTGGATTTCCTCCATTTCGTACGTATTGGCCACCGGCAAGCTCCCTTGGAATGGTTCCAGTATATGTACATGGCGTCAAGGGAAGTGTCCTGTGGATTGGGGCGAAATTGCCATGTAAATATGGATGAACCTTGACTTTCACAGGGGCCTTCTGCTCTTCAGGTATTCCCTTCATATTCACAAGTTGTATGAGAGATGTTGACGTTGCCCTGCTACTCAGATCTCACTGCTTTTCCTCCTTGAACAACGACTTTTCCTCGCACGTAAGGGCAAAACGGCAACGGACATACGCTGGGTATAAAAAAGATTTGGAAGACAATGACGATATACTCCCGCAAGTACCGAGTGCTAGTGAACAACAACAACAACAGTGCAATCACGGATGGCCGGTTTGCTAGTGGCCCAACGCATCGGAAAATGAATGAATAATGATAAAGAGGATGATGGCATTGTCATTAGTCGTTGCAGACACAAAACAACGCGTAGTTCAAATACTCCATCACTTACCAAAATGGCCCTTGCACATATGACGTGGACCGTTACAAACTTGAATTCAGAGGAGAGGAGATCGATCTTGGCCTTGAGAAATCCCATGTTTTGTGAGCGATCACATGCCTTCTCCGATCGAGCGGGGCCTTTGACTTCGTGTCACGTGGCGATAACGATAGAAGATCTGACCATTCCCCAAAGCAAGGCGGTCAAGATCGTGATGCAGGGGACAATGCGCCTTGATGTATAAATCCCTGTACATTTCTCTTGGCTTGTTGTAACAGTGAACAAGGACAACTGAAGGATGCCGTGCATCTGTCCAACAATTGAAGCCCTTTTCGTGAGTCTGTCGGTTTGGATGTGAAGGAGCATCATTTACACAGTACTTGGTATAGTTTGACTGGAAAAAATCAGTTCGGATTGTTTCACAGTCATAGATAATATCCATCTTCCTATCCCTGCAAGATCAGGGACGTCATGCAAAATAAAGTGTCGCCAGAGAGTACGACCTTCGCTTTCATAAATACCATCCGCTTCGGACAATCTCACCCCTCTATCGGCCATTCGTGTCCCATCGACTGCCGCTTTGCTTCTGTAGTCATGCAATTACACCCTTCCACCTTATAAGCCTCTCCGATCTAGCCGTAATTGGCCGCTAGCTGACTGTAGAAAACTCACCAGCACCGCCTGCCCACTTGGCCTTCGTCGTGCGTGTATTTTTGTCTTACGTACAGATTTGGCGTGGACCATTTTCTCCTGCCTGCTTCGCTCTTCTTCTCCAAGACCATAAACAGAGTATGCGATAGTTCTCAAAGCAAGACGGTGCCTACTTGCGACTTTTTGCGACAATGGGGTTTGACTATGCTCTTGTGTAAGTTCCCAATTCGTCTGGATTCGGGTTGAGTGGGCAGAAACTAACTGCTGCCAGACACTTGAAGTACACCATTCCTCCAGCCATTGCGCTGACTCTCCTCTACCGACCCTTCTTCAACCGTATCGACTACTACAAGGTCGGTTTCCTCGTCTCGGTCGCAATCTGTGCGACGATACCATGGGATTCCTACCTCATTCGAAAGCGTGTATGGACATACCCGCCCACAGTGATCGTAGGTCCCACACTGTTTGACATACCAGCAGAAGAGGTGTTTTTCTTCTTCATTCAAACCTACAACACATCTTACCTCTACCTACTGCTCAGCAAAGCATCATTTCATCCCAAGTATCTGGCAAAACCTGTCGGGGCGCAACGCGCAATCCAGCATATTGGGGGCGTTCTACTGGCCGTCGGTGTCCTCATAGGTGCTGCACTGACATGGAAAGGAGGTGAAGGCACATACTTGGGTCTCATCCTCGTGTGGGCTGGTCCAGTCGCATTGGCACTCTGGGGACTCTCATCATGGTTCCTGGTGAATCTACCACTTGCAAATACTCTCCTTCCAATCGCACTTCCCACACTCTATCTCTCGGTGGTAGATACACTTGCTCTCAGAAGAGGAACATGGTCAATTGAAACGGGCACCAAGCTCGGAATCCATTTGTGGGATGGTCTCGAGATCGAAGAAGCTGTTTTCTTCCTTGCGACCAATACCATTATTGTATTCGGACTAGTCTCATTTGACCATGCCCATACAATTCTTCTTACGTTTCCAGAACTCTTCCCCAAAGTGCCAGAGCTCCCACGACCATCACTTATGATGAAAGCTCTCTTCACCAGTACCTCGAAATATGATTGGGAAAGAGTTGAAGGATTGAAACAAGCAGTAGGCAGACTACAGAAGAAGAGCAGGAGTTTCTATCTAGCAAGCTCCACTTTCTCGGGTCGTTTGCGTATTGATCTCATTCTCTTGTGCGTTCTTTGCTCATCTACCCATGGCTTCGACTAATAATTCTTAGATATTCGTTCTGCAGAGTCGCTGACGACCTTGTGGATGATGCACAATCACAAGAGGAAGCTCGTGCTTGGTGCAAGAAATTGAGCCAATTCCTTGATCTAGCATACAGCACCAAAGAGGTCCCAGCAACGAAAGATACCAATCTCGAACTCTACATCTCAAACAATTTCCCAAAATCAATGCAATCAGGATTGCGCCTACTACCAACTCATCTCCTCTCCCCTCAACCCTTATATGATTTGCTCGAAGGATTCAAGACCGATCTGGAATTCTCTGATACTCCAAAAAGGTTCCCTATCACGGGCGAGAAGGAACTAGAGGTTTACGGTGCGCGAGTTGCTGGTACAGTCGCTGAGTCATGTTTAGAACTGGTTTTCCATCACAGTTACTCGCCATGTACCGCAGCGAAACGAGATGAATTGATCAAGGCAGGAGGACGAATGGGAATCGCTCTACAATACGTCAACATCGCACGAGATATTGCTCGGGATGCAGCAATCTCGCGCGTGTATCTCCCGACTAGCTGGCTCAAGGAGAAGGATTTGACGCCAGAAGATATAGTCAAACGACCTAGCGGACCAAAGATTGAGATACTACGGACAGATCTCTTGGAGAAGGCTTTCGGAATATATCAAGAAGCGCATTTTGCTTTGGCCAGACTACCTCGAGATGCGCGAGCTCCAATGCGGGTAGCAATCGAGAGCTATATGGAGATCGGTAGAGTCTTGCAGGAGAAAGGATACACTGTCAAGGAAGGCAAGGCTACTGTGCCAAAGTTGAGGAGGATACGAGTCGCATGGAACGCATTGCGTCAAGGATGAGCATTTGAAGGGCGTATGTGACGGATAGACGTAGAGCTATTGAGATGCAACAGGGACGAGTGGTAATAGGTAATGATTGAATGAATGGAGTGCATAGCATTGAGCGAGTCAGATAAACAATAGATCTTCAAAGACCCTGACAATCCTTGCCAAGTATTTCACCGTCCAAGCTCTTCCATTATGCTTAAAAGTTGTGATCGTCCTCTGGTTCTTCAACGGCTCTCTCCTCCATCAAATCTCTGATCGATCTGTACGGCGACTCTTCCACGAGCATCACAGAATGCAATCCCGCTTTCGCATTCGGTGTTCCGCAAAGTGCGAAATGTGTCTATATCTCGGACACTTTTGTTCCTGCCAAGTACGGATTTTGGGAAGTCAATGACATCACCATTCTGCAGGTACGACTGAGACAAGAGGGTGACACGTCCATTTTCGAGACGAGGCTTTGCAAGACGCGTTCGCTTTTTACGATGATCGAACGATCTGGTGGGCAGAAAAAATCGACAAGCATGTGAAAGCGTGATACATACATGCGTCTCTTGCTGCGACCGAGGACTCCGACTCGTCGCATCGATCGAATGCTTGAAGGCTAGTGTGTGAGTTCCGTCGACCGTTACGTCTTCTTTAAGTAGGTTTCTGTCTCAGCCTCGTCTACCTTTTTGTTATTTTGTCAACGCCTTCCATCTCCTCTTCCTCCTCTGCTTGAGCAAGTGACATCTTTGAGTGAACTACTCTGCTGGACATTCGATCACAATGGCTGCGTCTGGAAAAGGAAGAACTGCGATCGTAGTCGGTATGCGATGGTCCAACAAGAAGATCCCAATTCACGATTGCTAACGATTGCAAAAGGCGCTGGTGCGGGCGGTATCGCGACAGCAGCGAGACTCGCAAAGGCTGGTTTTCACGTCACACTCCTCGAGAAGAACTCGTTCACAGGCGGAAGATGTTCACTCATCTTTGACGGCGAGGGTCACCGATTCGATCAAGGTCCCTCGTTGTTATTGCTGCCGAAATTGTTCAAGGAGACTTTCCATGAGCTGGATACTTCTTTAGAAGCTGAAGGTGGTACGTGCCAACACCCGATCTTCAACCCCACCACCCCGCCATCGTGATCTGCAAATCTCATCGCGAAGCAACAACGAATACTGACCAGGGTCAATTGGTGACTTTATAGTTGAATTGTTGAAATGCGAACCCAATTACCACCTTTGGTTCTCCGATGGGGAGAGCTTCACTCTGAGTACCGATGTCAGTGAAATGAAGAAGCAGATTGAGAAATATGAAGGAAAGGGCGGTTTCGAGAGCTTCTTAGGCTGGATGCAAGAAGCTCACATGTGCTACGAGGTTTCGGTACGAGAAGTGCTCAAGAAGAATTTCATGCACCTACCAAATCTTGTCAGACCGAGCTTCCTGAAGCATATCATTGACCTTCACCCATTCGAGAGCATATATTACAGAGTCAGTAAATACTTCAAGAGTGAGAGATTGAGGAGAGTCTTCACTTTTGGTAGTATGTATATGGGCATGTCACCATTTGAGGCACCTGGAACATATCAATTATTGCAATACACTGAATTGGCAGAGGGTATCTGGTACCCTGTAGGCGGCTTCCATGCTGTCGTGCAAGGTCTCGTCAACATTTGCGAAAGACTTGGTGTAGATATCCGCTTAAATACTGCCGTGCAGGAGGTCTTGACTTCGGCAGATGGAAAGACCGCAACAGGCGTGCGATTGGCAAATGGAGAGACTCTCAGCGCTGACGTTGTTGTTGTCAATGCTGATCTAGTATATGCTTACAACAATCTTTTCCCCGAGAGCAAGGTTCCAAAATCTACCACAAAATACGCCAAAGACTTGCAGAAGCGTGACGGTTCCTGCAGTTCGATTTCCTTCTACTGGTCACTCTCACAGAAAGTGCCCGAACTCACGACTCACAACATCTTCCTCGCAGATCAATACAAAGAATCCTTCGACTCGATCTTCAAGGATCAAGACATCCCTAATGAACCATCTTTCTACGTCAACGTACCTTCGCGAGTCGATCCGACAGCCGCACCGGATGGAAAAGATTCAGTAGTAGTCCTCGTTCCCGTCGGTCATCTCCTCAATTCCACTTCACACGATCCACAGATCAATACGGGTAGCGGCCTTTTGAAAGAGCAAGACTGGGAACAGATGGTCTCATCGGTTCGATCAACTATCATTCATACCATTGAACAGCGTACAAAGTGCGCTCCTCTCAGTTCTCTCATTGTGAACGAGGTGGTCAACAACCCTTACACATGGGAAGAGAAATTCAACCTCGATAAAGGTTCCATTCTGGGACTTTCTCACAGTTTCTGGAATGTCCTTGCGTTCCGACCAAAGACCAAGCATGCCGAAATCAAGGGTTGTTACTTCGTTGGTGCAAGTACGCATCCTGGCACTGGTGTGCCTATTGTGCTTGCAGGCGCGAAGATTACTACTGAGCAGATCTTTGAGGATCTAGGCATCGAGACACCATGGGCCACGAAGGGACCTGTTGTCCAGGACCATGGAGTTAGTCAGAAGAAGGCAGGACCACTAGACGTGAGAAAGAAGAACTGGGGATATACGGACGTGCTGTATTGGAGTCTTGTTCTGCTTGCGTTGTGGTCAATACCAAAAGTCTCATCAGATTCATCCTTGTAGTGAAGCCCTTGCTTATTTACCTTGTAACAGAACGACTCTAGACAGTTTCAATAATCATCACTTCTTGATTCTCAGAGAGACTCAAGTCGAGACACATGCAAATATTTGTAGATATGTACGTTATCGTACAGCAAGTAAGCAAAAACATCATGAGAAGTATTCTTCACAAGTGCTGGGTTCCTGTCCATTGTTTTTTTCTTGGTAATCTATCTCGACATTTTCAACCATGAGCCACGGTTTCGTATTGTGCTCTAGAGATTCATCGCACAAAGGATTGTGATCGTGACGGTTGCCAACGCGTCCGATAGCTGGTGATAATCTGTCCGTGAGCTTTATGACCACTGTGTGATCTTGTTGATCAGAACGAGGACGTAAGATCGAGCGGTATGGCGGGACTTCCGTCCACCTAGTGAGTATACCCATGCTTGTAATGATTGAATCCTCGTCCAATATTTGCGAAGGCTTGCTCGTGACCTCAACACGTTGCTGGAGACTGAAGCTGTTCGCAAATCAGTGCGACCGATCGGTTTCAAGCCTGACTTCCAAAGTCTACGCGTCCCAATAGTTCCGCCTGCACTTAGGCAGAGGTTGCTCCTGAAGCAGATATTGCTGCCATCATAATCCTTACCCATCGGAGACCAACTCCTTCAAGATTCGCTCCCCTCTCTTAGTCAAAAGACTGAAATGATCTTCTCCTTCAAAAGTCTTCAAAGAACCACCACTCAATCGCTCCTCCATCCACTTCCCCATCTCAATAGGAGTATTCTCATCCTCATCACCATACCACAACCTGACCTTCCCTTTCACCTCCTCCAACTCAAATCCCCATTCCTTATTGATAAGCACACCATCATGTACATACCCATTGACACCCTGTTTGAAAGGCTCTCTCAAGCTCTCAAGCACACCCGCGATATCATTGCCCTCATACCCCATCTCCCTCGCCATATCTCTCCACACCTTATCATTTCTAGAATGCACGAAGCGGCCCACGCGCCAATACATGACCGCTCTCATCACACTCGGATTACCCAACAGGAACCTCTCCTTGGGACTCAATCCCCCCAGCCCACTACCAGGAGGCGCATACCCAGATACGACGCCCACACCCCTCAACCTGCCCCTCTCGATGACCCTCGCACAGGCGAGCGCGTACGCACCACCTGCACTCCCACCAAGCACGGAAAACCTCTCAATGCCCAATCCATCCATCAATTGCAGCACGTCGTCGGGCCAATCTAGCAACGTCCTGCCGCGCTGGAACGTGGAGAGACCCATGCCCGGTCTATCTACCCCTATCACGCGCATTGAGGACTTCAAGGACGATGGCAGGAGGCCATACGCGTCGAGCCTCGATCCAGGGAAGCCATGGAAGATCAGGACCGTAGGCACTTGCTTATACGTCAATGGAGGACCGTAAAGGCTATAGCCCAGTGTCCGGCGGGAGGACGGAAGCGTGTATGTTTGATGAGGCAGGGAGGTGTAAGGCAATCTCTGGGCGGACGATGCGGAGGACTTTGTGGAAGTCTGTTTGGAGTTTGCTTCTGGAGGAGGGGGTGATGTGTTTGGGCCAGATTTCGGATTATGTGTTTGCGCATGCGGTTTCGTGGCGTACTGCCGGAGTAGATGGGAGGAAGGCCATCTTGAGGGGTTGAGGCGTGGTCGCATTGAGGGATGAAGTGATTTTGAGGATGGTGTAAGGTTGGTAATGGTGGATGCCCGGAACACGACTTCAACTCGTTGACACGTGATTTTTGTTCACATAAGTGATTATCATAAACAGCTTTTTGGACCACGAATGCCAGCTCCGATAGTTCTACAATTATGTTCTCATTGATGTCAATCCGATGTGTATGGTTCATGAAGGGTTGTTTCCATATGGAAAAACTACTAATCAGTCTTCACCTGGCAATATAATGCTTCATGTTTCTCCTTCTAGGAAGATTTCAATATCGAACAATGAACGTGGAATATCAAGAGAGGGCAAGTAGCATATTCATTAATTCCACATTAATTCCGTCCATGCAAACGCCAAAACTATCATGCTCTATATAAACTCCGGTATCACTGGCCATCATTCATCATGAAAATTGATCAGCATCTGACAAGATGATCTTGGATCATTTGACTTCTTCAGTGATGGTAATCACTCTCTTATGCTGGCCAGCACCAATACCAGGCACAAGACCACTTCTTGCTATTGACCACAACGCAAGCAGAACAAGACTCCAATACAGCACGTCCGTATATCCCCAGTTCTTCTTTCTCACGTCTAGTGGTCCTGCCTTCTTCTGACTAACTCCACG
>Ga0115847_100426_pt1 | contig 10766 bp, 6 predicted proteins | sample InSIn5SAF170_FD_83861 | JGI IMG/M metagenome (GOLD analysis project Ga0115847, IMG submission 83861)
AGTCATGCGTATGTAGCGCACCAATGTATGATGCTCGAAATTCTTCGTCGACGAAGCCACACGGTTCTAGCTAGGAGTGCTGACGATGTCTTCTCCTGGGCCACGAGGCTAGCTCGACTCGCTGCTGAGATCTACAAGGTGACCCGGTCTCAGGGCGGTAGTTCCAGCTATGATTTTGGTCAAGGGTTTGGTGGAAACTCTAGAGGTTCATGGAGTAGCAATGATTGGGAGTTTAACGAAGGCGGCTTCGGACATCATATGGACGATGCCCCTTGGCCTGATATGCCCTCTACCGAAGATCTTCCAAGCGGAAGTCGGTGCATAATCCTGTAAAACTGTTTTCATGTTTTAGAGGCATGCCCGGGTAATATGGTGTCAGCTCGTGGAAGTGTATGGAAGTTTTTTGAGGGGAAGAAGTCTTTGGCTACGCATATGCGATCTCAAAAACTTTATGCCCCTCTGTGATATTGGGATGTGCCTCTGCTTGGCCAATGGCACAGGCAAGTCAGCGCCACGGCGATGCGGAGCCACCACGTGAAGCTAAGCGACGGTCAAGTCATTAAATTGTTGCCTTGCCGCCTCGTCGGGCATACTCCAGGGCATCAGAGTTCAGCATGTTGACCCTGCCGTCCCACTTTCTGTGCAATGTCGATTCAGGCGGGCGATGCCGGTGGTCAGCCTATTGCGAAGGCGAATTAGTGCCACAATCCAGACTGTCCCTGCTCAAAGGGTTGAGCCTTGATCTATCTGTCGAGGATAACTATGAAATGGCGAGGCTGTGGTGGGGTATCAGGAAGCAACATTGAAGCACAGACGCCAATACCTGTTCTGATGTGGTACATGAACTGAAGCATTTCTGATTGGTACCATCATTAGGCAGCAACGAGCGACTGTGATAAATCCCTCCAAAGGATCGTCTTATTCCAACCGAATCTTGTCCTATCTGCACCGCGATTCCACACTGCCAGAGCATTAGGAAACGATGACGAAGTCTAACAGGAACAAATACTACGCTGTTGTGAAGGGTTGGTGTCCTCCAGCGATATTTACATCATGGTATACCCGTATCTCATCACACAAGTGCACCTAGTAACGCGAAGGCAGGGCCCCAGCATGCGCTTTTGTCGACGGTTATTCACACAACATGCACAAAGCTTTTCGAAAACTAGAAGAAGCAAAAGCATATATGTTGGAGAATGGAGTGGAAGACAGTATGCTCATTGGAAGCGAGCCTGCTGCTACAACGAGGTCTTCAACAGACCAACCACGTTACTACGCAGTCGCAAATGGCAATGAGCCAGGGGTTTATGATATTTATTAGTGAGAAATCATTTGTGATAGTGCTCTTGTTACTGGCGCTAAATATAGTTTAGTGATGGGGCAGAACCGGAAGTCATTCGGTTCAAGCACTCTTGCCACAAACGTTTCACGTCGTCAAAAGACGCAAAACAGTTCTTAAACGACTACGAGCTAAGCAGAGCGACAAGGAAGTCCGGCGAAGTAACCATAGATCAGCTTGTGACAACGTTTGGAAAGCTTGGGATAGTAGATGCTGATTGATAATTGAGTCGGTAAGGTCCGCTAGGAATACAAAGCAGATAAGTGCATTCTACACCCGCACACCCTAAGTTACTGTACAGATGACCAACTCTTGCGATATTGACACCCTAGGCGTAAAGGCATCAAAACACTCAGACAGCTCACGAGTCAGTAGTTGCTTACTCATCAATATAATCATTAGCATCGCTACAGTAATTTAGTCCTTTACAAGGTCTTTATCACATAAGGCGTACAGAGCTCATTCACTCAAACTCCTGAGCTCGGCAATTTTAGCCTCCGTGCATTCAAATAAGCTTGAAATGAATTATTCTCTTGGTGGATCGGGTTCAGACTTGCTGTTAGTATCAATGTCATGAATTTTAAATTATAAAAGTGTGCCTAGCTCTCTCACGGGCCATTCAATCAAGCAAGCTAATAATGCAGTGAGAACTAGATCTGGTGTTACAGCGTGTCAAAGAAGGGAAAAAACCTGATAATTAGTTATACTAGAGAAGAAAGTTTAACTATATATATAATGGCATTTTCAGCTTAAGATATCGGAATTTGAAGAATTGTGGTTATTTCCAATTAGGCGCCTTTCGTCTGATAGGGATAGACGTTAGTTAAAGTGCCTCATGCTAGAGGGAATCGTGGTATCAAGAAAGTGAGAAAAGACCTCAAGGGGGCACAACTCCGAAAAACCCAGAACCCATCACGGTAATGGTAGCGACTGCTGGGTACTTCTTTTCCCAGTGCAACATGCTTATACATGAAAAAACGAAATGGTCTTTTTCCACCCGTTATTCTTCCTCTATTTATCCCACATCTCGTCGTCGTCGACGACCTCGTCCTCCTCCACGAGCACCTTCCGGCCCTGCTCCTTGATGCGCTCCTTGCGCATCTTCCTGCTCATCAGGCCAGGCGTCACGGGCGTGATCGGCGTGAACGGCATGTATGGCGTGTACGGTGTCATGGGCACGCCCGTCCGCGGCGTGCGCGCCGTCATCGGGCCGCGGCCGATGCGGTCGTTCTTCTTCTCCAGGATCGTCTGCTTGACCGGGCCGGGCGACAGCGGCATGTCGCTCTGGTTGATGTAGGCGCGCAGGGGAAGCGCGCCGCCGGGTGTCTTGCTGGCCTTGGGCGACGAGGGGAGTGTGACTTGCCCTGCGGGCCGTGACGAGGGGAGTGGGCGCGCTTCGTCGAGGCGTTCCGACGAGTAGTCCTCGCTTTCGACTGTGCCTACTGTGCGCGCGGACATGGGCTCGTTGTAGCCAGGTGGGGCTCCGGCAGGCGTGGTGGGCGACAGTGGCTGTCTGTCTTCGGCGTCCATGTCTCCGTGTGCACTGCCTCCCAAACGCAAGTTCTTGAGGTTCTGAAGCTTCTTGGACTTGGTGCTCGACGACGAGTCCGAGCTCTTCGGTGGGATCTGCATGCGTACATGCTTTGGTGGTGGCGAGGCAGGGTACATATCGTTGGGCAGCTCCACACGCGTCAATCCAGGTGTGAATGGTGTCCGTGGCGTATGCGGGGTGATGGGTGTGTGCGGCGTCATGGGCGGTTGGCTTGACGTGTAGCTGTACGCGCCAGGCGAGGGGTAAGGAGGGTAAATGGCCTTGTAGGGGCTCTTCGGCGCACCGCCCGAAGAGTTCTGCGAGCGTGGACTGAGCGGTGGGCTGCGTGGGCTGTTGGGAATCTCACGTGGCGGGACCTCTGAGATCTGCACGCGAAGGTTCTTGCGGCCATCGCTAGGAGGTTTGACGGCGCCGGAGGAGATGGTGTCGGTTGCCGATTGCATAGACTCTCGCGACGCTGCCTTCGAGATGCCAGTCTGGGATCGCCTGGCTTCTTCATGCACTGCCACCGCGGCATATAGTCTGTCCATCTCTGCCTGCGCACTCTCACGGTCCCTTGTGAGGACGCGGTTGTCGAAGCTATTGATAGACTCGATACCCGGGCTCTTGGGCAGTCCAGGGCTGCCGTGTTCGCTGAGCTTGCTGTTCGAGCTCAGGTGCCTGAGACTCTTCAGTGGTCCCCGCATCCAGCTCCTCTGGCTGGGCGCTGGACTGGCCAGGCCGTAGTTGCTTGTGTTGACCATCTCGATCTCCTTCAGGGTACCGGTGTGGCTCTCGGCTCTTCTGCGCATGCGACGGCCCCAAGTAAGAAGTAGAGTTCCCGTGGCGACGAGGAAGAACAGGTAGCTCCCGACGATACCGCAGATCTGCGCGGGAAGCTTGCTCTTGTCACGAACAGCGTTGTACGATAGTGGAGGACCGCACTCTGGCGGGAGGGCGGGCCAATTGTCGATGTCAACGTCCCAGAAGCCGGTCTGGTGGAAGCGTGTGCAGGTCACTGTCTTCGAAGAGGCAGTTACGACAAATGTTCCCTGTGCGTGTGTGCCGATCGACAGGAGAAGCGGAGTAAGCAGCAGGAGGTGCGTCCGGAGCATCGTGCTACGCTTTCTCAGGAGGAGGAAATCAGAAAGCAGTCCGTTGCGAGGTGTAAGCGTGCCTTCTTATGGGCAGACGTTGGCGGGGCGTGTGATTCAGTCTGGAGGGTCAGGAGAGCAAAACAGCCAGCAGCGAGCGCAGAAGGAAAAGGTGGAAGAAGTCGCGAATGAGGCCATGACCAAGGACGAGGGTGTTCCCATTTTACAGGTCTCTTGTCGCTGGATCGCGGTGAATGGCATGCGCACAATGCAGTCGAAAGGCACTTGGCCACAATGATTGGAAGATGCATGTCCCCCAACCTGGTTAGAGCGTGATCGCGCGCTGCTAGTGGCCGTCGCGGGCGCTTAACGGCAGGCACCGTGCATGCATTGGACAGCTCGCACACCTCTGCAGGCCAACCACCATCGGTACCACAAGCAAGCTTTTGCCTCGAGAAAGTCTTCGGTTTTCGCATTAGCCGAGCGCTGTCTCTGCATCCGACCCGCTGATCCAACATCTGACCTCGCCCTCGTCGTGCAGAGTGCAGAGTGTAGAAGACAGCCAGTGAGCTCAACCCGAGGACATGCAGAGTTCAAATCCTGTGTTGGCACGCGGTGCAGTTGTGCAGCTCGCACATCTGTTTGTTCACCAACGGTCCAAGGTGCATTCTGATTTAGACGCCCACTGCTCTTTCTGGGAAAAGTGTCATCCTCCTCCATGCTGCCTCACCAACACTACGTAGCCTAGATAAGTAATGTCATATCAAAGGGTGGCGCATGATAGTGAGCGAGCGATCGATCTGAAGCTGGCTGGTCCAGTTTGCTTCTCAACAAGTCGTGGTATGAGCTTGACGAGGATGTTGTCCAGATGGCACTTCTATCACGTGTTATATTTTCTCTCCTCTCACGTAATTGCATGGAGCAGTGATTCTAATCATATACGTCGATTGGCAGTTGCAAAACTGTGGGAAATCGTGGTGTGTCGTTGGAGCTTTTGCTGAAGAATCTAGGGTGTGTATGCAGGAACCCAGGAACCCTGGTAGTAGAAAGACTGCGAGGCACTTTATCAACGAGCGCCTGCAAGCATTGTCACGATATGTGTGTGGTAGAGATTACTTCGTGCAGAATACGCGTGAACTTCATCACGTCTCGCATTCCGAGTTGCGATTGCTTCGTTCAAAATGCTCGTAAATTTAACGTCTTGCATTTACGGCACTGCTCCCGTAGAAGCACCTGAGCTACTTATTCCCAAATCAATCACAAGAGTGACGTTCTAGACTGTCTGTAGCTCCAATTCTAAAGAAGTAATGCATTTCACCTTTGGTAGTCGCTGCCACCAAACTAAACTCCTCCCAATGCAAGTCCCACCCATGCTGACTCATCCAACCCTACCTGATCTGATCCGTTCTCGAAGCATATCCTTCAAGAACTCGATCAGATCCCGCGTCGAAATCCTGAACTTGGCTCGCTCCATGCTATCGCTGACACCAGTTCCGGACCCATTTGCTGACACAGCACCCACACTGCTCCTACTACGTGCCTTCTCTGATGCGTCTTCCTCGCTGAGCTCATCGCTAGTCCTGTAAACCTTTTCCGTGATGACAGCAGCCAGTGTTCCTACATCTCGTGCACCCGCCCATCCCGCAGTCATGCCGAGTTTATCCAGGAGCCTCAGTACCTTCTCTTTAGTCTCAGTACTCACGCGCACGTTATCACGAACTTCAATATCCTTCTTCTTCAGCAGGTTGAATAAGTGCTCCCGAGAGCGGATAGGATTCATAGCCGGGAATGCAATCTCTGTCGCGAATCTGCTCCGCAGCCCCGCATTGACGCTCATGAGCTCATCCATGTCCTTGGTGTAGCCGGCAAGGATGATGATGAGCTTCTTGTGGAACTGCTTCTTCGTGATGCAGTCGACAATCTCGCCGATCGCTTCGTCTTGGTAACTCCCGGCCAGCCTTCCGCGGGTCCCGCCTCTGCTCAGACGGTACGCTTCATCGATGAAGAGGACCTTGCCGAGGGCGCGCTCAAACAGGTTGACCACTGTTGGCCCCGTCTGCCCCATGAACTGACCTACGAGTTGACTCGCTGAGCATTCGATCACTTCATTCGTGGACAGGAATCCCATATCGTAGAAGATCTGGCCGATAATGCGAGCCGTGTGCGTCTTCCCCGTCCCTGGGGGACCTTTGAAAACGAATGTGAACGGTATACTCTCCCTGGGGTCTTTGCCATTGAGCCGTAAATTCGCAGCTGTCTTTTGATAACCCTGGAGCTTGCCAATGATGCCCTCAAACCCAATAAGGCCTTCGAAAAGTGCCTCGCATTTGGCACTGGCGCTGGCACCGCGGTCCCATTCTGGATCGAAATCCTCACGCTTGAGGATAACTTCTGACTGCCCGTTGTAGTCGAGCGAATCACTGTCGGCCTGCGAAATGGCAGGGCCCTGGTTTGCTTCGTTGCCTTCAAGGATGGATATCATATTCGTCTCCCTCGCCTTCTCTCTGGCAATTCTTTCACGGAAGCGAGTCTTCGCCTGACCGAGGAGGTTCTCGACGTCGCCGCCATTGCCAAAGTTCGGCCGATCTCTGGCCCGACACATGACTTCGGCTGCGACATCCATGGCCACAGGTTCAGCTTTGATATCTTCGTTCGCCATCTTCAACTTCAAGATATTAAGCAAGTCGTTGTCGCCATAATTCTCAAAGCGGAAAGCTTCCTCAAGGGGAAATCTTCTGCGAAATCCCGCGTTGACATTTTGGTACATCTCCTCCATCATATCGGGATAGCCAATGAGAATAACACATCTGTCTTCACCAGGTCTGTTGTGCAGCTGAGACACGAGCGTGTCGATGATGCCGACTCGGAACTTGTCGAGTGAATACGATGTTCCTTTTGTCTTGCTGCCGCTGTAGAGCATGTGCGCGTCATCAATGATGAGAACCTTTCCAACGGTGGCATTCAGAATCTCCATCGTCTTGCTTTCCGAGCCTCCAATGTACTGCGAAATGAAGTCTACGGGTGTCTTGTAGACGACTTCATTGGTCGAAAGCACTCCCATATCAGCCAAGATTTGACCGTATAGCTTCGCAACTGTTGTCTTGCCAGTTCCGGGTGGTCCGAGGAAAACACGATTCAGGGATGCCACCAGGGGTTCTTGTCCACGAAGTTCACGGTGCCAGTTCGTCTTCGCACGCAGCAGTAGCTCTCCAATTGCCTTCTTGACATCCTGGAGTCCCACCATCTTCTCTAGCTCTTTCCATGCTTCACTGGTCTTGCGGATATCTGCAGGTTCCTCACCAACAATGTCTTCCAACGTCAAGGCATTCGTTTTTGAGTTAATCATCTCGTCCACCCCTCCGTCTGCTGTGTTCGGTTCTACTTTGTGATTCTTAGCGTTACTCTTTTCATGGTCATCAATATTATCTGAGTTGCCTCCGGAGTCATCGCGCGAGTAGTACTCATGCGCATGATCACCGTACTGCGAAAAGTTCATTTCACGCACGGGAGTCTTGAATTGAATGAGAGGATGTCTCCGGTTGTGCTTGTTGCCAACATAGGCGTCGCATTTGGCACAAAAGTCAATGTCGTCGCACACGGTACATTTGAACCGGATACCTGTGATATACACGTCCCGTCGGTCCTCGCAGAGCGGGCCATCACAGAAACAATTATGCGTTACTATTGGCGGCTCGGGTTCGCGTTGAGGGAGCGTCGTGTCGGTAGCCGGCTGTATTCTCAGGGAGCGCCGTTGCATCATCTTCTCAAAGGTAGACAGCAGATCATGTACGTTTCCAAAACCAGGAGAATTCCGGTTACGACCGACCCGTTTAGCAATGATGCGCAGATAGGCATCTTTCTCAACGCCCTCGACTTCCAAAGAATGCTGGGAAACAAGTTTATCCAAGATAGTGTGCAGCTGTGCATCGTCATAGTCCGGCAGTCTCAACCGACGTCTGAATTGCCATCTCCCGTGTGGTCTGCTTCCTAAAAACCTTGTCACGCCGTCGTCTGCGCCGGTCAAGACCACAACCGCATTTTCGGCATAATCTTCTATACAATCAAGAAGCTGGGCGCGAGCTTTCTTTTTTGCGTATTCTACGGCGTCAATCAAGAGAACCTATACGCCAGTTCGTTAGGGTCTGATATGCTGTGCCCGTGGTGCGGTTGTAGAAACTGTTCACACTCACCACGCCGTTTGGGTTGTTGCTTAGCTTATTCAGGACAGCATCGATCTCAGCCAGGCCATACCCAGTCACTTGCTCAAAGGGTACTTTGGCATCTCCCCACACGCCAGACTCGACCAAGAAATCTCGATAAAGTGCTGCTATCGTCCGCTTGCCTACGATTTTACTGTCAGTATTCTGATCCTGCCACGTAGAACGACAGTCTTACCTGTGCCGGGGTTTCCTAAGAGAACCAAGTTCAGATCCTGTCTTCTCAATCGGCCTTTCCGCTTGGACGTCTCATCGATCAACGTTTCTATGTTGCGAAATTCTTCCTTCACTTGCTCGAGCCCCTCCATCTCCAGGAGACGGCCGTATGTCGTGAGGCCTTCCTGGGGCTTTGTTGGAACAGAGTATGGATTATGGCTCTTCTTGATCTTCGGCTTTTTGACTCTCTTGTCCGCATTCCACCCTATGGAAATCTCGAAGTCAGACTTCGGATATGTTCTTTCATGCTGGCTCTTGGAGGACTTTTTCTTTTTCTTCTGTTTTGGTATCGAGGTGAGTATGCCGTTCGAGAGCACCTTCCATTCTCCATCGACATATACAATCCCCCCAGGTAGAAACAGTTCACGTGGTGGCTTTGGTGGGTTCGGGCTTGCGGGACTATCACGCAGAGCTTCGTCCCTCATGGCACGAAGACATTGGCCACGGTAGTATGCCCGGGATCGTGGCGCCCGTATGAGTTGCATCGCCAAAGGTGCATACGTCGTCCCATTCAGAGTATGCTTTTCTGATGACAGGTCGAGATGGACGTAATCAGCCAGTTCGGACGACGGACAGATTGAAAGACAGGAGTCGCTTCCGGGTAGCTTGTCCTCGTAGTCGCCTGTGCCAGGACTCGGCGAGCGGACCTCTACGGTCTGCAAGTCCACAACTTCAAACCCATGCTCTTCATCTTGACCGTCTCGTCCTGCGGGCAAGCCAAAATTTCTATCAGCTTTCCGAGGGTCATGCGCACCAGAACTAGACATATCCACTTAGTTCTCGGCTTCGCAACTGATGCAAGGAGAACTTCGATGATGTGAGCTGGGAATGTGATACTCAAGGAGATATGAAGCAGTCAGGCAGGTACCAGAAGTATGACTTCGATTTGCCGTGAAATGGCAGCTACACCAAGAACTACGCTCGTACCCAGACTACCAACCATTGTCGGGCACAGCCCGTCAGCAACGAAAGCGGTCATTAAGAGGTGGCGCGGCATGAACCTTGACACTGTACATTGACATTCCCATGTAGCCGGAGTAGTTGACGAAAATGGACAATGGTCTGGTGTAGCATCAAGCCTGCGCCACATTGGACTGGATGTGTCGTGGCGTCAATGCGATGCTTGGTCGATACTGCATGCATGATTTTGGGGGCCTGAAACCGGGGCGGTGTTGCATGAGAGCCCCTGCACTCGGCCCGCATGGCACACTATCTAGAGTGGGCAACAAAGCAAACTCTCGTGATTTTGGGAGGGAAAACGTCATCGAATTCAAAGCGTGATAGTGATATGGTGAATGGTTGTAAATTCTTGATGCGCAGTGTACAAAAAGCAGACCAAGTTGCAGTGTCTAGACCAACCACATGACAAAACTTCATGTTCTTGAAATGGTCGTCTACTCAAACACAACATTTCGACCTTTGAAATCGAAGAGAGCGTGCACCCGTTTCCACTTGAAGTCTCCTCTCTTGACCAGTTTGAGCTTCATTGGCTGGGCGAGGTGCCTGCCAGCACGCCCGCGACTCCGAACCTCTGATGTTACCCGACTCAGGTCGTCACATATCAGTTGCGATTTGTCTTGTGTTCCTTGGTGCTCAATCACCGACAGGTATGTCCCTCTGCGACAGTCAAGGCACACAATCGCATCACCTCTTGGTGCAACAACTTTGAGTAGTGCCAATCCGCTCAAGGTCAGTGTTGCTGCGCTGAGCGGTCGGTCGATGGAGAAGCCGCTCTCTCCTTGATTGCGGAAAACAGAGCTATATGGTCCTCTGGTCCGGAGAATACCACCACCACAGTCATCATGCAATAGTTTGGCTATTATGAGCTGCTCGTGGACACCTGTAGCAGAAGCAAGCTCTGAGACAGAGCGGCAACGGACGCGCCAGCTTAGGAAGTCTCTCCACGGCCAGTTTTCGACTTTGACACTCTTTGCGATCAGCAGAATAAACGCGGCCAGAAGCCATGTATAGGTTGCCAGATTGAAGGGATCCACACCGGTTATTCGTTCGCCAACGGTAAAGCCCATAGTTAAGCCTCCGCAGGCGAATAGAATTGCAACAGTCATAACGCTCGCAACATATAATTTGCAGGAAACCGTAACAGAGGTTTCATCAACTACCCAGTGCTGCATATCGACGCAGCAGCTATCGATCTGATTCTGTATAAGCTTGCCTCGGGTTGATTCGGTACGACCAGTACTGCCCCTTCGCTTGTCATCGGACTTTTGGTCGTTCTGTGTGAGTAGCTTGCAACGAGAGAACTCTCCAAGCTCAAAGTCTTTCGAGAGGCTAACTAGGTTTCGCTTTTGGGCCTCCGTATCAAAGCGAGTCGTGTATAGCCTGCAAAACGCCCCAAAGTGGCTGTCGTG
>Ga0115847_100427_pt1 | contig 10750 bp, 6 predicted proteins | sample InSIn5SAF170_FD_83861 | JGI IMG/M metagenome (GOLD analysis project Ga0115847, IMG submission 83861)
TCGTCCCATGCCCTGGAAAAGGCCACAGTCGAGCAAAAGCTTTTTGTCATTCTTTAGTGAAAGCAGGTGCTTCGATCCTGTTACGGTTCTTGCCGCTCCATGAAAAGATAATTGCATAATGAGATTTTATTAAAAAACAAAAATATCAGGCCTTTCGAACCAATTGTTCAAACGCGCCTCGCCTTAAAACTCCAGGTGCAAAAGAACTCGGCAACAATTTCACCGGCTTCATTTTTTCCCATGCTTTTGCAAGTGGTCGTCCGGCTTTCCCCGGAACTGATTGCATCTTCCACAGCCTGGTGAATTCGCAGTCCGTCGGCACACGTAAAAATAATTTTACCGATTGCTTTCTTCGTAAAACTGCCTTCAATTTTTACAATAAGAATGCTTACCGAAGGCTTCCTTTTATACACTGCCGACATGCACAAAATTCCTGTACTTGCTTCTGCTGCCATCGATAGAATTGCAAAATACAAAGAGCCAAAAGGATTCTTATTAAACCATTTGTATTTTACGCTCGTCAGGGCTTCTTCAGCCGATAATCGTTCTAGCTGTAATCCTGCAAAAAATGCGGAAGGAAGTTTTGTTAGCAAAAACATTCGGAAAGCAAATGGTGACGCCAGTTGCTTTTTAAAAGTGTTGAAGTTCGGGTTCAAAGTATGAGTTTAAGATGGGCTTATAAAACAGGTTTCATAATGAAGTTACCAATGTTTATTTATTATGTACCCCGCTTTTGTAATTAGAGCAGGGCTTTTCTTGCGTCGCACTCTTGTACTTTTTGCCCTTAATTGAACCTAGAAAAGAAAAGGCTATTTGTTGAACTTGCACCATTCAGGCTATAAGAGAACCTTTGCAATAAAAGCTGATGACGCAATGAAAAACAATCGTTGAAAGGAGCGTCGCCACAAAAGCTTCACAAAGGAGTATCGTCGGCTACCAACAATTTATCACATTCCTCCGACCTCCACCATAATCATTAACAACATTAAAACTTCTGCGTGAACGATTAAGTATCACTGAATTAACAAAAAGTTTTTTGTTAATCTCAAAAGCAATTCACTATTTTTCTGCTATAATTCCTCTACTTCAATCACCAAAAATATTATGGAAACGCAGTTCCGGTTGCCACAAAAGTTTGTAAGTGGCCTTGCTATTGTTTGGCTTATTATTTTTTTAGCTTCCTGCAATAATAAAAAGAAACTTACCAAAATTGACCCCGAATTCAGTAAGTATATCGAAGCGTACACATCGGGCGTTATTTCGAAGAAAAACACCATTCGCATCCAGCTTACTTCCGATGTTTCTACCGCACATACCCTAAACGAAACGATTAAAGAGGATTTGTTTGAGTTTTCGCCCTCTGTAGATGGAAAAGCATATTGGACCGATGAACGAACAATTGAATTTAAGCCGGAAAAAGACCTGAAACCAAACGAATTGTTCGAGGTAAATTTTAACCTGGACAAGGTGAGAAAGGTGCCATCGAAGTTTAAAACTTTTACGTTTAATGTGCAGGTGATAAAGCCCTCATTTAATGTAGTTGAAAATGGATTGCGGGCGGTTGATAACAGTAAAGACCAAATGACTTTTTCAGGAACGGTACTTACGGCAGATGTGGAGGAAAGTGCAAAGATTGAAAAGGTCATCCACGCGTCTTATCCGGGGTCTAAGGTGAAAATCAAATGGCAGCATAATGAAGCTGCAAAAGCTCACGATTTTACTGTATCAGAAATAAAACGTGGAAGTACTGCACAAAATCTCGCCCTGCAATGGAACGGTGACGCGTTGAATATTACACAAAAAGACAAACGGGAAATAGCAATACCTGCTGTAGGAGACTTTAAGGTTTTGGATGTTAAGGCAGTGCAGGATGCAGAAGAATACGCACTGGTGCAGTTTAGCGATCCGGTTGCTTTTAACCAGGATTTGAAAGGGTTGATCACCGTAAGTGAACAGGAAGACATCGGCTATACTATTAGTGGAAGCGAAGTGAAAGTATATGTTGCCAACAAGCTTGATGGCAATTACAAAGTAAATATTAACGAAGGCATTACCAACGAATGGGGAAAGAAGCTTCCAAAGACCTTTACCTCAAATGTGTTTTTTGAGAATCGTTTACCCTCTGTAACCATACACGGTCGGGGAACTATTTTGCCCAATAGTACAGGTAAATTAGTGCTTCCATTTGAAGCAATTAATCTAAATGCTGTAGATGTTTCTGTAATTAAGATTTATGAAAATAATGTTGCGCAATTTCTACAGGCGAATGACATGAATGGAGAAAATGAATTGCGGCAGGTAGCGCAACCTTTAGTGAAAGCAACGGTACGATTAGACAATGACCAAAGCCTGAACCTGCACAAGAAAAATAGATTTTCGTTAGACATCGACAAATATATAAGAACAGAACCCGGCGCAATCTATAGAATCAACATTGGTTTCAGACCCGGCTATTCTCTGTACACCTGTACACCAATGCCCAGGAAAAAAGTTGAAGTGATTAACGCTGATGCAGCGACAGATTCAGCAACATCGGTAACAGTTAATGCACCAGAGGAGCCCGAAGAAAACGAGGATGAGGAGGAAGAAGAGTATCAATACACTTATACTTCAAATGAAAACTCGCCTGATGATGACGACGAATTCTGGAGCAGGTATGATACGTACTACCCCTATGGCTACAACTGGAACCAGAGAGACAATCCATGCAGCAAATCGTACTTTAATAAAGAACGTTTTGCAAGCAGGAATATTCTTGCAACCAACATTGGTCTTACTGCCAAAAAAGGAACAGAAAATTCATTAGTCGTTGCCGCAACAAATATCCTGTCAACAGAACCAATGGATGACATTGAACTGGAAGTATTGGATTATCAAAGGCAAATAGTTGCGAAAGGAAAAACGGATAATTCAGGTATGGCAATCCTGGAGCTAAAAAGAAAACCGTACCTGTTGATCGCAAAGAACGGCGAAGAAAAAAGTTACCTGAAATTAGATGATGGAACAGCTCTGCCATTAAGCCGTTTTGATGTTAGCGGGGCCGAAGTAAAGAATGGTATCAAGGGTTTTATATTTGGAGAAAGAGGTGTTTGGAGACCGGGGGACAGCTTGTTTTTGAGCTGCATCGTCGAAGACAAAGAAAACAAACTGCCTGAAGAGCACCCGGTTGAAATGGAGTTGTATTCTCCTAACGGACAACTATACAAACGCATGGTTCAAACCAATGCTGAAGATGGATTCAATGTTTTTAGATCGGCAACAGATGCCTCTTCACCAACCGGCAACTGGAACTGTAAAGTAAAAATTGGCGGAGCTGTTTTTGAAAAAAAACTGAAGATAGAAACGGTAATGCCAAACAGGTTGAAAATAGATTTAAACTTTGGCAACAATCCTGAATTAGGCAAGGGCGTTACAACAACAGGATCCTTATCTGCAAAGTGGTTATTTGGAGCAACCGCTAAAAGTTTAAAGGCCAGAGTGGATGCTCAGTTATATAAAAGCAAAACATCTTTTCCGAAATTTGAAGCCTATACATTTGACAATCCCACGGCTCATTTTGAGCCTCAAAGCAAAACGATATTTGATGGTGCGCTGAGTGAAGAAGGCTCTGCAACTGTAAGCCCGAACTTTACCATAACTACGGAAGCTCCGGGTGTTCTTACAGCTAATTTACTGGTAAAAGTTTTTGAGCCTGGTGGAAATTTCAGCGTTGATAACGTTGCTTATCCTTATCATCCGTACAATACTTATGTCGGATTAAAAGTGCCTGAAGGAACTAAACCTTGGGGTTATTTACTGGCAGGCAAAAGCCAAACAATCGATATTGTAAACGTTGATACAAAAGGACGTTTAACCGGGGGCAACAGTACCGCAGAAGTTGAGTTATACAAAATACAATGGCGTTGGTGGTGGGACAATAGCAGCGATGAACTAAGCAACTTTACCCAAGACGAATACAACAAGTTAATTAAGAAACAAACTGTTCCTATTGTTAATGGAAAGGCAGTTTACAACTTTAATATTGATTCTGACAATTGGGGGCGTTATATGGTTTTGGTAAGAGATACCAAAAGCGGACATGTTACCGGGCAAACGTTTTACGTTGACGACCCTTACTGGCAAAACCGGGATAACAAAGACGACCCTTCAGCAGCTTCCATGTTGTCGTTTACATCAAACAAAGAAAAGTACGAAGCAGGCGAAGAAGTAATGCTAAGCATTCCGAGCAGCAAAGGCGGACGCGCTTTGATCAGCATTGAAAGCGGAAGCAAAGTGATAAAAACATATTGGACAGAAACAAGCCAGGGACAAACAAAATTTAGCTTTAAGGCTGAAAAAGAAATGGCGCCGAATGTATATGTAAACGTCAGCTTACTTCAACCGCATGCGCAAACAGTAAACGATTTACCTATCAGAATGTACGGCGTAATTCCGGTAACAATTGAAGACAAAAACTCTTTGCTGAAGCCTGTTATTAAAATGCCGGATGTTATTAAACCTGAACAGCAAAACAGCATAACCGTTTCAGAAGCAAATGGCAACGACATGAGTTATGTTATTGCTGTTGTTGATGAGGGTTTGCTTGACCTTACCCGCTTCAAAACGCCTGACCCTCACCAGGCCTTTTTTGCAAGAGAAGCTTTAGGTGTAAAAAGCTGGGACTTGTTTGATTACGTTATTGGAGCGTGGAGTGGTGACCTTGAAAGAATATTAACCATAGGCGGTGACAGTGAAGCACCAGAACCGGGCAAGAAAAAAGCCAACAGGTTTAAGCCAATTGTTCAATTTATGGGCCCATTCAAATCTAATGGCAGCAGCAAAACACACACGTTCACTTTACCTGCTTACATGGGAAGCGTAAGAGCAATGGTTATCGCAGCAAATGACGGCGCATATGGCTTTGCAGAAAAAGCAGTTGCAGTTAAAAAGCCTTTAATGTTGCTTGCAACGATGCCAAGAGTATTGGGCCCCGCAGAACAGATTAAAATACCGGTAACCGTTTTTGCCACAGAAAATAACATTCGAAATGTAAGCCTAAGCATTCAAAGCAATCCTTTTATTGAAGCCGTAGGGGCAACAAGCCAAACGATTGCATTTACGTCAACAGGCGAACAACAGGTTTATTTTAATGCAAGGGTAAAAACTTCAACAGGCATTGGAAAAGTAAAGCTGGTTGCAACCAGTGGCAAAGAAAAAACGGCTTATGAAGTTGAACTGGATGTTCGAAATCCAAATCCACCTATCACCAGCATTACGGAAAGAACTTTAGCCGCCGGCCAAAATTTCAATAGCAACATTACCGCCATTGGAACAGGAACCAGCAATCGCGCTGTAGTGGAAGTTTCCAGTATTCCGGCAATTAACCTGGAAAGTCGCCTTCAATATCTTATTCAATACCCACATGGTTGTATCGAGCAAATTACCTCCTCGGTATTTCCGCAACTGGTCCTAAACCAATTAATGGAATTGAACAACCAGCAGCGAACAGAAGTTGATGCAAACATTAGAAGAGGCATTGAAAAAATTAAGAATTTCCAGGCAAGAGATGGGGGATTTAGTTATTGGCCCAACGAGGCAACCAGCGATGAATGGGGAACAAATTATGCGGGTCATTACTTGTTGGAAGCAAATGAGCGAGGATACAATGTGCCCGCATCCATGCTGCAACAATGGCGCGGCTTTGAAAGAACCAAAGCAAACGCATGGAACCAAACAAGTGCTGTATATTACGGCGGCGACCTTGTACAATCGTACCGTTTGTATTTACTGGCATTGGCAAAAGCACCAGAATTGGGCGCAATGAACAGGCTAAAGGAATACAAATTTATAACCCCGGAAGCAAAATGGCGCTTAGCGGCAGCTTATTATTTAGTTGGGCAAAATGGCGTGGCCCTGCAAATGATTAGCGGACTGCAAACCAATTTTTCGCAGCGTCCATCTCCCGGCATTACTTACGGAAGTCAGCTTCGCGACCAGGCAATGGTATTGGAAACACTAACCATCATGAACCGTAAAGCAGAAGCTGCACAACTGGTTCGTTCAGTGGCAAATCAACTTTCAACTGAAACTTGGTACAGCACGCAAACAACCGCGTATTCATTAATCGCCATTAGCAAGTATTGCGGCAAAAATCAAATTGGAAGTAAGATTATTCTAAACGGAAGTATTGCTGGTAAAAACATCAATATTAATACTGCCGGCAACATTGTTCAATCGGCCGTTTCATTCACAAATGGCAGGGCAAACATTAACATTAGCAACAAAGGAAGCAATGTTTTGTACGTAAGAATCATTAACCAGGGACAACCGTTGAGCGGTGATAGTCTGCGCGTAAAAAACAATCCCAATGTGCTCGATATGGGGGTAAGCTTTCTCACAAATACCGGCACCCCCTTAGACCCTGTAACCATCAGGCAAGGAACTGATTTTGTTGCAAAAGTCACCGTAAAAAATACAGGTCAAAGAGGTAGTTACAACCAAATGGCCCTCTCCCAAATCTTCCCCAGCGGCTGGGAAATTTTGAACACCAGGTTATACAATAGCGAAGGCGCTTTCAAATCTTCGCCGTCGGAATATTTGGATATAAGAGACGACCGTGTTTATCATTATTTCGACATCAGTCAAAATGAAACCCTCACCTACTACGTCCAGTTAAACGCCGCCTATACAGGTCGCTTCTATTGGCCGGGAACTTATTGCGAGGCAATGTATGATAATAGCATCAGTAGCGCAGTACGCGGTAAATGGGTTGAGGTGATGCAGTGAAATAAAGCTGGGAGAAACTAAAGTTTCTTCCAGCTTTATCAGATTTTAAACCTTTTGGTATCCTGTCTTCCATCTTAAAAATGAACCAGTTCAACAACTTTCAAACCACGCTTGATCGATAAACTAGAATAACCTTCCTTAAAATATTGGTATAATAAATATTATTGAATGGAGAAGATCTTCTGTAACTATTGGGATTGTTTTCAATCAACCGGAGTTTGTCACTTGTAGCTTCGATAAACTTGCTGATTTCTTTATCAGTAAAATAAGTTTTAAGATAATCGTTAGAGGTTTCAAAAGAAGTTATTGCTTCATCAAACCATGTTATTTTGTAAGCCATTTTTCATATTTTTCATAACTTCTTCATGAGGCGTTGTTCTGCCTTCATCCACATCCTTTAAACCTCTTAAAAAAGAAGCTTCTTGTTCAGGTGACATATTTTCCAGTAAATCATCACCCTCATCTTCCCAAATTTGAAATACTTTCTCAACTGTTACCTCATCAGCATCATCAATCACCTCTTTTATGTGTTCGCGCCTTTGAGATATATCATTCATAACTAAAATCTTTCAAACAAATTTATAGCTAATAACTTTTATTTTTCCCGAACAAAAAGAAGGCGCTGTGATTTTTTTGAACCCGGCTGAAGTACTATTATTCAGCTTTACTTGCGTCGCACTCTTGTACTTTTCTTCCTTATGGAGCAATGCCATCACTCCTGTTACAGCAAAAAGTGATAAATAAAAAATTGTAGCGTCTAAAAAAGTAAATTTGTAGAAACTACTTTGATGTTACCGCATTCGTTAGAAAATGAGTTTAGCAAATACTGGTCGAAGCTTTCTGCAGTTGAGAAAGAATCGCTTTTAACCGTTGCAAAAAACTACGTACAACTTAAAGAGGATCCTCAGAACATCGATATAGAGCAATATAATTTTGAAATTGACGAAGCCATTTCACGAGTAGAAGCCGGAGAATCTTTCACACATGAAGAGGTGCTGAAAATGGCCAAAGAATGGTAGGAAATGAGAAAAATAACTTGGGATAAACAAGCCGTAATTCAGCTAAGTAAAGCAATAGGGTTTATTCGCCAAGACTCTCCCCAAAATGCGGACAATGTGAAGCGTGAAATACTGGAGAAGATTGAAGACTTGCGCAAAACTCCTGAAAAGTACAGTCTTGATAAATACAAAAAGAACAACTCTGGCAACTACCGCGCTTTTGAATTGCATCATTACCGTGTTAGTTACCTTGTAAAAGACGAAGAGATTATAATTGCACAAATACGACACACAAGCATGAAACCAAAAGATTATTAGTGCCTTTGCTTACTCTAAGTATTTGATAGGTTACCAGTATAAAGATGACGAATTGTGATAAATGAAGGCCGTTACAATTATTTAACCTTGCCTGCGAACTCTAATGATATTAAGGTCTGTCAGTTAGTGGTAAAAATTGACAATTTATCAAGCCTGATGTTCGCTTCCCGTAAGAACAGAATATCAAAAAGTACAAGTGAGTGACACAACGATGTTGAATCAAGAACCAGTGTTGGCTCCAAAAATAAATTGAATAGGGTTAAAGCATAATGCGGCAATTAAAAGTCTTGAAGAAGTTTTTCAATAAAATAAAATTGTTTTCACCAAAAAGTAGGGTGCTTCTAACAATCGTAGCTATTCTGCTATTATGGTTCGTATTTGCCTTGCCAAAAAGCCTGTTTAATAAGCCTACCTCTTTTGTATTAGAGGACACAGAAGGAAATTTATTATCTGCGAGCATTGCACGAGATGGGCAATGGCGGTTTCCTTATAATCAAGCCGTCCCTGGTAAATTTATTAAATGCATCACCACTTTCGAAGACAAAAGATTCTTCTACCATCCCGGAGTTGACCTGATTGCTTTATCAAGGGCTATTTGGCAAAATGTAAGAGACAAAAAAGTAGTGAGTGGAGGAAGTACTTTGACGATGCAGGTGATAAGATTAAGCCGGGGAGAAAAACGCACTATTTGGCAAAAGCTGGTAGAAAGCATTTTAGCAGTAAGGCTTGAATGCAGCAACAGTAAAATTTCTATTCTTGCTTTATATGCAAGTAACGCTCCTTTTGGAAGTAATGTGGTGGGGCTGGATGCAGCCGCATGGAGATACTATGGAAGAAGTTCTGATAAGCTGAGCTGGGGCGAAATGGCGGCTCTTGCAGTTTTACCCAATGCGCCAACATTGGTGCATCCCGGCAGGAACAGGCAAACGCTGGTAAGAAAAAGAAACGAACTGATAGATAAATTAATCGCCAATAAAAGCATTGATGCAACAACCGGCGAACTGGCCAAAATGGAACCTTTACCCGGGCAACCGTTACCGCTGCCACAACTTGCCCCGCACTTGCTCGACAGGTTTAAAAAAGAATATCAACACCTGCACAACGAAAACGAGGAGTTAACGACAAGAATAACCACAACTGTACAATCAGACCTTCAGCAGAGCGTAACGCAAATTATAAACAGGTATCAAAGCACTTTTAAAGGAAACGGCATCAACAATGCGGCAGCAATGGTGATGGATGTGGAGACAGGAAATGTACTTGCTTATGTTGGCAATGTGTATAAACCATTGGACCCGGAACTTGAAAGTCATGTAGATGTACTTGCATCACCCCGAAGCCCCGGAAGTACGTTAAAGCCGTTGCTTTTTGCTGCCATGCAAAATGATGGATTATTGTTACCCCAACAACTTATTCCCGACATTCCTACCCAAATAGGTGGATATACGCCTCAAAATTTCAACCTGGAATACGATGGCGCCGTTCCCGCAAATCGCGCCCTCAGCAGAAGTTTGAACATACCTGCGGTAAAAATGCTGCAACAATACAAGTACCAACACTTTTACGATGTATTGAAACAATGTGGCTTTTCCACCTTAAAACAGCCTGCAGACCATTACGGTCTAAGCCTTATTCTTGGTGGTTGTGAAGTAACTCCGTGGGAACTTGCAGGTGTGTATAGTAGTCTTGCAAGAACTTATAACAGTCAACGAGTAAACAAGGGCAAACCAACCAGTGATGACTGGCATATGCCGGTTTACATAAAGGCAGAAGGCCGGAGTAAGAAGCAAGGCATGCAACAATTAAACACGAATTCACCTCTGTTATCCGCCATTAACGAGGCGTCATCTCAGAATTCAAGCCTTACCAATCACCACTTACCATTCGACTACACATCCCTCTGGCACACCTTTAACGCGATGCAGGAAGTTATGCGGCCAGGTGAAGAAAGTCTTTGGAACCTCTTCAACTCAGCTCAACGAATTGCGTGGAAAACAGGAACCAGCTTTGGTTTTAGAGATGGTTGGGCAATCGGGCTGACTCCCAAGTACTGTGTTGTGGCATGGGTAGGAAATACGGATGGTGAAGGTCGTCCCGAACTTACTGGTATTAATACTGCTGCTCCGGTTATGTTTGACATATTCAGACTGTTGCCTGCCACCCCATGGTTTCGGCCGCCCGGCTACGATTTCACTTACTTGCCTGTTTGCCATAAAAGTGGCTATAAAGCAGGTGCAGATTGTAACGATGTAGACACCATGTTGGTGAGTGTTAACGGTACAAACGCTGCATTGTGTCCCTTTCACCGGATTATTCACCTCGACCACACTGGTACTTTTCGTGTTACTGAAGGTTGTGAAGCGCCCTCTGCAATGGTACACCAAAGTTGGTTTACACTACCCCCAACTATGGAATTTTACTACAAGGCAAAACACCAGGATTACCAGCCACTTCCATCCTTTATGGCTGGTTGCGCTACAGCTTCGGGCAGGCAAATGGAACTGATTTATCCTGAATCCAATGCCCGCATTTATGTACCGATGGAAGTAACCGGAGAAAAAGGAAAGACGGTAATGGTCTGCAGGCTGTTTTAAGGTGGAAAAGCCACATTGTTTCAATACATCGTAAAAGTGTTGGTACTTGTATTGTTGCAGCATTTTTACCGCAGG
>Ga0115847_100429_pt1 | contig 10734 bp, 9 predicted proteins | sample InSIn5SAF170_FD_83861 | JGI IMG/M metagenome (GOLD analysis project Ga0115847, IMG submission 83861)
CCTGACTTAATGACTCATGCCATACACATAATGCGCGGTTTTCCAAGATTGGATGCGGGCCGTCATTTCATAGACCGTGGCGCAGCACCATCCATAATCATCATAATCATTCTGTTTTTTTGGTATCTTCCTTTCTGGAATGCACCAATGGTAAGTGTTGTCACTATCCAAAACTGCTATCCAGTACTAACATCAATCTTAGAAGGATGTCAGGGGCGCCTGGATCGTCGCTGCCACATTCATTCCCATATCTTTTGGCTGGGCGGCCGGTGATGTCTCCTTAGCAGCTTATATCCAAGCTCTCCTACAAAGGCAAGAAGCCCGATATAACGATGTCTCACCATTGGGCGCAGTCATGGCCTTCTTGTATTCAACTTATATCATTATGTATGCCGTCGCTGGACCAGTGCTTGGTAGATACATCGATCGTGTCTCAGAGAGCAACAACAAGGATATCTCACCAGCAATCTACAACATTGCTGGTGTGCAATTTACAGTATTGGCTGCTGTCATTATTGTAGCGACTTTCATACCGAAGGGAGCATTCTCGATCAATCCTAAACAACTCTCCGGTCAGTCACTGCAAGGATCTGAAACCGACGAAAGTCATGAGATGGAGTTTGAGGACTATAATAAAGCAGAGCAATTTAATAAATCTGAGGATGGATATACAGCGTATGTAGAAGCTGACGGTGGAAATCAGCAGTATGGCCATGCTAGGACCAGATGATCTCTGTTTCGGCCTTTTTGTAATTGTTTAATGTCGTTATGATCATAGAATAGACTGTATCAATTAGCAGCACAACCCAGGATAGTCTTCATGCTTTTTTCATGTAACTGATTAATACAGTATGCTTTTTCAAATCATAACGTCCAAGTCTTCCCATTCCTGTATAGAATCAACTTCGAACATCCTCTAGCTTCCAAAAAAACAGAATGATTATGATGATTATGGATGGTGCTGCGCCACGGTCTATGAAATGACGGCCCGCATCCAATCTTGGAAAACCGCGCATTATGTGTATGGCATGAGTCATTAAGTCAGGATCATCCTCGAGGCATAGTCTTGTCAGAACTGTTGAGTGCACATGTTCATCATGTAGTCTGGCATTCTTATGAATAACAAACTTGATCAAAGAGTCTGAGAACCGCTTGTCATTCAAATTCCGCAGCTTATTGTATAAATCCTTTCCGAAGAAGGAGTCGACGGGATGCAGAAAAGTCCTGTCAAAGACGGGAACGTAACGCGCTAGATTGTTCTGGAAGGATTGCAACCACCTCTATCTCAACGTCTGCTCCCTGTAGAGGAAGCTGTGAGACTGCGACACAAGTTCGGCTCTGTTGTTCATTCAGTACTGTACAGCTGGATCATTCATCATCTTGTGACTCACTGGCTTTGGATTGTGTGAGAAGAACTCTAGATATGCTTCATTGACTTTGGCATAGTGCTCCATACTTGATAGAAAGATAGTGACTTTCACCACGTGCGTGGACGTCGTACCGGCTTCCTCAAGAATTGCATCGAGGTTGCGGAGAGCTTGCTTCTGCCACATGTAAGAGAAGTGCTGACGAGCGAAAAACAAAGAGATGGACGAACGGTTTGTTCATAGGCATCACCGACGAGTTTACGTGTTTTGGGATGAACACCTAACGCTCCTGAACAATAGACCATCCCATTGCAGATGATTGCTTGTGATAGGTGTGGGCTAGGCGTCGGCGCTTTCTTGCTCAACACTGCGACTCGAGACATTGTAAGGACAATTAGTATAGCAACAAACAAAACAAGAACGACAGTGATTTAACATTTCGATGGCCTGCAAATGAGATTATCATTAATTTTATACTAATGATGTAACAATGCTACATTATCTTCCAAAGAAGCCTGTGGAGAGGTATCGGACTTGGATCTCCGAGTCATGTGACTTGAGACAGCTATTCGAGAGACGACTGACACCATGTTCCCGTTTGGACGAGGCGAGATGCCCATATCCTAGTTCTCAGGCAGCATTTACCAGAACTTTAGCCATGATTGATCGTCGATAAGCAGATGAGTTCATAGAGTGTAGTATCAAATGTACTATGCAAAGAAGAATAGAAACCATTAGCAGCGATGCCCACGGAAGGCTAGTCGGGAAAAATCTGGCGTGAGTGATGCTGATCCGCGTTGAGGATTCGATGGCTGACTATCAATGTCAGATGCAAGAGATGTCAGTACAAGAAAGTACAATGAACAAGTTCCAAATTTCGAGAATAGCGTCTAAGTTTTTATAGTTGAAGTGTTCCCGATCAGTACCATGTCAAACATGTCAGAAAGCAGAGGTTGAATGTGAGTATCGAACAGTAGACAGAAAAAGACGACCAGCGTCACAAGAGCATGTAATCCAATTGCAGAACCGGGTCGCGTGGTTGGAAGATTTTATCACCCGCCTTCAACACGCCTCTCCAACGGAGAGAGACTCTGAGTTACGTGCAGTAAACCTCACTTCGGTCCCGTCAAGCAACCCATCTTTGACTGTCAATCACACCCGTTTCGAACCGTTGCTTGCTCGTGCAGCGAGTCTGAATGTGGCTAGCGATGGGTCAATGTCCTTTCATGGGCCTACAAGCATATATCAGGTCATTTTTGATGAAGAAAGACCCGGTGAAAACAATGCCGTTGCTGCTTCCTCAAGAGAGGCTTTCAGGAATGCTGATAACGTCATAAAGCATTTCAAGATTGATCTCGACGCCGATATCATCACACAGACGCTTATTCTCTTCTTCAAATGGCAATATCCAAACTTCATGTTCGTATATCGTGATGCCTTTCTTAGAGCCCATTATGGAGAAAGAGAAGGAAGTAAATACTGGTCGCACTCCCTGCTGCTGTCTGTTTGTGCCCTAGGGTCTCTGATGCTACCACAACACGATCAGTCTCGGTTTAATGAGCGGTGTCATGATGCGGCGGAAAGCATTGCTATGGTTACTGATCTGACGAACCCATCTATTACGGCAGTACAGACCTTTTTATGCTTAGCTTTTTATGATATAGGTACAGGTAACCTCTCAAAAGGCTGGGCATTTTCGGGTATGCTCTAGATCCATGTGCAACCTCAATTGATAGACTGACATGCCGCATGCAGGCATTGCATTCAGAATGGCACAAGATCTAGGCTTCCAAAAAGATCCCGAAACATGGATCTCGGTTGATCACTCACTCCACAAAGTAGAAGATCTTGAGATTCGCAGGCGGATTTATTGGGGCTGCTATATCTCGGATAAACTTATCAGTCTGATCTTAGGGCGACCAGTCTATTTACTTTTCAAAGAAGCCGAAGTGCATGAGTTGAATACCCAACCGTGAGCTGCTTCACTCCAGTTTTGGGTCGTATAAAATAAGATAACGTATAATTTTGTAGTGATCCTCCATTCATCATACCTTGGCGCTCAGTCGGCTTTGACAATGATTCAAGTCAGCTTAATACTGATATATCCATGATTCCTTACATAAAGGAGCAGATAAAACTCGCGCAAACCTTGGAACGTATGCTTAGTTCCATGTCTTGCGAATCTAGCGCGAGTGTCATTTTTCAGCAACCAGACATCAACAGTCTCAATCTTGAGCTGATTCAATGGAAGAAGAACTTATGCGACTGGGCTGACTTCAATGTATGGGACATGATCAATAAGCCGTTGAAGCCAAGCATAGCTGCAGTACAGTACGTATGAGAAATAGGGCCAAGTATAGGTAAATGTTAACAGAGCCAAGTTTGCTGTACAATAGTGCACGAATCGCCTTGAACTTGAGCGAAGCCGTTGCTATGGACAGAGACAATTTTGCGGAACAAGCTCGAGAAGCATGTATGCAGGCAGCAACTGAAATCCATTCACTCCTTCGTCGTTATCGGACTCAACATGGTTTGAGATGCACACCCCTTATTAGTGTCTACGCTATGGCTCAGGCAACTCGGGTGATGAGGAGTTTCGGTACTAGAGAGCAAACAAAAAATCTAGCTGAAGCCATGTCGGATGTTGCAGTCACATGGATTCTTGCGGATAAAGTCATGCAGCGGACAAGATAAACTTTTAATTTGCCTCAACATTGAGGACAGCTGCTAGTAAATGCTTGAAATTTATGAGTTCCAGCTGTCGGACTGCGTGACAAGAGTCATAACATGGATAGACTCGGGATATTACTAGTCTATTCGAAGTGTGCTAAAAGGTTTGTCTATCTTGTAAGGGAATACGGAGATGTTAGTCCGTTATGCAACACGACGATAAGGTTAGAAATATGAACGCCAGTCTTAGAAGCGATTGATGTCTCGACGTACAAATGAAGTTATGGACAGAAACTCTCCTAGTGTGATTGACAAGGATCTCGGACTTGAATCTCCGTATACTAATAATTGCATTAGCGTCCAAAACTTACAACCAACATGGATCCACTACCTGAATGGGACATTCAAATCGAACAACTTATCGCTCATGAAAAGCAACTCTCAGCTGCAAACAGTTACTTAGCTCTAGCTGCCCTTTTTTGGAGTTTGGTCTCCGAGATAGTGGCACCTTCTTACATCTAATAATAGAAACGACGTTGTAGCTTGTGAGCAGATTGTACATATAGTCACGATAAACCCATTAACAACCCAGCATTCTTGTACACGTGGAGATGGGACGTTGATCATTAATACAACACTAAATATTAGGAAGTATGGCGGAGACCTCACACAAAACAACAATAGTCATCATTGGAGCTGGTATTATTGGTCTTACAATTGCTGTTCGTTTACTAAATACTTTGGACTTGTCAAAGTTCGAGATTCTGCTTGTATCGCGAGAATGGCCAACCTCTATACCTGGAGCGCCCATCAAACATTCAGTCGATTATGCTTCGATGTGGGCAGGTGCTCATGTGCGCCCTATTCCAACGAGCACGCCGCAACTCAGACGTGAGGCGGCCTGGTTAAAACACACTGTTCAACTTTTCGAGGAGCAGGTTCGTTCAACTCCTTCGATTGGTGTAACGAAGTGTAAAGGTATCGAGTTCTTGGAAGCACCACCCGCAGAATACAAGCAGCAAACCCCGGAGAACTTCTCTTCGGAGTCGGGATTGAAGAATTACCGAATGCATGATCAGAGTGAACTACCCAGCGGAGTGCAATTGGGCTTTGAATATGACACTTTCTGCATCAACGCGCCGGTTTACTGTGCTAATCTTCTGCGTCTGTATATCCTGCGTGGCGGTCGATGTCTGCAACACAGCGTCGTCAACGAGCGGGAAGGCTACAGCTTTGCACCGAGAGTAGATTTAGTCATTAATGCTTCTGGCACTGGGTTTGGCGACAGAAAGTCCTTCCCTACACGAGGTAGGTCTTAGTACTAATTTGCAAATGATTGTGATCACACTACTTATCTTCATGACAGGGCAAACTGTTCTCACGAACTTTACAGCCGCTACAAAGACTGTAACGAAACAGAATAAGGACGGCTCCTGGAGTTTCATCATTCCACGCTTTTTCGAGGGAGGCACGGTCATAGGAGGAACCAAAGAGCCAGGTGACTGGAGAGCCGAACCAGAGTCATCAACGAGAGAAAGGCTGCTGAAAGGAGGTGAGACGATCGCTGGACATGCTGCAACAGAATGGACTGGCAATGAGTCCATCCATGCGATCGCAGATATAGTAGGACGCCGACCTACACGTGAAGGCGGAATGAGGGTTGAGGTGGAGCACTTGACAATCGAGCTGAATGGAGGGAGTAGACAGGTACCTCTAGTGCATGCCTATGGGGCAGGTGGGAGAGGTTATGAGATTTCCTGGGGTGTGGCAGAGGAGGTTGCTCAGATGGTAAAAGCAATATTGTCATCACATCACTCAACAAATTTACGAGCTCGGCTGTGATCCTGCTATCGCTTTATCCCTGAGAGAAGAATAAGGAGGAAGCATTTAATATCTACAGTCTCATACAACAAGATATAACATCAGGCAGCGGAACTTCAACGTAGGGTATTCTAAAGAAGCCACTTGAGAAAAGAACGTTGAACGGCAATTTATGGCCAGCCTTTTCACATCCCTTAGAACAAAGCGTCCTGAGCAGGAAGGGCTGCATACTGATTGCCCATAGTTAGGACAAGCAGCAAGTATGATTTAACAAGGACAAAGCATTTCTGAACAGAGACTTAGGCTTGTTATGTATTCTCTTATATTCTTGATAAATTAGACGTGACCGACACGTACATAGAGGTGGTCCCAATAAACTCCAGAAAACACCTGCTTCTCAGAGCACACCCGTGATATCACTGGCTCACACACCATTCCGACTCCAAACGCCTTTCTCGAATCGCTTTCACCGATCGTGAGAATATGCGCCGAGTCCATGCTCCAGTCATTACACATCGTATCAATACAAGAAAGTGATAGTTCAAACGGCAATTTAAAAACATCCAAGAAGGAATATCAACATCAAAATCACCCAGGATATTAACATGAACCCAAATAAAATACTGGTTTAGTAATCTAACTCCATCCTTGCCGCGATATCCTCGGAGACGCCACGGACTGGTCCCTTGTAGCTTTGGTCGTCAGACTCATCATCAGCTTCATCATCGTAGTTGTCGTCGTATGCATCGCCATAATTGTCAGTATCGTCGTCTTCGTTCCACATCTCGGTGTCTACCTCATCATTCGTGACGTTTGCAGCTTGATCTCCAAGCCAGAACTTGGCGCGCTTATTTGCTCCTGAGTCATAGCCACTCGCGCTTCTCTTTGTCAAAGAGCCGATGCGGAATCGTGGTGTCTGGGGTACACCTCTGACATAGAGATATGTGACACGCTTCCGCTCCTTGTTGAAGAAGAAGTAATTCAGGCTCCAGATGGAACCTTCTTCGCCGTCAAATGGCTCGTCCGGAGGACTCCAACAGTAAGCCGTGCATTCTTTCAGGGTCATCTCCTTATCGATATTGCTCCACATTTGAGGTCCCCAAGGTTGACTGGGAGGAGGAGAAGAACTTGTGGTGTAGCTTGTCTGAGGTGGAACGTGAGTTGTCATACCCGCACTAGGTCTCATATTATACAATGTCGAATCGATGGTATTGATTACAGCTTTCAAGCTTCTCTCTTTTCGAAAGTCCGTTGGCCGGAGGTTGTGCGAAAAGTCATAATCTGGATGGCTTGCATTTAATGTAGCGATAAGATATGCAAATGTACGACGACTTGAGACCTGACTGAGAGAACCGAACGGACTTGATCGTGAGAGATTGATAGGTGATAGACCAGAATCGGGTGGAGATACGGAAGCCGAGAGTCGTAGAAGGGACTCGTACTGCGACTCCAACGAGTTCTCGATGAATGGAGGATCACTACAAAATTATACGTTATCTTATTTTATACGACCCAAAACTGGAGTGAAGCAGCTCACGGTTGGGTATTCAACTCATGCACTTCGGCTTCTTTGAAAAGTAAATAGACTGGTCGCCCTAAGATCAGACTGATAAGTTTATCCGAGATATAGCAGCCCCAATAAATCCGCCTGCGAATCTCAAGATCTTCTACTTTGTGGAGTGAGTGATCAACCGAGATCCATGTTTCGGGATCTTTTTGGAAGCCTAGATCTTGTGCCATTCTGAATGCAATGCCTGCATGCGGCATGTCAGTCTATCAATTGAGGTTGCACATGGATCTAGAGCATACCCGAAAATGCCCAGCCTTTTGAGAGGTTACCTGTACCTATATCATAAAAAGCTAAGCATAAAAAGGTCTGTACTGCCGTAATAGATGGGTTCGTCAGATCAGTAACCATAGCAATGCTTTCCGCCGCATCATGACACCGCTCATTAAACCGAGACTGATCGTGTTGTGGTAGCATCAGAGACCCTAGGGCACAAACAGACAGCAGCAGGGAGTGCGACCAGTATTTACTTCCTTCTCTTTCTCCATAATGGGCTCTAAGAAAGGCATCACGATATACGAACATGAAGTTTGGATATTGCCATTTGAAGAAGAGAATAAGCGTCTGTGTGATGATATCGGCGTCGAGATCAATCTTGAAATGCTTTATGACGTTATCAGCATTCCTGAAAGCCTCTCTTGAGGAAGCAGCAACGGCATTGTTTTCACCGGGTCTTTCTTCATCAAAAATGACCTGATATATGCTTGTAGGCCCATGAAAGGACATTGACCCATCGCTAGCCACATTCAGACTCGCTGCACGAGCAAGCAACGGTTCGAAACGGGTGTGATTGACAGTCAAAGATGGGTTGCTTGACGGGACCGAAGTGAGGTTTACTGCACGTAACTCAGAGTCTCTCTCCGTTGGAGAGGCGTGTTGAAGGCGGGTGATAAAATCTTCCAACCACGCGACCCGGTTCTGCAATTGGATTACATGCTCTTGTGACGCTGGTCGTCTTTTTCTGTCTACTGTTCGATACTCACATTCAACCTCTGCTTTCTGACATGTTTGACATGGTACTGATCGGGAACACTTCAACTATAAAAACTTAGACGCTATTCTCGAAATTTGGAACTTGTTCATTGTACTTTCTTGTACTGACATCTCTTGCATCTGACATTGATAGTCAGCCATCGAATCCTCAACGCGGATCAGCATCACTCACGCCAGATTTTTCCCGACTAGCCTTCCGTGGGCATCGCTGCTAATGGTTTCTATTCTTCTTTGCATAGTACATTTGATACTACACTCTATGAACTCATCTGCTTATCGACGATCAATCATGGCTAAAGTTCTGGTAAATGCTGCCTGAGAACTAGGATATGGGCATCTCGCCTCGTCCAAACGGGAACATGGTGTCAGTCGTCTCTCGAATAGCTGTCTCAAGTCACATGACTCGGAGATCCAAGTCCGATACCTCTCCACAGGCTTCTTTGGAAGATAATGTAGCATTGTTACATCATTAGTATAAAATTAATGATAATCTCATTTGCAGGCCATCGAAATGTTAAATCACTGTCGTTCTTGTTTTGTTTGTTGCTATACTAATTGTCCTTACAATGTCTCGAGTCGCAGTGTTGAGCAAGAAAGCGCCGACGCCTAGCCCACACCTATCACAAGCAATCATCTGCAATGGGATGGTCTATTGTTCAGGAGCGTTAGGTGTTCATCCCAAAACACGTAAACTCGTCGGTGATGCCTATGAACAAACCGTTCGTCCATCTCTTTGTTTTTCGCTCGTCAGCACTTCTCTTACATGTGGCAGAAGCAAGCTCTCCGCAACCTCGATGCAATTCTTGAGGAAGCCGGTACGACGTCCACGCACGTGGTGAAAGTCACTATCTTTCTATCAAGTATGGAGCACTATGCCAAAGTCAATGAAGCATATCTAGAGTTCTTCTCACACAATCCAAAGCCAGTGAGTCACAAGATGATGAATGATCCAGCTGTACAGTACTGAATGAACAACAGAGCCGAACTTGTGTCGCAGTCTCACAGCTTCCTCTACAGGGAGCAGACGTTGAGATAGAGGTGGTTGCAATCCTTCCAGAACAATCTAGCGCGTTACGTTCCCGTCTTTGACAGGACTTTTCTGCATCCCGTCGACTCCTTCTTCGGAAAGGATTTATACAATAAGCTGCGGAATTTGAATGACAAGCGGTTCTCAGACTCTTTGATCAAGTTTGTTATTCATAAGAATGCCAGACTACATGATGAACATGTGCACTCAACAGTTCTGACAAGACTATGCCTCGAGGATGATCCTGACTTAATGACTCATGCCATACACATAATGCGCGGTTTTCCAAGATTGGATGCGGGCCGTCATTTCATAGACCGTGGCGCAGCACCATCCATAATCATCATAATCATTCTGTTTTTTTGGAAGCTAGAGGATGTTCGAAGTTGATTCTATACAGGAATGGGAAGACTTGGACGTTATGATTTGAAAAAGCATACTGTATTAATCAGTTACATGAAAAAAGCATGAAGACTATCCTGGGTTGTGCTGCTAATTGATACAGTCTATTCTATGATCATAACGACATTAAACAATTACAAAAAGGCCGAAACAGAGATCATCTGGTCCTAGCATGGCCATACTGCTGATTTCCACCGTCAGCTTCTACATACGCTGTATATCCATCCTCAGATTTATTAAATTGCTCTGCTTTATTATAGTCCTCAAACTCCATCTCATGACTTTCGTCGGTTTCAGATCCTTGCAGTGACTGACCGGAGAGTTGTTTAGGATTGATCGAGAATGCTCCCTTCGGTATGAAAGTCGCTACAATAATGACAGCAGCCAATACTGTAAATTGCACACCAGCAATGTTGTAGATTGCTGGTGAGATATCCTTGTTGTTGCTCTCTGAGACACGATCGATGTATCTACCAAGCACTGGTCCAGCGACGGCATACATAATGATATAAGTTGAATACAAGAAGGCCATGACTGCGCCCAATGGTGAGACATCGTTATATCGGGCTTCTTGCCTTTGTAGGAGAGCTTGGATATAAGCTGCTAAGGAGACATCACCGGCCGCCCAGCCAAAAGATATGGGAATGAATGTGGCAGCGACGATCCAGGCGCCCCTGACATCCTTCTAAGATTGATGTTAGTACTGGATAGCAGTTTTGGATAGTGACAACACTTACCATTGGTGCATTCCAGAAAGGAAGATACCAAAAAAACAGAATGATTATGATGATTATGGATGGTGCTGCGCCACGGTCTATGAAATGACGGCCCGCATCCAATCTTGGAAAACCGCGCATTATGTGTATGGCATGAGTCATTAAGTCAGG
>Ga0115847_100430_pt1 | contig 10730 bp, 3 predicted proteins | sample InSIn5SAF170_FD_83861 | JGI IMG/M metagenome (GOLD analysis project Ga0115847, IMG submission 83861)
CGCCAATGGGGCGGTTGCAGACTCCGATTTGGTTTCTTCTGACGACTACTACGCATACACGACTGCAACTGCATCTACAACGTCCACATACTCTTCTACCTACTACTACATGCCCGTCACCATGACCGCCCCTGCAAGCTGCCCCACTCCCTTCACAGTGGCCACACAAACCTCCATCTCCTACATTCCCACAGTGGTCACAGATCAACTTAAGCCTACATCAACAGACGCAGTCAGCACGAGCACGTATCGATCGTACGTGATCGAATACAACACTTGGTACCTCACTGCCGGTGCCGCACCCTTCACAAGCACATCGGATTACTACTATGAATACTACATCGCTGAATGTACGCCTCCGCCAGCCCAATACACAAGCAGCCGTGGCAGCGGCTCTGGCGGCTCTGGCGGCTCTAGCTCTGGATCTTCTGGCACCAACGATAACAATGAGTCTTGGATGGACTACCGCACGTGCTACTTTGGTGGATGCACAAGCGTCAAGACATGGATTATCGTCATCGCTACCGTCCTCCCTGGTATTTTCCTCCTTGGCTTCCTCGAGTCCTGGCTCTGGTACACACGCTTGATGAAAGGCAAGAGTGCTTTACGGTGCGGCACAGTCTGCTGGATCATCCTCTCTCTCTGGGTCTTGTGCTTTACGCGTATGCAAGACGCACGTAGCAAGGAAGATCAGAAGCTCTTGCAGCAGAAGTGGAAGGAGATGCCTGCTGGCCAGAAGTTCAAGAACTGGTCTTGGGGCTTCAGGCGCAGGTACCCCGTTCCTTTGCTAGGCCAGTTCTCCATGCAGACTGTTGGCATTGTGCCAGAGGGTCAGCCACTTCACCCGGCTATGGCTCAGGCACCGGCAGGCCAGGTCTTTTACTATGGACCTCCTCCCCCTGGTGCGCCGGGCTGGCACCAGCCTCCCAATGGCGGGACACCAGTGTACGCGATACCGCAGCAAGGGAATGGACAGCACGATGGCTACTATGCGGTTAATATGCCAAAGGATGGGGTGGTAGTTGGCTCAGCACCGGTCATGCAGCAACAGCAACGAGCTGCTGCCACACCAGCTCCACCACAAGCCCCCCAGCCGACATACCACCCTCCCACTTCTCCACCACCGAACACTCAGCTGCCTGCACAGCCGCAGCCGCAGCCGCAGTCGCAGCCTGCCCCAGCACCCGCTGCCAATGTGAGTGAAGTGCCAGCTTCGCAGCCTTTGCAGCCGACAGCCCAGTCACAGCCCACACACCCTACACCTGCACCGCCAGCAAATGTGAGTGAAGCACCGACCTCACAGGCTCCCGAGCCAGCAACGCAGTCGCAGCCTGCACCTCCTCCACCAGCGAAGAACGACCCGAATGACCGCAGTCTGTATGAATAGAACTGGTGTTGAAAGTATAGATACTTCTAGACCCTTGACTTTTTCTCGCACAACATTAGATACCAAAGCATAGCATGGCATAGCAGTATCGTGACGGTAGATACCCACTTTTAGATGCAAGATAGATTCGTAATGTAATTGAGACTCTTTGAGTCTTATCAATGTGTAATTTGAAGTCTCGCGTTTCTGTTCTTGCCCAATATCAATGAAACATGTGTTTGGTTCTGCGTGCTGGTAACGAAGTTGCTCATGAAAGAGCGGACGGCGCCACCTACTTCTGGAATAGCGTCGGTGGTTCAGGGTCGCATTTGCCGTCTCCACAGTTTTTTTCTTAGCTTAGCTGCTCGAAAAGTTCGAGTTGCGCGACAGCCTGCATTTCACATTCTCTACCAACAGCCACGATGGGAGCCCAGGAAATCGAAGCCAAGAAGCGCAAGCGCAAGCACAGCAGCAAAAAGACTGAAGAAGCTGCCGCACCCAAGCGAACCAGCAATGGCGTAGAAAAAGCCGACAAGCCCCGCAAGAAGGCGAAGAAGGAGCACACGCCCGAGCCGGAGGCCGAAGATGTTGTCGCAGAAGTTTCTGATGAGGAGGAAGAAGAAGTAGAGGAAGAGGAGGACGAGGCTCAGCTCAACGCAGAGCTGAAGCAAATCGCCAAGCAGGCAAAGAAGAGCAAGAAGGTCGATGTGGAGGAGTCTGGCGACGAGCAGGAGGAGAGCGCAAACCCGAACGACCTGCCGCTGGGTACTTCGATGCCTACCGTCGAGGACCCCAAGCTCTTCTCCGAGCTTAAGCTCTCGGACCGCACCATGGAGGCTATCAAGTCTATGGGTTTCGAGACCATGACCGAAATTCAGCAGAAGACCATCCCACCGCTACTGAGGTATATAAGTTGCACAACCATAGATAAAGACACGACTAACATAAGACAGTGGTAAGGACGTTCTTGGAGCTGCGAAGACCGGTAGTGGAAAGACGCTCGCCTTCCTTATCCCCGCAATCGAAATGCTCTCAGCCATGCGCTTCAAGCCCCGCAACGGTACCGGTGTCATCGTCGTCTCGCCCACTCGCGAACTCGCTCTGCAGATCTTCGGTGTCGCGCGCGAGCTCATGGAGAAGCACTCGCAGACATTTGGAATCGTCATCGGAGGTGCGAACAGGAGGGCAGAGGCCGAGAAGCTTGTCAAGGGTGTAAACCTGCTGATTGCAACACCTGGACGTCTGCTGGATCACTTGCACAACACCCCAGGTTTCGTTTTCAAGAACCTAAAGAGTTTGATTATCGACGAGGCGGACCGTATTCTGGAAGTCGGTTTCGAGGATGAAATGCGCAGCATCATCAAGATTCTCCCCACAGACAGGCAGACGATGCTGTTCTCTGCGACACAGACGACCAAGGTCGAGGATCTTGCGCGCATTTCGCTGAAGCCAGGCCCGCTCTACATCAACGTAGACTACCGCAAAGAGCACTCAACAGTCGAAGGTCTCGAGCAGGGCTACGTGATTTGCGATTCAGACACACGCTTCAGGCTGCTTTTCAGTTTCCTCAAGAAGCACCAGAAGAAGAAGGTTATTGTGTTCTTCTCCAGCTGCAACAGCGTCAAATTCTACGCTGAACTACTCAACTACATTGACCTCCCCGTCCTGGAACTTCACGGCAAGCTCAAACAACAAGCGCGCACGAACAGGTTCTTCGAGTTCTGCAACGCTACCTCAGGAACACTTATCTGTACCGACGTCGCTGCGCGTGGTCTCGACATTCCCGAAGTCGACTGGGTGATCCAGTTCGACCCTCCTGATGACCCGCGCGACTACATTCACCGTGTGGGACGAACAGCGCGTGGCTCGCAGGGCAAGGGTAGGAGTTTGATGTTTTTGCTGCCGAGCGAGATCGGGTTCTTGAAGTTGTTGAAGGAGGCCCGAGTTCCACTTGTCGAGTTTGAGCTCCCTGCCAACAAGATCTTGAGTACGTGCTCCAGTTCCCATACACTAGATTATCTCATACTAACGTGACACCAGATATCCAATCTCAACTCGAAGCCCTCATCACAAAGAACTACTACCTCAACAAGTCGGCCAAGGACGGATACCGATCGTATCTGCAGGCGTATGCGTCGCACAGTCTGCGCTCAGTGTTCGACGTGCACAAGCTGGATCTGGTCAAGGTAGCGAAGAGCTTTGGATTCAACACGCCGCCAAGAATCGATATCAGTCTCGGAGCCAGTCTGAGCAGGGATAAGAAGATTGAGGGGAGGCGGGCATATGGGAGTCAGCCGCAGCAGGATCGACAGGGGAGAAGGCCTATGAGGCCCGGAAAGAAGTTCTAATCTCGAGGATGGGTAGCATTGGTGGGTGTTAGGCGTATGTAAAATGGAGGCCATCTAGTTGCTTTGTTGGAATGAAGATTGGGATGTGTTTATGAGTGGTGCCTGCGTTATTATTTACATGTGATGCAGCTGTACTCGTGCGCCATGTAATTCAGCGGTGATTTGGAAGACTCGACATCGCCTAACGCTATAGTACTGGAAGTGTATAGCTCTTGATCTGATATCGATCTATATATAGTCAGGGTCCTACACCTCTGTACATGATTCAATCAGAATACCAAACGTGGTGTTGGGCGGCTACCAAAAGTCTGAGCTCCAATGCACGTGATCTACTGCTGGGTTTAAGTAGGATCTACTACGGCCTTTGTCGCTGTACAAATAGAGAGACAACTACAAACTTGATACACAGACCGAAAGTGCTCAACATTTTAATTCTCGAGGTCAGCATGCAAAGTACCGGTCAAGGGTGGCTGGTTACCCGTCTCTAGCTTCTGGCGTACCCACCACTCAGCTCGCAGAAGACGTCTCCCATGCCAACTTCAAGACTTGACAGCTCACGTCTTCCCGTGCAGAGCCCGAAATCCTCTTGGCCAAGTCAGCTCGATCAAGAGCGTCATTCGACCGATGGCAAGCCGGCAGCGGTACCGGATGACATGGAGTGTGCGCAAAAGTCAGAGTGAAGGATGTGGGAGGTGGTGATGCGTTGTCAAGCGTGAACGTGTGCAAGGGCCGAGTTGGCGAATCACGGAGCAGCAGTCGCGGAGCGCGGGCACTAAGCGCCCCACCGAAGCTCCTGCTGGGCTCGGCCGCATCCCCCTGGTAACGAAAGCGGGCTGCCCGCGACGGCGTCATGATCTGAAAAGCTCAGAGCAGCGTGCACACCAGCGATCCCCCACTCGCTGATGGCGCTGCGAAGCAAAATGGAACGACGCAGCAGTGCTGATGGAGTACACAAGGACATTCATTGTGCGTGAGATGCGCGAAATGGAGGGCGTTGGGGGCTACAAAGCAAGATGCAGTAAAGCTTCTCCCAGCCACTTTGACGGGCGCCAACTCGTGCGCGGTTAGTGCATCGCCAGTGCAAGGGGACAGCAGTGGCCACGAGGGCGTGGTGGATGGAGGGCGGCGTGTGGAGGGGCTGGGAAGAGCTAAACTTGGGCACTCGGTCCTTGTGCGCTGTGTATCACCATACCAAGTTTCGTCTCTCTTCTGCGAGTGATTCACCGCGAATCCAGTCACATCCTGGTGTGACGAGGAAATCGACCCTGGAAGCAACTGCCTTGGTTGAGAGAGGTTGAGGGGAGCACTTTGCGCCTAGTGCAGATTGCAGAGCCGCCCCAGCAACTCCCCCAGCACCCACCCAGACTGCGCCCGAACAACTTGAGTCTTGAGGGCTGCAACACCGCACCGGCGCATGAGCTGCCGACCACGTCCATTGCTACGGCCCATTCCTTTTTGCGACGGCGAGCAGCACGCTCTGGAGGTTAGTTTGTTGCACGTGAGCCGCAGCGCAGCCTGCATTGTTGGTGCTGTGTTGTGTTGTGTTGTCTGCGCCATAGTGAGCAAGCAACTGAGTGCGCAATGCTAACGACGGTGTAGAGCTTGCTGGACATTGGATTGACACGGCACCGCTCAGTCGCGCGCACACTACGACACTCGCTGCGTGCTGAATGCCACACCCATTCACCACTTCTCGCCTCTTCTCTCGCCAACGCGCCTCGTTCGCCCGTTCGCTCGTTCGCTGAGCCCATGCCTGCCCACACACCAGTCGCTCCACCCTCACCACCACAGACCATGTTCGCGACCGGCCACCCCTCCGTCTTCTAGAATCCTTTAGGATTCGACAATGGGTTTTGACAAACGACCTCCCCTCCCGGCCCCGACAGAACCTTCGACTCTCAGTTCCGCAGACCACGAAGACACGACCCTCCGCGACGACGTCGACACAAACGTCTCCGCGCGTACCGACAAGACTTCCTACAGCATCCCCGAAGACGGCACGCCCGTCACCATCAACACCACAAAAGGCGTCCACAAGAAGTACCCGAGCCAGACCTCGCTGCTGATCGAGTACTTTGAAGCTGGCAAAGAGAACGGCAAGACCCGCTCCCGCCCCAGCGTTCGCGTGCGAGTGACGCCCTCGTCGCGCAAGAAGAACCGCCAGGGCATCGACCAGGTTCACCTCACCCAGACTGCGCGCCACAGCAACAAGCCCTCGTACACCCGCCGCATCTCGCTGCAACAGAAGAGCCGCGACGAAGTCGTCCAGACCCATACCCAAGAGTACTCGGACGGCTCCACTGTCTCGTCATTGCCGCCCGTCGACATTGAAGTCCTCAACAACGGCAGCGACGTGTCCAGCAACGGCGGTCGCTTCATCCCCATGACGTCCGACATTTCTTCCATGCCCGCCGACAGCATGCTCGAAGGCACACCAGAGATCAGACCACCGGGGCGTCGAAGGAGCAGGAGTCTCGAGCGGGACACGGTCCTCACAGACTCCAACGTTGCCGACTCACAGGACATGCTGAAAGCGCCCAAGCATCAACGGAGCCGCAGTATGAGCAAAGATCGCATCACACAGCGTGTCATGGAGAAGCTGCAGCAACAGCAACAGGCGCAAGCCGAAATGTCCTCTAGCAGGACAAAGGACACGAAGAAGATTGGCAGGGATGAGCTGTCTTCGCCCCGCAAATCGTCCAGACGCAGAAGCAAGGATCCCCGTGAAGACGAGATCAGCGCTATCAGTGCCACTGAATCTAGTTTGCTTTCTTCCAATGCAGACCGCAGATCGGGTATTGCATCTATACGGTCTGGCGTCTCCGGTACATCATCGATCAACAACCCTAAACTCCTCGCCACGGTCGAAGATGCAATCAGACGGCTTATTCTGCCCGAACTGAATGCCCTGAAGGAAGAGAACCGCACATCGAAGAACAGGGATAAGTTTGAGCGCATGTCTCGCGACAGCGGTGCTACATTTGAGACTGTCGAGACGACATCTTCTCGCGATCCATCCACCTCAAGACGACGTGTTTCCAAGTCCTCGAGCGTACCCAATATCACCGGTAGCAAGCCCAAGGTCGTACTCAACCGTGATGAAGAGAGTCCTGGCCAGGTCCTTTCTGGAAGCTCGAGTCGCAAAGAACGCAGGTCCAGCCGCGGCTCCACTTCAGATCGCAGTTACGCAGAGTCAATCACTAAGACGACGACTTCACGTCAGGATTCTCATAAGAGGAGAAGTGGCCGCGCCGCACGCGACGCAGAGATTGCTGGACTTGCGGCTTCTGGGCTTACCGCTGCAGCTCTGAAACATCACACATCACGTGAAGAGCAGGCAGAGGAGCGCAAGCATAGGAAGAAGCACTCTTCCCGAAGCAGCAGAAGTCACAGCGTGTCGGAAAGTGTGGAACAGGAGGAGTATGCCAAAGACGTGCCACCTCTACCGTTTATTCAGAGCGAACTTCAGGGCTCTGAGCTCACACGAGATTCAATCTTGTCAGCTGAGACTGAGACGAAAGGACGCTCTCGGTCGACTTCAAAGTCCTCTCATACCACAGGTGCAGAGACGCCTCTTCGAGAGGTGCCGCGAGGATATCCTTCGCCAGCACCACACACTCCTACGAGGACAACCCCGACTGCCCTTCAACGCACCATTGGTACCGCACACAGCAACCATTCGTTGGATGATGTTCGTATGAAGTCTCCCATGAGTGATAGGAGTTATGGATCTCGATCGAGAGGTGTTGGCTCAGCAAGTCTGGAAGCTGCAGCTGCGGCCAAGGCTCGTGCCATTGAGCGCTCAGAAACACAGGCATCTCACTACGAGATTATCGGCACAACGCCGACTCGCGGTCTTAGTCCTATTCAAAGCGAGGCTAGCTACCGTGAAGAGGTGCAGAACACCGGTTCGCCTCGCCATCTGCGATCTGTTCATAGCAGTGCGTCTGTGTCATCGCTAGGAAGGCAAGCGCAGCGACAGCCCTCGAATCTCTCGATCAGATCACTGGAATCTACTGCGAGTACTAAAGCAGCCCGCACACGAAAGCGGCCCCAGGGTGTCAACCTCGAGAGTGTAAGGTCCACACTTGGCTCTCCACAAACACCGCAAACCCCTCGAGACGCAGAACTCTTCTTTGAACAAAACCATGAGCAAAACGAGATGTACCGAAGGGAGCTGGAAGAGAGCTCTCAGCTGTCACAAGACTACCCAGTCAACTATCAGCGCATGACCAACTACACCGATGATAGCGAGGATGTTCAGTACCTTGATCATGAGCAGAAGGGAGATATCATCCATCAAGACATACGGAAGGTTGGCGCTAGCCCTGAGTACGTTCATACTCCGCTTGCCGTGGAATCGGCTGTTGCTTCGCTGCATGATCCGTCAACTGTCAGTGTTCGTTCTTCGACAGTTTCGAGCCCGCTAAGGGAGCCCATGTCGAGCCCCCTCAAGAAGAGTCGTCTGTCGCAAGTCAGCCCTGCGCCAAGCGAGGACAGGATTCTGCACATTCGAGAGGATGAGATCCCCAGTGGGGAGCGATGGGGAGCGCTTCGTGAGAAAGCAGAGGCCCTAGCGTACCAGCCACGACAAGACAACTCGCCCAGGCAGAGCCTTGCTCAGTCGTTCGAGGACCAGCCTGAAATGCATCACAGTGCTTTCCCTGTTCAGGACCACATGATGCCGGAAATTGGGTATGGCCTTGACAACGAGTCTGAGATCTCAACCAACCCTTCAATTATCCAAGGACCGCTTGGGGGCGATGGTTACTATGACCACAACGACAACATGATGCACCACCAAGAAGAGCACGAGCGTACATCAACACGTCAATCCAGCATGAACTCGTTCAACAAGAGCGGTGCTATTGGTGCTGGAGCCGGCGCAGCTGCCATCGCTGCCGCTGCAGCTCATCATCTGCACAACCGCAGCCCATCGATTGACGAACGACATCAGCCTACCGTCGAAGATGACCTTGAGTCTTACACAGGTCAGTCTTTTGAAGGTCAAGACGAGCACACTGGCTACGCGCAGAGCAACCGCACGCCCCTGTCTGGTGCAGCTGGATGGAAAGACGAGGGATACCAGTCAGCTAACCAACGTGAAGGCTACACGCCTCAAAACCGCAACCACTCAAAGGTCTTTGATGATGAGTTTGCCGATGACTACGACGACACAGAGCTCGGCGGTCCCGATATGTTTGCTACCAACGCCAAACATGGTCGTCACTTCAGTGGCAACTCCCATGGCATGGCTTCTCCCCTTTACGACGCCGCAACTGGCAAAGGGATCGATCGTATCCAGTCCAAGGACATCGTTGCGCTCATGGATCACCTGACGGTTCGCGACGCACAACGCAATGCGAGAGATACCGAAATCTTGGTTACACTTGTTCGCTCTGCAGCAGAGATGCGCAATCAGTTAGATGAGCTGAAGGGCTTTATCAAGGTGCAGGACAACATGATCATGAACACCACAGAGAAGAGGGTCGACGTTGCCGAACAACGCATTCTTGGAGGCCCACGACCGCAACCACAGCCATTTGGGTCGCCGCGCGTTCCTCGATCGTCCTCAGACGATATGGAGGCTGAGGCGAAGAAGAAGAACGTGTTCAAACGTGCTTTGAAGGGTCTCAGTCTCAAGGGCGACAGCGATATCAAGAACATCGAGGCTATGCTGATGCAGCTGCTTGGCGATGTGGAGGGCTTGAAGCACGTTCAGCAAATGCAGCTGGATCAAAGCAACCGCTCAAATAGCCTTACTTCTTACGAAAACCTGAGGGCTAGCGGGGATCCTGGTTATGAACCAGAGGGCCGCGCCAACACTGCCTCGTCGCCGAACCAGTCTGGATACTTGTCAAACCCAGCATCTTCGTCGCGCCGCATCAATGACCTTCACTCTGGATACGATGTTGTGCAGACAAACCGCATCAGCACAGTTCACGAAGATGACGAAGAGTACCTTGAGCGTGAGCCCCGGTACGAGAACAGCGAGCGTATGACAACGCCCACTCAAGAAGCCTTCCACAGCAGGAGTCTGTCGCAGGAGAAGACGCCACCCCAAGCTTCGAGGACGACACAGAGCCAAAGCCAAGAAGACACGTCGAAGAAGAACAAACACAAGTCCAACTCTTCTTCCATCTTTGGTATTCCCAAGATCTCGCGCTGGTCTAAGACAACATCATCCACCGAGCCACGCAACAGCGTAGAAAAGCGTCCTTACTCCTCGCACTCCCGCTCTTCATCTCAGAAGAGCTATGACTCCTATGACGATGAGTATTCCCAGAACGGAGACCGCGCAGACGATCGCCTTCGTTCCAGAGCCTCGCTCGCACGCACTGGTGACGACCGTTCTTTCCGCTCCGCCGACGATCGCTCTGTGCGTTCGCCATCACCGCTCATCCCTGAAGAAGCTCTGCAGTATGAGATGGAAGACCCCAAGTACCAAGCCCACCGCAACAGCCTCAACCTGCAGCACCCGCAGCCACGTGCCGGTCCCACTGGCCGTCACCAAAACCACCTCGAGACTCAGGCTCAAGTGTACGAACCCAGTCAAATCAGTGGCGTCAGTGGTGTCACGTCCCCAGACTACGACCAGTGGGGTAGCATGCCCAGTCTTGCGCGCAACCGCATGAGCGCCGGTACTGCGTCCTACAACCAGGGAAATCTGTCGCCCATCTCTTCTGATGGAGGATATAGCGGACACTCCGCATCTGAACAAACCGGCCGCGTTGCACAGAGTCAGAAAGTGATTGATGACGGGCCATTGATTCCGCCCACTAGTGGAGTGCTTGCAGGCTACGGCCAGACAAGGCAAATGTACAGTAGTCCAAATGAGTTTGGCAGCCAAGGGGTGCTTACACCGCTCGCACCCATCGCCGAGGTGCGATATAGTTTGGAGACGGATTCGGGGAGATTGAGGGTAAGCAATCTACAACCGTCATTGCACGTAAACCCCCACTAACACACCCTACAGGGAAGTCCCACACCCTCCCCCCGCCCCAGTTCAGCGCACC
>Ga0115847_100432_pt1 | contig 10724 bp, 7 predicted proteins | sample InSIn5SAF170_FD_83861 | JGI IMG/M metagenome (GOLD analysis project Ga0115847, IMG submission 83861)
TTCAAAAAGAACTATCAGAATATTGGCGATAAAGCTATCGCCTGCTCTGTCGAACTCGCGGTTCGCCTTTGGATAGGTATCAACGTGCGCTCCAAAGGACTGTTTGTTGGACCAGAAAAGTTGAAAGTGTCTTACATCCGATGGCAAAACGATCAATCACTGAAAGAGACGGTTGCTGCACCACTCATAAACAACAGAAGGAAAGCACGTTCAGCGTCGATATTCCTGTTCGACGATTCGTTCACAGCTGTGGGTCTTAAGGACATATGTCGATTGGAAATACTTTGGACCGATAATCTAGCGGACCATCTGAGACTACATGGGTCTCGGGGAGAACGCCAATTGTCAATCTACAAACATAAAATCTGCCTGATAAACCACCGAAAAGAACCCGAACCAATGCTCATTCCAAAGGATCTTCTAGATGAGACCATTTGTACCCTCGATCTCCTATTCCCCGAGGGCGACGAACCAACAGAGACCTTCTTGAACGACGAAAAGGTTCAGATGTGGATAGCGAACTCAATTGACATACCTCAAGCGATTGAACTCGATGACTTTGAGTTCTGGAGGAGTCGTCTGTCACAACTGCTGAGTTTGTTCTATGGACCTCCAGAGACTGTACGTCAAACCCTGCTGGACAGAAGAAACACTGCCCAATTCGCAACCATATGGGTAGCCATTTTCGGAGTGTTCTTCTTGACAATCCTCTTTGGCGTCCTCTCGACGGTCTACTCGGCCAAGCAGTACAATGTAGCCGTCGACTCGTACAAGCTTGCCCTTGCACAAGCGTGTCAACAAACATCCCCACCATTACCGGGATACTGCACCTAGCATGTCGCAAGCTTCTTTTTCTGAGGGCCCTACAACATCCGCGGTCACCAAGGACAAGTAGAATAGACATTGGAATCGCTCATAGCTTCAGAAACCCAAATGACACCTACGACCCATCAAAGCTGCACGACGGACGGTATCGCCGATGCGCTGTCAGAGCCTCAAATAAGGTTCATGGCCCTTTAATTCAGGAAACATACTGTCGCACGGATGAAAGAAGGACTGTTGAGCACAAGGCTGCCGATGCAATGGTATATCTCTCTTCTCGTAGATAAGTCGAACGATATACCCAAACTAATGCTACGGTTTTACCGCACTTTACTTCCTTCGCTCAATCTCGCAACTATGCTTCCAGTAAATGTACAATGCAAACGCTGCCATTCCATACACTCTCCCTCTCCATAAAACGATATAACACCCATTGCCACACAACCCACGATTCTCTCCCTACTCTTGTCACGTTGCGAGACTACCTAGCCCTCAGCCTCGGAATTCAAACTACGAGTCCCTCCTTCTCCTGGGAGGTGGACTACTATCATCCCTCTTAATCCTTGGTGGTGGGCTCTCACTGTATTCCCTCTTTACCGCTTTTCCCTTTCCATTAACCCCCCTCTCGGGCGGTGGGCTACTGGAATCCCTCCTGCGACGCGGCGGCGGACTATCACTAACGTCCCTCGCTCTCCCCTTTCCCTTGGATGGCGGTGGACTGCTCGACGCGCGTCTACGCCTGGGAGGCGGACTACTGGAATCGCGTCGACGACGCGGTGGGGGAGATGGCGAGCGAGACGGAGACGTCGAGTACTTTCGACTACGGCGCGGAGGTGGAGAGCGGGATATGGAGCCAGATGGGCTACGTCCGCGACGCGTTGATTTGCCCTTTGGCGGTGGGGAACGAGATCGGGATACCGAGGATGAGGGGCTGCGACCACGTCTCTTGGGTGCTGGGGAGCGTGGTCGAGAGAGGGAGGATGAGTAGGAGCGCTTGCTCTTGAGTTTGCGGGGGGCTGGGGAACGGGATCGTGATCGAGAGCGGGATGCGGAGCTGTAAGAGCCGCTTCTGCCACGACCTCCACGTTTGCGATCTGGCGAAGGGCTGCGTGTGTACGAACGGCCTCTTGAGCTAGATCTGGATCTAGATCTTGAGTCGTCACGCCTTCTGCGAACCGGGCTGCGGGATCGCGAGTAGCTGCTTGAAGTGTAGCTTGATCTTGATGAAACACTGCGATCGTCTGAGTCGCTTTCTGGCTCGGGAAGTGGCTTAGGCTTGGGCGCACTGTTCTTGAGCCAGTCGCGCATGCCTTCAGTAAGCACACCCATACCGATGGCTGTGAAGAAGTTGATTGAGAAGCGTGTCTTGCTCTGATCGTCTGCATCGGTGGGGAAGATACCAGTAAGACTGTCCTGCAGCATAGGGTCCTTGAAGCGCTCTACAACCACCTTTTGACCAAGTGAGGCCAGGAGCTCTTCAAATAGAATCTTGACGAAGATACGTGAACTGGATGTGGTGTCCTCCTCCGTCATCTTGACCACCTGGAAGACGTGCCAACCGATACCATCAGACGCTAGTAGATGGGCGAAGAACTGTGCGATGATGCGAAGGCGATTCGTTTCGAAACGGTGGATAGTCTCGTAGTAGTGGGCGAAGCCTTCCTCGAAAAGGTCGGTCCACATCCTGTTCAACTTGCAGAAGCGCTCTCCGATCATGCCGTAAAACTTCTCGTATGTGCGCTCCTGACTTGCGCACTCGACGATCATCGTTGTGAGCTCGTTTTCCAACCCATGCGGTAGATTGATGCGCATAAGCTTGTGCACACACTCCTCGAAACCACCACTACTCTTGATGGTCAAGTAAATAGTTCGGCGCAGGTTGACAAGGTCCGCGTTGGTCTGGTCCTTGACATCCATGGCCTTCACTTCTTCGTCTTCCTCATCCTCAGACGATGCATCCGTGTATTCGTCTTCATCGCTACCCTCCTCTTCGCCCAAAATCTCAGCCTTGATCTTCGCGTACTCTTCCTCATGCGCTTCGTAATCTGGATCAACCTTGAAGATGTTCAGACCGTCCTCGACCTTCAAATCGCCCTCAAGCGTGTGGTTGTGGGTAATCTGATCCTCTTCCTCCACCAGATCCAGGTCTTCCCTTATGACAGGGTTGTCCTTGTACTTTGTGCGCCGAACCTCGAAGAGAACCTCAATCATATACTGTGTTCGCTTGTCGATGTCGGCTTCGTGGAGGATGTTGCGCATCTGGTCGAAGATGGCATTGGCGATCGCAGGCTTCATCTCGTCGAGGAAAGCGCCGACCTCTTTCATGATACCGACTGCGATCTCAACAGAGTCATCGGAGGGCTTGTTGAGCAGGAGAAGCAGGATCTCGGCGATCAAGATCTCGTGGACGACTTGCGTGTTGACGAGGTGCGAAAGGAACATGGTGCTCGATAGCGCGACAGCCTTGTCGTTTCTCCTGAAGCCCTTCCTGAACTGCACAATCAAACGTCGAACCAGCAGATCGCCAACTTGAGGCAACTTTGTGTTGACAATGGCGACCATCGCTGCGTAGATGGGCGTGAAGGGCAGACTGGCTGCTTGCGCCTTCATAATAGCTCTGCAGAACAGACCGCGCCCGCGCACCAGGTTCTCCGAGAACAGCTCCGGCACTATCATCTTGATGTTTGCCGTATTCGTCTTGTTGATCAAACCCTGGATCGACTTCTTGAGCGCCTCCCAAGCCATGCGCTGGAACTCGGGACTCTTCTTGTCGGTAATCGACTTTTGCATCTCGCGCAGTCGCGCAGGAGGGATGTACGCGCCTCCAGCACGTGTCTTTGAATCGTCAACCGGCAGCTTGCGGTTCGCGCTGAAGGCATTCTTGAAGAGGTTCAATCGCGAGTCATCCTCGGGGAGGTCGTCGGTCGTGGGCTTTGGCGCCGGGCGACGGCCTGAGCCCCCATTGCGACGGTCATCCTCTTCGTCGTCTCTCCTACTTCTCTTCGATGGCCCAGCACTCGGTCCGTCGTATGGTGAGCGCTCGCGTTTGCGCGGAACTTCTTTGGCGTCGTCGTCGAGCTCCGGCTCCGGCGAAGGCAGTCGAACGGCAGATGCGACTTCCATTCTCGGTCAGCGGGTCGTGTCGAGGGTGAAGGATGTCGGTGGTGAGGCGTGAGTGACGCGCTTCGCAAAAGTTTAGCTCGCAGGCGGTTGGGCGATCCAAGGTTGCGGCGAACGGGCCGCGATTTCACCGACAGGGGTCCTTGGCTTGGCGCGACTTTGGGGGGGAAGGGACAGCGAGGTGATTGCAACCACCAATTACTCCAAGCTAATACACTCGTTCACTCCTTCGCCAAACTTCACAATGGTATGTTGCAATCCCTCAAGTGAAAGACTATGATCACTGACAATAGGAAGGCCGATCGCCTTGTAGGTCTCAGCATGCTCGTCGCAGCGACTGCCATCTTCGTCTACTACACCGTGTGGACTCTGTTCATGGTATGCTTTTACACTTCTGCTTAGTTCTGCAACATGTCCTAACTCTATGCAGCCCTTCGTGGATGACGACCACATCCTTCACTCCCTCTTCCTGCCACGCGTCTGGGCCATCCGCATCCCCGTCATCCTCATCATCCTCGGTACCACCGTCGTCGGTAGCTTCCTCTCGGTAGTCATGATAAGGAGCAACCGGAAGAAGGCGCTCAAGGCCAAGCAGAAGAAGGCCTCATAGAAGGGGGACACGGACGCTTGCATCGCGGATGCTTGGCTTGATCTTCCAAGATAGGAGTAAAAGTTTAGGAGGGCGCAACAACATTGTATTGCGCCTGTGTAATTGGCTTGGTGGCTGTGAAATGAATATCGAAATGTTGTTCAGACTTTCAATCTTGCCTATATGACATTGCAGTTCTTTCCCATGTTGGCTTTAGGGAGTGAAGCGGCTCTGGCATGCGACAGATGACCTTCGTGAATAGGAGTAAAGCTTGGAGCGGACGCGAGAATGTTCATTGCGCCAACAAACTTCTTCTGATGGCTAGACAGACGAAGGCATGATAACTTCGTTCAAATATGCATTCCCATATATACACTACATGATGTTACAATTCTCCTCAGTAATGATAACCGGTCCTCCTTCTCCTCCCTCCTCACCTCCACCCTGCCCCCTCGCAATATGCCTCGCCAACTGCGCGAAAACAGCCTGACTGATGAAATAATCATCCCTCCCACCCTTCCTATCCATATCATTCTGGCTCGTAATCTGATAACTCTGGTGCATCCTCTTCCGACTGCTCAGTCCACCAGGCGCAACTTCGTCATCGCTGTCACTGGGAGCGTCGACTGCAGGCTCACTATCAGTAGCCTCAGCAGAAGGCTCGGCGGCGCGGTTACGCCGTCTACGGCCAAAATTGAGACTGGAAAAGGAACCTGGGTCAGATGATTGCACACCGACGCCTTTGCGTGCGTTACGCTGCAGGTGGGCGTCTGGAGAGAAGATCTTGATCGTGTGGTCGATACCGGAAACTGCCATTGTGGGTTCGTAGGGGTGACCTATTCAAACCATGTTAGACTCTTTCCTCTCCCTCTATACTTGAGTATACAAAACTTACCCTGAACAACATTCACCACCTCACCATCTCCCTCCAAGATGTTGACAAGCTCTGCTGTCTTGCGATCCCAAATGAAAACGTGCCCAGAGTCACTCCCACTGACGACGTATTCGTCCTGCAGGCCGAAATAGTTCACGTCCTTGACTGTCTTGACATTGCAATGGCCGGTGTAGACACGTGTATGGGGTACACAAGGGACGTCGCGCTCGACTCTCCATCGCCTGTAACGACTGCGGCTGAAGTCTGATCGCCAGAGCATGTGTCCGGATCGTGTACGTTGGAGTCCTTCTTCGTCGACAGAGTCAGAATCATCATCGTCATCGTCTTCTTGTTCCTCGTCGTCTGAGTCTGCATCACCGTCGGTGTCGTCATCGTCATCGTCATCCTCTTCTTCGTCTTCATCGACAGTCTCAACGGCCACTGATTCTGATTCGTTCGCATGAGAAGCGCTTAGAGTAGCCTCTTCCCGGTCGCTGTTCTCTCGTGCTGCTGTGCTGACAAGTTCCGCATCCCGAACCGGCCCCTCATCTACTGTGGGATCAATTTCCTCTTGTCGTTCCCTCAATGCTTTCTCTTCCGCCCTGATCGTCTTATCTGATATACCCTGACCACCAAAGGCGCGATCCACAAAAGCAAACTTAATATCCTTAGCTGCATTGCGTAGTACACCCCTCCCAACTTGATACACCCATCTCCTTCTCGCTGCAGCTCGAGTCTGCGTGGGCTCATTAGAAGATTCCGACTGGGACGTTGAATCTCTCTCGCCAGTAAGATCAGCGAAAGGTACTTTGAGTGCGTGACCGAAGGTATCTACAGCCTCGAATTCGGAGTCGAACAATACCCGAGTAGTGTCTGTCTCGAATTTGGAGGCATCCACGTTGACGATGCTATCATCGCTTGCCAACTCAAGCAGATATGGAATCAACCGCTCCTGAATAGCGTCCAGATCAGAGTCATATGGAATCGGGAAGCGAGCGCTGCCACTTCGACGCGAAAACCCCTCCACAACTGCAGCAGGGCCACTGTCGATCCACAATAGTATAGCTTTCAGGAAATCATATCCAAACTGTTCGTGTTGTGGAAGCTCGCGTTCTCGCGGCGCTGGTTGTATAGACGCGAAATACTGAGCAATCAGTGCATCGGAGCTGGACCCGGTCAAGAGCTGTCCTCCCAGTACACGGGCTAACGTCCCAGCTGCTTGCACGAAGCGACGAGAGGCCGCTCTGCTGTCGCGGAGCTTGTTTTGAACTGCGACGTCTACGGGATCTGGGTCGATCGGATAGCCCCAAGTCCTGTCTATATCATCCATGTCGGACAAGATTGAATGCGCCAGACCTACGATAGATGTGCATGCAAGTCGGAGTCCGGACTCACCGAGCTCTCCAAGCTCAAAGATCTGCTTTGCTATTTTGACAGTTGTGCTTGCAATACGGTAATGATCCGATGCTCGCAGATCATTCAACTCTTCTTGGGTCATGCGGTTCTCCGCAGGAGGATGAATGCGAATATCTTCACTTTGACCATTTCCGTAGGTCACTCGGAGTGCCAGGTCCTCGTCAGCGCTTGCGGTTCGTGCTCTTGACTCTGCTCTCTCCACACCTTCTTGTGACAAGGTGCTAGACTTTGGTCGCTTGCGCTTCCTACTTGTGTCCTTCACACGATGGCTAGATCCACTATTTGACGTCTTGACGGGTTTCACATTCTCTCTAGCGTCCGGGGCCCTCAGGATGTCGAAACTGTAAATGTGATCCTGAGACCAACTCACGATGAGCTCATTTGGCTCAGCATCACTAATCTTGCATGCTGTAATGTGACCGCCATCGCTTCTGTTCATGCGACGCTTCCCGTTAGGCGCAAATTTCTTGACGCATTGTGTTGCCTTTCCTAACAGCTCTTCATCATTTTCACTCCAGTTTCCTGGACTAGAAAGTCTGGATCCCCGCTCGTTGTTGATGTCACGGCCGAGCATACGTCGATCATGTAAGAAGCAATGGAGGTGCGCTCCACCTAATGCGATGTAGTGCGGCTGACTAGGCGAGCAAGATACTGTGTTGAGATCCAGTCCATACCTGCCATACGAGATGAGCGGCGGCGGAATGCTGTCTGAAGCGTCTTCGTCTCTCGCCCACGCAGGTAGCATGGTGTCTCGTGCAGGCGGATATGCCCTTGAAGGTTGCCGTACATCCCACTGTCGTACTTCTCCGTCGTTCGAGCATGTAAGGAAGTAGAAAGGATTGTCTTCTGTGACAATGCGCTTGACAGTGTCGGTGTGGCAACGAAATGCTTTTGCGTTGGTGTCAGCTTCTGTGAGCGTCACCCTGCTGCGTGCTCTGCCTGCACTTCCTCCGCTGTTGGATCTGCCAGTAGACCGGAGGGCCGAGTGCCCTGAGTGTTCGATATCGAATATCCTTACATCGTCTGTTGCGCTGACAATGGTGCGATCATTCGAGTAGGGCATGAACTTCACCGAGAAGATGTTGGACCTGTGACCCGTCTCGATAGAAGTGGTGAGGCTGAACTGCGAGGTGGATGATTCGGGGTGGTACGAGTGGATATTGATGCGATGGTCGTCAGAGCCAGAGGCAAGTAGCCGGCCTGAAGTTGACCAACTAATAGAGTCAGGTCGTGTTACTGATGTTCGTGTAGGGCAACGGCATACCTAAGAGCATTGACGCATCCGTTGTGGCCTTCTAGCTCGTTCACGATGTCAAGGTCGTTAATCCATTTGCGATCACCGTATATCGATCGAATGTCGGAGTATTTTCTGGGCTGCTGTCCGACTTCGCGCTTGAGTAAGCGGTCGTAGACTGTGTACTTCATCTTGACACGTTATATGGCTTGCCAGAAGCTTATATGGGTTTGGTGAGAGTAGCTCGAGGAAGAAGCGGAGAGGCAAATGCTAGGTGAAAGGTGATGCTTCTACAAACAGCTAGGCGAACGCAAGGTGAGGCTGCGAGTCTCAGTCAGGTGGAACGATACGTAAGTGGAATGGCTTCTGTATGGGCATCGCGGCGCTCTAACGGTCGAGTTTGTTGCGTCGACAAAGGCTGCGCGTTTGCGTGGATTTGGTGTTCGCGAGGGAATGACGAAAGGTGACTGGGCTGTCTCCACCACGTTTCGAAGCTCCAAGCTTCTCCCCCGCGGCCTCCCGCTGCCGATCCGCAACCCTCGTCTTCCGCATGCATCATTAATAAGTCATTACCAGCTTGCTCTTACCACACACTTCAACGGAGCATTTCAGGGGCGTCTACATGGACATTTAGACACAAAGAGCGTAGTCAATGAACACGCCAAGGAACAGATCAAGCAACAGAGAGCGAAAATCGCGCGTACTCGCATGACATACAACTATGTATAGTGGTATCTTAAAAAAAACGTACGAAATGACATGAGAAACGTAAACATGAGAACAACTCTCCAACCATCACATCTCAACTTTATAGAACAAGAACGTCACCTCCAGCTCGATTTCCAGCAGCAGCAGCAGCAGTAGCTCAGCATACGAAACTGTCTCTACCAAGAGCGCCAGCTCCGCCGAGACTGTCAGCAGCACCCTGATCGAGCCATCTTCCATCGCAACGATCTCTGCGTCTGCCTCTAGCAGCAAGTCAGCCTACGTGCCTTACCCGACTGAGTCTGCCAGCTCTGTTGAGACCATCAGCAGCTCCGCGACTGAGTCTTCTTCCATTGACACCATCTCTGCCACAAAGGAGGGTAGCTCAGTATACGTGCCTTACCCGACCGAGACCCCGAGCTCTGTCGAGACTGTCAGCAGCACCTTCATTGAGCCGTCATCCATTGCCACGATCTCCGCATCTGAGACTATTAGCAGCTCTGTCTACGTTCCCTCCTCGAGCGAGACCTCTGCCTCCACCGACAAGTACCCCACTGACACTGTCTCCGCGACTACCCCTGAGGGCGTCTCTTCGACTTCTTGCAGCACCTCCAGCGTTGCATACTCCACTGGCGCTAGCTCCAGCGATGTCTACTCGGTGTCGTCTGTCGTATACTCATCTGGTGTCTACTCTACTGCATCCCCGGTGTACCCCACCTCGACCTACTCTGCCAGCAAGGGAATGGACTACCCCGACTATCCCGCTGAGAGCTCCAAGAGCGATGCTGCGTCCAGCACTGGCTACGAGAGCGTTCCATCGGTTACCCAGAAGCCTGAGTACTCTGAGTACCCCACTGCTCCTACTGGCTCTACCACCGCCACTGTCATCACCAGTAAGTTTATAGCGAGCTAAAATATCCATTGACTATTCGCTAATATCTGATAGCTACCTACGTCGATGTCTGCCCTACTGGTCTGACTACCGTCACCACCACGTACTGGACAACCGTCTGCACCAAGTGCGCCGCGAAGCCTACCGGCTCGGCCGACGTACCTGAGGGTTGGACCACCAGTGTCTACACTGCCAGCACTGTTACCGTGACTCTTACCAAGCCCATCGTCACGCCTACCAGCATGCCCGCATACCCATCGTCCGCTCCTTCCGTTGCATACCCTGCGGACTACCCTGCTAAGCCCGTGTCCTCTGGCAAGCCTGGATACCCTGCCGTCCCTGAGGCGTCTATGCCCGCATACCCAGCTGCTCCTAAGCCCTCCAAGGCTGCGGAGTACCCAGCTGTTCCTTAGGCTTCCAAGGGCGCCGAGTACCCCTCTGTCCCAGAGGCATCGATGCCTGCGTACCCTGCCGCTCCCCACTCCTCCAAGGCCGCTGGATACCCATCCGTCCCTGAGGCTTCAAAGGCTGCAGAGTACCCATCTGCTCCTCAGGGATCCATGCCCGCCTACCCTGCCGTTCCTGAAGCCTCCAAGGCGGCTGAATATCCTGCCATGCCCGAGGCACCTAAGCCAGCTTCTTCCTCCGCTGCCGCCGGCTACCCATCTGCACCCATCGCTTCCGAGTACCCCAAGAAGCCTGTCGAGCAGGAGGTGACCAGCACCGTCCGCGTTACCTCCACCCTCTCCAAGGTCGCCGTTCCCACTTACGCTCCCGCTCCTTACCCAACGGTCAGCGCTGGAGGTGCGCCTTACGTCCCTGCCGGCTCTGCCAGCAGCTACGCGCCTATGCCTACCGGCACTGGTGTTGGTTCCGCTTACCCTTCTATGCCAGCGGAGTTCACAGGTGCTGCTAGCCGTGCTGGTGCTGGATTCATGATGGTTGTTGGTGTTGTTGGTGCCGTTCTTGTTCTATAAAGTTGAGATGTGATGGTTGGAGAGTTGTTCTCATGTTTACGTTTCTCATGTCATTTCGTACGTTTTTTTTTAAGATACCACTATACATAGTTGTA
>Ga0115847_100433_pt1 | contig 10716 bp, 10 predicted proteins | sample InSIn5SAF170_FD_83861 | JGI IMG/M metagenome (GOLD analysis project Ga0115847, IMG submission 83861)
GTTTTGTGGTGTTGCCATGGGAGGATTGGCATAGGCATTAGGATCTGGATAGCCCGGACGAGGACCATTGTTCTGCGGTTGGTTCGACATACCGGGCGATGCAGGCGCAGATCCGTTCTGCAGATTCGCAAGGTGAGGACTGTTGAGATTATTGTTCTGTGGTGTCGACATCTTGACTTGGATGGTTTTATGGTCCGAGAGAAAGTGATTCGTGAACGGACCCCAAGGTTGGTCTTCCCCCCAGCACTAATCCTTCATTCACGGCGTGTCTGCAGAAGTCGCGACACAGCACTTTTTCTTTTTGCTTTAACTGCCCAAAAGTTGCGATCAATAACTGGTGAAATGTACGCGATGGTTCTAGTCGAGATCCACTTGTATGTCAACAAGAGATGCGGAAAAGAAGCGAGTCCTCGGTAAGGTGTCGCGAAATGAAGGGGGTGCCCAGGGAAAATCTAGAAGAGTGAGAACAGATATTGGAGTGTCACGCTCGGCCTCACCGACGAGGCAGAAACAATTTCGTCCCCAAAGAGGGCTTAGCGGTGAAAGAGTGAATCTGAAAGAATCCTTCGTCTGGTGCAAGTGAATTATCATTGATGGTAAGATGTCTTGATTGTCGTCGAAGAAACTTTTTCTCTCGAGAGTTCACCTGATGACTATTCACTTCTCAGCTCATCTGGCGTGTATGGCCGAGACGACGCCTACGACCTGCAGCACGCGGCTTCTCGTCTAAAAACGAACGTATCGCGTTCTTCCCAGTCGTTCCAGTACGGACTCGGCTCCCTCCCTCCACCTCCAAAATCTTGCTTTCTCTCCCTCTTCGTTCTATATCGACTTACCCCTGGATGGATGCAACCGTCACAAGCGATGGAAGCTTCGATGACCCTTCCACACGCCATGCGACGGCTGATGAACCAGATGCGATTCGAGGTATGTTTTGCGTCAAGGATCAGCATGCACCACTTTCAGTCAGAGATGCATATAGAGGACCACGATTCGTCCTATTGAAGACGCTCTTTTCTCCTCTCTCCAACAGAATTCTTCTCGCCACGCAATTAGAGGTGTACAATATTACTTGTCCTAACGAGTTCCGTCTAGTGAATACCATGGACTGGTGACTTTTAGAGTTGGTTGACAACCTTGCTTGCAGATTATACTTTCACAAAAGTACCTCTACGCGTTGAACATCATCATTGACCTCCACAAAGGTATCAGGGCGACATGGGATGAAAATACATTGATCTTTAATATGAACATGTGTCTCAAATTTTTCACAATGGGACATCACTGCGGGAGTCATGCATGCACGCATCTTCTTCGGCTAACACACTCCCTCGCGTATGGGCCTTTCACAAGTTGTTATTTGAGAAGAAAGACCTTGAGCGCCTTAAGTGTGACCTGAGTATCCACGCATACATGCCTCTGAATTGACACACGTATCTGCCAGGTCAAGCATTCCATCATCACACTACCATTTTCAGGCAACGACAAAGCCGCGTAAATGCTTAGAAAAGATCTCTTCACATCACAGAGGATATCGCGGATCAGCGGTTGACGGCTCCGAAAAGCCTCTTTTCATTCCGACCACGATACACGAGAGCCGCAGCAAGGAGCCGAATTTCTCCACGCTTACATCTACCGACATCTCTCGTCTCGCTCACCCATCAGTGAGTACCCTGGTCCAATCAAACTTCTTCCAGCGCTTCTTGAAACCATCGACGCGTGAATCACCTCTGTGCCATCTTCCCTGCTTCTTGATTACATCAGGCTCAACGTCCAACATGCCACCTATGATTTCTCTCGCGAACAAATCCCCTCTTGGCCATCTTTGCGAGTTCTCAACGATATGTCCCAATCCTCCCTCAAGATTGAACCACACGTGAAAATATGGCATCTCCTTCGCAATCGATCGGCGAAACGCAAGCTTGCCTAATCCATCTCGTGCCTTTGCAGCCGTGTCGATGAGTTTCTTGTGTTGTGACCATTCCTCATCAGAAGACAGAATGGCCTCCTTGAAGAACGCAGGTGCGGTCTCGCCGAGACTATATGGGAGAGGAACGACTTGGAGAGCCGCATGCATCTTTCGGTGTGGTGCAGCGGCATTCTCATAAAAGATAACATCTCGTCCTTGATCGTGATACATACGCGTCAAGCATTTCATGAAGTTTCTCATCTCCTCCCACTCATCGTCATCGCACTCTAGGAGGTTTGTCCGGTGCTGTACAGGTACGATCACCGCTCCGCCATCACTTATCTCGGGCTCCGTCGGAAGCGTTAGGTACACGCGAGTAGCGAGCGAGACCATTGGTGCTACAGGAGGTTGATTTGTATCTTCTTTCGCACAAAGCATGCACGAATCTAATATTCGATTCATCTTTTGAAATTCTCCAATAGCGGCGTTCTTCAGATTGATCTCGGACTTCTGCACACGTTTTGCCAGCTTAGTGGCATTGTCGTCCATGTAGTCGAGGTCGGTATCGAATTTAGCATCTTTGGCGATCCGTTCTGCTGCTCTCATTCCTTCACCTCCAGCTTGACCTTTAGTACGACGCTCCTCTCGTACCATGTCTTCTATACTCATGTCCTCATTCTCCTCAACATGCCCCCGCTCGCGACCTCTCTTGTTGTCAATCGACTTCACCTCGCCTCTAGTGCCTGCTAATAGTCTATTCTCCATCTTTCCCAACACGATAGTGCCAGCACCAGAATGTTTGGTAAAGTTTTCCATGGCAGTGTTGTATTCCGCTTCCAGCTTAGCAACCTCTGGTGACTTTTTCAATTTCGCCTTCATAATCTGTGCTTTCATGCGATTCAAGGTCGTCTGATCAACCAAAGTCGTGGGTGCTTGCTCTGGCACGATAACACTCTGTGGTAACTCCTTCGGCTCCTCGTCGTCCGTTTCATGATGCTTCCTTCTGATACCTGCATCAAGCTTCCTTTCCTGGTACAGATCTCCACTGGGCTTCTCTTTGCCGATGTAGCCATCTCCATAAACTTTGCGTCTTTCAAGCTCAATTTCTTCTTCTCGTGCAGCATCGAATTCCTGTAGACTTCCGAACCGCTCGACAGCAACATCTTCCACGGGACGGCCGCTATTCTTAGCCTGGGTATGCACAGCCTTGAGCTTCGTCATTCGCCATTGCGATCCAGAATCCCCAAACGTGTATGATATCTCTTGCGGCGGTTCTCGCTCGTCTAAATCATCCAAGGATTTCCCTCCAGCCAAAGCACTCAATTTCTCGTGGTTGAGTTCATTCTTATGTATCTTGAGATCATAATCAGGCTTTGGTGGCGGCAATTTGACTTCTTTCTTCGCACCTCTCTGCGTGTAATCGAAGTCCAAAGCAGAAGGTTCCGTCATCCAAGAGTCTCGAACTACAGTCGAGGTCGGTATCTCGTCGTCAGGAAGTGGCAGATCTTCATGAGGATCTGATGTCTTTGCATGTTTGGGATGTCGAGAGCGTTCTTCGTCGTCATCCCTTTCGCGTGAGTGCCGCGACCTTTTGTGACGGTGATCATCTCGTTCTTCGCGGTCACGGTCACGGTCGTGGTGACTTGAGCGATGGTGATGTTTATGTTTACGCTTGTCGTGGTCCTTTTTTGATTTATGCCTTTCTTCTCTTTCACGCTCTTTCCGTTCTGCGGCTAATTGTTTCTCAAATTCGTCCAGGCCGTCCATCTTTGCGAGCTCAGGCTAGTTGTGTGAAGCACAAAATTGTGCAAGAATAACTTTTATTTCAAAAGCAAGCGTAAAGTCGAGAGTATCTTCAGAAGCTTGGACCATTGACCTCATCTTTTTGTCTGGGGTTTTAAGAAGTCAGCCCCACCAAACTTTTCTTCCCCTCCAAAGAACTGACTGCAACATAACAAACACCGAAGTCCTCATGGCCACATCACAGGCGACGCCGGGGGCGCAACCCACCGCGATTGTTTGCGTGGGTATGGCAGGTCAGTAAACATCTTCAGTTCGAGTCGCTGTTCCGTATCCTGACATCCTCTAGGATCTGGCAAAACCACATTCATGCAGAGAATCAACTCGCATCTCCATGCACAAAAGACACCTCCCTACGTAATCAACCTCGATCCAGCAGTTCACAATGTCCCTTTTGATAGTAATATCGACATTCGCGATTCAGTTAACTACAAGGAAGTCATGAAGTCCTACAATTTGGGTCCGAATGGTGGTATCCTCACATCTCTCAATCTCTTCGCCACGAAAATCGATCAAGTCCTTGGGCTTCTCGAGAAACGCACGACTCCTGACCCAGCGAAACCGAACGTGAAACCGATAGAGCATATTTTGGTAGATACACCTGGTCAGATCGAGGTATTTGTGTGGAGTGCGTCTGGAAGTATTCTTTTAGACTCACTAGCTAGTACATTCCCGACTGTGATTGCCTATGTCATTGATACACCACGGACAGCTTCAACAAGTACATTCATGAGTAACATGTTATATGCTTGTAGTATCTTGTACAAGACGAAGTTACCTATGATTTTGGTGTTCAACAAAACGGATGTGAAGGACGCTGAGTTCGCGAAAGAGTGGATGACCGACTTTGAAGCATTCCAGGCTGCGTTGAGGGAAGAAGAAGATGGTGGCAGCTTTGGTGGTGCTGAGGGTGCTGGTGGTATTGGTGGCGGAAGCGGTTACATGGGATCGCTGCTGAACAGTATGAGCTTGATGTTGGAGGAGTTTTATAACCACCTCAGTGTGGTGGGTGTTAGTTCGATGACGGGTGCTGGAATCAATGAGTTCTTTGAGGCTGTTGATGAGAAGGCTGCGGAGTTTGAGAGAGATTATAGACCTGAGCTTGAGAAGAGGAGACAGCAAAGAGAGAATGAAAAGGTTGAGCATAGAGAGAAAGAGCTTGGGAAGTTGATGAAAGATATGGCTGTTTCTGGCGAGCCCTCATCGTCTACAACTAGAAAACCAGACACCAACATGGATACGTTGAGCGACATGGAGGAAGACTCGGATTCGGATGTGGCGGAGGACAAAGACAGTGACGAAGAAGGGTTGAGTTCTCGTTACAAGCAGGCATTGGATGAGACAAACCCGTCGTCGAAGGATGAGGATTACAGCTTCACTCGCTATCTTCGAGCGAGTCAGATGAATGGTTAAGGAATGGTTAGCATGAACGGGCGTTACATGAGAGCATTTACTGGCGTACTCTATACCAATTGGAAATTTTTGCTTTGAACGCCTTTGATCTAGTATTCGATCATTCCATAAGTGAGTCTTCTTATTTGCCCATTAACCATGACGCCAAAACCATGTCACTTGCTTCTGTAGAACCGTACTTCATTCATTAAGCAGACTCCATTCCCATGCAACCAGTCTCCCCTCACGCACAAACCTGCTCTACCATACCCCATGCCCAAACATCCTCAGATGCTGATTATCGGACTTCTCTATCGAGCTTCAAATTGAATCATTCTACGTAACCATCAGATTCAGTCGCAAAATGCCTAACCCATCCAAACTCACCTCTTCGTTCTCTCTTTATACAACACACGGTGACCACACTCCTTGCATCTGATAGGGTCTCCTCTCTTCAAAGGTACCTTTGCGTTGCAATCACCGCAGAGGTAGTTGATGGCAGGACCGTTGTTATCTTGTTGGTTATAGAGATCGCGACCTGGAATGGGGACCTGGTTCGCGGATGGGACTTGGTAGGCTTCGCGCGATGACATGGTGAACAGATGTGTAGTTCTGTCTGACGAGTCTAGAGAAGTGACGAAGCTGTTGCGATAAGACTTTGTTGTGTCGTGAAGGGTTTGGTTGGAGTGGCTTTCAAGGTATTCGCGATGGAATGGCAATTGTGAGAATGATTTGAAAGAAATCAGAGAGGCAAGGCTAGGGCGGTGTATCAAGGCAGACGCTAGTAGCGGTGGATACAGGAGTGCACGGGCCATATTACCAAAGACATTTGAAGACTTGGCTATTCTGTGGAGGAAGAAATGGATTCTTCAGTAGAGCAAGACAATATAGTATTTGTAAAGATTCTCACTTCAAAACACGTAAACATCAGATACTATGTTCTTCGTGGTCAAGCGTTCATATACTTTGCATAAGCTGGTCTGTTGTTATTGGCGAAGAACCTCTTCTCCACGTGATGATGAAATACTGATAGACCCTTGTTCAGCTGTGGTAAGTAGGTCGCATGAGGTCTGGACTGGACCAAACTCTTTTGACTCTCTTATTTTCTTGACTGACTAACTGATCTCCATCTGCAACTCTTCTCTCCAGAAAAGCTTGCAACGTCAAGTATGACTGCGTTCGATGGAGCACATACTTCTACATTATCCTTAGATCTTCTTCACCTTGTATCTTGAGGTTACTTGTGCTTAATTGCGCCGTCATCGTTATATGCTTCATTCATCTTGCTTGCTTGTGAGGGGTTACAGTACTCTCACTTGTCGTTATTCAACAGTCATAAGTACTTAATACCTTACCTGCTTGCATTTTCCTCCTTCGTACACGCACAGTGATTTCTTGTCATCCTTTACTATACAATGGTATGTTTAGCAAGTGTGTGACATATTGTAACTCTATTGACCGTCTCCAAAAGGGCTGCTGCGCTTCAACTCCATCGCCCAGTGCGAACTATCCAGAGGGGAACTCTTCTTCTCGCGCGATTACCACTTCCCAACCACAATCACACACTGCTCTACCTAGGCCTTCGGTCTCAGCGCACAGCAATCGCCACTCCCGCCAAGAGCATGCAACCCAGCGCCTCTCCGCCCACATCGACAAACCTCTCAGACTACATGTGTGGCAAAGCAACCAGCAGCTCTGGAACCGCCACCAAATAGATCGCGAACGCGATGAATTCTTCCACACTAGAGTTACCGGTCGTCCAGAGATATGGCAAACTATCCGAGTGGCGTTGGACGTCCTATGGCGAGGAGGCGAGCTTCACGAAGAAGATGGGGGACTGGCAACTGCACAGACTATCTTGAGTGCTGCAGACATTACGATACCATCTGGTGATTTGGCGAATGGTGTTTATGACTCGTTTGGCAATTTCTATCCGATTCCTGAGTTTGTCGTGTCGGATCCGCTTAATATGGCCGAAGTGCCAGTTGAGGTGCTGGAGGATGACAACAAGAGTGAGACTGAGTTGAGCGAGGATGAGATGAAGAGGAAGGATGAGAAAGGGAAAGGGGTCATGGTCGAGTTGAAAGCAAGACTTAGTGATGGTGGAGGTCACGATCTCGTGTTAAGAGTTGGAAAGGATGACTCAGTGAGATTGGTGACGAGAAGAATTATGGAGGCTTCTGGGGTGAGTTGAGGTTGAATTACTTTGTTATCGTTAAAGTCACTGACCGAATTTCAGCATCAACCACCAAAGCACATCAAAATCGCCTATCGAGGCAAACTACTAACACCTCAAAAGTCTCTGTCTGAGCAGGGCTGGCAGGAAGGTGATATTGTCAACGCAATGGTGTTTGGTTGAGCTCACAGATCAGCAATTTAACATTTGGTAGGACAGTCCTTAGCACTTTATTCTGGCGCATAGTGTAAATACCCCTGGGCGTTTGTGGATACGGTTTCAGATATTGGACATTTCTGTCTTTAGTTGTAGCATTTATAGCAACTTTCAGTTTAATATTACTTTAATCATATCTTGCTTAACTTTAAAAAAAGCCAATGTGCAAGAACGTTCGAAGCAGATACCTCTTCATTACCTTGGTGCACATATCACGTAATTTAAAAACGTTGCACTTTTTGCTGGCACAATGAAACTTTGCATGTGGTTAGGAACGATAGTGCAACATCTTAAGAAATTCTTGGTCTCGTCCAAAGGGTATAGAAAGACCGAAACATATTGGTAACAACGTCGAGGCCTCATCAACTGATACTTCAATTCGAGATAATCACCTATAATTCTCGTGCTGAAACTGTCTATTGTCTGTGTAGGGTATACTTCAGTCTCCGGTATGTCTCTACTTGTAGTACAACTTCAATCGTACCTAAACACGAGTTTTTGCTGATGCTTTCGCGAAGGTATGGTATGGCCACGGCTGAAACGTCTGACTGAATTTGCATCCCTACAAAGTCTGATCGTTCCGAAGGATGTACTCCATCGATGGCTAGCATTATTAGTTGTTCCCCGCGAGGATGGATCCTAGGCATACGCATGACCACAATGAGGTGATATTGACGCATTCATCATATACAGAGGAACACTACCACGAGTCGATCTTTGCAGCACTTTGGAGCTAAGGTCATGCTCCTGGTTGAGACAATCCACAAAGCTACTCAGCACTGAACGTCGAAGACAATATATCTGGCGTTGGCGCAATGCAATCTTTCAAATATCATGCTCGAAGTGTCCCTGTCCTTGATCATGTTGTGCAAGGTCCTTGGATACTTGAAAGGATGCTCAAAAGACGGATGTATAGTCCAATTTCAAGCGGTAACTTTGAGTTTCTCCACACCTTCCACTGGCATCGCATCATCCTCATCCTCCTCTTCCTCAACCTTCCCAGCTAGACCTCTCTCCCAAAGTTGCTTTCCTGTCAATGGCACGGTAGTCTCTTTACCCTTATTCCTCTTCTTCTCCGCCGCTTCTTCTGCCTCTTCCTCTTTGAGTCTCTGCTCTTCCATCTCTTTCCTGAACTTTTCCCGCCATTTCAGGAAACTCTCCACAGTCACAGCCTCTCCTTGAAATTTGGCATTCTCCTGTCTCTCAACTTCTTCCAACCTCTTCTCCTCTTCTCTTCTGATTCCAGCTTGACGTTCTGCAACAAGCTGTTCGGCATTGTCTTTTAAGGTTGATACAATGGTAAAGATCATTGCCATACCAATGTTCTCTTCGATGGTTTCCGTCAGTCCGTCTAGTAATTTCTGCTTGTCCGAAGAAACGCTGAAGTATGGATGTGCAGGTGCATTAGGGGGAGCCAGGATATCCAATGATGGTGCGACATCAGGATAATCATCTGGATATTTCACTTGGAGAAGCACTGTGGGAGGCTCAGACTCATCGCCTGGATCGTTGGTGATGTCTAGAAGTATAGATATTCGAAATTCCCCATCTGATAGATCTGGTACTAGTGTTAGTGACAATCACTCGTCTTTGAGGTTTATGTAACCTTGAATTTCGTCAGGAAAAATGCTGTCAAGCACTTCACGTTCTTCTACTTGTTCTTCTTTTCCCATGATGAAAAGTAAAGAACTCTCGGCTCCTATGTCGTAGATTTCTGAAGCAATTGAATAACTGTCAAATTACAAGTCCCCGGTTGCCGTGAAGAATATAGATGGTGGGGTTAAAGTGCCAAGGCATGAGCGGAAGAAGGTTGTTCCTTGTCCAAAAAGTTCCCTGGAAATTTATTATCTTTTATCAATGATCAGAAGAAATTGTAACTCGACAGCTGGATCTAAATTGTGAAAGTATCTTCGCAACAATGCCTTCAGCTACCACTACGAAACCTGCACTCGCAGGTACTAAGAGAAAATCGGTCCCAGTACATACAAAAGAGAGCAAGAAAGCAAAAATCGAGTCGAAATCGGCATCGAAAGGTAGACCTACCAAGAAACCACAACCGAAAGAAGTCTCCAGTTCCAACAGCTCAAGTGATTCTGGTGATAGTGACTCCGATGGTGGCGTGGAGCTGGAAGATGCTGAAGAAACATCACCAAAAGAAGATCATGGCTTACATCTGAAGTGTATCTTTGTATGCTCTAAGGATGTGTTTACGATCTTTTGCGGTTCCGTAAGCAAGGACGAGTGATACAAGACGTGATCCAGACCGTGTGAAAGCCAAGTTCTTGAGTAAATCACCCTCTTCATCACCCTTGATCAGCTCTATATAATCTGTGATCTCCTCAGTTCCCGTCTTAGCGTTGAGTAGATATTGTAGCATCGCATCGTGCAAGAGAGTAAATCCGGTCATCTTCTTCTGGATGAGATGATTGATGAGCTCTTGAAGCGATCTCATGATTGGTGCTCTCTTGCCAGCATCTGCGGCAAGAATATCGGCTAACTCGCCAGAGGTTTCCTCCTGGCCGACCTTCTTAAACAACGCAAATTCAGCTCCATACCATTCGCGTAGGATCGTCGCCTTTTGTTGCTTTGTCGCTACGCCTCGATAGATATCATCAAGAATCCAGGAAGCTTCAGGATGTTTGATCAACTTGCGCACATGACCGTAGAATTCTGGAACAATAATATCCCTGATCTCGGCATCTCCATGAACCAACAGTTTTCCAATCAAGAATTTTGCATATTTGCTCTCAGCCAATTGTCGATATGACCCTGCGAGTTCTCGTGCAATCATCTCCCGCTGTTCCTTGTTGGCATACTTGATTGCGGTCTGGATTACTCGCACACTATCATGTTTCAAGACAAAGTCTTTGACTCTTCCAGTAATTATGTCGTATAGCTCTGTGATCAATACCCTCCTCTCTTCCAGTGGCACATGAGACTTTCTTCGTAAACGTTCCCAGAGTTTCTTGCTTCGTGCGAGTTCATCGGCTAAAGGTTTTGCAGCTTTTCGTTCTTGAACAAGCTGTTTCTGCTTTGCATGAGCTTCTTTTGACGATTGACCTGGCTTGTTAGCTTTGTTGTATGTCTCTGTTCTATTGTGACATACTATTCGTAATGACAGCCTTTGCACGTTCAGGATGTAAGCCATGATCTTCTTTTGGTGATGTTTCTTCAGCATCTTCCAGCTCCACGCCACCATCGGAGTCACTATCACCAGAATCAC
>Ga0115847_100434_pt1 | contig 10710 bp, 8 predicted proteins | sample InSIn5SAF170_FD_83861 | JGI IMG/M metagenome (GOLD analysis project Ga0115847, IMG submission 83861)
GGAAGGGTAACGGCATAGCACATTCTGTTGCGGGTGACTCGATCGCTGCCTCCGACGCCTTCACAGATATGAATGGATCTTCAGTCGCTGGTGGAAAAGAAGGAGGCGTATCGCTGGCAGGGTTGAGTATTAATGATGCGAAGCCAGCGAGCTTGAGCCAGTCTGATCGCTTGAAGAGGTACGTAGAGTCAAATGGAAGCGAACGTGCTAGTGGAGCCAGTGGATTTGGAAGGGGTGCAGGCGCAGGGATGCGACCTGTGGTCGGTTTGGAGGACGATGACGCGAGGAGTGTCAGTACGGCATTTGCGAGTCAGATTGGTGGTCCTGGAGGATATGATTGATTTTGTTTGAGGTGAGTTGTCGTTTGTCTTATGTCAAAGCCGTTGCTAAATCACGCGAAAGGATGTGGAATATCTTCCATGCTACCTTATGCTATGGCACAATGCTTAAAGAGCCATCCATCATCAGCAGCGTCCTCGGCCGCGTTTTCGGTTGCACAACATCGAGCGTTATGAGCTCGCGTCATCGATACAACCATGGACCTGACTTGATATGAGATGAGCCACGCAAACATATATGTAGTTTGCTCCGACGCTACCAGCTATGGCAAGTTTTGCGCGAGCCCAACCTAGTTGCTGCTCTCTCAGCAACTACTCGTGGCTCCTCGCAAATCTTGCTACGTGTGCGACTGGGAGAAGGGCACTGGTGTGAGCTGTATCGTTGTTTGCACAAGCAGAAGAGCTTAGTCGGAGAACTTGCTTATCATATTACATGCATACTGCTACTTTGAAGCTGAATTAGGCGTGTTGAAGCTACATAACCCTCAGTGTTCAGGCTTGGTGGAACAGCTTGTAGAGAAGCAGAATCATTCGTTTTGAGATTAGAGAAAACCTAACTATATACACTCCTTTACAAGCTTGACACAATTTGACATATACATCTTGGTTTCGTCATGTCTGCCCTTTACATTCTCGTCAACGCGAGTGGAGCGACACCCACGGTTCGATAATTGATCTACTCGCGGTGATCTTCTACGGACTTCCCAGTTCCATCTGGCCCATGCAGTTAGGGTGCCACCAGCGTTAAATCAAGGTAGCGATATAGTAGTACGCCGCGGCATTTGAGATTTGATCAAGCAAATGCGGCCAACCAGGGAGAATGCTTTCATAAGCAAAACTCTTCATCATTCCATCGCAGCTTCTTCGGAGCTCCATTTGAGCTCATCAGCGCCACGTATTCAATCAGATATGACTCGAAGTTTTATTGATACAAGCCCAAAGCCAAAGTCATCCCTGCAATATAAATTTTCCATGCATCCCCCACAATGCGCCTCATTAACAGCACAACCCTAAGGATGCACGAATTCAGTGATGGAAAAGAGCCCGCTACGTCGCCTTGTCACATACTTGGGGCAATGAAGAGATCACATATCAAACCATGTTTAACCTTCTAAAAGTCCAAGACAAGAACGATTCAAACTGAAGCTTGCGACTGAGGTTGATAGCATGAGGCAAAATGAGAGGCATCAGTACAGGGATTATCTACATCGTATGCTTATGTCAAGGATGCAAAGCATCTCACGAGGAGTGGTAAGCAGGGTCCTGCTCATTTGTACCTCCTTAAATGCATTGAGATACCCAGGCCTGTGCTGCTGGGAAAGATGAAGATCGCTTGGTAGCTACCTGCGAGCATGTTGAGGAGGATGCTACAAATATGGTAGATTAAACCAATATTTGTGATCGCTTATATTCTCTATCTATTGCCCCAGAGTTGATTCTCAGGAGATTGTGGCAACAGAGTGTCATGGATTCGCTGTATCGAATGGCAACAGTCTTCTCTAAACTACCCCTCAGCACCGAGAATCAGCAGTCTCTGCAGTCTTATATGTTGGCTGCTTCGTCGTTACAGATTGCAAATGATCGTTCTCAGATGGTGGCTCCATCCTCTCGATCACTGGCCGCATAGAAGTCCCCCCAATCGGCGTCTCGCAACCTAACTCCTCATCCAAGGATCTTACAGTACCGAGTTCTGCTTGTTGCGCAGCCCCTGATATTGCCACCAGATGCTCCAAGAACGCGAATTCTAGCTTCAACTTTACAGCATACACGAACGAGGTGATGATGTCGATGAGCACGAAAAGTCTCGCTAGTGCGCAGCCGATGATTGCTAGATCCAATATCCACACCAGAACCTGTAAAGCAATGAGTGATGCCGCCTGCCTGTTCTGCTTCACTCCCAACCAATTTGAGCGAGGCGATCGAGGTGATCGCATGTACTCGAATGCGGCTTTGAGGTAAAGCGAAGATAGGACAACATCTTCAACAAAGAAAATGACCGGCCGTACGTGGTGCCATATACTCCAGGCCTTCAACCAGGGAACGTGGTCTTTAGCTAAAGCAGGCAACCTCTCCATTACGACAGAGACGCTGAGATTTATGGCAGCCACGACCGCAATCATGACAAGTATGATACGACTCCAGCGTCGAGTCACATCGAGGAGGTGCAGCCGCGAGTAAAGGACCATGCTGAAACCAGTGGTCATGCAGATCCAGCCAAGGAAAAGGATCGTGATGTACGCCCTCCACTGCATCGGGTCACCTACATACATCAAGAGCAAACCAATTGCGTGGAGGCTGAGAGCCCATGACGTGATGATGAGGGACCAGAAGTAGAGGTTTCGGTAGGATGTAAAAGTGTATAGGATTTGACAGGTGAGTAAGCACGTAGAAAAGAATGCCAATGCTGTGCCCGCGCTCAAGATACTATATAGTATCCATGTCAGCGATCTGAAGTAGAATGTATATAGTTCTGCAAAGGACAGAATACATACGGAGCTATACCTCCAGTGCAGGCTGGATACCCATTTGGTGTAAGATGCCATACAAGACCTTTCGTCTTCCCAGTGAAGCTACATTCACCGGAGCTCATGTTCTCTCGAGAAAATATCGCCGACCTTTCGATAGACGCTGATGACAAAGAGCTGAGCAAAGAGAAATATATATTTGCCCAAACTGCATTGCTACGCCGCTGATTCCATTCCAAATCATGCAAACGTAGCCATTCTCCTGCATACGATAGCAGGGACCAGGGCTCTGAAATCCCATTTTTCTGCTATTCTAGCTTGTAACCTGTGCCAAACTAACCGGTAGTCGGCAGCACTAAGTAGAAAGATCAGCAATAGGCGTGTTTTTTTTGGCCATCAGCTCAAGGCTAGAGCTAGCTTGAAGACCAACTTATGCAATGCAGTGTTGGTGACAGCTGCGAGCTGAGTCATTGGCTCAGATTTGCAATCCCCACTTAGATTCGTGTGCAAATGGAATTATTTATCGAAGAAAGGTTTGTACTGCGAAGCCATCTATCTTTGAAATTCTAGGACCACTTGTAACTAATCCAGACACCAGCCATGAGTCGTAGATAATGACGAAGACGTGATTCGCTTGTTCGAGGCTAGATATTGCCGAGTGCTGAGTTGGAAAGTAAAAGCATGGACATCGATTCAAATTCGGGGGAACTCAAACGATCTTCCAGTATTGGAACTACTCTGTGAACACAACGTAGAATACAGCTATTGTTGATAGTATAGAGACTTGTAAGACACATGCTTGAGCTACCCCAGGTCGGAATGATTGCGGAGTTGATATTTATGAGCGTTGCTAAGTATGGTAGTATCTGACTAATGTGGTGTGGCGGGTGCAATTGTGGCGGAAGTGTGGACAGGCTTGATGTCTGGAATTGGCATCAAGCAGCGTAGAACACCTGCAACCTCGAAGTCGCAATCACCACGGAATGTTTTATTGGACTATTACCCAACAAGCGAGGAAAGCCCTGGAAGAGAAACGGATGATCACAAGAGAAGCCTGCTGAGAGGATCCAAGTAGTAAGCAGATTCTAGCATGACAAAGTTCAATTCTCAGCCGGAATTTCAACCCTTGTCGCCCTGGAATGCGTAGTCAAGTAGGATCAGAGACACATCATTGTCCTGAAGAGGATTTATCACCGGATGCAACGATCAGTCAGATCACAACCTCTCTGCCTTGGAGGTTTCATTGTGCATAATACCGCAGAAATTTAGAACTCGGGGTCCAGAAGCTGGCATTGCTGTTGAGCCTTTATCTAATCTGGATGCTGGCAATATCTTCAATCATACTCTTTCAACTTTTTTAACGAGTAGGAGATAGCCAGAGTTTAGCAGTTCCATCAAACGCCCGCCCTTCACTAGCCGTACTTGCGATTGACGATGTTACCCCCTCACATAGAAGCTGCGGTAAGTGACATGTTAATGTTGTGGGATATGCGTTTCCGAAGCATTCTGTGCTTCTGGATTTTCGACATCAGAATCTAAGTCAGCATTCTTGTCAAACGCACATTGTTGTGTCAACCATACCCGTTTCATTCTGAAGATATCCAGAGGGCACAACAATTGACGAGCTTTCAGTGTTCTGCTTTGAAGCATGTCGGTTTATCCAATATTATTCACTACCCTGGGGACGATACCTACGAATCGCGCGTAAATGCGTACTGGTCTCGAGTTGCCCATAAACGACCGTACTGCTTGGTCCGTCCCACGAATACTTCAGAGGTCGTCGAAACTGTGAATGCCATTGTTCAAACGCCTGGGTGCAATTTTGCTGTGCGCAGTGGCGGGCACGTAGCCTGGGGTGCCAGTGCCATCGATGATGGCATTGCAATCGACCTTGGAGCCATGAACTCCACCACTTATAATCCCGAGACAGGCCTTGCGTCGATAGAGCCTGGTGCTCGCTGGGAGAACGTGTACCAAGTGCTTGAGCCTCAAGGAGTCAATGTGGCTGGTGGACGGGATGGCGATGTTGGTGTAGCCGGGCTTCTACTGGGAGGGGGGATCTCTTGGTATTCACCACGTGTGGGCTTTGCTTGCGATCAGGTCCAAAATTTCGAGATTGTCCTTGCAGATGGCAGGGTAGTCAACGCCAACGAGCAGGAGAACGCCGATCTGTGGCAGGCCTGCAAAGGTGGAACTTTTAACTTCGGCATTGTCACGCGTTTTGATATGCGTACTCTCCCTGCAGAACCTGTTTGGGGTGGTGTCATAGTCAGCGACAGATCAACAGGACCTGCCCAGTTGCGTGCATTGACGAATTTCAACGACAAGCTCGAGAGCCACCCCAACAGTTCCTTTGTCCTCCTATGGAACTACTCTCCGCAACTCAAGAGCATAGTCACCTCGCGATTTGTGGTTAATACTCGTGGAATCGAAGACCCTGAAGAGCTCCAAGAAACCCTGGCCATTCCAAAAATGTTCGGGGAGCCCAAAATCTCAACTATACTAGCCTTTGCACAAGATTGCATCCAGCCGTACGGTTACTAGTGAGTCCCTCTATGTTGTTCTTAGATCAGATCGCAATCTCCTTTTCCAGTCAGACAAGATTGCACTTGTTCGGCGGCTACTGACCATTTTATAGTAACTTCTGGTTCAGCTCCACGGTGAAGAATGATCCAGAAGTGTTGCAAAATGCTGTGGATCTGCATGACGAGGTCGTGGCCAAACTCGAGAGCGTCAGCAAAACTGGCGACTTCACGACTATGGCTCTGTTCCAGGCGATTCCCGCAGTATACGGAGAGCACAGCCTACAGCGTGGTGGAAATGTGATGGGACAGCAAGAGATAGGCGAGAACGTGATTATGTTCATGGGAGGTGTTCATGTATCCGAGCCGGAGCTCGAGAACTTGGCTCAGGAGCTCGCCATAGGTTGGACAGCGAAGTTTAAGGCGTATGCGGACAGTGTCAATGCACTGAAATCGTGGACCTATCTTCCCTATGCCGACAAATCACAGGATCCTTTGGGAGACAACTGAAAGGCAAACTATGAGAAAATCAAAGCAGTTGCTGCCAAGTACGATCCTGACGGTGTCTTTCAGAACAGAGCTCCAGGAGGATTCAAAATTAGCCGCACTAAACTTTCAGGCCTTAGTATTAGTTGACTTAGATAGCCCTAACAGAGTACGTGTGCAGGGAGAATTGTGGACGTTGAGCGACTTGAAAACCTGGGTTATCGCACAGTACATAGTCACACACCATAAGTATTACAATGTTGACATGATTTGCGTCGTGGCTCCTAGTTCAGCATCTTCAACCATAGCTCAATTTGGTTAGAATTTTTCCAAGTGGTGAGCAGATGTTTCATGCAAGTGATCAAGTGATGAAGCAGCAGGGTCGCATTGACCGCTGTCTTGCATCACCGGCCAGTCAGAGTGACATTCTGCTTGCAGATACCGACGTTTTATTATTTTGTTCTCAATGTGCGATGTCGGTCTACGGTGCAGTAATTCTATGGCGGATGGCTTCGCAGGTATGTCCACGCATCGTCCGTGTAGGGAAAGCTCGCACCTAAGGAGCAGAAGAATGCCTATAACAGGCTTTACAGAAGGTGACTGAACTAGTCTAGCCAAGGTACGAGACTCTGTTCTGGCACAAGATCATGTGGGAACTATAGGCATTGCAATCGAAGAGAGAGGATATTACTCAGATTAACCATGAGAAGAATCCGTCCCATTCTTTCTGGCTTGAGTTGCTGTTCATATACGCTTCGAGCAGACCAAATTCGCTACTTAATGGTCGAAAGTATAATCTACATGGTCTGCAATCATTAGCGGAGGATGCATTTAGATCTGCGATCATGCGGCGGTGAAAGCAACTGCCATTCAGCAGGTGCTTGTGGAGCGAAGTCCAAGCCCGTAGACTTCTGTGACAGTTTTTTGGTAGGAAATATTCGCTTTCTCTTCATCTCTAGTTGCGCCAACAGGATCGGACTCAACAACAAATGATTGGAGCGGATCCCCACCCGGCCTGGCGACATTTTGGACTGACCGTTCCACCCACTCGTGTAAAGACCGGAAAGCCATCGCGGGGGAGTTTTTTTGCGCAAAGAATGCTCGCAGCGCTGGCGCACTTGCGCACCCGATGCCCAGTGTGAGCTCTGATGTGCTCCAGATGGTCAATTCCATACCATCCCATGTCTTATCGGAGCTAGTGAGTGTAGTCTTCACGATGGAAGGTAGTCGCATCACCCCTGCCGCAACCGCAAGTGCAGCAAAGCTCATCACAATGGCAACTGCAAGCTTGCGCAACCACGGCATTTTGAGATGCCAAATTTTCCACTGAGGTAATACTAGCAAAATAATATCGGTGATGATGTCGATGCCACCGTATGAGATATATCCTGCCATATCGTAGCAGACCTGACCTTCGATTGGCAATAAACTCCAATAGGCCCTGACAGGCGTGCAAACAAAAGCTCCAAGGAATAGATACGCCACCCACCAGAGAACAACGAAGACAGAAAATACTTTCAACAAGAGCTTGAACCATGGAGAGGTACCTCCAGCGCAGAAAATTCGTGAATAAAAGAGTATGATGCTGAGCTTGATCAGCATGTTGGCGGTAATGAATAGCGGGATTTGAGCGTAGATGACCTTCAGCATCGTTTCAATATCTCGACCGGGCTTCATATGGAAAGTCAACAATTTTACTTCTTGACACGAGAATAAAAAACCTTACAATGTCCCACACGTGCCAACCCCAGCCGTAGTGACCAGCTATAATTGCAGTAATGTTAAGCGCTATGGTGAACACCTAGCAGCTTCTGTTAGTGATATAGTACAACCAGGTCAGAATACACACATAAGCAGGTAGAATCATCCAGTCATCGGCTGTGAAGGCTTTCGTCACAAAGATGCGGGATGTGTAACGCAAGACAAGTATGATCGTGAGGACAGCGGATAATGTTATTTCAGCCGTAATCAATGTCTTTGCCTTTGTTACAGGGGACTCGCTTGGGCTCGGCCATGATGCCAGTTCTTCGATTGAAGGATTGCTGAACATGTTTGAATGCTATGTAGGTGTTGGCCGCTCTCTGATAGTTGCTGTCTCTGTAGTAGAAAGCATACTTATTGACATACCATTTACCTAACCCCTCACCATATGTATATAGCGGCCATTTTACCGAAACTATGGCTTGAAGCCTATTGCCTTCACATACAACCTAGGATGCGACTAACGAAGGCATACAATTGGCAGATGTGCCTCAATAACAAGCATTATTGTAGGATTGCATACTTCCTGCATGTGATCTGCAAGAACTGTAATGCGTCTCGCGCGAGTTGTCCTTATTCAGCATATTCGGCTTGCAATATGCGAAGTCAGCACTTCAGATGCAGATTTCGGTTAGGAAAAAATACGGTGAGATTGGGGCAAACGATACCTCAAACAATAGCGCTAGGATCACAGCATGCAAGTTTTGGTGCAGGAGCAGCACTCCCAATGGTCAAGCTGGGCAGACATTTTGAGTTCCTGACCGATCAAAGGTTTGCATGATGATGTCCGCATGATTACTGACCAGTCAAGAGTTGATTTTATCGACCGACTGTACTGAGCCTGAGGTGTATCTTAACCGAGAATAGCTTCGACACGCGTGACTTATCTATACTTGAGGATAGATTAAGAGTATAAGAAAGGCTGTAAAAGATTTTATTTGAGATTATGTGTATGCTCTGTAAAAGACTATGATACCTTAGTGTATCAATCAAAATATAGGAATAATTTGTAGTCACGTGTGGGCAAATAAGTTTGAACTGAACGACCGAGGAAAGGAGCGCAGTGAGTGGATGAGCATGTAGCAAGATTATTGCCATATCGGCTGGAGTAGATATAGCGTCTCCTAGACTTGAAGACTATGATAGATTCAACTGACTTGTGCTTATAGCCATTCATCTTACTAGAAGACTCGGACCATCATACCTGAGCTGATAATGTCGTGACTGCCGATCAAATCCTCGACGGCAGACAGCGTGGTTAGACCCGTGTTCTAGATCGTGACTGCCATCGACGTTGTTCCAATAGCCAAGAAAGATGCGCCCCTGCGTATCTGATGAATGACGGCCACACCCGGAAAAGGTTTCATGGAGAGGGCAGATTTCACTTTATCATCGTTTATTACTGGCGCTCAAGTCATTGGTAGGTTTTTGGTTTCATGGTTTTTTTGAGCTGAGTAACAGTAGAATATGGTAAGCGTGCGCAGAATTGTACACTCGTTGCCATTTGCTGCGGTATGGAAGACGGGTGCTTTGGGTACGCCAGCATCATATATGACAGCGCCATCATCATGTTATCCTTAGTTCTTCTTGACCCTGTTGTTTTCCCAAGCCTTATAATAACTCTTTATGAACAGCGCAGTTTTCCGACGGTATGGAAGAAAGCGTTTAGAACATATGGTCAGATTCTGCCTTGAAGACCCAAAACGTGACTATAATGACAGAAGTGAAATGCGCTTTTACTGTGCAACTTGCAGCTTAGGTCGCAAATGTGCACAATACTTCTGTTCGTCAGCATGGGTTGTGATAAGCCCCAAAGGCTTTGACCAAGTATTTGCAAAGCCAACTTGAATGTCAACCTAAACTGTCACCGTCGCTTGTCGTCACGTTACACAAACCGCAATCGACAACAACCGCTCACTCAGAGGTGGGTTCTCGCGGCAAAGCTGCCCGCAGCTTCCGCCTCCTCTTCTTCATTCATCCAACATGGCCACCAGTAATTCCGTGCTCGGCAGAATTTTCCCAGTTTCATGCTTCACTATCCAGGTGGTGCCTGGCAAAGGTTTAGGAGTGATCGCAACACGTCCGATCTGCAAAGGTGAGCTTGTCCTTGCGGAATCCCCTCTCATGCGCATCACAATGTCACACTACCTGGCCGAGGATGTGGAAGCGGTGTTCGAGACACTTGGAGAGGAGCAAAAGGTAGCGTATATGAGTTTGGCAAGCGCCCATGGACAAGACCCATCGTTGTATCCGTCAGCGACATCACCATCTGTGACGAACAAGCGCGAACGGAGGCGAATCCAAGAGCAGCATGAAGCCCGAACCAACGATGTGAGGACAGTTTTCAGCATCTTCATCACCAATGCTATGCAAGTCGAAGAAGGAGCCGGCATTTTTGAGCTAGCCAGTCGTTTCAACCATGATTGTGTGCCAAATGCTTGTTTCTCGTGGGACGAGGGACGACAGCTCGAGACAGTCCATGCGGTCAAAGACATTACGGAGGGCGAGGCAAGTTGTCCCATACCGTTCATTGGGGACGTGTTCAGGATTGACGCCGCACAGGAAATCACACTCTGCTACTGCGATCCTTATTTCGACATTTCAATGCGCAGGTGGGAACTCAAGCACTATGGTTTCCAATGTCGATGCAAGGCATGTATCAACCCAGATGACCCGAAGTCTTTCGCCTTCGCATCCCGCGAACGTCGCTGGAAGCTACGCGAGCTAGATATCGAGTTGCGTGTAGCCGCCAAGGACACCGATCGTCTGAGAATCAGAATCGAAACCGTGGCCACGATGAGGGAGGAAGGATTGTGCTGTCCCATGATGGCTCATATGTATCTCGAGATTGCAAGGGGCTTTGAGCGCGGCGGCGATGTAGAGAAGGCGGTGAAGGCTGCAACGAAGGCATTGGAGACGTACACGATCTGTTTGGGTATTGCAAATGAGAAGACGCAGGACGCGGCGAAGAGCGTGAGGGCATTTGAGAAGCAGCGTGTAGGTGGCGCTCTGAAAACATGAAGGCGAACGAATGAGGAACTCACATTTGAGCATAATTTCCTGAAGCATCAATAATAGTACATCTTCATCCAGGTTGGGAGGCAAATCGCAAAGCATCCGTACTATTCACTTCTCCGC
>Ga0115847_100397_pt2 | contig 10701 bp, 12 predicted proteins | sample InSIn5SAF170_FD_83861 | JGI IMG/M metagenome (GOLD analysis project Ga0115847, IMG submission 83861)
CTGGTAACAGCTTGATATTATTCAAGCCGTCGCCGGCGGCAGTGACTATGAATTCCTAATGATATGGATGCAACCCACATAGTCGCAAATATAGCTTTTTCAAGCTTGTGGAGGAACCGAGGCGGAACTGAGAGCTAACTGAGAAGGATTTTGGACCTTTGCGTTCTGCTCCCTTACGCCTCAGTCGCTGTATTTCGACTTAAAGCGAGACTGGTGAAGCCGTCCGCTCGTTGAGCCTCGACACGCTTTACCTGAGCAGCGTAACCGGTAACGGCACTTCCGGCACGAACGTTGGCCATCGTCGGATCGGCCTGCAACATCGTACCTTATGGCTGTATAAGGCCTCTGTCGGCGTCGACAGATTGTTCAGTCAGCATCACATGGAAAACGACAGCGAGGTGAACAGCGTGATTCAAGTTGACATGGTGGTATGCAGCATAGGAGATTTATTCAGGAAGAGGGCAGCAGACGACGATTCTCTTGATCATGTGGTATAGGTGATTGCGGAAGAACACGACTCTCAATTACTCAGGACCTCACTTATACCGCCGGGTTCCATCACCAAAAGTGTTTCATATAGCGGCTTGTACTGCTAGATCGAAAGAAAGGATGACTCCAGCCTTGGTATAATGCATGACGAGCCTGACGAGCCTGACGAACATCTAGTGCACCCTGTGCACCGCTTCGGAAGCGGCCGACCAGGGCTTCATATCCAGGTCCCTGCAATTCTCAGTGCTATTTCGTCGATGCCACAATTCACGCCAGACCATCGGCTGGGCCAGCGGATTGAGTCCTTTCCCTAAGAGCATGATGGTGCATGGGTTGCTTGTGTCTGCGGTGTGCGGGTAAATGAGATTCTTTGAGTTGAAAGTCGGACACAGAACATCGTACCCAATCCCAAGAGTTCGCCGAAATCGCCTGAGGGGAGAACGAGGTATGGACGCTCACGCCAGCTCACGTTACACTCATGAGTGACGCATTACCCTCTACACATAAGGACATGGCACATGAGGCTATGGCACGGGGTTTTGAGTGTAATTCCTAATTTGCAGAAATTTAAGAACAGAAAGGTTGCAGTCTTGCGGCAAGGCGTGCTCCCGGAATTGGAGGGAGTCTCCGGCTATGTTGGGTTGGGACTCTTGGTGGAGACTTGTGCAGTGCATATGGCCTGCGCTCTCGTTATTCAAATCTCCTTGCATGGCAAACCACGGCTCTTCAGGAGAGAGGCCGTCTTTTCGATCACTCTCATCTTGCACTACAGCTTCGCTTCGCATCTTCAAGCACCGGGGTGCTCCCTGGTGAGGGGATCCAAAACTTGTGCGTTGGTTACGGGTCGACGTATTCAGTCAGATTTTTATTTTAACATACACCTGCCTTGCCGAGGCTAAGGGTCGAACCTCGCCTGCTCTACCTATTATACTGTGGCAAGATGCATTCACTGTCGCTATCAACCGACGTTCATAGTTTACCGACCACGGCTGAGATGCAGCAGCAATGCATAGCGTACTCTGGACAGCTTATTTCAACGGTGCACCAGTTCCGTTCGACTCGAAGTAGGAAGCCAGTTCAGCATTAATGACCCAGCAGCCCAAGCAGCCCTCAGCATACTTACTGCGGACATCGGCCTCAAAGCTTGTCCCTCACGCAAACCCCGAGGTACTGTTTCGAACTCCAACTTGCCAAGTACACAGATGCGCCCTACGCCCAAAGCATGCATTTCATTCCTGGTCTGACCTTGAACGATACGAGGAGCTCTGTGGCGCTTTACCAAAAGGTGGGCTCCCTTTTTCCGGGTTTCAAACCACCGGTGACCCCCTGAGATACAAATTTGAGGAACGTCGGGCATTTGCGACGTTTAAGCGCTTTTCCGTGGTGCTCAGCCTAAATTGTCGCGAACCTTGCGTTCGTGATGTCTTTTACACAATCAACAGCCGGTTCAGGTGTACGCCAACATGACCATGGGTACACCCTGCCGAACGGCACTCGCATCTCCCACCAAGCAGGCAGCATAACCAAAACGCCATTCACAGATCTTAGGTTCCCAGTGAACATGCACGAGCTCTCCGCCAACGCCTCCACAACACTTGAACTGGGAACAATGCGGCCCACCTCATTTACGGGGCAGATCGGCCTCATTAACTTCGACACATCTGTTCGCCTACTGCGACACGTCCACATCGCGCCGCCGAACAGCCCCAGACACGTCAAAACAGAAGTTTGTCGCTGAGCGCATCTTGGTGCTCAACGGCATGGCATTGGTTGAGCTGAACGGTGAGATATACATCATCCCACCAGGAACACTCGTCACGATTGCACCAGGTGTGCCGCACACGTGGACTTCTTGTCCGCCTAGTGTTTCACCGGCGACAGCGTTTCCTGAGTATGACGTGGACATAATGAGTGATATGGATCGGTGCGTGAGTGACGAAAAGTTCCTGATGGTGTATGAATATGAGGAGGAGACTGGGTTCTTCCGCACCAGGCAGACCGAGACGCTAGAAAATGTTTCAGAGTATGTGAGGGCTGGCGATAATGAAGTAGAAGGGTTGAGGTTTCCAGCTCTGAGTGCCGAGGAGGTATTGGAAAGGACTTGGTTTGTTTGGGGTAAGGAATGTAGGAGGATTAGTAGGATATGAAGATACTGTCAATGTGGGAGAGTCGAGTCCGTACGACGTGCTTGACGATCGCTTGACGGCTATTCGATATGAGTACTACCAGCCGAGTCGAGTACACAGCCGCGTTCAAGAGACACCTTCACCTGCAAGTGAAAAAGCACTCCGCAGGTAGTTGCTCAGTTTGCCACTTCACGAAACTACAAATTATGTCCAATCACTTCTTTCACGCACTACACACTCACGCACAAACGCACCACACACAAACGCACCGACACAGAAGCCTACGTGTATATATATACACATATATACATACTTACATACTCACATACTCACACACAGACACATAACTATACGTATACATATATACACATACACACGATTGCACGCCCCTGAACTCCACTTCACTCGACGACTTCGATCAGATCTCCCTAATTGACATTCTGGATTTCGATGGCCACGCGCTGACGAGCCTGCCAGTGATCGGCTACCGCAAGAAGAAAGTTTGATCAGGTCCTGACATCTTCAACTGAGGGACGGAACCGATTGACGAGAAAGCCGCCGGCTGGTCGGTGAGAGCGTCATGTCTTCAATTGCTGGGCCTCATTAGCTTCTGGTCAAACAAGTGGCGCTAGGCAATCGCCCGCATATCCCCCAGACGCTGCGATGCAAAGCGTGTCGCCAACGCCCACAACTCCGCGACAGGGACAAAGCTTGTCGGCAAAGGTCGATGTCGGGTCATATTTTGATGCGCGGGGCGAAGGCCTGCGTGCCCGGGAAACACACGTGTATCTACAGGAAAAGTCTGCTGCCGCCATCAGCCTTGGACTACTGCAGAAGTTACGACGAGAAGTTCGTGCCGAGTGCAGGGGAAGCAGACACTTCAACAGCAATGAAGACTGTTACGCGAGCAGGTCTACTGCCATTACTCGACCACAGCGTCCTCATCGAACAAAAGTCACTGAAGAACAACTTCGAGCGGACGAAGATTCAGATTACCCAGCAGATAGAGGAGTATAAAGCAATGGAACTCGCTCTGGAGAGCAAGAGAGGATTGATCGCATCTCTCGGTGACGGTATGGTTGATATGGCTGGTCGTCAACCCCTCGATTGAGCTATCACGAGCGCTCAATCCGTCACTGAGCAGACAAGAAGTGCCGGCAACCCGAAACACGCCCAAGTACTTGCCAGAAATGTCGGCGATTTCTACCAGCGATACAGCAGCCAGAGAGTCTTCACCAACTTGGCCGCAATCCCTGACTATAATAACATCGTTGATTCTGCTGAAAGCGACGATGAGGCAGCTACCAAAGGTAGCTTAAAAGAGTTGCCGAACGAAGACCCAAACGCAGACGCAGAGGACGCCATGTGACTGCAAGACGCGCTGCACTGGCTGCGCCAAGACTGCCCAGGTCCCATCCGCGACCAGTTTCTGCGCGCCTCCCAGGCATGGCACACATCCGGTACTGCAACCTTCCATGCTGGGCCTACGTTGGCAAGCGATGATCAAACAACGACCACAAATGACCTGATATGCACACCGGTCCAATATGCTAATTCGAAGCACTCGACATGTTCAGGACAGTCCTTGGCTGAGCAAAAGCCCACTATATCTAACGAAAAGACCAAAAAAGTGTCGACCAGTCAAAGTGGTAACACATTCAGTATTCTTCGGGCGGGCATGCTGACTTCAGGCGAGAAAATGGCTTAACGGCTGGTCAGATGGTGCATGGTAGACGTGGGAGACAGACATGACTCTTTGAGTTCTCTCTTCTTAGATAGCTATAATCAAGACCACCTTTCGAGCATGCCACCCATTTTCTGTCATGTCAGATAGCTCTCCGTTTCCTGTATTATAGCTAACAAAAGCCTCAGCAATGCAGCAATATGCAGCGGGTTTGGCTGATACACGCAAGTAGTAGCATTTGCAACGCATGATCTCGTACCTCAGCTTCGATATGCAAGGGGTTGGCGTTCGAAAAGGCAGCGCTCTAGCGCAAGGCAATCGTCCATTACTGTACTGTCCAACATTTCGCTAGGGACATCCTCGGCGGAAAAGCGCTGGCTTAAGCCCCTGGACAAAGTTGTGAAATAAATAAGCAGCAGCGTACATATATAATTATATTATATATCCAAAACCTATATATATATATATATATGTAATTATTCTTACACACTGCTTGGTTGCCATAGGTAGAGGATAAATTCGTAGAGAGGAACAAGTTATTGTCCATTCGGTAACACCTTCCCCAAACGCAAACGCAGCAAATGCGGCATCGGTACCATATCGCGGACGGCAACGCGCACAGCTTCATAATTGTATATATTATCGTCCTTCTTGATGCACACCTTCCAAGTCAACTGTCCACTGGTTGCATCTGAGCGGTCGATCCGGATGGATGTCGCGCATAGAGCGGCTCAAAGATGAGGTCCGTTGTGTGTTGGAATTTACCACAACCCATGACTGACGGCGTGATAGGGCACACGATCACAAGTAATAGTGGCTGGTGCTGTTGCAGGACTTGTGTCACGTTTCTGTATTGCTCCTCTCGATGTGGTCAAGATTCGCTTGCAGCTTCAAACGCACTCACTGAGCGATCCTCTAACATGCGACGGCATCAAAGGTCCCACCTACAAAGGCGTCTGGGGCACCCTACGAACGATACGGCAGCAAGAAGGAATAAGAGCTTTGTGGAAGGGTAACATTCCTGCCGAGCTACTATACGTTTGTTACGGAGGCTGTCAGTTTGTTGCTTATCGGACCATAAGCCAGCTACTGTCAACGCTACCTAATCGGTTACCACCCTCAGCTGAATCTTTTGTGAGCGGTGCAGCTGCTGGAGCTGCCGCGACGACCGTCACCTATCCGCTGGATCTACTCAGAACGAGGTTTGCTGCTCAAGGGACTGAGAAGGTCTATGAGGGTATCCTTGGCTCGATACGAGACATTTCACGGAACGAGGGGGTGCGAGGCTTTTTTCGAGGATGCACTGCAGCGAACGGCCAGATCATACCATACATGGGCTTGTTCTTCTCGTCGTACGAGATGTTTCATCAAGCTTTAGGCGGAACAACACTGCCTTTCAGTGGTGGAGATGCTATAGCAGGCGTGTTGGCTTCGGTCTCTTCGAAGACTGCGGTGTTTCCATTGGACCTTGTCCGGAAGCGACTGCAAGTCCAAGGTCCAACTCGATCGAGATATATACACACCAACATACCCGAGTACCGCGGCGTCGTCAGAAGTCTGATCCAGATCAACCACCGGGAAGGCTTTCGGGGCCTTTATCGAGGTTTAACGGTCAGTCTAATGAAGAGTGCGCCAGCTAGTGCAATTACCATGTATGTCTATGAACGTACGCTGCATCTCATAATGCACACAAACCAAGATGAAGAACTGTGGGAGCTATACGATTCTTATGCTGAAGACGAAGATGACTGAGACTTTGCAGACAAAAATGAGTGTAGCACCAGGTTTGGAACTTTTTGGCACAGCACCGGTCAAATTCCATAGATGTCCAATATCGGACAACGAGGTTTCTCCTCGAAGTCAAAGGGGGGCGAGCGACAGTAGCAATTTGAGCTGTCGTAAAGTAGTGGATTTGGTGCACCGCTGAATGCTGAGTATGGGTGTATGTCTGGTGTGCGCTGCGGAAGTGAGTCTTGTTCTACCTTCCCTCATTCTTACTGACACTGTGAAGCAATGACCGCTGGTGTGGTCTGCAGAAAGCATTCGACTGAGCTCAACTCCGCGCCCGCAAAGATAGCCGGCAAACTGTATCAATGCCGAGGGATTAAGTCGGCTGGCAATGCGTGGTACAGGTTCTGCCTTTGCCGGCACGGTGAGTTTGTGCTGTGCTCTAACCTCCAGTAAGGGGCGCTTTGTTGAATTTGGCATCGTGCGAAGCGTACTGCGAACATTGTCGCCGAGGTGGTGTTCGCGAGAAAGCAGGAAATTTGGTGAGGTGGCTCCCACGCTCGACAGCTTGGACGCCCTCCTTCCAAATAGACCAAAGGTGGTCATAATACAAGAACCACCAAATCAAGCCCCCGCTATCAAAGTGGAAGACCAGACAAGTGTAAGTACGGAGCTGGTAGCTTCTGAAGGCTATGGACTCGAATGATCCGTTGTACGTCGCTGCGATAACAAAAGCTTGCATGCGCGGGCCACGAAAATCGCTGTGACGACTCGCAAGGCCACCAGTAAAAAGAAAGCAGATGTCATAGCCTACAATCCTATGTTCTTCATTTCGTTCATTATATGTTGCGTTACATGCCTGCGCTTTTTCTCCAGCTCAGTACGACCCATCCCCTTTCAACTTCGCAAACCCAGGAAACTGCGAAAACTGACTCTCATCGATACCTTCCAGCACCGGGCATCCAAGTCCACCCAAATCGAGCGACGCAGTCAATTTTCCCAGCACGCCCGCAACATCACTGACAAGTCCCTTCAACAGATCGGGCGCGAATGCAATCGCAGCCTGGAACCCGAAGCAAGCAAGATTGTTGCCCTGCAGTAGGTTCTGTGCGTTGAAGACACCACTTGTTAAATTCGAGACGTCTACTCCGACGAACGAGTCCGGTGTACCAGTGTTCCCGCCAATTTCGAGAAATTCGGGGTGTTGCAGAGCCGCGAGATTCAAATCTGTGGCGAAGAACGGAATGGTGTACTCATCGCCGATAGCCCGCTTATACCAATTGTCGGGAATGCGTTCGTTCCCGGGGTTGTACCGCAGATTGTCGTCGTCGCCGGTGATGGAGAAGAATGACTTGAGGACGTCTTTGTTCAGGATGCCCTCGGGGTATTCAGCTGATTTGTTCGCCATGAAGCGGTAGATGAATGTGTAGGCTGCGGGTTGCACGGCGATTCCGGCAAATGGGGCGCTGAAGAAGTATGGGTTCTCGGCCTTGGATTGTGCGATACGCTCGGCGCGGAAGTTGTTCAGAACGTCGAGGTCGTAGTTTGCGGTTTCGCCAGATTGTTTGTTGTAAAGGGCCTGGAATTGAGCCAGCTGGACGAGGAAGTCGTTGCCGTATTGGTAGAGGTCGCCGCGGGTCGGAGAGCCGTCGGTCTCGTATTTGTTGTGCGAGCCGGAGATGCCTTGGGGTTGGCTCAGCAGGCCGGGAAGGAGAGAGACGCCGCCGGGTGGGCCGCCAATGGACCAGGAGGTGAGGTCACCATCCATTACGGCGCCGTAGGTCGAAAGGAAGGTTGCGAGGTCGATGCCCATGCCGAATACTTGGTTGGTGGCACTGACGAACTCAGTTATTGTTGCGACACCATCGTGTGGAAGGTAGTTGTGATTTGCCAGAGCGTTGAGACCAGGGCAAGGGCCGCGTAGGTCACCATGACCTGGTGGGAGGAAGGCGTGATCGCCCGAAACGTCGATGCGCTGGGCATCCGCGTTGAAGCCAGGAAGTATGCCGTCGATGCGCTTCGATTTGTGGCTGTGAGGTTTTGACTTGAAGTCATGTGCTATGCTTGGGAACGCCACTGTTTGCTGAGCCATGGCCAGTAGGCCGACTATGCTGGTCAAAGAAATCATGTTTGCAACTCTTAAGAATATAGAATGGTGCAACCGAGTGGACAATCAGCGATATCTGATTAGAGATTCAAGGAGAGATTCCGTGCTGGGAACGCTGAGGACGGATGGAGAAAGGGATGGGTGCTCTTTATGTCTCTGTACGCCATTACTGCATACCACGCCTGGAGGATTATCCCATGTTATGACCCTGAGCTTACCAGTAGTGTATGGAGATTGTGGCACCATTGTTCGCATTGCGTGAAGACAATACCAGCATATATCCAGCGCGGGCATTAATTGCCTCATCAAGGATCTGCTCCGTTCCAGCTTGTGCCCATCTCCGCTTCCAGGTAATGAAAGCAGTAATTTGTGTTCACCAAAGGGGATGAAGAAGAGATGAGAGCAGTAAAAGATCTGCGCTCGGTTGAGCTGGTCGTTCGGCTATGAAGATCTATGGAGCTTCCGCTTTAGCGTGGCCCAGTCGCAAGCGAATCTAAAATTGCATGGGCCTATTGCTTGTTTCCCCAGACGTAAAAGTGTCATCTCCGCTGTAGCTTAACAATATGAGCAGGCTGAGTGGTCAAGTGATATTAAAAGCAAGAGAGCAAGCTTCTCATACGTCGCATGGCATAGTCAGGCCCTTGTGCCGAGGCACAATCAGCGTAAGTGGTGAAAACCTTGCTCAACGATGCAAGACAGGTATGGAGCTGGCGTACTCCAGGCGTGATGACTGAGTCCATGGCAGTCGCGCGAAGTAACAAGGCGGACTCGGACATTTTACGAGATTATGAGCAGTTTCAATTGATCGAGAGCCTTCATTATTTTCCGTCCTGCAAGACGACCATGTCACGTGATGTTGCAGTCCAAATCACCCTGGACTGTGGCGCTGGGCAGACCCAGCTTCCTTTGCTTTCAGTGCTTCCCAATAAAGCCGTTGCGTCCATGCAACTCATCTACAGCTAGCAATGCCGTCGGGGAAGAAGGAAGTTGCATGGGACCCCGGAAAACGCAGTATCGATGAGGCAACGAGGTAAAGCGGAGGGAGTTCTCAGAAGTCATGACGTTGTGGCAACCATATTTCGTACTCTGCTTGATGCTGCCATAAAAGCTTGGAAGACGCGAAGTAGATTGAGTGAAATCAGGCGACAAGAAGGCGGAATGGGGAGAGGCTGACCAACGAGCGCCAATGGCGCAAACTTGTATCCAGCATAGTGGGTTCATCACTGCTAACATGTACCGACCCATGACAAAAGTATATCGCTGCTGTTTTGGGCACTTCATCTCATATTCGGGCGCTGTGTTTAATCAATACAAAAAGGCCGAGATCCCAAAAACAACAACCGGCGACCGCCTCGAGTGATTCTGGCAGGACTGGAATTTGCGGCCTCGCCATGTACCATATAGTAGTGCGATGAGCCAGCAGTACTTCACAGAACCCGGGTGCGGTTGTTCACGGGAGGTCGGAGTGCAATTCATATGAACGGTGGACGGGTTGGGACCGGTGAGGCTGTATGGCTGTGTGCCTAGGCCGACTTGACAATCGGAAAAGTAGGTATCCGTCAAAGATAGCGAACACCTACACTAGAAAGAACGGCCCTAGCTTCCCGGTCGAGAAAAGCACACCATTTTCCCAAATGGCATCGCGGGACTTGTGGGGCTGATTACCTGACTGCATCACCTTCGAGTAACCGTGTACACGCTGAAAAGATTGCTTGACCAGTTTTCGACGATGGCATGTGTGAGATGTGACTTGCCAGAACCCATCTTACCACGAAGCCAAAACACTTGCCCTGCGCCTGCTTGGTCCCATGCTTGGTAGGTGGGATGTTGCAGGAGCCAATCGCAACTTCCAGCGTCAGGCGTTCTTCGACAGTGTGACTGCCAATGTGGGTCTGGATAGATCCAATTCAGGATGTCTTCACGTTTCGAGCTTTCGACTGCACGCAACAGCTTGACGGTGTCCTCCTTGATGGCATCACTGTCGAGAGTATTGTAGGTGTCGCCTAAATGAAGGACGGCACTGTCTGACGCGCAAATAACGCCATAGCTGGAAGGCGCCATGATAGTGCTCAACACACTATGCTTACGTTCGCGTAAGCATGGTATCTCTAGGGTCAGCGACTATCTTTCTGACATTGCTATCTGCTTTGTGTGATTGGTGTGTCACGAAAGTGTAAAGGCTGAAGCTGTCAATAGGAAGTTCATGTTAAACGAGCAGGACCTTCGTTGGGCACCATTGTCATTGGTCAGCTGTTCAAGCGGACATCAAGCGCGAGAGCAAGTTGCCACGGACAATGTCGAGCTCAGAGAAAGTTCCATTCAGAGCAGCAGCATGACTTCCTCGGTGTTTGCTCAGCAGCATGCGCACCTCAAGCGCTGCTTGGACAAAATGCATAGATGCATGTGTTCACGATGCTTTGACCTGCTCTATAGTTTTACCCGCAATCTTCTTCCATAATCCGATAAAGCCGCCACCTCGTGTTAGCTCCCCAACCATGGGCCTACACACCATCGGGGGGATTGTACCTATCGATGGCGCTGCAGGCTCCGACGATGTCCGGGCCCCG
>Ga0115847_100435_pt1 | contig 10699 bp, 10 predicted proteins | sample InSIn5SAF170_FD_83861 | JGI IMG/M metagenome (GOLD analysis project Ga0115847, IMG submission 83861)
GATATACTATAAGACTAATACGACTTCATTCCTGCGATCTTGTCATCGTCCTCGTATTTGGTTTCCAGTTATTATTCGTGACTATGTCTGATTCATGGTGCTCACAGTACCGCTACCATAATCAGCAATTCGTCCGCGTGGAAGGGGCGAAGAGTCTCTCGCCATCCAGTGAGCAGCTTAAAGTAATTGTATTGATGTAACTTGCCATAACGAGCATCGATATGATTCTTTGAGGAAGACTCTTGCGTGCTGCTAACACGTCGGCTTGATTACTCTTTCATGAACCTCAAATACTAGCGCAATTTTGCGTGCTGGACTGTATGGTGAACTCAGAGGATGATCGTAGCCGATATCAGACAGTCGGCAGTATATATTGATACCTGAACGGAAGTATCACTAATTCGAAGTAATCCTTCCGATGTGTAGGTAACGAGCGAAAGCTGGTAATTGCATTATAAAAGCCGGACGATAAGACAAGTTACTCTTAAGGTCCATTCTCATCCAACACCGTAAAGCGACAAGATGTCTTTGAATCAACATTCCCGCATCTCGATACTGATCGTTGGAGGCACTGGGGCTCAAGGTGGTGCGATAGCGCGAATTCTTGCACGAACGGGTAGATTCGACATTCGGATCCTGACACGCAGTGCTGCTAGTTCTGCTGCTCAAGAACTTGCTGCACTACCAAATGTCGAGCTGGTGACAGGGGCGAACGAGAGTGAAACGGACGTGGATAATGCGCTTCGTAACATCCAGGCGGTGTATCTAAACACAAACGGCTTCGCTACTGGTATCAAGAACGAAACATACACAGGCATACGCATCTTTGAACTTGCTCGTCGCGCAGGTGTCAAGCATTTCATCTATGCAGGGTTGGACTATTTGGGACCATTGACAAATTACAACGACAAGTATGCTGCGGGGCATTATGAAGGCAAGGGCCGTGTGGTCTCCTTTATTCAAAGTCAGCCAAAGTCGCCCATGGCCTGGACGAATATTCTCAGCGGACCTTATGCGGAAATGCTGTTCGAGACTCTAGGCCCTAAGTATGACGCAGAGAAAGACCTCTACGTGTTTGCTGCACCTCTCCATGACGGCTCACTCCCAATGATCCATCTGGATGATCTCGCGAAGTACGTCCTTTGGGCGCTGGACCATCGGTCACAGTCGAACGGTCTCACCTTCGGCGCAGCTACAGAGCATGTCACCTGGGCCCACCTGGTCGCTTCGTTTGTACGTCTGACAAGGAAGAAGGCGGTATATTACGATATACCTCTGCCGGAATGGATTCAGGCCGCATTCGGCGCCAAAGCATCCACAAAGATTGGAAGCGGCATAGCACCCGAAAACGACGAAAGTCTACAAACGTTCAGCGAGGACTTCACTAAGTGGTGGGAACTGTACCGTAGTGCTGGGCCGAGCGTTGGTGGCGATGGGCAGGGAATCATCAAGAGAGATTACGCATTCCTTGACCATATCTTACCGGATAGAATCAAGAGTATTGGCGAATGGATGAGTAAAGTTGGGTATGATGGATCGCCGAGAAAGCTGTTAAGCGTGCCGGAAGGCAAAAACAGATTGGAGTGAGCTCTGGGCATTGTCAGTGTCACTAGATTTCGGAAAATGGTAGCGGTACTGTGAGCACCATGAATCAGACATAGTCACGAATAATAACTGGAAACCAAATACGAGGACGATGACAAGATCGCAGGAATGAAGTCGTATTAGTCTTATAGTATATCAGCTCAACTAAGAAGCAACGCTTTCAGGTCAAGATAAGCAGCTGAGACTCTTCATGGCAAGATGTGCAGCAGTTGCCATTGCACTGAAATTAGCGGGCGATTGTAAGTAATCTGCACGAGCTTCTCAATGCAGTGGAATTCCGATGCCGTCCGACTCAGGGGGGCCATTGTACACTAATAAGGTCAATATGTAATCAAAAATAATCAGTAATATCATCCCATGCTTACCTTTGCGGGCATGAACGATATACCAGACTGCACTGAGGGCTAGGAACCCTGAGAATACAACGATGGCATAGTTCATAAACTCTGGAGTAGTCGGGATAGTGGTCGGCATACTGAAAAGCACCAACTCGAACGCCACCCAAGCAATAGCAACAATGTTTACACTCAGACCGGCAGCATGTCCACAGTTCCAGTTTGCACCATTGACCTCTCGGCGACCATGCGATACAGATATGATGATAGGAATGACGTATGCGACAGCCAACCCGAAGACGGCCACAGAAACGAAGGCATTGAATGCTGAGGCGTTACCCAGGTAGATAAGACAGAGCAGGGCTTCGACGGTGAATGCTAAAAGGGCGGCATTCAATGGATTATTAGTGTGAGGATTGATCTTCTTGAAGATGGAGCTTCCAGGGAGAGCTTGATCGCGTGCCAGAGCCCAGGTGCAGCGGGATGCTGCAGTGGTCATGGTGATGCATGCACCAAATAGCAAGATCGCCACTAAGATCGACAGCGCAGCAGCGAATCCCGTGCTGCCTAGGACTTGGACAAAGACATAAGGCAGAGCCTGTCCGTATGGTGCATCCAGAAGATTCTCAAGTGCCGGCAGAGTTGCGCATATTGGGATGATCTAAAGCGCTCCGTCAGCTCGATACCATGCTCACGCTCCTTCTTGGAGTATCTGAGACATGAACTCACATAGAATAGACCCGCGAGGAATGATGCTGGTACCATCCAGACCATAGCTTTCGGCAGCTCGGTAGTGCAGTCATGTACTTCCTCTGCCATGCTAGACACCATCCCAATAGCCGAGAAAGTCCACGCAGAAGGGAGTAACCCAATGAAGAAGCCAAAGTTACCCCATCCAGACAGCGAATTATCGAAGCCCACAAGGCTATTGTCGTCATCTGGTCAATAAGGACATTCAGCAGGTTGTGGGAATCACTCACGTGGTCTTAGCTGAGTTCCTCCCCGCCTCCGCTTTTACAGATAGACTGATGCAAACAATCAAAATTGTTGCCGCGATGCCGATAGCCATCGCCGCGTCCAATGCTGGCAGCCATTTATTACAAAACATAGAGATCGCTAGACTTAGCGCAAGGAAAGCCCAGCATATTAAGACTACCTGGTAAGGCTCAGCTACCCACTCTGGGTAATATAGCGCAACGATCGAGCATGTGAAAGATGCCATTCCAAACTGAGCGGACAGACACACAATCCAGTTCGCAATGAGCCATACCCAACCACTGAGAAATGACAGCGCGACGCGGGAGCTTGGAGGAGAGAGTTGATATGTCCAATAGTAAGGGCCGGCAGAAGTTGGAAATCGGGAATTGAGCTCTGCCAAAGAAATAGCGAGGCATTGAGCGAAAATTGATACCACAATCCAGCCGATGAACAGTGGAAGTTGACCTGTTGACCTGTTAAGCTTGGCTGTTTATGAGGCTTAGTGATGGGCGAGATACGAACCACCACCGTAGAACGCTGTGAGCAGTGGTCCTCCAATACCATAAGGAATCTTATCATTGGAATTAGATAAAGTCAGCAGTGATGATCGAAGGACGTACGCTTGAGATGACCAAGGATTGGGACAAAATGGTCAGCCATGACCTATTCCGCTTTAACTCCTCCTGATATCCCAGCACCGCAAGCTCATTACTCGATGAGGGCTCACCAGCAATACGCGCAGACGCAGGCGTCTTTTCTGAGGCAGAAATATCCGACATATTGACAACGTGGATGAAGAGGTAAAACCCAGTAATCAGAGTAGAGCGCGCGACACGCGCGTGGTCATGACCATCTATTTAGACATTGCCAGACGGCTGTCCGCTCTCGTGACTTTCTTCCTTCCGCCGTAAACGAGAGCCGATAAGAGATATCGTGAAGTCGGAGCTATCCATAGAGGGAAGGCTGTTGCGAGCCTTGCACTAGATGGGCAAAAGTGCCCAGCTTTTCCCTTACCCGGCCAAGGCGCTTAAACCTGGGTCTCAAAGTCTCGAAGCATTCTAGTTGGGAGAACACGTGACCCTCGAAAGGGGAGGTCTTGCTTGTTTTCCAGCTTCCTTCATAATACTGTACTTGATGGATTCTTGTCCGTGAGACGACAGTTCTGCTTCGGACTGAGACTACGAAAGTTCGAAGAGTTAGGATCAGCAAGTCGAATGTGTCTGGGACCAAAAGCGTAATCAGCACATATTCATTAGTTCAAACACAGTGTCCATATGTCGACATGAAGAAGTTGAAGCGAGACCTTACATGTGTTAGTCTTCTTTTATGCTCCGTATCTTGTAGTCAAAGCATTTGAAACCGGATTGCGCTCAGTGATACGGCTACTCGCGCATTGCTTTGGATTTCCAACATAGACAATCTGGGTGAGCGCCGTCTGCCAAAGCGATAGGCGAATCTAAGTTTTGGTAAGGGCTTGTTAGAGCCACCAAGAAGGATGTTCAAGGATGCAGATGAAAGTTCAAGTGCATGAGTGGTGCATAGGCGCGGTCAACACGCAGAGGGCAATGATCCTCAGAATATGTCTGGCGATGAGACTTGGAGATCGCTCCCACCACACGCGTCAGATATGTTACTTCGCAAGTCCGTAAGTTCCACAACGATATCTGCATACCGGTTTGATCTCGGAGGATGATCAATAAACGTGGAGGATCAGCACATCCTCATCCATGGCTGACATGGCTGACATGGTGAAGACATGACGACTATGGCTCAAGGATGTTGGATATGCAGTGCAATTGCCGTTTTGGGGCTCGTGATGGCGATGGCTGCTGTCACTGATGCATGTCAGAGGTTCCCGAGGAGATGAATCCAGGCTGGTGGACATCAAATCCGTTCATCTCAAGGCTGACTGAGAGCCCTAGCGTCTCCAACGGATGGAATTCTGCCTCCGCAAACACGATCAGCTCCACTATCATATGTCCACCAAATTAAGCTTTCATACGATCAAGACCAACCATCATCATCAGCATCAAATTCACAATGGGAAAGAGACAACACACGTTAAGACAAGTGAGAAGAGCTGACTTCAAGCTTCCGAGAGGCGGATAGTCCTGAGGGATGTGCCTGCAGCTGATTGGCTCACGTGCAAGTTGCTCATCTCTTCGGGCCGTCCCAAGCAACTCTGAAACAACAACTCCCTCAGTCATCCTTCACCATCCTTGACACCTCCAATCCCCAGCGCGAGTTTGCATTCGTCTGTCAAACAATAATCTCATTTCGATGCCTCCGCGGCTTCAGTAGCGCGGGTCGAAGCGACCATGGGCCATGGATGTCAACGGATGCCACGTAGGTTTGGTGTGCGCCCGTGTGGTGTCATGGAATCTTTGGACACGCAAAGTTTGCCATGATGTGAGGGCGGCAAGCGGATCGTCTATGTGATTTCCTCCTCTCAGGTTGATTGCTGAAGAATATCCCCCCTGCCTGCTGTGATGTAGGCCGCGTTCTTTTCATTCTCGATTTCTCTGATACTGCTCAGATCTTCTCTCTTTGTTCTTTCGTTGTTTTGGTCTCTCTTTTTTTCGATTCGTTTCTTGCCTGTCCGCGGACGGATTGTCCCATAGGAAGAAATACAAAATTTTGCTATGCAAATGACATCGTAGTCTTACGAGATATCCTTGGTTCTCCGCGAGAACTGTCCATTCCTTACTATTCTTGACCAGTCCTCCATCCTTGCTTCCTGCTACATACGCGTACTACACGCCCTTGACCTAGGCCAAAACATATCAGAACAAACGTCACGACCTTATCACGAACAAAATCCACCATTGTAATCGAAACATTCTCACCATGGCTCGTCTTATGGTTCGCTCTAAGTCGCACCAAAAATTGCGCGAACATGCTACCGAGTCCCGCTACGCTACCAAAGCAAAGGAATCCGTTTCGAGCCATGAAACCACGCGACCAGGTCTGTCTCCGCCGCCGGTTATGCCCCAAAGCAGGTTTGCTTCTCCAGGGAGCACACCGAGCTTCGAAGTACTCTCGCGACCAAAGACTGCAAATGCTGCTATGGAGGAGGCGAGAAAACGCAAGCTCATGGCCATGGGGGATCCAATTAGTGTCACTGATGGGAAGGAGACCTTCGACTTCCCAACGCCGGTGCTGATGAGTCGATATGCGAATAGTCCACTGGCGGCGCGGCCGAATCTTGAAAGATCGAACACGCCAGATACGATTGGGATTGCCTTGGGGAGCCCTTCGCACTTGATGCAATTTGAAGCTCAAGCTGCACAATCACCATCTACCATGCACGAAAAGATGTACGCTTCAAGCAGAGAAGTTACGCCGGCTGGAACGCCTCAAATTACTTCACTCGAGTTCAAACAAGATGGATCTCAAGCTGCCAAGCCGAAGGTCAGCCGATGGAAGTCCATCTTTGGTCGAAAGACACAAGCAGCGCCACGAACGCAGGAGCTTCCGCAAGGGGCACAGCCTAGATCAGGACTCGGGTTGACTAGCTACCACACGTGGGAACAGGGCAGTCCTCGCTCACCTCGCTTGCGAAGTGACACTGTTCCACGCTACGATGCTTCACCTCAGGCGCCCCCAAAGTCGCCGAGATGGAATCTGGGGAGATCACAGACGGCGCCTACTGGACGCAGAAACCTGGGTAGCCCACCCACCCCGCCGAAGGACTTCCTAGCTGTTGAGATCCCAGAGACGAAGATGGAGCGGTACAGCATCATGTTCAATGGGATTTTGCCAAATCAGCCGGGCGGACTATTAGCTCGACGTCAATCGAAGCGAGAGGGTAAAAGTCCCGTTGAACAACCAAGCACACTTGAGGTATTCATTCTCATACGCTCGCTCCTTCAAGGGTTCTTCTAACGTTTACAGGACTTGGATATCCCACCAGTGCCTCGTCGCTTCAATACGACTGCGTCGCCCAGTGCGTCGCCATCTTATCGTCTACTCGTCTTCCCACCTAGCACCAACAGTCCATCACCTGGCAAGAACCTCGACCGCAAACCATCCCTGCTACACCGCCCACGTCCCAAGCCCCTCAAGCGCTCCAACACTGCGCCTGGCGCACTATCTCCTGGCCTCCGTAATAAAATGGCTGGGCCACTCTCCCCAATGTCTGAAATGTCCGAGTCCGCAGATACAGATATCGATACTGCGCCGTCAACAGGTGTCTTTACCTCACCCCTCGCAGACGATGAAACAATCAAACGTGACGAAGACGAGCGTCAAGCTCTCACGCCCACGCCGTCTGAACCATCAACACCCACGACCCCCGAGGACTCAAAACCACTTGCCAAATTCCCCTTCTCAACAGCCAACGAGCACGCACGCAAATCGAGCACGAATCTGAGCGCGCTGAGTGTGAATGGTTGGGACGAGAAGAGCATGATGTCCGAGCCGGACTGGGAAATGATTACAATTGGAAAAGTTGCGGAGCCAGGCGATCGATTTTCAGACGCAGCACAGGTACGCGTTGTAGAAGAACCGAGTCCGATCGAGAGGGGCGCCCCCGTCAGAGAGGTGCAGTGGCATCCGTTGAGGATGAATTCGTTGGTCGACAAGAACCGGGCTGCTGTGCGGGAACGTGAGAAGAAATCGGCGGCTCCTGTTCCTGCGGCTGCACCCAAGCAAGGACCGCGCCAGAGAGGGCTTAGCAATACGTCTCATAAAGCTGCCGATTTGACTGCCACAATGGCAACGCAGCGATTACCCGGCAAAGGCGAGGTGCAGATTGCGCGCAGCATGTCTGTTACAAAGGCCACTGCGAGACCGGCTTTGCGTACGAGTCCCAGGGGTGTTGAACGCACCAAGGGCGAGAATCTGGTCGAGACTGGGAAGGCGTTGACGCCGATGCTGGTTACTGTCCCCGCACCGCTCAACGTTGCGGGAAGGGCGAAGGGTCATAAACCGGCCAAAAGCTATACAGCGAGCATAGTGAGCCAATAAGAGTGAGGAATTGAGTTTAGGGTTTCTTTTCGGTAGGAGACGTGATTGAGGTGTTGATACAGAGCTGGAGCTTTTCTTCTTCACGAGCTTGGATTCTTTTTGATACACCACCTTTACCTAGGCTTGGGAGCGTATGTGGTGCAGAGGACACTACCAATTTTTAGTATGTTTATATATCCTTAGACAGGATCGAGACCCAAAATTTGACACGGGCAATACATTCTTCACACATCAACGTGCCCGAGTGCTATGAGAGGTGACTTTGAACGAGCGCAATGCCAACTCATAGCATGAATAGGACAGGCGAGCTTCATCACTCTGTCGCCAAAACCTGGCCTGCGCAATTGTCTGCTCGCTCCATACAAACTGTACACAGCAGCACAAAGGCTAGGATTTCTGTCCGGATAATTACCATACATTGCATCACGAGGCACGGGCAATGCGGCTCCGCGTAGGTCTGCTGACCGCACATCTCCGGTGGTGGCCAAACAATGCTAACGTGCAAAGCCGAACGCAACGTAGACGGTCAATTCGAGCACTGTATAATTTTAAATTCGATAACAAAGGAGCACAGAGCAGCCTGCATCAATATCGACAGCTGGCCAAACGAGAGTGATAACGAGCTCTGAAAAACGGCCGCAAAGTCAGCCTTGTTCAAGCAGCTTGGACCCTGCATGACGCCGACAGTTCCAATCGATAAGAGCAGAACATCGGGCTGGTGCGGTACCTTTTGTCCCCTCACTCTCCGACCCATTGATTAATCCTTCTGCCTTGACGTCGCTTGTTGGAGCATCTCACTACCTGGCCTTTTTGCACGCTGCTCGGATACGTGTTCAACTTGCTTTCGCTTGCGCATATAAGAAGAAGCTGGGGAAGCACGTAGAGTAGGACCTGCTGCAAAGGCAGCAAGTAAGCCGTTCAGTCAAGATGTTCTCCATTATCGCGGATCTCCTCACGTATGTTCCAACTCAACTCAACTCACGCTCGACATTGGCCATGAAGAGAAAGGCCATGTCAATCTTCACATCCTCCAGTCTATCACATGATAAGCTAATCTGTCCCTACCGCACAGCACCCTCATCACGGTCCTCCTTCCCGTCTTCATGTCCTACAAAGCACTCCGGACCTCCGACCCAGCACACCTCTCGCCCTGGCTCATGTACTGGGTCGTCTCCTCCGTCATCTTCGCCTTCGAAAGCACCTTCTACTTCATCCTCGGCTGGATTCCCTTCTACGCCTGGTTCCGCCTCTTCCTGCACCTGTACCTCATCCTCCCCGGCTCCCAGGGCGCCACAAAAATCTACCAAGAACACGTGCACCCGTTCCTCTTCCACCACGAACAGGAAATCGACGAGTTCATCGGCGATGCGCACGAGAAGCTCAAGGCGGCGGGACTGTCGTACGCGAAGCAGGCAATCGAGTGGGTGAAGGTGCATGGCCTCGGCCAACCGGCCAGACCACCAACACCACCGGCAAGCCGCACGGGCAGCTATGCGCAGCAGTTGTTTTCGCAATTCAATCTCCCTTCTGCAAGGCAAGGTTTCGCTGCACCAGCAGGTGACTTTGTGGGCCTCCTCGCTTCAGCACTGCAGTATACCACCTCGCAAGGGCAGTCGCGCGAGGACCAAGCGCAGGAGCTTTCTCGCTCCGGCACACTGATCCCGAATAACCTCTCCTCCAACGCAGAGCGCATGTCTTACATTTCTGCCCAGCGGGAGCGCCTCAACGTGCTCCTCTCTGCGTTCGATCGCGAGGCGTACAACTTGTCTACAGCGCCACCAGATGCGCCACCTAGGGATTCACCAGGTGCCGATCTGAGCAAGAGCAGGAGTGAGACGGACTTCTTCAAGGTGGAGAGAGATGATGTGCATGGGCAGGCGCATGCGCAGGGTGGACAGCAGGGAGGCTGGATGCCGTGGAACTGGTCGAAGCAGAATACGGGCGCGGCAGCGTCGAGTGCAGCGGAGTGGGTGCGAGATAGGGCGGAGGAGGCGATCGAAGAGAGGAGGGGCAAGAGCTCCGGCTTTGATGCTGGGCGCTGAACACCCGCCATAAGTCGCGAGCTGTACCGTACTCGCTGATCACGGTCATTTGATAGATGAATGTTCGTTTAGACTAAGCAATAATGGCTCGCGCTTGATTTTGTCCTTTGTGCAGAGTGGGTGTATTCATGTGCTGGACTGATTGCAGCACGCAGATCTAGGTCTACAATTATGTACAGTGATCCTGTCCACCAATCGAAGGGAAGCGCAGGATACCCAACGCGATCCTCTTCGATATACACCGAGGACTTAACCAGACCTCTCTATTCTCCCGGTATACGTACAGTGGCAATTCTCCAACTACCTCAAGAGAACTTGAATCCACCAGGCGGCACATCAACATCCTTCCGCATAACAATCTTCTTCTTCCTCTTGCTCGACAGATGCTCCACCCACACTTCCTTGCTGTGGTTCGCCTTGAACTTGCGAATGAAGACGGGGTCCCATAGTTCACTCGCAATGCCCAAGTCCTTACAACACCGCATAAGAGCATTAGATTTACAGCCTTCCGTTGCCGTCGCAATGCCTTCGGGATCGAAATATGCCTGCTCGCCGCGCGCTATGGAGACCAATCTGCACACCCCATACAATCAGCTCTGTCACACTTTCATCCAAAGGGATAAATAAAGAATAGATCCAAACTCACCGTCCATGTACCACAAGTCCGTACTCCCTCGTCACACTCTTGCCCGTCACGATCGTCTCGCCCCTCGGCGCAAGACCCCACCCTCCAGGCCCAAAAGCCCTATTCAATATCCGTCTATACTTTAT
>Ga0115847_100436_pt1 | contig 10675 bp, 13 predicted proteins | sample InSIn5SAF170_FD_83861 | JGI IMG/M metagenome (GOLD analysis project Ga0115847, IMG submission 83861)
AGGACCCAGGTCAGATACGGGCGGTATATAACGCTTTTACACGTGAGGTATCGCTGTCTGAGAAAGCCGCCATGGGGACTTTGGGTTGGCTGGACCCCACTCCAAAGCGCTTACATAGCCGAATGTCTCCCCACCGCAACTCGCGCAAAGGGTACAGCCATGGGTAATCTCGCCTCAAATGCTGCTGGAGCTATTTCAAATTATGGGATTGGACCAGGGTTGGGGAAGATTGGATACTATTTCTATCTTGTCTTCGTTGCTTGGGATTTGATCGAAGCTGTCGTCATCTACTTTTACTGGCCTGAGACCAACGAGCGCACTTTGGAGGAATTGTCTGAGGTATTCGAGGCACCAAACCCTGTCAAGAAGAGTTTGCAGAAGAGAAGCGCTACAACTGTTCTCAACACTATGAGGGTCGAAGATCCCAAGGCGATGCAAGATGCATAACGGTGGTCCAAATAGCTATGGAACAATTGAGCTAGGAGATTTGAGACATCTAACATTCATGATATTAATGCGCCACGCTTAATTGAAAATTTCATCTGTCGGTGCTGTTCCGTCCATGTTATGAGAACCACGTATAATATAGTATAAGCTTTTTAGAAGATTGGTACCGTGAGCAGTTATTGTTTATCGTGGTTGGAGGCTCATAGTTCTTGGCTCGCTACCCAATTTCAGCGCTTCTAGAACGATTGCAGGGAAGTTGCCCGAGGCTTAGGACAATTAACGCACGCTAAGATACCCCGCCATGAACCAATGCACATGCCCCTTTCCCGAACAGAAAGAAATTCTCCAGCCTTGAACTTCTCCATTCTCTACCAGTTCCATCATTCTTCCCACGCCGTCTGCTTGCTGAAGACCTGCCTTGACTCTGAAGATGCCCGCTACAGATCTCGGTAGATGATGATAGCTTTCTATACTCTTTCTCCGCGACTGCTATGATCCTAGGGGACAGATGTCCGCTGACGAGAGTGAAATACCCCCTGCTCGGAAGAGAAGAAGAGCCGCGCATGCTGTAAGTGAGATCGTCCAAAGCCATAGACGTCAACTGAGGCTGAATCATGAACGATGTTGTAGTGTGACATCTGTAGGCAAAGAAAAATACGGTAAGAGTTCATCCGTCAAAATGGTAATCTGACATTGAGAATGAAAACGACTAACCCTACCCCAATCAAGATGCGATGGCCGAGATCCTTGTGCAACCTGTCAGGCATCGAGTCATGACTGTGTTTATGGAGCTGAAGCAAGCTCGTAAGTCTAAAAATCTCCCTTTGTCAATCATGAGAGTAGAGTGCAAAGGACGACGAGACGCGGTCAATGTTCGAGTAAGCTTGCGACAATAAGCGTGAAAACTCCATTGTAACGATTCTTGTTGAAAAAAATCCAATCTCACATTCATCGGGTCTTCGCCCGAAATTATAGCCGTTGCTGTCTTCTTCATGCTGGCACTCACCCCTCTGTCCGCCCTCTATTGATGCATACGTTAATCGAGAATTCTTTAGGCGAGGAAAGAGTGATCTAATCCTCGATGGCGTCCTGCGGGTTGAGAAATACCTACATGAGATGAATTCCCTACTCGTAAGTATAGCTGCTATATCTCGGTGTGCTTTCCTACTGATCTCTGGTTGTAGGCGTCGAACCATGTGACATTGCCGCCGCCACCACTGCCGCCGGTGATATCGCCTCAAACTGTCGCCCTGAGACCAGCAACTAGGGAATCTCATCGTACCCCCGGAAATGATGACAATGGCATGCATAATGCTATGCTGTCTTCCTTTCACACATCCGCGACGGAATCGGTCCTCGCCTGGCCGCACTTCGATGAGTTTGCATCACTACGACAACTGTACAGGCCGATCTTCCATCTGGAGCAACTCCGAGCGCCTCTGATCGCTAGGCACTCGGAAATTACACCGTATTTATCAAGTGAGGAGATTCGGCAAATCGTCCAATCATTTCAATCCACTGTCAACTTCATCTATCCGACCATGGCGAAAGATATGTTGGAGACTATTCAACTAAGGGTGATGAGTGGCAATTTTGATCACAGTGTGGAATCTTGTTTGGCTCTTCTGGTCATGGCTCTAGGTTGCGCGAGTCAATCCGTGTCGCTTTTGTTTCACAATTCACATCTTACCTCAGCAGATAAGGCATATCAACAGGCACGTCGCGGTCTGGCCGAAATGTTCTTTGATAGTGTCTTGAAACGAATCTATCTAGCACATCTCCATGTCACGCAAGAAGCTACACAGTGTCTATTCTACATTGGGTAGGTGAATTAGTCGTATTCAAAACGTCTTTGAGATATGCTAATGTCACATAGCCTATACTTCGCGTATCTGCAGAGACCATTGCAGGCGTGGTCGTACATTAACACCACCGCGGCCAGATGCCAGCTACTTCTATCAAACTCACAGGGCGACGTTTTGACGGATAGCGAGTGCATCAGACGTATTTTCTGGTCATGTTACATTCTCGAGAGGTATTCCGCTCTCACTTTTACGTCCCTATGAAGTTTAACGTTGACCCGTTGCGTAGTGACTATCTCGCCGAGTTATCTGCTCTACCGCAATCCGGTATTGCTTCTATCGAGTCGTCTATACCCCTTCCTGGGGATTATAACACTCACTCCAGCCCTCACGTAAATGACCCAATTGCTTTCTCATCACCAGTGTCAACTCATACACATGCTTCGGCTCCCTCCTTAGAGGAGCAGGAACAAGAACTCTCATCACTATATTTCCTCGCTTGTCTATCAATGCGGCGCCTTCTCAACCGCGTCCATGACCTCCTATACTCTGCCTCGACAGGCGCCTCTCTCGACTCGGCGCGCTTCCCTTTTATTGTTACCGAAATGTCTCATCAGCTTGAGGAATGGCGAAGTCTGCTCCCGGCTGCATTTCAGTTCAGTGTTGACAATACACCAACCCAAAGTCCCCATGGCGGCTTTCTCAGACAGCGATACCTCACGTGTAAAAGCGTTATATACCGCCCGTATCTGACCTGGGTCCTGAGCCGCTGGGATGCTGGTATAAGAGATGGACTAGAAGATGACGATTTGACACCGGTCGGAGTGACAGCCGAGATGGTGGACAAATGCGAGATCTGTCTCGAAGCAATTCTGCTGCATATGATGAACTTGAGGGGTTTTGCACATACTGTGATGTTCGATACTTGGATATGCTCACTATCGTAAGTCGCTGTATGCACGGACATTCTTAAATCGTGCTGACTTTGTCAATAGTATGGCTGGAGGAATGCTGATATTGCTCGCCGCCTCGAAAATACCCTCGTTGCGTTCGAGAATCGGCGGGGATGTCACCAGTCTTGGGGATCATCTACAGCAACTGTTTGAAACGTGGATGCATGTTCCCGGCGAATCTGTGAGTCCTAGTGTCGAACAGAGTCTTAGGATGATTTGTGATGTGGGCGGGTTTTTGAAAAGCGAATATTTGAATGGTGTAAATGGTGTAAACGGGAGTTAGTGTTGCTAGTTATCAGTTGACTCGACGACAAACACGTCGACCTCTTCGATGTATTGATTATATCAACATATCTGGATTTAGGTGGAGCCTTACAGACGTAGTTATGATACTTTATTGCTCTCTCTAGCTTTTGCGGGGTTGATGGCATAGATCAATCAGTCAGCCATTTTCACAATATTGTATATACTTGATATAAAAAGCAAGATGATATTACCGAAGTCTGGTAACGATATATATTGAAAATTTATCATTATATAAAGAAATTATAGAATCTTAATCTGTAATTTTGTGCCGGACACATTGACAGTGCAAATGAACATGGCTTAAGAGAGCTCATTCACCAACAGCTAGCGAAACGTCGTGATGGTTTCAACTCCTGAACATGTCATGAGGAATCTACGATGACAACATAGGTGTGGATGATTGTTCCCGAAGAAGCTTATCCATACATATGCTAAGCAATCACAGCTGACATGATCTCCAACAGTTTCGTAGGCTCCTTCTCCTCGAACCAGTGTCAGTGAGTTAAGCAGAACATACTTCCCGCGTACGGGCATATTCTTTTAACCATCCATGGCCATCCGAGCGCCACACTTCCACTGGATCACCCTATTAATCGTGGTAGGATCTCCAGCCTTCCACGTTTCCCTGTGACTCCTCCAACCAGAATGCCAAACCCCTCAAACGCCAAACGCCCTATCTTACACACCCTGAAGCCAGTCGCCTGACTCCCATGCATCAGACTTCGTACAACTATTATCGTTCATCAAATGATACCCTTGAACTCAGAACATGTCACTCATATCACAGTCAAGCTTGCTTAGCTGTATTGACGAGACCTGTACGCAGCCCAAATCAGCATGAGCTCTTCAAAAACAACAGTAAATTCTCAAACACTTACCAACTTGTTAGCCTGCACCACCTCGGCTTGCTGAGCAGTCAAAGGAGCTTTCCAATAATGGATCACAAATTGAGATCCAGGCTCGCGAGATGTTTCGATTGCCTTCTTGTCATTCGGCAGCAATCCTTCCAACAGCTCCTGGACTTCAGCGATCTGAGAGTCAATGATTGGATATTTCGGCCACACGGTATAAAGCTTTGCATCGGGATTTGAGACCAGGACTGGGTTGGTTGAAGCTGGCGACCATGTAGACGCAGTTCGAAGAGGAGCTGGCATTTGATAAACCTGTCTCACAGAATGTCGTTGATTGAGTGGCTTTGAGATGGAAATCTCTGACAATCTTGTTGATGTCCTTGTCGGCTTTTTGAAATCCCTTTGTGACGATCTACTGCTGAAGGGAGAGACGGGCGAATAAGGTGATGTAGCAGACTTCATTGATGAAACGGTGGGAGAGTTGGGTGCTGACTTGCTCGAAAACCTGATGGCCGCTCTGATGGATTTGAACATACTGGCCGAAGACTTCTTACTCTCAGCAGGAGTGGGAGGAGGGCTGTTCTTTTTCACCTCTACATGTTCCACAGGCGTAACTGGACTTGGGAAATTTGGCTTGGTTGTCGTCCTAGGCGTAAGCTGCTTCTTCTCATTCTTCTCGTTCTTCAGGTTTGTCGTGGATAGTTTTCGCAAGGTTCCGAACACACTGAACGACTTCTTCCGCGACACGTTCTTCTCATCGAAGGCATCAACGCCTGGTTTGGCGTCGACTTTCTGCTGCTCCTCGTCCTCACGGATTGGCGGAACCCCTTCTGTCTTAGGGTTCACTGGAACATCCTGCTCTGCCACTGAAATGGATTGTCTTGAGGAGTTTGGTAACTCTTCCAATTCCAACTTTTCCGCTGATGTTGCCGGTGGCAATGGAATATCCTCTGGTCTTGGAGGACCGGCGAGAGGTTGCCGGGAGTTTTCGATGACGCTTCCTACCATCTTCTTTGGAGTGTTGAGATCAGCTGTGGAAGGTAATGTTTTCCTCTACAACTATTTCAATTGAATCTTCTCTTCGTTGCTCGTGTCAATCATGTGAAGATGATTAGTAACGGCTTCTCGCTATCTTCGTATTCTTCCTTTCTAGCCGCACTACCACGATCACAAGTCTGCAAGCACCTCAATGGGAAGAGAAAGCAGAGAAAAATATGAAAGGGAGAAATCTCCCATACTTCAAGGAAAGTTTATAAACCCAATAAGATACCACAACAACCATATGTGAGACCTTCTCCCTCGTTTTGCGGGGTTGAGGAAGGCAGGGTTGAAGAGGGGCGCGCTGAACCGGTTCTGTGCCACCAATAGGACCAGCCGCCACACGACCTTGACATGTGCATCAGCTACATTTGGCAGCACGGCGCACGACGATGATTCGATAGAGTTCAAGGGCAGAGTTTGGGCTGGTGTGGTTGACATGCGCGTTCAATTACTCTACCGGCTCTTGCATACAAAATTACTGATGGACTGCAGAACACGATGTCGCAGGTACGGGTCGTGCACTGCGTATTGTACTTAAAGTGGTAATAATACCGAGTCGCACGACTCAAGAGGTTATAAATTCTACGGCTTTACGAGAATCAATATCGCTCATTGCATGCTTGCTTCGCTCCGCAATTGTTGAGTGATGTCTCGGGGCAATTGAACGCTCGACAACTCGCAGATGGGACTTGTCAACGGCGGGATCTCGTGCTAAGACGACCGTAGGGATTAGCAAAGATGATTGGTCACACCACCGGATGCCAAATTGTAATTTCAGGAAAATATTAGCTGGAGTCATCTCCGGTAGCATTCGGCTGAAGACAACCACCAAAAAAATAACCATCACAGCATACTCTTGTTAAACGATCGACTGCTTGCAAACAAGTGGACTTAGCACAAGGTACAGGTAGAGATCAAGGACAGGGTGAATAATCGTGAGATACAATGATACGAGGAGGATCTACAAAAGGATGACGCTCTCTGCATCCCTTTATCCATTCTCGTATTCCGAAATGTGGACATTGACCCAATGATCAGTCACGACTTGGCGTTACCCATGGAGTTGTGCAAAACAGATATTTCACAAGGTTTGTACGACAGCATGATCTGACTACGGTGACACAGTATTACATCCCTTTGCTGGGACATTGTATTGGCCAAGTTGTCAGAATCCTCTGTCACTCGACCTACCCTCTATCGTTACTAAGCAGTATCATCAACGGGATGAAGTTGTGCATCTCGGAATGAGCAGTGTGTAAAGAGAGAATGCTTCCTCAATCGAGAAAGACTTTATATTATTCTATATCCGTCTAACTTTTCATACACACATGGTATCATATTATAAGTTTCCACACATTGCCAAGCATTTACCAGACTGTACCCTTGGTCTGCTTGCCCTTCTCACGCTCCAAAGCCTTGACATTGATGCTTCTCCACATGAGCAAGGTGATCAAGCAAAGTGGCAAGAAAGCACAACCAGCAATGACCATCTTTCTTTGGACATCACCGTAGGCTTCGATGATGCTGTCTCGGATAGGTGTGCCCATTGGGTAATCTGTTTGAATAACCAAGCTGCTGTAGATATCGGCGGCCAGATCCTTGGAGTCAGCTGGCAGGAACTCGAACAGCTTCTTTGGTAGAATGTTGGTCCAAAGAGAACCAGCGATGGTTTGACCAATTGCGGAACCGATGGAACCAAACATTCCCCATAGAGCGACGGCGACCGCGATCTCTTGATGTGAAACTGAAGCCATGATCGCGAGCTGAGCAGTGGTAGCCCAGATACCAGTGCCAATACCCATGAAGACCTGGCACATAACAAGGTATCCAACGTGAGCACCAGGTGTACGGAAGTGAATAAGAAGAGCTGTGCCCAAGACTACGAATGGAATACCAGCGTATGAGATATGTTTGATATTGCCATATGAGCGAATTGCCCATCCAACGAAGGGAGAGATGAAGGACGATGTCAACGAGAATGCGTTGAGGACGTATCCAGCATGGGCGACAGACAAGTCGTGGACAACTTGGAGGTATGAGTAGTAGTAGGTATCCCAGGTACTATTCACTGGTCAGTATACTACCACATTGCACAGATCGTTCAGTGGAACTTACAAGATTGACAAGAACATGACACCATACAGCAAACTGGAGCCAATAACGGTACGGTCTTTGAGATAGCGGAATGGGAAAAATTGTACCGGAGCAAATTTTGCCTCCCAGACGACGAAAATTACCATACAAACAACACCAACAACCAGCATAGCAATCATACTGGCGTTCTTCCATCCACCTCGTGCATTGGCGTAGAGACTGAAAGGTAAGAGGAACAGTGAGAAGGCGGCGGTAACGAGCAATAGACCGACAACTGACATTATGTTAGTCTGATTGAGTAGGATTGCATGGAATTACTTACCATCAAACTCGATGAAGTAGTGCTTGAAACTCTGGAATGGAGTACGTCCAGACCTTTGCTTGACAAGAAGACCAGCACGTTTGGCCTTGATTTGGTTGAGGAGAAGGACGACGAAAGCCGGGAATGATACTCCAACAAGGACAATGGCAAATACCCAGAAGCAAGTGCGGAAGCCAGAGTTGATATTCAATTCGAGAAAGCGTTGCGCAATCTCAGGTCCAGCAAAGGTAGCAGCGATAGTAGGCGTACCGTTGATGGTCAACATGATCATTCGGTTGCGCAACGTGGTGAAATCGGCAATGGTGATGTCGATGACATAGAGAAGGCCCAAATGACCAACCCAGTCTTTTCAAAAGTCGTCAGTAGCTTTCATAAGATATGGCTCTTAAAAAAAAACTTACAGAAAGTGTGAGCTGCAGCGTATGTCTCTACATTCTTGCAAGCGGCCTTCATGACCATGCCGATAACAACAATAACCAACATAAGCACGAAACCCTCAACACGGCCCCAGATATCGATGATCTTCGCGATGGTGAAAGAGGAAACTCCACCAGCAATAGTGGCAACGACACCAATTGCACCAAGGAGACTATGTTGGGAGAATGAGGATGACACATAAGCATTCAAGGTGTATTGGATGTTGACCATGAGCATATCGACAAATGATACAAGGTAGAGTCTGGAAGACGCGCAATCAGCCAATGCATTCTCTGAAAATACCTTTTATGTATACTCACAAGGCAAACATAATCCACAACGTCTTCTTTGTCTGAACAGAAGTGATGGCTTCAACACGCTTGACACCACCCTGCTTGTGGTGCGAGCTGTTGTCCGTGTCGTAGCCTTCAGCTGCATCGTGGCCGTGGTCGCTCACATCTGGTGAAGTGCCGACATTCTTCTCGTTGTCGTAGTTAGGTTGCGCGACCGTCTCATTTGGGGCGTAGGATGCCATTTGTGCAATCTTTTCAGGCTTCTCGAGGCCGTGTGAAGAAGCAGACAAAGAATGTTCGAAAGGAATGCAGAGCAGAAATCAAGGGGAATGGGCGAACAGCATGGGAATAACCTCAGATCTTTATACAGTTCAAGAAGATAATCCACAACCTAACCGTTCACAGAAGCCAACCCCGCTCCTAGCAAGTCAACACATCCAGTCCTCCTGCAGCGCTCCCCGATTTTACTAAGAACCCATGTCTCGATGTTGCTTCCAGCACTATGGATTGGACTAACCTTATGGACCGGTCACATTTCCCACGCTCCCTGAGCAATTGAGAAGCTCTCGACCCATGCGGCCTAAGTTTGACGAATGGGTGCAAAACTGGAGCAAGTGCCGACCTCGCAGCTCTGATTGCATGAACGGCATGTGTCTGACTCCATTTGTTTGTGAAAATTTTTTATCCGATGATCAGATTGCACTTACAATCTTATCAGATCAACGCTTTTCGAGTAAGGATGCGGGCGGGGCTTGCAAAATAGTGGACGCTTGCCGGGTCGAGGCAGCTTGGCCGCTGTCTATGACCACTCAGAACAGGGTACGGGATTGGTGCTGCTGGGATGCTTGGCCTATTATTCTCCTGTTAGGTGACGGAAGTGGAACTCTATGGTCTGGATTGTGAAATTGCAAATAAGTGGTGTGCTTGTTTGCTGTGAGTGAGAGGCGTGGGTTGATGTCGTACGGGGCTTTCTTCCCTGTTTTTTCCTTGTGTTCGTTCCATTGTCCGTCCAACGACGTGAATGTCTGTGAGATTCTATTGACATACAGAAATGCCCACGCAACAGCAAATTTAACTGCAAGTAGACGGCTTCAACGATGGTCCACAAGCGCCAGTGTTGAAGGACCTACCCACGCAATGACCCATATTTGAAAAGTTGGACACCCCTTCACCCGCCGCCCCGCAGCAAGGCCCAAAGTCCACTTCGCGCTGCACGCCTCGAAAAATGGCATGACTCGGAGAAGACTTACCATATTCGATACCTAGTCCCAGCTGCACCCAGGGCTCTACAAGCAATTCGAGCAAGCAAGCCCATCTGCACGAGAATTTGCCGCGTGCCTACCAGACAGGGAGTTCAGATGAAAGGCTCGAATCTGTTCCACGCGGGCGCTCGACTCCGGGAATCGCCCTTTTGGATGCTCAGGTCTCACGTGTGGAGACAGTTGCAAGATTGAAGTTTTCTGTGGCTGCATTGGCATTGAAAATCTCTGAGGCGAAGATTTTGCAATTGGAGCTTTGATTCGTGCTAAAGTTGATGTTGCAAGCCCTGACTTGGAAGTGGACTGATCGTCCTTGACCATTTCTTCAGATTAGATTAGATCAGATCAAAAGGTGCAGGCTGACTCGCCGGTCGCCATTCATCACATGAGATGGTTCAATGTGATACAGGTGGCAAGCCAATGCTGATCATGGCCTCATAGACAGGTTATGCTACTGGTCGACCCAGTTGGAAACCATACAACACTCGATCGGGGAGCGAGTCTCGTATCTCATCATTATTGCCACCAGTTCTGCAGTATAGTGTAGTCTTCTTTGATCTCGATCATGTAACACTCCACTTGACGCATGTGGCTCGAGAGTCGAACTTGACTACGGGTAAATCCACCAGGCGAAAGGAGACAAATGCATGAGTAATGGTGGATCGGCTGTGAGCTAATAGATACTGTACACAGGCGAACCAGAAGCACTTCTTTCTGTGTACGAACCCAACGGAGAGGTTGAAGTCTTTCGCTACTCGGAAGACTATTGATGAATGGCTTGAGTGGCACTTCTCAATCCATGACATGACACCCTTAGATTGCACATCCGTGCCTTTTCCACCCGGCACCTATTTAGCTGCATCCTTGTGCATGTGCATTCAAGGCCTTGT
>Ga0115847_100439_pt1 | contig 10663 bp, 12 predicted proteins | sample InSIn5SAF170_FD_83861 | JGI IMG/M metagenome (GOLD analysis project Ga0115847, IMG submission 83861)
ATAACACGAATCTAGATGATTAAGTATCATCTGACAGCAGGAAGCGCTCACCTTGTGGGCCAGGTCTATAGTTCCCTTTGCTTAGATGCGCCCATTATGTTCTTGATCGATTCATTCGACTCGTACTGAGCCTGATCGTCAATAGTCTATCAGACTTGAGGGAGGAGGAGCTCTAAATGAGTAGACTTGAGGGAGGTAAATGGCAATGCTTTGACAAAGGCTGCGAGCACTCGCTTCCACATTGCGTTATAAACAGGCTTGCGCCAGCCTGGCGAAGCCAGGAATGTCTTCTAGATCGGCAACAACATGAGAACCAATGATATCGTTACCTGCGAATATTGCCGAACGTGATGGTGGCTTCATCCGATTTACCAGCTTTCACCAAGCGACGACGGGAACGAAGTACGAAAGTCAGGCCATACGTTGAAGGATACGCATGGCACAGGTTGCACTCCCCAGTCCGTACGGAACGGAGCTGGATCATTGGCGAAGGTGCAATAGTAGCCAGTAATGTTCATGATAAAAGATTGACCCCAATTTATCACGTGAATATTTCTTCGGCACCGTACAGCGTAGAACACGAAATATTAGATACGAATATCCCCCCAGCTTCCTTCGCTTCTTTTTCAAACACCTCTTAGGATCCAAGGATGATCAAAGAAACAGCACTGTTCGTGATAGAGTGCACAGTGGTCATTGAAAATTGCCGCATACATCGAAAATGATACGACAGTAGACTTCGACCTCCAATATTGTGAGATAGAGGTCCCGTAATTATGAACCCAGTAGTAGTTACACCTATTGTGACCACGAATGCCACGACGTCAGGATTGAAGATCTCCAGAACGTCAATCAGCAGTGTGCACTGCTCCGAAGTAGCTGAACGAAACTCTCTGAGCAGGACAGGAATACGCTCCAGGAAGAGCGTGAAGAGCTCATCATGACTTCGATACTGAGACATTGTGGCCCGATCTCCACATGGCGCATCACTTTCGCGGAGAATGCAGCTATCATCGTCTGGGGAGCGTGCAAGTTGGTGGAAGGCTGGCGCTCGGTTCAAGAATCTTAGGCGCACGAATAGGAGAAATTGTGGGGAGAATACGGCCGAGTTCGAGTTTTGACATCAGAAGGTCATGATTTATTCCTGCAAGTCATTCGGCACCGTTTACGCAAGGCAACTGACAAGCTTTAGCCCAACCTCGCCCTTTGCCAACGTCCCTGGCAGGATTAGTTTCAAGGTCTAACTGCCGATGGGCGAATGCGGAGTCAGCACAGATGCCTTTACACCGTGTTTCATTGAACACATTCACGGATGCTATGATGTGGGGTTGTGTAAATTAAAGCCTGAGATAGCTAGCGCTTCGGACCACTAGCCCAATATCGCCTTCGTTACCTCTCCCTGTTGCAACCTTGTGCTCCAACGTCGACGGTTAGGCTTAGTACGAGTCGAATGAATCGATCAAGAACATAATGGGCGCATCTAAGCAAAGGGAACTATAGACCTGGCCCACAAGGTGAGCGCTTCCTGCTGTCAGATGATACTTAATCATCTAGATTCGTGTTATGCCATAGCATCATTGATATCATACGACAGCATAAGGACTAAACGAAGCCTACAAAGCCGAGCAAGGGCTTGACATCAGGGAGAGGTAACGCAACTGCGCACGATCCCAGCTGTCGTAAACATGTGAAACATTTGTTCCCTAGTTGTTGAGATGAGTAAAGGAGGCCAGCAGTCCTGAGATCACATGAATTCAGACATCGATGAATGCGACGACGTCCAATTGCCAGCGGAAGCGAGCCACAACATCGGATCTGACTAAGCAAAGATGCGATGATCCTCGCCAGGCAAGTCATTCATTTAGCGTGCTGGCCAATGCTCTCAGCCCATTCCCGAAGCATTTGCTGGGAGAAGCGCGTCAGACTAACGTGGTAATCTCCATCGCCAACTTTTTTATCTCCTTCGAGAATCAGAAAAGACACAACAATTTCTGCAACGCTCCTTTGTATATCATATTGAACTTCTCTTCTGGAATCTACTGGTCTTCTCACAGACTAGTTAGGGACACACTTGCCTGATTCGTGCGGCCTGCAGCTTACCCGGCCAGCGGAAGTTTATCTTATCTCGTAGGCGAGAAAGTTACTCCTGGTTTCTGGACCGTTGACAAGAAACCCGCGTGCTTCCGGCGCAATACATTCGCAACAGACAACTCGCACACGACCTCGAACACGTCGTATCTTCTTGCTCACGGTCGCCTCTAAGTTCCGCCTTTTTCCAACACCCAACAGTTCCAGTTGAGTGGCCACCCAGGCTGCTACATTAATCACTCCAAGCGAGTTTCTACGAGCTGCTGCGTGACCAGCTTCACGAGCAGTCTACTTCCACGATAGGGCGATCAAACTCGCGAACCGCTGCCATGGTGGCTACGCGGAGCTCAGGAGGCATGAACGGCAGCGCGACTATGTCGCCCTCCTCAACAGGACGCCGCAGGACGCCCTTGCAGAAGGAGAAAGACGAGAACATATTCACATTCATCCCCAATCAGATCGGTATGGCGTTCTCCTGAACATAAGAATGATTTACGAGTTCTGACTGGTATATAACAGGCTACGCCCGCGTCGTTCTCGCTATCGCCTCCCTCTACTACATGCCCCTCCATCCTCGCACCTGCTCCCTCCTCTACTCACTCTCCTGCCTTCTCGATGCGCTCGATGGCTACGCAGCACGAGCATTCGATCAGTCTACAAAGTTCGGCGCTGTTCTGGACATGATCACAGATCGCTGCACGACGTCATGTCTGCTCGTATTTCTGGCTTCAGCGTTCCCACGCTGGTCCATTCTTTTCCAGGGACTGATCAGTCTGGACTTCGCGAGCCATTACATTCATATGTATGCGACGCTTGCGATGGGTGGGAGCAACCAGAGTCACAAGAGCATCGATGAAAGCAGGAGCTGGGTGCTGAAGCAGTATTATTCGAACAGGGTATGCATTTGCTTGTTCTAGGGGATCTAAAGATTATGGTACTAACGTGGAATTGCGCAGACTGTCCTGTTCATCTTCTGCGCCGGTAACGAGCTCTTCTTCATTGCGCTCTACCTGCTCTCCTTCTCATCACCACTTCTTTCGCCATCGCTTCTTACGCCACAACCTTCGACTTTGCAGCCAGGCTCACCAGCTGCGCCGAAACCTTCACTGCTCTTCACAAATCCGTGGTCAGCAGGTGCTATGGAGATGGCCCGGTAAGTCTGCGATATTACTCAACAATGCCACTTGGAGCAGGACTAACAAGACTCAGAGCCAATAAGATGGATAGTACCGTTCCTTGGATTCTCGCTGCGATTTCCTTCCCAATCATGTTCGGCAAGCAGGTCATCAATGTGGTACAGCTCATTAAGGCTTCGAAGTGGATCGCCGAGGGCGATGCGGCCGAGCGCAAGGCAAAGAAGAGCGGCAAGAAGAACTGAGCTGAAGGATCACCCGCCACGGGACGGTGGACGATGGCACAGAGCAGAGGCTTGCATCATCAGGGAGTTGCCTCGCGGGACGGTGCAACATGCTACGGGCGGCTGAATCTGCAATCGTCTTTTTTTGCTTCGATTTCATGTGTGAACAATTTTGTAAAAAGAGTGGGATGGGTACTATCACGGCGTCAAGATGAGGAGAATGGAAGCAAGCAAGCGTAGTGGAGCTCGCATGCACATATAGATTTTCCGTTGGGCGCGACACATGGTTTTGAACTACTTTACCTACTTCACTTGTTACAGCTTGATCTGTGAGAGGCTTGGGAGCGGGAGGGAACAGATATAATTTCGATGAAGGCTAGGTGTGCATGTACCTGTACATAGACTCACTCCTGGCGATAAGCCTGTGCCGGCGAAGAATGAGATTCCAGTAATAGCCAAAGAGATGCGGGGCCATATAGCGCACCTTTGCACAAAATCTATGTTTGTTAGATTCGACAGTATACACGTAACCATGGTGGAAACGCGCAAGTAAAGTACATATTAGACCGTCGTTCATGTTGCTACATAGGCTACAGATTGCCATGAGTTGTAATTCATCACCAATCTATGTAAGGACTCGAACCAGATGCATAGCCATGTTCTCAATCAATTCGGTCACAATATGGAGCAGAAGGAAAGGACCAAGCCGAAGTCAAAACATGATTTTGGTAAGGTATGGCACTCTTATACTTTCTGATCTGATCTGGTCTACAGAGTCGCACCGTCACAATCTGAGTTAATGCAAGAGGATGCACGAAACAACATATAGGAATGCCAAGCCGTTCGCTACCAGTCTGTTGGAATGCAAAGCGGCCCACGAACGACCAATAGGTGCGATAAAAAGGGGCGGTATCAGAACCCTATATATTTTGTAGAAGGGCATCACAATTTGATTGGCTTTTGCATTGCCTTCAAGAGACCTTACCTTCAGTTCTTGATCGCCCAGCTCGTGCAATGTGCGATAATGGCATGGTCCCAGCCGCGTACCAGTATCAACCTTTGAGATTTGAGAACGCAATACGCCTTGTACACATTCATCCTGCTCGGTCCAGGCGTGCTCCAATCCTATGCGACATCAGCCATGCGAACACGGAAGCACGTTACGAAGCCCTATCATACGCTTGGGGCGACCCGGAATTATCTCGCCGTGTGATATTGAAAGAGCACAGTTGCACGATACGCATCACCGAAAGCCTGCATAATGCCTTGCTCCATCTACGACAAGCCGATCGTGTTCGCGTCATTTGGGCAGATGGTATATGTATTCATCAAGCAGATAACTCAGAGCGTAATCATCAAGTTCAATTGATGGCTCGAATATACCAATGTGCTCGACGGGTCATCGTGTGGCTCGGTGGTAACGATCCAGTGACAGACTATGGTTTCTCGGTGCTCCAATGCATAGCTGAGTGCCAGAATCGGAGTTTTACAGTGGGTGTCATCGTACGGGGAGTTCTGAAGCCGATGATCGAAGAGTCAAGTAAGGCGCACTGGTACCAAATCGCCTGACTCATTTTAACCTTGTTGTAGCAAGTACGTACCAGTCCAAGACAACTAGTCAGGCGGTGTCGAAGGGTATCCTATCGCTTCTACAAGTGGATTGGCCGAGACGAGCATGGACACACCAAGAGCTTGCCATTGCTTCCGAGGCGAGATATGGTTACAGCCGCCGGTGGTTATCGCAGGACGCCTTTCATAAAACTGTCGCCTGGTGCTCTATGGCAGCAGGATATCATCCTTCCTTCAACGAGAACTATCGAGCATTCCAAAATCGAGGACCATGGGCTATGGAAACCAGGAACTTGCTGCATCGGAATGGTCAAACGCTTGATTGCACCTTCGACTCAGCGGAACACTGGAGTGAAGATAGAACAATGAGCTTCTTGTCATATTTGCAGTCTTTGCATGCCTCGGACTCGAGGGATAAAATATTCAGCGTGCATGAAATCCTCCGTAGCACCGGTCTGTACGTTGAGTCCCCTGATTATAACCAGCTGCCGCATGAGCTCTTCAAACAAGTGACCATGTCTGTCATGAAATCAAGGAACAGCTTACGCCATCTAGAATATTTTCTTCGACCAAGCTCCTCTGCATTAGCTCCTTCGTGGGTGATCGACTGGTCTCCAGATACACATGCGGCAGGTTATTATCTCAAGACTGCGCGCGCCACCCGAAACTCAAAACCCTGGTACAATATCTCGGCCAATGCGCAAATTTTGAGCGTCAGAGGAACCGTTGTAGGACATATCCAGCATTGCAAAGACGCCAGTCACACGCTTTGGCCAGGTGCAAGCACGCTTAAGCAGAAAATCCTCGCCCGTATTCCGTCATCTAAACGAGCGTTTTTTGCATCACTACTTCGATTGATGGAGTGCGTTTCCATTGTTCGCCAGATGAGAAACAGCACTAAACCTGAAGGTGAACTGCAATGCATCATGGTAGACACCGTCGATCTGCTTGTCCACGACCTATTGCCTCGCGATGTGTGGAAGTCTCTTCCAGCCGAAGCGAAAACGCCTTTTTTGGATCGTCTTCACTCCATGATGGCGGCAACTGATGAAGCAGCTATCAATGAAGCGTTGCGAGAAGAACACCCACAGAATGATTCGAATGATTCTCGATATCTTGAGAATATAGCCGACGTATGGCAAAATGTATGGGCAGATGTCCCGGCCGAAAACACACTTCTTAACGTGAAGCACATAGCCATGATAATCGCAAGCTTGGGAAAGCACAATCGTACATTGGTCGTCCTCGACACAGGACACATCTGTCCAGTACATACGTCGTGCTTGAAAGGCGATGCAATTGCCTTGATCGCAGGTTTGGACTATCCAATGCTCCTGCGGCCAACAACGAACGATCAGTATCGTGTAGTATGCACTGCATGGATCTGTGGGGCCATGGATGGTAACCTCTGGCCCGATGACGACTTGAAGCTTACACAGCTGGACATAACGTAACATCTACGGTCAATTGTCGAGAAATCTTGCTTTTCCTGCCGAGAATGGTATCTACTGAATCTCCTCTAGATATCATGTATGCTGCTATGAAATAAGAGACTTGAGAATCGATCATTCCCTAAAAATTTAGCACCATTCAAGACGGAATGGCGTAAAGACGAGAAATATCACCTTCCGGTGGCTTTGGCAACTGTCAATGATAATTCACGAAGGACCAATTGCACTTCTGCACATGCGAGCCTCAGAAATGACTGTGGGAGCAATGTTGGTGTCAACCTGCGTGTTGTCTTTGCCACGATTGGGACTGAGCGAAGATTATGAGCAGTCTGAGGTAGTTAGATTTGAGTTTGGGCGAGGCGACCGTGATCGAGCCCTGGGCTGATGTTGAAATGGGTGTGTGAACTAAATTGAGACATGGGTGCGGTTACTTTGTCGTAATCCTATTAATAGCAACTGCATTTTACAGTGGGGCATCCCGCTTTTTGGTGGTCTTTTTGCTCGGAACTTTTTTTTTTTTAAACAGTGTGAATGGATGCTGGACTGTCTGGTATCAGTCAATTGGACTGCCACAAAGCGTAGATGTGAGTGCTTGAAGCAATTGTGTACCCAACAGGTATCAAAGGGAGGTATATTCCCGTTCTATGGCCGGTCGGGAGGAGCGAGAGGGACGAGCATGCCAAGGGCGGGATGAGGACAAAGAAGCTGCGGCAGGTCAGCAACAAGCTCCTCTTGCGGCAACGAGCAGCAAGGGTTCCAAATGCAAAGAGAAAAACGGGCCTTTGTACAGCGCAAAAAGAGAAGAGTAATTCGTGTGTTTGTGTTGCTTTTGAGTTGTTTTTGACAGCTTTTGACAGGAGGCTATCTCGACCTTACAGCTGCGGTGCTGACAGCCAGACAAGCGTGCAGTCTTTATCTTGTTTTACGTGACGGATTGCGACGAATTAGTGTACTTGATACCTTGACCGGTCAGCCCTGCCTCGAAAGTCCCATCTCCAAGCTTCACACGCGGCTGCAAAGAGCCAAGACCACCAACGCAATTCTGTGAAGAGAGTGTCTTGCGCGTCTTGTTGTTCGGCCTTCAGCTTGTGCAGGGTCAGAGCTCTCGGTGTCTCTCTGTGTCTCTCTCATCAGGCCCGCACCTTCTTCGTCTTACTCAGTTATTTTACTGCTGTGCGCGCTGTGCCCACTCGTTGGTTTCCGATTGCGCGCACATCGTTACAGCACGCCTTCAGAAAGTCACATCTCGGCATCTGCCAGCCCAATTGATAACTAATTCCTGGGAGCCTTCCCGACCAGCTTACCTCACTCGGTACGGTACCCTTGGGGATACCTGACTGACCACGGTTGGCCGACAGCCAGACCCCTCCAGTGCAGCATTGAGCGGCGTCTTCCAGCAACGTGACCGCACAGCACAGTACAGCACATCACAGCTCCAGCTCCAGCTCCAGCTTCAGCTCAGCCTCAGGTGTCTGGCCTCGCTCGTCTACGTCGTCCCGAAACCCTCCCTGGTCCCGTATTCGTTCCAATTTGCAAAACGCATTTTGCAAGTGCAGGCTGGACTGAACAAGAAGCTCCATCCCTCCCTCGCTCGCTCCCTCCCACCCACTCTCTTTGCCAGTCCCCACCGCCCACACCACTCACACCCTTACAAGGCACCTCAAAAATAAACCCCATCCCGACCCAACCTGAACCCTCCCGCCCCAAAAACAACGGTACATAAGCGAAGCAGCGTGCGCGTTCCCACAACACGCACCCGCTCTTCGCGCACTGTCCCAACTCCGCTACTGGTGGCATGAGCTCCCTTCGCAGTTTTCTAGGGGGCAGCAAACGGAAATCCAGCAACCAGACGCCCCAGTCCGCCCACCCCTCCGCCGCCCACACGCCGCCTTCTGCACCGCCCTCCTCGCAGACCCTCACCACCACAAACAGCGCCGCCTCCGCATCCCCGCGCTCCAGCGTCCAGGGCGGTGTCAACGCATCCACCACCTCGCTGCCTGCAGGAGCAAGTCCTCAGCCAGGTCAAGGCCCGCCTCCCGCTCCCTCCAGCGGCGCCGCATCCGCCCAGAACATGCAGAACCCGAATCAGCTGGGCAGGCCGCCGAGCTATAGCTATGCGCCGCCGGGACCAGGTGGCCTGGGTGCGCCGCCTGGCCATGCGGGGCGCCCTCACAGCCCAATGCCGCCGCCGATAAACACCGCTACGCAACCTGCGGGGTATCCACCTCAGCAGATTGGTGGAGGGTATGGACAGGGTGCGCCGCCACCAGGGTATCCGCCAGCAGGTGGATATGGTGGTGCGTATGCGCCGGCTGGTGGGGCACCTCCGAATCCTGGGTACGGACGACCCGGTGCCGGTGGCCTGGCCAGTGAGATGGATGCTGGAGGCAGGAGTAAGGCTCAGCTGATTGTTGGTATCGATTTTGTGAGTGCAACGCATGCTTCCGTGGTATAGATTTTGGTTACATGCTGACTTGTGGTCCTAACAGGGCACGACTTTCTCGGGTGTTGCTTTTGCTTTTGCTACGAACACGGAAGCGAAGGAAGACATAATAACGGAATGGCCAGGCGCAGGTAACCAGACAAAACAGAAGGTGAGCTCCTCTCCAGCACATCCAGCACGTGAGAAATCGTGCCTGACCACTCTCCCAGATTCCCACAGTGCTGTACTACGACCAATATCAAAAAGTTGTCGGCTGGGGGCCTGATATCGCAGATGCTCTGGCACCCACCGGCTACCCCAAGCCTGGCGTCCAAAAAGTGGAATGGTTCAAGCTGCAACTCATGCTGTCCGGCAACACATACATCGACCCAATCAACCTCCCACCTCTGCCACCTGGAAAGTCTGAGATCGATGTCGCCGCTGATTACCTCTTCCATCTCCGCTCCGCCATGCGCAACCAGCTGCAAAAGACCCTCGGCGAGGTCTTCAACCGTGAAGAGCGCAACATCAGATACTACCTCACCGTACCGGCCATCTGGAACGACGCTGCGAAAGCTGCCACCCGTGCCGCCGCTATCCAAGCTGGCTTCCTCCGTGATGAGAACGATAATCGTTTAACGCTTGTGACTGAGCCCGAAGCCGCAGCCATGTTCTGCTCCAAAGCTGGTCTGCTCAATCTGAAGCACGGCGACGCAGTGCTCATTGTTGATTGCGGTGGTGGTACCGTCGATCTTATCGCCTACGAAGTCGAAGACGAACAGCCCTTCTCCGTGGCCGAGTGCACAGCCGGTAGCGGTGACTCGTGTGGTTCCACTGCGCTTAATCGCAACTTCTCCAACATTCTACGTGCCAAGATCCGCAAGATGAAGTTGCCTGATGGTTCGCGTACAGCTGGCAAGGTCTACGCGAAGTGCATCATGGACTTTGAGAACCGCATCAAGGCTGATTTCAGAAATAACGGCCAGAAGTGGGCTGTTGATGTTGGTATCGAGGCTGAATTCCCAGAGGCAGGCATTGAGGAAGGCTATATGACATTCACGAACGAGGAGATCCTACAGTGCTTTGAGCCGGTCGTGAATCGCATCTTGGAATTGGTAAGAAACCAGATTATAGCGATTCAGGCGCAGAGTAAAGCGTTACAGGTATGTTCGTCCCGTTCTCAAATTTTCCCAATCTGGGAGCATGACAGGTTAACTCACACTCGAACAGAACATCCTAGTCGTCGGTGGCTTCGGCGCCTCCGAATACCTCTTCCAACAAATCAAACTCCACGTGCCACCTCAATTCCAGTCCAAAGTCGTCCGCCCCATGGACTCCGTCGCCGCCATCGTCAAAGGCGCCGTCACAGCCGGTATCACCGAGCGAATTGTCACCCACCGCGTCGCCCGTCGCCATTACCTCATGGCTACGCTGCAACCTTTCAAGGAAGGCCATCATCCTGAGCAATACCGTGTTCCGAGCTTGGATGGCAAGGACCGGTGTAAATACACGAGGCAGATCTTTGTGCAGAAGGGACAGAGGGTGAAGATTGGTGAGCCGGTTAAGGTTAGCTTTTTCAGGCAGGTGGCGCCGGGGGCGACGTTGATGTATGAGGATATTTTGTATGCTTGTGATGATGATGTGTGTCCGGAGTATACCAAGGATCCGAGTAAGTCTCATCTCCCCTTTTTCCCATGACCAAGCGGTGGGCAGTGGAAAACCGACCAGTGACAATCTTATGTCTTCATTGGCTTTCGAGATATGGTTGCTAATCAA
>Ga0115847_100440_pt1 | contig 10657 bp, 8 predicted proteins | sample InSIn5SAF170_FD_83861 | JGI IMG/M metagenome (GOLD analysis project Ga0115847, IMG submission 83861)
AGCGGTCAACGATGGTCGTCCTCGACACGCAGAAAGAGATTGTTGTGCGCGAACTAGAAGTGCTGACGGAGCATATTGCTCACGCCAAGAAAAGCGGCGAGCCTCTTGATCTGAACAAGATGAGCAGTGCCGTTCTTCGAGAGCTGGCTGAAGCACTCGACAAGCTGAAGAGGTCGTTCGCGCCACAGATCGAATCGCTGGTTCAGCAAAAGAACGAGATACTCGACGAGATCACGCAGCTCAACCAGCAGAAAGATAAGAGCTTTCATGAATTTGAGCAGCTCTCCATCAAAAATGCACAACTGGCGGAGTTCAACAATCAACTTGTCGACCAAATACAGAATATCTACAAGAGCAATCGTGGCACTGGTCTGGACGAGCTCAAGCAACCGAACGGTCTGGGCATTTACTCCCACCACAAAGACAACTCCAAGGTCTCAATCGACTCGCGTGAAATGAAGCCAATGTCATCCGGCCAACCACCTGTCACAGACCCAGGCATGACATACGAAGCCGGCGAAGCAGGCGCTGTCCAAACAGTAGCCGGAGCACAAGTCGTTGAAATGAAGAAAGGTGCCGTGGCCAAGCGCTTTGATTGGCGCCGAGGGCAGAAGATGGCAAAAGGTATCACCAAGGGCGTCAAAGGCGCGTTCGTCTCAGCTCAACAAAATTATGGTCGAGACATGACATTTGCTGAGACAGGTGCATACGGTAACCAAACTCCAGGTGGACAACCATACACGGATATGTCCAAGAACGGGATAGATTCCAGAACACAAGCAGGCTGGTTTAACAACAATCCCAATTCTAACCTGAAACCTGGAAAGGATGGCCTCTATGCCTCCTCCGCCAACGCATCAACGCCATCTCTGGTCTCCGGCGCTGAGAACGCAAACATTCCTCTATTCGGCGTAGACTTGGAGACTCGTGCGGACTTTGAAAAATCCTCCATACCTGGGATCGTCAAGAGATGCATTGCAGAAGTCGAAGCTCGCGGCATGGATGTCGAAGGAATTTACCGCAAATCCGGCGGCAACAGCCAAGTTCAGCAAGTTAAGGAGGGCTTTGAACGACAGCCGTTCGATTACGATATCAGTGATCCGGATCTGGACATACATGCTGTGACTAGCGGCTTGAAGCAGTACTTCAGGAAATTACCTACACCGCTGATCACTTACGAAGTGTATGATACGCTCATTGAGTTGGCGAAGATACCACAAGGCCCGTTGCAGCGTGAACAACGCATTGCCGGCTTAAGAGATGCTTTGTCAGAATTACCACGAGTCCACTACGAGATTCTTGAGTACCTCATGCAGCATCTCAGTCGAATTGTGGAGCTGGAGAAAGAAAACCTTATGACGCCAATGAATGTGGCTGTCGTGTTTGCACCAACTATTATGAGGCCGGAGTCAGTCGCGAGGGAGTTGAGTGACACTAAGGGAAAGAACGAGGTTGTAATGTGGATGGTCAACGAGAGTGCGGCCGTTTTCGGTTGGGATGATGGTGAAGATGGAAGCGTAGGGTCCTAGTTGGATCTAAGCCCAGTCTGAAGTCGACGGCGAGACCAGACGGAGTACGATGATAGGGAGGTAGATCCGTGAAAGAGGCAGATGTTTGAAGGTCATGGCGCTCAGGCGCACCCCACGTCACACATCCCCATGCAGGTCGACTGCGATTTTGCGTCGACCTAAGCAGGAGGACATTTTGGATCCTCATTTCAATTCGGCTTATACACTGGGACGACACAGCATGCATTATCACACCATGTCAGCGTTCCAGCGACACTTTTGCAGTTGCAAATTCTTTTTAGCATTCAGATTGGGATGAAATAGCAAGGACTTCTTGTGCGAGTTCTCAGATGGAACGAATTATCTTTACGGTCTGTATGATCATGTGCAAAAATTGTTCTTCTCTAGGACACGTTCAGTGTCGCATACTTTTGCCTTCTCTGTGTGCAATGACCGAAGCTCAGTGATCGCTAGCATGATTCGTGGATTACTGCCTCTTGCGACACCTTGCCTGCTGACTAATAAGTTGCGCTATCCACCCTACCCCAGCTTGATGTAACCACGAGAACCACTGCCGTGTTCGTTGACATTCCTGTCCCATGAACATTGACTGGCCATGACTCATCGAGTCTACCCACCGCAAAGCCCCTGAACCCCAGCCCAACCCGCGCGATATCTGTCTTCACCATTATCTTCACAAAGCCTCCACCATTCCAGCCCACAGCCACCGTCGCCCAGCATTAGCATCCTGTCATCCACCATGCCAGGCTACGACCCGTCTCCCGCCTACCACACATCCACCCTCCGCGTGTCCCTTTTGCACACCCTCCACTACACCCAACACGGCAACCCGGCCGGCCTCCCGCTGCTTTTCCTCCACGGCGGCCCGGGCGGCAACACCTCAGCGTCCAACACCGCCTTCTTCGACCCCAGGATCTATCGCGTCGTGCTCTTCGACCAGCGCGGCGCGGGCCGCAGCACGCCGCAGGCCGAGCTAGCGGAGAATACGACGGCAGAGCTAATCGAGGACATCGAGAAACTGAGGAGAGAGGTCGGAGTCGAGAAGTGGGCCGTCGTGTTCGGCGGCAGCTGGGGAAGCACGCTGGGCCTACTGTATGCGCAGGCGTTCCCGGAGCGGGTTGGGGGCCTGATCCTGCGCGGAATCTTCCTGGCTCGACGGAGCGAGGTGTTGTGGGGCGCGCCGACGAGGGAGGCCGGCGCCGCGCAGCTGTTTCCCGACGCGGCCGCGGAGCTGCTCGCTTATCTGCGGGGCTCGACGCCGGCGTTCAAGGATGAGGACTGGGAGGCTACGCTGTATGCGCAGCTGACGTCGGCTGATCGCGCGGTGCGTGTGGCGGCGGCGCGCGCCCTGAATATGTGGGACATCGGGCGCTCTAGTCTCCTGCTTGATGCGGCTGCTTTGCAGAAAGTCGAGGATGAGGCGTGGAGTCTTCACCACGCGATCCTCGAGTTTCATTATTTGTATCATGGGGCGTTTGTCCGGGACGGGCAGATTCTGGAGGAGGCGCAGATGCAGAGGATCAGACATATTCCGTGTACGATTGTGCAGGGGAGATATGATGCTGTTTGCCCGGCGCAGGCGGCGTGGGATTTACATGAGGCGTGGCCGGAGGCCAAGTTTGTGATGGTGCCGGATGCGGGACATAGTGCGCTGGAGCCGGGGACGTTTGCGGAGTTGGTGAAGGCTTGTGATGAGTTTGGGAAGATGGGGTAGGAAGAGAAAATTGGCGAGTGGATGAGCGGGTCGATGTGAACATTCAGTTGTGATGTTGGTCTCTTCCTCGACTGTCAGCTCGGGGGCTAATGGATCGGTGATCAGAGTTTAGCATGCCGGTGAAGGTCGAGGGTAAGATCATAGCGACGGGGAAGCTCCGTCATCCCTGCCTACGAGAGGAAAGCGAGACGTATCCAGCCCGTCTTGTGGCAAGAATTGCTGGTTCCGGCTAAAGGAGGACTCGAGGTACCGGAAGCAATTAACGATGGAGTTGTCGTGATGGACGGCTTCAGGTTAACAGATATTACGAAGTTACGACGAAGATGGAAGGGAAAGAATGAAGGTTATCGGCACAAATCTGACCACTTCAAACCTTCCGATGCACAAGGCGAATAACTATGGTAATCTAGTAGTAGGCGGAAACGTGCTCAGCCAAAATCTAAGGAGGAGATCAACATGATGTGCATACCTGCCATATGGAATCCTTCTATACATTATACTGCAGATGACCTGCTATGACGCTTTGCAGGCTTCATCGTCGCGGAGCATGCCCGTGATAAGGGTAAAATCATCGGCTGCACAGAGTTCTTAAAAGACAGCAGACGGGGCGTAGCCGTCGGGCAAGCAGCTGGGCAAGGCAAGGCACAAGTATGGGAGTAGTGCCCTAGCAAGGCCAAGCGTCGGCTGTCGTCTCATCCTCGAGAGCAAACAATGTTTGTGCGCTTCAAACATCGTACAGAATTTGCGGGAAACTACAGCCTAGGCTGTACCACTTCAGTGCTGCACCGCCAAAGGTGCAAGCCCATCGCCAGGTTTACCTGTCCATGAGCCAGACCGGGATCATGGCAGTCAAGACGCTCAAGATGCTCTATGTCTCGTCGCTTCTTTCTCGCTAGAACGCTCTTGATGTACCGCGGCGCCGTTCATGCTTTTCTCAGCATTCTTTTGCTTCAGTTGCGAGCTCGTGCCCGGCGCCGTTGATTCAACCTCTACTAAAGTCGCGCCAAGGTTATCCTCGTCGATATTCAGGTCATATCGCTTTGCTATTCTCCTCGCCACACCTTCACCACTCCGGTAAGCTCCAGTCGTCGTTCCTAGAACCACAAACGGAGCAGTATGTTCACCTGCAAGCCACAACCCACGACCTCCATCCCCAAGTCCACCCGAATGGCGCATGACCTCAATGTCTTTGTCACCATGATCTAGTCCGGTACGAAAGGTAGAATAACTGCCATGACCAGCGTGGGGGTCGGTCTGCCATTTGGTGATGTAGAAGCTCGTAGGCTTGCAGAATGGAGACTCACTTGAGTAGTTTGGCAGGCGAGAGTAGAATGGTTCTGCGAAATCTTTCAGAACGGCATTGTATACTTCGGAATGAAGTTCGAGTCTGGAAGCCTTATTGGTGAGGTATGCTCCACAATCGCCGTGCATATAGAAGAGAAGTGTTGGTTGGGCACAAGGTCCAGGTAGGTGGGACAGCGCAACAACGGATTGGTTCCACGTCTCTGAGTCTTTCGAGGCTGGGTCGGGATGATATATTGGGGTGTGGAAGTCGATGAAGCAAGGAAAGGACTTTGTGTCATTGTCATTAAGCCAAAATGCCGACGGAAAGGTAACGTACAGCTTTTCGAGGGCGCCGTAGCCGATGCTGTGGATGGCTTTCGTTAGTCGGCCAGGGAGAGCAGGGCTGAACATCGTCTGAGCGTGCTGCTTCAGCCAACCAAGAGGGCAAGTGACCACTACTTCATCAAATGAGTGTGAAACACCATCGGACGTATGCACACTGACAAGTGAATTGTCGTCAGAAGTCCGATAGGCGATATGGTGAACTTCAGTGTTGAGTTTGATTTCGGCTTTGGCAAGAGCAGGCCCTGCGATTTCCTCCAAGATTTTGCGGTACGTGCTTGCCACAAACACGTTTTCGCCGTCTAGGCCTTCCTCAAGCCAAAAGTACTTGAGTGACTGCCTTGTGACCGGGCTGCCCACGAATTTTCCCCAGTTTCTCGACTCTTCCAGCAAGTCGTGCACGTGAGTGGGGTTGTCGGAATACCTTTCGGACCACTGCGACTTCAGCCAATCGAAGAGGCTTGTCTTCGAATCTATGCTGGAAGAGTTCTTATCGCTGTGCTTGAATGCTTGTAAAATCGTCGCCCAGAACTCTTCCGACAAGACGCCGGAATCTGCTTCTGACTTTGCAGTTCCCTCAGTATTGAATATCATGGACCTCTCCACTGGCTCCAACACGGCCGTTTTCGTCTTCTTTGCCAGTTCCATGATAGGGTTTCCTATGGTGCCGTGAATCCAGTTCGAGCCTGCGTCGACCAGGTAACCGCCATTCTCGACTTGATGGACACGTCCTCCGATTCTGTTTCGTGCTTCAAAAATCGTGACATGAGTTCCTGCTCGAGTGAGGACGTCGGCACAGCGTAGACCTGACACGCCAGCACCAATAACTGCCACCCTCGGTAGCTTCCCGCAGGGTAGACGTTGCATGGTCCCTTGGTTGTTGTCGGTTCGTTTCTGGCTCTCCACGTCTATGACAGTATCGTGAAGGCTGATTGCTAAGTCCCGTGCTATGCGCGACATGACAGATGATTCTAAAGCTAAATGTCGACTTCCCGGCGGTGCTCAGAGTTGGTGTCAGATGAGCGTCTGCTGCTGCCGATCTCGACTGCCCGCAGACCGAGCTTTCGCTAAAAGTTCTCTTGTTGACTGAAGAACGCGAGGTACTGTGCTATCTCGCTAACCATTCGTGGCTTCTGTCGTGGTTACTGCGAGCTATGTTGTTGCCGTCTCTGACAGCAACACATTCGCTGAATAGTCTGGGGTAGCCCGTTAGCATCATCAACAGCATGAAGATGGTCGCGGGCTGAATCAGGAAAGCGAAGACGTCAACACAAATACAGGTTGGCGAGCTGGTCATCAATACTTAGAACACAACGCGTGTAGGGATACACGTATGTATAGAATTCCCAAGGCAGCATGATATCCACATTGCTGATCTGCTAAGACCGCTTAATGCCGGCCGATGATGCAGACGTCCAATTGTCTCCCCCCACAAGCTGTTCTGTCATCCGATGGAGTCACCCAACACAATACCAACATTTGGAGCCTAGTACTTTAGGCACTGCAGTTATACCTGACTGGTTGCCTCACTCATTACTATCGTGTCACCGCCATGCGCCTTGGCTCAGCGATAGTAGACCCTGCACGCAGTCTAGGTCATCTCCCTTCTCTTTCCCGCTTCTTGCGATTGGCCGATTCTCTTGGTCATCAGCGCTTGGTAGTACAGGCGAAGGGTGAGCATGTTGTGCTGCTAAGCCTCGTGGCGTCTGCAGAATTGTGCCTCTTTCTGCAGAAGGCACGGTTCGCCGCAAGCCATGTGTCGAATCGCGTGTGCCTGGCAACCAATTCTCCTTATCTGAGTCGCTGCCAGAATTCTGTCGTCGATGAACAGGCTGCTTTCTCGGACGCTCATCCTCGTAGATACCATCAGAGCCCTGCAGCCGAGCCATAGATGATTGGGTTCTCGACAGGCTTGGCTTAGACTTGAGACTAGACTGTGCTCGTCGCAAGTTATGCTTAGCGGGATTCGGAGATAGTGCTTGTGTTTTCCGCTGACTTGCGGAGCGCATCAGACCGAGAGCTCCTCCAGCTGAGCCGGTTGCTTCTTCCTCTGCACGCGTTGCTAGTGACGACCGGGCCGATCGATCGCAGTAGAACTCCCATGTCCTAGCATCTCGCGATCTTCCGGTTGGACCTCTAAGAGGGGCAGTGGCGTCCCGGAACATGAACGTGCTTGACACGTCACTCTGAGCTCTTATGAGGCCAGATGATCGCCGACTTGCCACGCCAGAAGGAGGTGCTGGCCGTTGTTTCGGCGGAGACGGTGTGGTCTCATCGTTCACGCGAACCTTGACAGTCCCATCTGCAGAAACGGCGAGTCGGACGAAGGAGGAAGTTCGTCGCAGAGATTTCGCGTCTTTTGGTGACTCTTCCGTCGGCTTTGCGCTTCGATCGTCTTCCGACATCTGCTCATGGCTTCTCTTCTTCGTGATACGTCCGGCTGATGCAACTTCTACAGATGCTGAAGAACCTCCTGTGTGATCCGCTGTTTCAGTCCGGGCTGTGCTCTGTAGACTCGAAGGAGGCGTAGCAAGAGCCGCATTATTTGCTGATGTGTGTTCTACTGCCGGTACAGGGCTGGAGGTAGACGGAGAATCAGAGTCATGAAGTATCGACCTTAGTTCGTGGCCGCGGGGTGAGGATCGCTGCTGACTGGAAGACGGCACCGTTTCCTTGCCTTCTACAGCCGACAGCGTTCCCTGGCTAGTCTGCGGGCTTGGTAGCTGCTTCGTTGCCTCTACCGGTACGCCATTTCGAAAGTGAGGGATAAGCTCGTGTGGTTGTAGAGGCTTTGACTTCCGGCGATCATTTTGTCTGCGGTTCTGAAACCATATCTATATTCTGTGTTAGCGATAGATGCTACCTGCAGGGGGCACAGGATCGTATTTATACCTGTACTTCTTTCTCACCCAGATCTACCAGTTTGACAAGATCTAGGCGCTCTTCTTTATCGGGCTTTGAGTTCTTCTGGTAGGCGGACTCGAGGACAGCGTGATCGCGTGGACTGAAATCATTGTCAGCCCAAGGTTCCATGTACCAAAACATTCACACGTGTCTCACCTCGTCCTCTTTCTCTTCTGTCTCGCGCCTAACGTTGACTCCAGACGGAACGAGTCATCGTCCGCGTTTGCATCCGGACTACCGGTCGCATGTATTACATCTTCTGGTTGAGGACTTTTGCTGGCTGTTTCCTGGTCCAACATGTTTCTTACAAACAGCCCACCGACTTCCAGCAATGAGCGAACAAGATCAAAGGCAATGTCAAAGCAATCTATTAAGTTAGAGAAATACGAGGCAAAGCTCTCGAGTCGTGCATAACGCGCCAGAACGCGTGAAGCGCATCATTGCTGCCAAGAATAAGGACATGCGCATCCAGCTCATGGCTCTTTAGGGCCTAGGGTAAGGCCGCTCTGGGCTAACCCCGACTCACCGTTTGCGTGAAGTTCGTCATGAATCAAACGTCGGAAGCTTGGCACCATCTTCACGCGATTCGCGTGGAAGAAGCGGTTTTGTCTTTCTTCGCTTCTTCCAACCGTTGAATCATTGTCACATAGAATCATAGTAATAACCATCGATTAGAATCCATTGCCCTTATCATACCACCTCGCCCGTTTGGTCCTGGTAAATAGTGTTTTATGCGGTATATTGACTTCTTAAGAGGAAGGCTCTAGTAAGTTATCAGAAGCCGAAGGTGCTATCGAAACGCCCTATATTGCCTACATAAACATCGACTCCAAAGCTGGAGAGGAGCAGAGCACTATGAGAACCTACGATGCCCCTGATACGCATCCCTCCCGCAAGCCTTGGCACGTATGTCACTGCTCCTCTAATAACATTCGTGACAATTAGCGACATCTTGATAATCGGGTTTTTGCTGCAAAAAGGAAATGCCCTTCGCTAATGGTTAAAGCAAGCGGTCCCTCTTCCAATAAGGGATGGGAAGACTGACAAAAATGATATCAGTCAGGCGCAGGGCTCATAACTGTTCCATCCACGCATAGGCTAAATGCCACAGGCTACCTCGGGGTACACCGTTCATTAAAGCTACAGAAAACAAAGAGAAAGTCACCATGGCAAAGGGGGGTCTATCTACTGCTAAATACAGCGACGTTGGCCACCCCCAGGGGTCCTCGGACCTCCAAGGGGGCTGCCAAGCCGCCTCAGATTATACCTGTAAGTCACATCCCTACAAGAGTCCATCCCTCGATACAGCAAAAGTAGATTACGGAATACTTATTTGGTGCATGCTAGAGCCACCGCTGGAACCAGTCCAGTACTTGCTTCTCCGTGCCTTCGAGGCATGCCCTCTCCGCCGGGTTGTCCGGGTTGCCCCTGACACCGAAACCATGGCGACCGGGACTATAGGTCTTGTGCTCTGTTATAGGCACCTTTCCTCCCGCAGCCGCGACTTTGGCGTGCGTCTCCTCCACCGTGGTTTTTTGGTCAAAGCTCACGACACTGTCCTCGACGCCCCAGCCGAAACTTGTAGGCACGGCTAACGCTTTGACGTCCACGGGGAGGACCATGTTGCTCGGGTGCAGCGCCACCACCGCATCCACCAGCGGCACTTTTTCGCCGTCGATCTCAATTGCGTTGCTGGCCAGTCCGGCTCGGACTGCATACCTCCCTCCCCAACAGAAGCCGACCATGCCAATCTTCTGGCCTCTGCGAGTGTTGCGGCGCAGCTTCTGCAGGAATTCCATGCAAATCTGGTCAGTCGACTCATGCTTGTGCCTCCCCCTCCACATGAGAAACGCTGGCATACTGGCGAGGAGGCCTGTGTACTTGGCAAAGGTTGACAGCCTGGTTGCATCAACGGGGATCATCACATCGGCTACCTTGAGCTGCACAGGGTCGCCTTTGAAAAAATCTGGGAGGTAAACCAGATACTCGCCACTTTTGGCATACGCATCGGCGATGAGCTTGTTGTTGGGGAGAAGCAGGCCGAATATGTCCGAGTACATAACGACGATGGCGCGCGGGTTAGTTCGGTTGCCCACCACGTAGGTGTTAAGGCCATGGACTAGTTCTTCTGTGCCCTGGGGTTGGCCTTCGTGGATGGTGCCCTTGAATTGCTATTAGTGGCTGCATCGATGCGGTTTTAGGAAGTCACATGTGGCGCACCTGGATGCATCCGTGGCACGGCTCCATGGTGATGAGAAGAAGGCTCGAGTGGCTCTATACTGAATGCTGCGATTGTAAGCCTTTCAATAATAAAGGCCTTGGGCCCGAGTAGAGCGGCAGCTGCTTGCAGTTCGAGCCTCGATTGGGGACGGTTACTACGAATGAGGGTGAGTACGCAGGGATGAAAGTGACGTCTGAGATCGTGTAGGGCAATGGAAATATTTGGTCCAAGAACGTATGGACTTTCGATAGATATAGTTAAGGATATATGCTTGCCGATATACATAATCCCGCTTCCAAGGGAGGCGAAGACTAGCGTCGTCGCCCAATGAGCTCCATACGGCATAGCGTAGAATCGATTCTTACTAACTCAATTTATGTGGGCTGAGAATGCATGAGTGGGGGGGGGGCCTTAATTAGTGTTTCCGACCAAGCCCACCAAGTCCTTCTGATCTCCATGCCCCTGTGGGGTGCGACTCTGGGGGACTCGTAAGATTCCTGTGACAAGCTCTAAGCCGGGCTCTGCCGGCAGCTATGGCAGCGGGAAGAAGATGCTCTACGGGTATAATCTGAGGCGGCTTGGCAGCCCCCTTGGAGGTCCGAGGACCCCTGGGGGTGGCCAACGTCGCTGTATTTAGCAGTAGATAGACCCCCCTTTGCCATG
>Ga0115847_100406_pt2 | contig 10651 bp, 10 predicted proteins | sample InSIn5SAF170_FD_83861 | JGI IMG/M metagenome (GOLD analysis project Ga0115847, IMG submission 83861)
TCATTGGTTCTGACCCTAGTCACCCTGGTAGGTATTTACTGGCATCGGACCCGAGAGTAAGAGTGGTTCCCGGCCCTGGGCCTGAAAACCGTTTCGCCCCACCGCCTCTACCTGGATAGAACAAGCCTTCTATACATCTGTTATTACATATGTAGATACAGCGTTTCGCGACGACTACATGAGGCTGTATGATAATTGAATTAGTCAAGATAGCAAAATTGCAACTCGTGTAACTACATGCTTGCCCCAGTTCAACAATAATGGTCACGTGACATATATGTACACTTAAGTCCGCAGATCATCTGCATGCTTTTGTGCTAAAGTGATTGGACTTGAAAGATAGAATCATTTCTGATATTTCCTCTCATTTGAACATGACATATGTTTTGTGTTCGGCCTATATGGTCAGATTTCGTCAACAGATTACCAGACGGGTCAAACGGCCACAGCGCGAACGTGTTATGATATGGTTGAAAAGGTTCATGGAAAGCAACGAGTCTGCAACGAAGTCTTCACAAGGCCACCTCACACAAAAGAGTTTGTCAAACGATCTCAACGAAAAACCTTGGAGTAGCTCAACATCCGCGTTAGTAGGCAAAGACGTCAAATCACGCTCCGGGCCAAGGGCTTCCTCGCCGGGCCAAAAAAGAGAGTTCATTCAACACCATCGAAAACTGCGGGAAACTAAAACAACAAGCTAAACTAGTGAGATTCGTCACGCACGGAAGATTGACACGAGGTGATGACGTCTGGGAGAAAGGAGAAACTTGTTTAATTGCGACGGTTTAGATTGTGAAATCAATTGTCGCACAAAGTGCGACGCACAGTGCGACATTCGTGATATCGTTTCGATAACTGACAAGCCATTGCTCTTCGGGATTACAGAAGTTGGCCTGAAAGAGACTGAGAGATTCCAAAAGCAAGTAAGAAACATATCAGCAGTGAGAGCAAACTATTTCTGAATCTTTTTCGATCGTATTAGTACTACATACTTCCACCTATTGGACTTCAGGCGTGCAGAAATGCAGCAAACAATTCAAATGTTCCTCTTTCCGCCATTAATTGACAACCGGTACTCCGTATTTCCTATCCTATGCATGCAATGCAAATGGTCCACCATGTTACTGTTTCCTGTTCACATGCCATTACCCATCCGCCCTACAAGTACGAAAAAATAAAGAAGCAAAATTATGTTCATCGAAGCATAGCATTCATCAAACAACAGTCACTCTGGACATGCTCACCGTCCAAGATTTTACAAAAGGACGAAAGACATGAGGCCAAGAGCGGCGGCTGCGATGGCAGAGTTGAAGCTGAGAACTGATGCAGCACCAGTGAACTGGAGAGGAGCAGTGGTGGTAGCGTTCTTTGGAGCTTGGATCTGTCCATCACCGATTTGGGTGATAACAGGAGGCTTAGGTGCAGCTGAAAAGAGATATATTAGTTTTGTTGCAAGCCTTATGGATCCCGTTTATGTAAACGGTTATATGTGAGGCATGTATGAAGTGAGAAAACTTACCCGTTGTAGGAGCTTGGATTTGGCCGTCCGAAATTTGGGTAATGACTGGTGCTGAAGAGAAATGTTAGCGTGAGCATAAAAGAGAAATAAATCTTCCCTCGAAGAGAATGAAACTTACCAGTCGCGGTGGGAGCCTGCACTTGGCCGTCGTTGATTTGGGTAATGACTGGCTTAGCTACAAAAATAATTAGCTTTTCTACTAACTCCTTGTCAAATGGAAACCTTACCAGTCGCGGTGGGAGCCTGCACTTGGCCATCTCCGATTTGGGTAATGACTGGGTTGGCTAAGAACACCAATGTTAGCTTGTCTGTTTAACTGTTTATCAAATGGAAATCTTACCAGTCGCGGTCGGGGCCTGCACTTGGCCGTCGTTGATTTGGGAAATGACTGGTTTGCCTACGAAGAAAGAGATCAGTCTTGTCTTTGTTATAGCCGGCTCAACCGTTGGTATAGGAGCGGTGATAGAACAAGAAAAGTAATAGTGTAGAGTTATACATACTGGTTCCAACCTGAATCTGGCCATCCGCGATCTGAGTCGCTGGAGCACCTTGTCCGGTTCCAGTTGGCTGTCCGTCTGGCTGAGCGCCAACACCACCTGGAGCAGAACCGGCACCACCAGCAGAGCAAGCCTGAATTTGGAGGGTGACCGGGTTGCATTGAGCGCCAACAGATTGGTCGTAGAGGTTGTAGAAGCTACCAGACAAGCACTGGTAGAAGGTGGTAGCACCACCAATAGCAAGCGAGCCATTGGAGCAAGCAGACCATCCTGAAGCGTAGATAGTTCCAGCTTGTGGTGGAGGACCATCGAATTGGAATTGACGGTTAGCAACGATAGCACCAATGCGTCCTTGGCTGTCAAGGAGCTGGCCGTTGTTGAGAGTCAGGGTGAGAGAGCTCGCAGCATCGCAAGAGGATTGTCTCTGCGGAGTTACGTTAGTCAAGATTCCCAACAAGAAAAGATTGCATAACCTACAGCCTCAATGGATCGCTTGGTAGTGGTGGTGACATTCACAGCAGCAATCTGGAAGCGTCCATTGTATGAAGGCGAGCAGCCTGCTGGGGATGGAGTAGTTGGTGCTTGAGGAGCTGGTGCAGCATATGCAACGGCCGCAAGTGCAGCGAGAGCGAATGATGAGTGCATGTTGCTAAGTATGTGGTGGATGAAGTGATGATGTTACTTAAGCGAAAGTGGTAAGGATTATATTAGTCGATTGTGGTCAATTGCAAGCGAATGACAATTGTGTTGCTTTGAAGAAGATGAAGATGATGATATGAGACTGGAAAACAGATCGCACAAGCACTTTAAATAAGCAATGAAGGTGAATGTTTGGTTGAGACCAGTAAAAGACAGTGGCAGGAAGGTTCTCTTTATGCACCACCACCACCACACCTTAGCCGGCTGTGTAAGAAGTTTGGTATGACTACTGAATGCAACGCTAGTGGAAAAGAAGTGGTTCACCAGAAACATAAGCTAAAGTCTTCTGCTCTGCAACTCGCGGCTCAATGAAGAGGGGGCCACAATGCATGTGAGATGTGATCAAATCATGACATGTTTCGGTGGAGCTCAGCTTAGAGAGCACTAACGTCCAAACACGAAACACATCAAATCACTCAACAAGAATCTTTTCGGGTACCTGTCAAGATGTCTCTCCATCCCTTGGTTCCTGCAAAACAATACGAAACACACTCAATTCTCATCACAAATTCTACATCAGGAGTCGTGAAGTTCAAGTTCCAATCCGAAACTCATCCGAAAATAGGGGTGTATACACCTTGAGAATACGATTTACCCTCTAGGAATCCAACAGGCACGCAAAGCGCCTCGCCATTCGTTCGACATAGCCAGCCTCTGCTTCCGTTCCTACCGGAGTAAATCGTGCTCATCAAGCCCCCAGTATATTTGTGCATTCTCCTAATCCGAGAGTGGAGAGGAGCTAGGGTGACTGGACACGCAATCGGGCTAAGCTCTACCAAGTGATCTGACCTTCTTGGCGGCAGATCGGCTTAGATACGAGCCTCCTTTCTTTGTCAGGCGAGAGGATCAAATGCTTTTGGAAAATGGTTGGTTGGTAAATCACTCCTTTTGGATGGTGGTGGATGATGATGTGGGTGATGGTTGGACGGGATGTTGGTGAGGTTGGGGACAGGTTGCAGTGTGCAATAAGCGAGGCTGGGCAAGGGGCTTGATCTGGGGAAGCTGAGACACGCATAAACGCCACCGCCCATGATCCTGAGGCGATCCTGATTATCCACGAGCTGACTCAATTGAATGGTATCCGAAGGTTGGAGGATTTTGCTTGTGATTCTTACATTCTTCTCTTCAGCTTCGGTCCTTACAGTTCTCCATGCATCATGCACATCGTGCTGGGATGCGTACTAAATACTAGCTCTTACGCTATCACAACAGTCTCCAACCACTTTCAAAATGATGATCCAATCATGTAAATCACTCTCAGTCATTTTCACTAGCCCATCGTCAGAGGCAAAGAGACTGAAAATAGAAAATTGGACACCATGAATTTTGATCAGCGTCACCTTCATGTCCGTTCACTGCGGTAGGACAGGAAAGTCTTGACTCTCAGCACATATCACATAGTTGCCCAGTGAGGCCAAGGGGAGGTGGGCAAGTCAGGTCGTCATGTATAATTCCAGATCCCACCTTTGCGAGCTGGGATACTACGAATTATTTCAACGTTATGCACGACACTCCATTACCGCTGCTCCAATTATCTCCTTCTGTGCGCAGTTTTGAGCAAGGCCGAGGCGATTTGTCCGGGGAAAGACTGCGGATAATCGCGATTAGATAGATGCCAAGAACAGTATATGCACACAGTCAGGTCGAGGTACTCTGCCGCAAGTCTTACAAGGATGCATGCGGCGGGTGTGGACGCAGTCCTCTGCGTGTAGATTCATTTGAAACATGCGTTCATAAGGCTCGATTAATTTGTTTCTACCATTGAGCAATCCGAGAGTGGAAACTTCAACGTGCGGAGATTGCTACGCGATCTTTGTTGTTGTTTACAAATGGATTCTGTACTGCAAACCGTAGCACTCATTCCAGTTAGGCGTCGATGCTGTTTACACAGTCTGCGTAGCCAGGAATTGACGGAATCGTTTCCGCCATCATCATTCAGGCACATCAGAAATATTTTTCTCTACAGAAAACTGTCTTCCTGAAATGGCGGGAATGTTCCATAATTCAGAACTGTTCAATTTCGTTCTTTTTGTCTATTTGTCAACAGCCAAAGGCGGTGTCTCCGGGCGCTCTTCTGTGCAACAAAAGCAAGTCATTGGTGTCTTGATGTAAACACGAAACGAAACAATCTTGACGAATGTGACTTATCGTTTGATTTACCATCGTCCCAGATTCCAGAATCAAGGGAACCGCAGTTTCCGCATGTAGCAACTAGCAAAGTTTATTTTATCAAAATCTCATCTCGATTCCTTCTGCGATGACGTATAATCGAGATAGGCAAGTATTGGCATCGTGCGTATCATAATCTCTGGGTATGGAAGCTATCTTACTTGTATCCAAGTAATTTCCCGATATGATTCAACGCCTCTGCTTTGATGTTGACGGGGAGGCTGGCATCTGGCGATCGTTATTTGTTGCATATTGACAGTTTCTCAATGTTTGATAGCTAGGAATTGATGACGATAGGTGATGTCAGTTCGCTGAGGTTTCATAGTGTGTTTGAAACAATATGAGATGAGGTTTTGGAGACTTTTGATCTGTTGAAATGAAGTTCTCGTTTTGGAGGGAGTCGAGATCTACCAAATGGTTTATCCCATATCGCTACTCTGTTGATCGACTGTATCTGCACTTCACTCGCGATTGGCTGTCAAGGCTGCAAAATTTGTTGCGAAACGCTGCTTGCTACTCACAATCTACTCCATCCATGTCAACTTTTGAAATTTTTTTCTTCTGTTCTGTTGATAAGGTATTCTTCCATTCATTGAATTAGCTTGGGAGTATTGGCGGTCTCAGCGATGAAGATTTGACAATCGGTTGTAAAGACGAATGATGCATCAGTCTATCAGAACCCGAAAAAACCTCGCAAAGCATCGGTTCCATCAGAATTCTGCAGAAAGCAGACAGCGTGGATGGGATGGCCACGGTATCAAAGCATCTTCTCTACTATTCGATGTCCGAGGGGCACAATATGATCATTTTGCCACCGTATAAGGTGCTGGTGTCTGAATGAAAATGGTGGCAGTTGAAATAGCAGGTGATAAAAAAGTTTTTATCATACTCAGCCCTATCCTCATGCATCACATTCTTACACCAAAGTATAAAGGAATGGATGCTTTTGCTGCTTCAGAACAAACTCTTTTAGAATTTAAAGTCTTCAAGGTATTGTACGCATTTGGAGAAAGAAGCAGCTTACATGCCCAGGTATCACAGAATCTCATGTTGCATGTCACGTGCATTCGAGAACATGCGACCATCATACGATGTTGAGCATGCTAGCTTTATGCTTTGATGCTGTTTAAAACCTTTCTACTAAGTTATATATGGTGTTTTAATATTCTTTCCTATTAAACAAAATCTCATTCACCTTACCTGGCGCGGCGATTTCATCATTATCGTGCAGCATAGAAACAACCACTCGATCGCCATAACACATCGCGCTGTCGTGCAATATTTACAACAACCATCAACACTAACATGTGGCACAAAAGCAAAGAAGAACCAGTTCCGTCAAAATCGTTGCATCCACGCATCCGTATGCACCGTCACCACTGGTCCTCACCATTCCACTCCCCTCCGTCAACTCCGCATGATCCCCTATCACTACACCCAGCACCTTCAGACATGCTCTCCGGCCTCTTGCTAGAAGATGCCATCTTGTACAATGCGACGCGAAAAGTCATGAATCCGCCTGATAAACAATTGTTCATGGGGTTGTTGGCTGGTATTTGGGTGGGACTTGGCGGGATCACAGCTATCAGTATTGCCGGAGGCGTACCAGAGGATGTTAGAGCTAGATGGTTGAGTTTGCCGAAGTTTTTGAATGGTGCTTTCTTTGCTTTTGGTGAGCATTGAATTTTAGATCGATAGAATCTTATTGAGATCTTAAATACTAATTAGGTGGGGGAATTAGCACTTCACTTTATTGCTATGTTTGGTGGTGAGCTGTTTACCGGCAATACGATGATACTGTCAGTGGGTAAGTTGTAAACTCTACATGACACCAAAGCTCAATAGGAAGCTTATGACTAATATTGAGCAGGATATTATAATCGTTTTATGACAGCCAAAGCAATCCTATTTAATCTCATCCTTGTCTACATTGGCAATTGGTGTGGGTGTTTACTCGTCGCCTATTTTATCGGGTATTTGACGGACTTGTTCCACTATCCTCAATATCACTCATACCTTGAGAGTATAGTACATCTCAAGCTCGAAGAATTGAGTAAGCATTCTTCTCATTCAGTATAATTCTTTAAATCATCACTTTAGGTTGCTCTACCATCGTGTGCTTACAAACTCTTTCTAGATTGGGGTCAAATCTTCCTTCGCGCTATCCCTGCAAATCTCATGGTATGTCTGGCATTCATGCTTGGAATTGCTGCTCGAGGGGCAGGTGGAAAGATTCTAGCTATGTGGTTTCCCGTCGTGATGTTCGTTGTCTGTGGTTTTGAGCACTGTGTGGCAAATAGTAAGCATATCTCTTCTCCAATCCACAATCCTTTCCGAGAGATTCAATCGTCGGTCTTTCCTAGATGTCAATGTCACAACAAGTCTGATAGAAAAGTAGTGTTCTTCGTTCCTATAGGTCTAATGTATGGCGCCAACTCCACCATAGCACGATTATGGTACAATCAATCAGCAGCCCTGCTTGGGAACCTTTTGGGTGGGGCAATCTTTGTCGGCCTTGCTGCTCATCTGATGAACCATTGGAAATCACCTTTCTTCCAAGTTGAAGGAGGGGGAACTTTGCTGGGTCATGATGCGGAGAGTACTCGACGGGCACGAGATGTCAGGAAGAACTATGATGACTTGGAAGCTGGGATTGTAGAGGTTCAAAGTAGGGAAGACTTAAGAAATGCGAGAAATGGTGAGTTGACGCAAGGTGATGTTGAGGAGAGAAGGACAGGATCATTATGAGAACACTAGCAATAAGAAAGGGATTCTTACAAAATAGCATACCTGTTTGGTCTTAAAGTCAACTCACTGAAAGACGTTTGTGACAGAGAGAGATCTGGTTCAATCGTCGGTAACTTTTGCCCAACCACTAACAGAATGCTAAAATGTCACTTTTGAGGTTGAATAAAGTGATGAAAAGATTGGAATCATGTTTAACTGTTATATCTATCAAGCATCCCTACCAGGTGTATTAGCAATTCATGGCTGCCATAGTTATACATAAGGATCTCACATAACAGCGACTGTACATGTCAAGTTAGCAGTAGAAAGCGTGCATCTTGCCTTTCTTTGGGAGTAACTCTGGAAAGACCACATGCAGTCTTTGGGAGGAGAAAATTCAAATCAAGAATTTTATTATAGCACAAATACAAGAGATAGAGAAGAAATGGCGTTTTGGATTCGAGAACGACACAGAGTGATTCACCTTTTACTTCTTGCAATTTTCCGTACTGGAGATCTCATCAGGATGTATTCTGTATATAGCAAGGCTTCTCTCGATCACCAACACGATGCCAGCACTGAACAAATTCGACTCTTAACAAGATTGTCTGCTAAGTCAGTGCACTCTGGTCCCTAAGCGAGGATCTATCTTGCACTTACTCATGGGTTATGGCATGCCGGCCTTCAGTGGCATGTCAAAAGAACATTTGATGAACTTGAAGATCAGATCCCAACAATATTGTAAAATGTCAATCTGTCAACTAAGAATAACACTAGCAAAAGCAATATCCGAGCTAGGAAAGTTACTTCATGATGCATAGTATCTGATAAGATGATTTTACTATGTAGCATTCCGTATAACGCATCGTTGATGGAATATTATGTTCTTTTTCTTTGTCAGCTTCGCGAACGAAGAACATCATCAGTGAGATAATGCATGCTCATAATCATTATGTCTTCTGCGTCAAACACTCTTTAATCTATGGTCTATAGAGAGATGATTTTCGATGCCATTTCCTATTTTCCGCGCACTTTCAGTTTCTCGCCAACATTATTTAGAACTCCTCACCCCAACAGCCCCACAACCTCCTTGCTCAACTCCTTGATCCTCTTATCCACGGTAGACTGCGCGGCCTTATTCACCACCCCTTTGACAGAATAAACATCCCTTGCAGCACTCTTAGCCTCGTCGTCCAGAGTCAGTAATGTTCCCAGCGCCACCAAAGCCCTATAAACCACTTCCGAATCCTTCTGCTCTGCAATGATCTTGCTCAAAACGTCAAAACATGCAATGACGTGTTCAAAAGAAGTATCCGTAGCTGTCTCCGATGTGAAGAGAACGGCGTAGTTGATGTAGAGCGTCGAAGCCGCAACAAGGAGATTGCGGTTTGTTGAACTTGCGATAAAGGTCTTGATGCTTGAGGAGATCTTATCAAAATTATGGCGAGCCAGTTTGCGACCTTCTGGTGAATCAAACAGATTTCCAAAACCTCGGATTGCCATCATCACATGATTCTCAGCTGGCGAATCCGTATCCATAGCTCCAGCAATAAAGACATCAATGATGTTGCCGTCCCTTTGACTGAACTTTGCTGTTTCAGGACTGACAACAAGTAACCGCAGCAAATCCAGACCTGGCATTCGATCTTTATAAGGCCATTGCGTGACTAGCTTGATCACGAGTTCCAGTCCACCTTCTACAGTCTGTGTCGGCGTCTTTGATGCCACAGCTTCAAGGTACTGACGTAGTTCTGCAAGAGTCTTAACTTCAGCTGGATTCAATGCAACATCCTTCGATCCAGACTTAATGAGTTCGGCATTCAGTTCCACAATTTTCTTTTCAATCGCTGGAGGTCGAGCTACAAGGATATTGAGATAATCTTTCTGAGGCAGCATCTTTGGTGCTGGCGGAAGTGCCGGAGCTGGTGCTGAGACATCGCCCGGTCGATATCTATTCTCCGTTCCCCAAGCATCTGGTCCAGATGACTGTTGTGATGAAGTACCTAGTGTGGCACCCTGAGTATTTGTGACGATGAAATTGGCGACTTGATCCAGATAGCTAATAGGTAGCTCGTTACTAGTAATGAATTTCGTTGCAGCTTCGTAAGGATTTTGTGATAGATTGTAAGGAAGTTTCAGCGGTGGTTTGCCATCTTCAATATCGACGTCAAAGACATAATCGTATGATTTACCCTGATAATCGACCTACAAAATCAGATGACGTTGCTAAAACATGTGGTTGGCATACCTTCTTGCCACTACTTCCTACTGCGTCTACTACTGTGCCAACATTATCCCATCTTTGCTGACCTAGTAGAATTTAGTAGGTGACCTTGCAACAGCGAAAGAACGACCTACCACTCGACCACACATGTGCTGTTACAGAACCATTGTCTTCCCGAATCATTTGCACCTGTCCATCCTTGGTGCCTGACTTTTGTGTCAGGAATGATGGTCCCGGTAATTTCTCCTTCTCAATCTTTTCCCCCATCTGCTGTTGTGGTATTGATGACGCCTTGACAGAATCTTCAAACTGTTTAATTGTCTCTGCATCTGCAAATCGTGACGAGTCTCTCGTGAATACCCGTACAATCTTGTCACTCGCACCAGTGACAATATCCCCAGTTTCTTGACAAACAGCCACCTGCCATGGCAAGTTAGCGGTACATATGGTCTGGTGTTTTCTTGATATGCCATATTTGCGAATGACTTATACGAATGTATGCGTAAAGAAACAGTCAGTGTCAGACTTTTGTAGGTCGAGGTCAAGCAGTAAGGTAAGAGGATGCGTATCGAGGAGTTGCAATCGATCAGGTAGAAGTACAAAATATCGTAGTGTAATTCTTGTTGTTTATTTTGCGGTCAAATCGTTAATCAAGGGAATTCGTTGCACGGGTCGTAAAATCGTTACTGTCTGTTGATCATACCAGAAAATGCAATGATTGCTTGGGTCTTGGCATACCTTCTTGCCACTACTTCCTACTGCGTCTACTACTGTGCCAACATTATCCCATCTTTGCTGACCTAGTAGAATTTAGTA
>Ga0115847_100441_pt1 | contig 10615 bp, 11 predicted proteins | sample InSIn5SAF170_FD_83861 | JGI IMG/M metagenome (GOLD analysis project Ga0115847, IMG submission 83861)
TAATGTGCACTGGTTGACGGGAGGCAGTGCGCGAAGGATCGATCACTTGTGTGTCGTCTGTAGATGAGTTGGTGAGCTGATGCTCAACGTCAGGTGGCGGAAGGTCAGTCATAGTGCCAACAAGCAATGCTGTTAATGATGTATCAATCGAATGAGAAAATTTTGTGCCCTACTCCTGAATGAGAGGCGAAATCATCCAGGTGATATAACCTCCATGGTTGCAGTTGAAGTCAACCTAAGATACAGGGTTTGCCATTGACGCAATCATAACGGCAATGTCAGTGGAATACCGCTCGATGTCAAGCTTGACCAACAGAGTGCTCAGCGTCATCAACGTACTAGCCCTGAGAAAGACAATGCACGTTGCATAAGATGACAACACTGGCGAGGCGGAAGGGATCTGGTCCACTGGCGTGTAGAACCGGTGGTTCATGACCTTGACTACTCGCGCCTTCGGTTGTTCACATGGTCTCTTTTCGAAGCATAGCTGATTCGCAGATTGCCTGCAACAGATGCGATGACAAGATGCTGCCCGCTGAATCATGTCGAAGCCAAAGTTGCTTGAGCTTACAAAGGTTATGCTGCTAGTACTGTGCAGCAAACATTGTTCATTAGATCAAAGGTTGTTTCCTGTGGACATTCGCGATGTCGTCAAGCGCAAACGCGTTCGTAATATCGGATTTCCTTCGCGGCTGGCGCTGTCGCCATGCATGTAATATCGTTGGGCCGATAGATGCCAGACCAAGCAGTTGCATACGATGGACCAATCAAAACGCGCGGAAATTATGGGCCCAGCCTCGCTCTCATGCTTAGTCTGCTTACATGAAGATCTCGCGGCATAATGCACGACGTCGAAATCTTGTACGATTGGTCGAACCGGCGTTGCGAGATGTTGACTGTATCCCGAACCAAGAATAATGTTCATTACTACTTCTCGGTCCGAACAAGTGATCCCATATGCCGACGTCATGGCTCGCGATCAGGATACAGACCCGGCAAAGCGGGCAGCTGTTTATAAAGGCAGCGTAACTGCGGTCTGGCAGCCAACACATCGGCAACGACAACATCATCGACAAGAGTCGTAATCGGTACAGTCTCATAGCGGGCAGCAACATAACAGATCCATCGATTTCAGCATCGAGAAGCCGCAACAGAACATCAAAATGGTTGCACACGCGTCTAAGCACAAAATTAATCTGCGCGACTCGAAACCGGTCTTTGCGAACAAACATGGCCGGATTCAGCAATTCACAACCTCCGAACTGCCCCTGTTGAAGAATCTTTCCCTTCAATCGGTCGAGCTGTATGAGGCAGCGATTCTCGAACCCAAGTGGTTCGTCAACTGCAACACTTTAGCATATGTGATCGAGGGTAAAACTCTTGTTCGTACACTCGACTCTGCCTCAGATATGTCCTGCTTCACTGTTGGCGAAGGCCAGATGTTCCATGTCCATTCTGGCGCCCTGTTCACAGTCGAGAACGTTGGGTCTGGCAAGGCACACATCTTGTTTTGCAATCGCCACGAGAAACCCAAGGAGTTTTCACTGTCCGCCTCAGCTGGCGCTTTCACTGATGCCGTCCTTGGTAATACATTCGACGTCGGGCCTGAAATCTTTGCCAAGCACCCTCGCACCACCGAGCCGCGCATCATTGTCAAGCGAGAAGGTCCGGCAAAGGTCCCCGAGCATGCCGCGTGGCCACACCCAAACCGTTTCGATGTCGAGGAGATGCAGGCTCCGACATACGCCGCCGGGATTGGATCGGCCAAGAAGGCGCGCTCTCAATACTGGAAGATTCTGACCAACATTGCCATGTATTCCTTGCGCGTTGAAGATGAGGGCATGCGTGAGCCGCACTGGCATCCGGATACAGTTGAGATGGGTTTCATTAAGGAAGGTCAGGCTCGTATGAGCATCATGGATCCGGATGGAAGTGTCGACACGTTCATCCTAGGCCCTGGCGATGTCTATTTTATCCCAGCATCGTATCCACATCAGATCGAAGTAATTGGCAACAAACAGATCCACTTCCTCATCTTTTTCGACCAGCCCATGCCCAAGGATGTCGGGTTCCGTCAAGCGGGCACTGTTATGAGCAGGCGCGTCATCTCGGCTGCCTTTGGAATCAAGGAGAACGAGCTGCCAGCGTTCCCTTACGACAACGAGGACCCACTGCTAGTGTACAGGAAAAACCCTGTCGATCCTGTCGCCAAGCTATAATATCAGTCAGTGTAAAGAAGCCCGCGGTCCGAGAGTCTATGGGAGTGGTTGTAATTTGGATTCTGTACATTAGATCTTTGTTAGTTGCTTGAACGAATTCGCAATTCTGTTGGAACTGCCATGACTCAATTCTTGATGTTGCATAAAGGCTGGTCCTGAGGATTCGGTGCGCGAGATTGTAGGCGTTGAAGAATGCTTCGACGTGTTCTGGCCCTCGCCATGACCACTGATGCGTCAATTCAGCACATGTTTGACCTTGTTCCACGATATCAGTCATCATGGCGATGTAGAGTGACTAGTCTAATTCTCAGTAAGTGAGCTTTGTCGCGCGTATGGGAAGGGTAATCACAACTGCTATGATGCTAGCCAGCCACGTCACATGCGTGACCGTGAAGCTCCGTCTCGCCGCCCCACTTTTATCTCTCCGCCGTGAGCATCTCGCATTTCCTTGCACTGCTTTTCACGTTGACTTCAGCATATTTTGCAAATGGACGCAGACAGCATGATGCAGTATCTCTTCAGATACTTCTAGGATGGTCGCGATCAGGATCCCATTCTTCCAGATCTGGTATTCCTCCGTCTTTCTCACCACGGCCTTCATCGCGTGGGTTGCGACACTCGTCTCGCCCACCGACCTGATCTGGACATGCATTCGCATCAAGAACATTCCTAACGGCATCGCCGTTGGTGCCATCTATGTCGGTACCCTCATAATCGGCTTCTTCATCTGGGCGTCACGAATCTACACCAACCGCGCAGCGCTCAAGGAAATCCCGCGTGCATACATACCGGTCGACAAGGGAGAGGTGCCGCGCAAAGTGCACAAGATGATAAAGCGGCAATGGGCAAGGAGTTCGATCGTTGCATGGGACTCGCGACCACGAGATCTCACCAAAGAGTTGGTGGACAGCAGCCAGGGTGAGGAAGGTAAGAGACCAAGCCTTCATGCAGTGGTGAACAGACACACACTAACACGACGACAGCGATTGCGCCAGACGTTGCACTTGCAGCATGGGGCGCGATATCTCACCCTGGCTGGTCCAGCCCTGCTAATACCGCATTGCCGAACCTGGAATACTATCGCATCTTCGTGGAGCTGCCGAACCTGATTGAGGCAAAAGCTGTTAGTCTGGCGCCTCCAGACCCGATGTTCCTGCAAGTCGACGGCACAGATAATGATGCTGCAACTGTTCCAGATGCAAGAGTAGTGGCACTTTTGCAACGCCCAACGGCCCAAGGCTTGCGGGAGTATCTTGCGCGCCTGCGTGAAATGAATCTTCTCGATCCGCCAGAAGCTGCGGAGGACTTTCTCGCGCTGTACGAGAAGGCGCGCTTCTCGACAACTCCCCTATTGGAACTGCAGTTTCAGGACCTTATGGCGGCAGCCACGACCTTGCTGTCCAGCATTGATAAATACCCCGCCTCGCCCTGACTTCATTCTGCTTCTCAAAAACACAACAACAATCAGTAGCATCACAGAGCTTCAGTCTCTCAGCACTTCAGCACGTCAGCACTTTCAGCATTTGAACACTTGAACACTTGAACACTTTGTTGTTGCACCCTGCACACCAAACTTCTCGGCCGACATCATGCAGAACAACCAGAGCAACCAGAACAACCAGAACAACCAGAACACACCAGCAGCTACTGGAGCGGGCCAGTTGCCCTTGCCTGCAGGCTTCGAGTACGCCGCCTCTGACCGCATTATCTACAACCATCCAGGCCTGGCTGAGGATCAGAATCGTTTTGGGTTGCCGGTCCCCGAAGGCTTTTGGCGCGATGCAACTGGCCGTATCACATACAACAAGATCCTCATTGAGAGTCAAAAGGAGTACATCCGCTGGAGATTGAAGGAGAGCATCATGGCGAAGAAGATGTATGACGAGCTCAGGAAGTACTACTACGATCGACGTGCTCGCATCATCTTTCTCGTCAAGATTGAGTCTACCAAGCCAGAGTATCTCCCGACGGAGATGGACGAGGACAGAAAGAGGGCGTTGAAGTGGATCTGGGCCATTCGCAGGATGTTTCTAAAAATCGAGTACTTCTTCCGCTACGATCTGCCAGTAATCGCCCATGTTGTCGAGCAGTTGGTCGCTTGTGTTGTTCGTCTGGCTGACTTCGTCTCTGGTGGCTGTTTCACGACCTTCCCTCAGTTGGGTGACTGGATCTGGAATTTGTTTACTCGCAATGGATACTGATCACGTCATGTTATCATCTTTAGTTTAGCATGTCTTATAGGCTGTAACTTATTTAGGACGATATCCTTTCGCAGGTAGTTCTCTATGTAGTAGAATCACCAGCAGATAGTTTTGCCGTTTTATCTTCTTACCACTAAGCTATGTTAATTTCTCTTATAATAATTTATTGAACCCAGGATCTCAGCAATACAGCGTACGGTGGACAATCTTGTAATAGTATCGTGATTGCCTTGAGACCCCATGTAAGAGTATATCTCAGATTCAGGATGCTCTATATGGATAAGGGTTATCAGAGTATCTTGTTGACACATGTAGCTTACTTAAGTTGATAGCCCATTCAACGATCCCAAACGATGCGTATTAGATTGTAGATGAGTTTGTTCGACTAAGCTAACACCTGTCCGGGATTCTAGTAGATCTAGAAACGATGTTCATGCTTCATACAGACTATCAAACTGTTGTAGAACCTCAGATGAGCTGAAATAGAGAATCTGTTCTCCAGTCCATTACGCCTTGCCCAAGCCGACCAAGACTAACATGGCCACATTCATTACCACTACAATGATCCAAACGACCAGAGCACAAGCTGCCATCAACCAGCTATTCCTCATAACCACAAACCGTCCGCTCATAGGAAGCGCCACCGATGTCTGCAGCTCCGTCACCCGCTCCCTGTCTACCATATCCTTAGTTGACTCTACATTCCTTTCAGCACTTGTTGGTGTTGATATGGTGGAATCCGTGGCCCAGACGCTCATGATCTTGCTGCGACATGTAAAATAGATCAGAGGTGCGCTCACAAATGGCAGAATGACACTTAAACAAACTTGGCTAGCTTGTAAGGCATCACTTAAACCGTCTCTGCCCACAGCTCCTGCGATAATGATGCTCGGAGTGATGCTGATGCTTCTAGTAATGAGCCTGCGAAGCCAGGGTTTCAGTGTCCAGCGTAGTTGCCCCTCAGACACCATTTGTCCGGCGATCGTGACGACTATCCCTGCGCTCGTTCCAGAGAGAAGTAGCGCTAGCATAAAAATTGTGCCTGCTACTGGTGCGATAGATTTGGACAGCAAATCGTGAATGCTGAACAAGTCGTCCTCGACCTCTCCCGGCAGATTATAGAGCGATGCACCAGCGGTAATCAGGATCGCACTGTTGACGAAGAGAGCAAAAGTGAATAGGCTGAGGCCGCACTCGATGATGCTATAATTCATGCAAGACTTGATTGCTGCAAAAGATGGGCGATACTTCTCCAATTCCGTATCGGTGCTGGGACGAGCGTTGTCAACAGTAGGCTCCTGATTTGTCATCTGAATGGTGATGCTTGACTCGTTCGGATGATGGGAGTCGAAATCGCGCAGACGATTCTGGACGAGGCCGCTTCCAAGATATAATGAGTGGGGCATGACGGTTGCCCCCAGAATACCACAAGCCTGGTAGAGACCTTGAGACTCTACAAGTGCGGACGAAGGAAGATAGCCGCGAAACACTTCGCCGACACCAACATCCTGTATCAAGCTGAGCTGGTAGCAGAAACAGATGACCACCCCCAACACGAGTAGAGCCACAAAAAGCTCGAATAATCGCAACGCTCGCATTGACATGCCTGACGGGTTATAGAAGAAGAGTATGACGAGAACGTCCACAATCGATATAGCACAGCCAGCAACGAGTGGAACGTTGAGCAGTACGTTCAATGCTATCGCCGTGCCGATTACCTCAGCGATGTCCGTGGCGATGATTGCCGACTCAGCGAAGAGATAGAGTAGATAGTTGAGCCATCGCGGACAATGCGCTCTACAACATTCAGCCAAATTCATGCCGGTTACCGTTCCCAGTCTGATGCAAAGAGACTGGAGGAAAATCGCAAAGATGTTCGAGAGCAATATCATGAACAGGAGCCGAAAGCGATACGACGCACCAGCCGCAACATCCGTAGCATAGTTTCCTGATAACCGTAATAAGCAACTTCATCTTTCTCAAGTGTTAACTCGGCCATACCTGGATCAATGTACGACACAGAAACCATGAACCCTGGTCCAATGAATGTGCTGTATTTTTTGAGCTTTCTTCCTGTCATGCAGAACAGCTTCGTTAGTCTACTTTCCCTGGGAGAAGCAGTCCTCTTCGTCTCAGTCCATTGGCCTTCATTGATTCGATCCATCGTGGCGTGTGATCCAAGCTGGGGCAACTTCTGCGTTACCCCGTCCACTTCCATTCTTGCGGGGCTAGTCTCAATGGCATCATGGCTTCCATCGCCGAGATGTATCGACGAATTCCTTGCTCCGCCGTTTATGCTGTTACGTCTATGGTTCAAAGTATTGTTGGTATTGATCTCAGGAGCCAAATCAGAAGGAGTTTGATTATGCCCTTCGTCCGGCGACGGGTCTGTACGGATTGGACAATTCATTTCTGCGGTGGTTCGATCCCAATAACAAAGTTATGGTTCCAGTTGCATTACCACTTTTGATCTCGACGGGATAGATGAATATGTACTCCCTCTTCAGTGGGTTGTAATCTCTGTGGAGAATTTGAAACCAGGCGGTCTGCAAGGTGACTTTTGCGCAGCGCGATACAGTCTCGTGGATAGCGTTGTTTATCCCGTCCAGATCGTCAAATTCTCAAGGGATCAGAGTGGGGATTCGCAGTATTATGTAGTCGTCATGGAGGTCGAGGTAACGAAGAAGAACGAAAAACCCAGGCAGTTCTGTGCTGGAAGCTTACACGCGGGAAAAGTCGGCGCAAATTATGAGGTCGTTTGTCCCTGCATCGTGACGCATGCAGGACGTTTTTGGTTCACGATCCTTGGTCGCCCAGCTTCGAACTTCTCGTCGTTGAAAGAGTAATTGATGACAGACTTTAGTCATGCTAAGTAGAGCTTTCATGATAACCGACAGCCGCGTTACATCCAAGACTAGCACAGCGAAAGGGCACTTGGCAAGAATATACCCAGATGCATATGCGATGCGCCCTTGCAGCAAAGGGAGATCGCGCATGGCGTATGTGGGGAAGACGGAAAATGATCCACCGAAGCTTGTTGCATCCAAGCCACGCTAGCTCGGTGCTTCTCTTACCACTGTAGCCAAACTTGACTTACCGGCTTGGAGCGGCGGCTTGCATGTACGTAGACTGCGAATTCAAAAGTACGGGTCATACCAGCCGGAAAATGATAACATCAGTCCATTCTGTGGCACCTTTATGGTGTAGGCGGACGTGGAGGACGTCTGATCACGATAGGACTTTCGTTTCTCTATGCACTTCATTTCGTTATTCTCTGGACTAGCGTAAAACACTTTCCAAATCTGCTTGATGTAGGATTTTATCCCTAGAGAGGATCGACACGATACATAATCCATAGCAAAGTTTTGAAGCATCTGCTCTATGCTGTCATGAATGTTTGTTGCACACGAAACTCCAGCTGATGCAACTGACTGATCCATAAGAGCGTATCCCGAGTTCACACCAAATGAGCCTTGCAGGGATCGCTTCAATATATGCCTTGTGTCCTATACTGGAAAGTGTCATAGCTGCGATGATATTAGCATTCAGCCCAGAGTAGATCAAGATCGAAAGCGCGTCACTCACAGCCTCGTGTAGTAACTACCAGCGCTCTTCTGAATTAATTCATCCACATATGCTTCTGCCTCCTCCTTTGACAGATGCAGCACAAATCTTGCCCTTAACGAGTTGACCACTGTGCCCACTCCACTCGCGAAGCAGGGCATCTTGCTACCTTTGCCCATTACCTCAACGAGCATGACAACCTTTTCGGCGTGTTTCCGCAGAGCCTGGAAAGCTTGCTTGCACAATGTTTTGAAGTCTTCGTAACCTGGCGAACCAACGCCACCGAGAACGTCAATATACTCTTGTGTGAGTTTGAAGGGAGCCGCCTCAAAGCCCATGCTACCGGGCGAGTTCGATAGCATGAAGCCGAAATCGATATGGATGATGTGGCCGGTGTTATCGAGAAGAATGTTGCCATTATGGCGATCTTTAAGCTGCAAAATGTAGGAAATCATGCTATATGCCGCAAGGCTCTTCGTGAAGGCATCTAGGCCGGCAGCATAAGCGTCAGAGTCGATGTCCCCAAAAGATTTCAGAAAGTGGTCGCGTAAGCTTGCTATACGTTTCCGCGGGTTTGTGTTGGCGGCGATGCTTGCGAGTGTCAGACTGCGCTTCAGAGAATGCAATGAGACGCCATTTGTAATTGTCTCAATGAGTCCAGACGACTCGCCGGTTACGAGGATTTGCATGTCTTTAATCCAAACAGGTGTATTCGTGACTTCCCAGATGCGAGCGCAGACCCGAATAAGCTGGCAAGCGAATGCTTCCTGCCGAAGATCTGCACCCGTTTTCACGATCACACTAACGAGGTCCCAATTCTTCATCCATCCATATGGTGAGGATTTTCGAATGCGCTCCTTCTTCGCGGCCCATTCTTCACCGAAGGTCGCGGCACTCGGGTCATCCCTGTCGCCTTTTCTGCTGACACCTCCCGTCTTCTGATCATTTTCCATACGTGCTGCGCCAGCACCTGAGTTGAGGTTGGGATCAGGTCCAGCTTCAATGGACTCATCGAAACGTTCAGGGTCCGTGTTAACACTATCTGCTTTTGCGATGATCGTGTCGAAGGTGGGTGCGTTGCCATCTTCAAGGAAGAAGCTTTGTTCTTCCAACGTCTGCATGCTTGCAATAATCTTTGCCTTGATGGCAGCTACCTCGGCTTTAGGTCGTTTTGAGCCACTTTGTTCAAGTTGTGCCAGCATCTGAGCAGCTGTACGCATGTGCGTGGCCAATGCTGATACGTCAGGTTGATCCACGCCGCGGGTCATTGGAATTGTCATTTTGCGCGCAGGGCTACTTGATCTACTAGGTTCAGTGTTTGATGTTCGCGGAGTAGAGATGGCAGTAAGCGAAGATCTTGCACCTGTGGTAGCGCCAGATGATCTACCAGCTATAGCTTGCTTTAGTGCAGAGCCGTCGCCTGCGAGTGGAGATTTTGGTCGTATTGGGAAGCTTGTCGGTTCGTCATAGAGAAGTAAAGGAGAGTTGCCTAGGTCGCCATTCGCGGGCTCTAGGACGCTATCATCAATTACTTCAGCTACTGCTTCCCTTGCAGCAGCCGCTGCTCGTCCTTGGTCGGTGATGTCGAAGAGTCTTCTCCTGCTTCCCTTTTCTTGCAAGATCTTTGCCAGAAGGTGCTGATTCTCTTCGGTATCCGGATCGAAATCAAAATCTTCCGTGAGTACTTCAACCATCAGTAAGTAAGGTACTCTCTCTGCGCTGTTCAGGCTTGTCGCTTCTGCTGGGTTGATTCGTACAATGCGATGGTGCTTGCTCTTTCCTGGCTGGCCTTCCTCCAGGACAGCGGGGCAGATCAACGGGATGTCGACCTCCGCTGGTAAATCTTGCGCAATAAGGGCCAGCTCAGCACGAAGAGCACTTAGCCTGGCGGGCTTAGGAACGATGACGAGACGATTCGAAATGTCCTCCAGCGCTTGGAGAAATGCCGTTTCGTTTCTGAAATAGTTCGACCTCAACATTCGGGTCTTCTGTTCACGTGATAATGCAGACGGCGTCAGTGCTCGGGAAGACGTTGTATGTCGTCGATTAAGGCGGTCTGAGGGTCGAATGCCCGCACTCGATGGAGTGGGGGGCAATTCTTCGTTGCCTGCCAATCGTATCTCAGGAAGAGAAGACGTGCTCATTCTTGCTTCATTTACCAACCCGCTCATTGCTCTCGCCTTTGGTGGCGATTTGTGTGGTAACTGCGGTGCCTTGCTACTACCAGGTCTTGAAGAAGGTTTCGCGATTGCGCTCTCCACCACCTCCGAGGCTTTCCTGTGATGATCTCGTGCCTCGGAGTCGGAATGACCTTGTGTTGTAGACTTACGCTTTGATCTCGCTTTCCCTCCGGCCACCGTCTGACTCCTAGACACTTTAACAGGCTGGACCGCGTCCGATAGAACATCTTCAGCCGGCCGCGGCCGTCGCGATTGAGCAATCGCCAATGGGCCAGCCCACCTTGGTAGCACCGGAACTGCTGCGCTTGCAAGGACCAGACTCGCTAGCACAGTCACAGGAAGTACATAGAGAAACGAAAGTCCTATCGTGATCAGACGTCCTCCACGTCCGCCTACACCATAAAGGTGCCACAGAATGGACTGATGTTATCATTTTCCGGCTGGTATGACC
>Ga0115847_100443_pt1 | contig 10609 bp, 9 predicted proteins | sample InSIn5SAF170_FD_83861 | JGI IMG/M metagenome (GOLD analysis project Ga0115847, IMG submission 83861)
TATTATGTTTATGAATAGGAGGATTAACTACTGTATTTAGTTCACTTGTTGGATTATTTCAACAAGATATAAAAAAAGTTATAGCTTATTCTACTATGAGTCAATTAGGTATGATAAACTAATAATATAAGTAAGATAGACTTATCTGAAAATTTCTTTCCAGAGCAGAAAAATGTAAATATTTATATATTAGTATCAGTATGATAAATACTCTGAAAATCTTTTTCCAGAGCAAACCCCATACTAATAGCATTAAAATTACCTTGAGGCATAAAATGTACAGCATCCGGAGATAAAAGAAAAGGAGCATTTAAACCATGCACGGGATGTAAAGAAAATCCTAAGTTGTTCAAAACAATCATATTACTAACTAATAAATCTCTACTAACAAGACTACTAGCTAATACATTAGCATTAGGATATTTTCCAGCCGAAAAGACAAGACGTTCAGTAGATTCTAAAGATCGTCATACTGTTATATCAGGTGAGACAAATCAAAATGAAATAGAAGTAAAATTCTCAAATAAAGGCATATTAGCCCCCCTATTTGAAGCGGAATCATACAAGCTATTAACATCTTCGTATCGTTTATTTAAATCTATTAAACAACACCAAGGTATCCCTTTATTTTTAATAGTTACCCATTTAAAATGAGGGTAACTATTATTTGAATATAAATTTTTTAATTTATGTCCAGTGGGATCCAATAAATCAAAAATACCATAATATCCCTCCAAAAGGACATTATTTGTAGAATCTGATTTAAAATCAATCAAATTCTGTTTTGGTATTATAATCCCGACACCTACATGAACTCAAGAAAAACTTTCGTTTTTTCTATTAAATTTTAATTGAAATAGGGTACCAAAAATGAGCAGAATTATGGTACCCAATACTAGACCTGGTATTTGCTTATCTTGTAAATCTAAACCTAGTGTAAACATATAATTACTTATATATTGTATCACTAGTTGAAAAATACCAAAGAGATTATACCCAAAGAAAGATTCATAACAGATATTCATATCTTTTAATATATATTTTAACCACTGATTGTTGTATATTGCATAATATGCAATATAAATATGTTAACAATTAACTTTAATTAGATTAAAGTTTGTTAATTTTAATTTTTAATTAAAGCTACTAAATAGCATATACCAAAAAAATATTATATTTATGTATTAGTATTTATATACATAAATAGAAAATATACTAAAAACTAATAATATAAATAATTCATTATTTAATATATTATAAGTTGTTATAGTACTAAAATAAGTTATTAATATATAAATTATTAATCCTGATAAAATATATAAAGCATAATTTGTAATAATATTAGAATCTAATTTATGTATATTTTTACTTAAATTAATTAATACTAATTCTAAACCATAAGGACCTATATATTCAATTGCACCTTTATCTATTATTTTAGTTGTTTGACCACCCAATTTAAGAATAATATCTGTAATATATGTATTATAAAAAAGTTCTACTAAAAAACGTTGATTGAAGAATCCGAAAATAGTATAACCTAATCTAGTAAATTTAAATCTAATTAAATTAGTAGGCAAAAATTCGGAATATATAATAGATATAAATGTTAAAAATAATGTAAAGAATAAGGGTAATAATTTAAATAAGCTAGGTACAGCAAATTCTGTGTCTATTAATATTTCATGTAAGGGATAAATAAATATACTATTATCTTGAAATAAATTTGTACCCAATCCTATAAATAAATCTTTAGTTAAGTAACCAAAAAAAATAGAAAATAAGGCTAATATAACTAATGGTAAACTCATAAATATATCACCTTCATGAGCATGTTTATAATTTATTAAAGGTCCATTAGGATTAGTTAAAAATGTTAAATACAATACTTTAACAGAGTAAAGAGTTGTAAACATGGCACCTATTACTGCAATAAAATAAATTACTATACTTGAAAAACAGAATTGTCCGTATGCAGATTCTAAAATAAGATCTTTAGAATAAAAACCTGTCATATAAGGGAAAGCCACTAAACTAAGAGAAGCTATTAACATAACAGAATATGTTAATGGAAGAAATGATTTTAAACCTCCATATCTTCTAAAATCTTGATTATCTGCCACAGCATGAATAACAGATCCGGCTCCTAAAAACAGTAATCCTTTATAAAATGCGTGATTTACTAGATGAAATAACGCTATATTATAAGAAGATAATCCTACAGCTATAACCATCATACCTAATTGACTCATAGTAGAATAAGCTATAACTTTTTTTATATCTTGTTGAAATAATCCAACAAGTGAACTAAATACAGTAGTTAATCCTCCTATTCATAAACATAATAATAGAACAGTAGAACTATATTCTATTAAAGGTGATGATCGCATAAGTAAATATACTCCTGCAGTAACCATAGTTGCTGCATGAATTAATGCAGAAACTGGAGTAGGACCTTCCATCGCCATAGGTAATCACACATGTAAACCTACTTGTGAACTTTTAGCCATAGCACCTATTAGTAGACATATACCTATTAAAGTAATAACATTTTCACTTATATAAGGAGATAATGAAAAAATAGTTGTATAATCAATATTTCCAAAAGTTCATAACATAGTGAATATTCCTATAGTAAGAAAACAATCTCCCACTCTATTTGTTAAAAAAGCAGAGATAGAACTTTGATTTGCTGCTATTCTAGTGAATCAGAAACTAACTAATAAATAAGAACAAACTCCTACTCCTTCTCATCCAACAAACATAAGTAAATAATTATTTGCTGTCACTAATATAATCATCATAAAAGTAAATAAACTTAAATAACTAAAAAATCTTTGATTATGTGGATCATGACTCATATATCCAATAGAATATATATGGACTAAAGAAGAAACTATTAATACGGGTATTAACATTGAAGCTGTTAAAGCATCAAAATTAAATCCTCATAATATATTAAGTGATTCTGAATCTAATCATGTAAATAATTCAAAACTAACTGGTGTATTATTTAAAGCTACTTCAAAAAAGACTAGTATCGATAATAATGTTGTTAATATAACAGAACTACAAGTTATCCATTGAGCTCCGCTAATACCTATTTTTCTACCAAAAAAACCGGATAGTATAGATGCTAGCAAAGGTGTAAATATTAATACTAAATACATTATTTATTGTCTATCTCTATACTTCCTCTTAATCTATAAAATGCAACCAAAATACCTAGTCCTATTGCAGACTCTGCCCCTGCTATAGCTATGATATATACAGCAAATACCTGACCTAGTATGTCATCGAAACTAAATGAGTGTAATAATATTAAAAATGTAATAGCCAACAACATTATTTCTATAGATATTAGCATTAGTATTATATTTTTTCTATTTAATACAAAACCTAATATACCTATTAGAAATAAAACTAAAGAAAGATTCATAATTTATATAAATTATGAACCACTGAATGTATTTTCTATCTAATTCCAAATTAAAACCTAAATAAATTGAAAAAACAAAATTATACAGTAAGATGAAAATATAATTATTGATAAAATATATATTATATTTTAATTTTTTATAATATAATTATATTTTATTTTTTATACTATTTTGTCTAGAATAAATTACTAATGCTTTTTTACCTAATTCAAATATAAATCCTATAGTTAATAATACAAAGAAAACCAACATAACAATTAACCCATATATGTCATTAAAATGACTACTTAGAGCATAAGGATATATCAATAATATCTCTAGGTCAAAAAGCAAAAATAATAAGGCAAATATAAAAAAAGAAATACTAAACTGACTTCTATTTTGACCTAAAAATGAATGAAATCCACATTCAAAAGCTGTTCTTTTTTCTGCATTAGGATTATATATAGCAAATATAAAATTAATTGCTAACAATATAATGGCTAATAAAGGAATGAAAAATAAATAAAATGTAAAACTAGTCATGTTAATATACTAAAAGAATACTAATAATATTCATTAAAAAATAAATTTCGTAATATAAAAATATAAATAGTAGTATCATTAAACTTAATATAGAAATTATAGCGGTTAATGAATTAGATAAAATTATTCGGTCGTTATAATTTTTTGATAGAGCAGACTTGTTATTCAAGTTATATTTACTTTTTTCGAAAAACATATTTTTTACTATATATAAATAGTATACAGCACTAACAACACTTGTTAATATAGCCACTAAACACATAAATATATCTCCATTATCTAAAGCCGAACTTAGAATCATCTGTTTTGCAAAAAATCCTACTAAAGGAGGAACTCCTATAAATGAATATAATGTTATAGATAAACTTATGGCTAATATAGGATTTAAATAAAAATAACCTTTCAAATTATCAATATAATCTATAGGTGATAATTCATTTAGTTTTTTTTTATAATCATTATATAAAGATAAGTTTGATTCATAATTTTTTGTTTTTTTTTTATAATTAATATAACTATAACCTATTAGTATTAGTATGAAAAAAGCATTTAAGTTAGATAAAGAATATTGAATAATATAAAAAAAAAATGCCTGTATAGACTCTACACTATGTATACTTAAGGCCAATAAAATAAAACCTACATGACTAATTGTACTATAAGCATATAATCTTTTTATTTTAAATTGAGTTAATCCTAATATAGATCCTATTACAAGAGATAATAATGAACTAAATAATAATATACTTGTTCAAGAGTAATTAAAGGTTGTATATCATGTATAATATACTAAATCTAATAATAACATTAAAATAGAAATTTTAGGTATTATTGCTACAAAAGTAGTAGTTACTGTAGGAATAGCGTCATATACTCCTGGACTTCAAGAATGAAAAGGAGCAGCAGAAATTTTAAATAAAAATCCTACTGTAAGAATAATCATAGAAAATTGTATAGTATGTTGATAATGATTTAAATTTAACACAGATAAATTCATTAAAATAGAATTAACTGATTCATTACTTTTTAATGCATTATCTCCTGAAGATAAGAATAATGATAATAAATCATTATCACTAGTAATAATGTTATTTATAAGGTATAAACCATCTAAATTAGTAGATCCTGAGTTTATATATAAAAAACTTAATCCTAATAAAATTATACAACTTGACAATCCTCCTAAAAGAAAATAAGTAAGTCCAGCACCTGTAGATTCTTCTGAATTTCTATATATAGTAGATAATATATATAAACCATAACTTTGTAATTCTATAGATAAAAATATTGTGATTAAATCATTACTAGATAATAGTGTTATTCCTCCTATTATTATAAATTGTAGAATTAATGTATATTCAATTATTTTATAATGATCTCTTTCAATCTGTAATAAATCTTTTATATTAAAAAGATTATTATTGACATAATTTTTGGAAACTAAATTTAATGTATTTACTTCCATATAGGTATATTCTTCTTTTTCAGGAGTATTTCTTTGTATATCATATGACGAATTCATAGGATAAAATGATGTTAATATAAGAATACAAAAACTTAAAAAAAAAATAAAATATATAAATACCAAATTACTTAATTTGGTATAAATTAAACCACTATAAAAGCTTATAGATAATTCAAAGAAATATCAATCTAAAATAAAATAAATAAATATCATGGATATATAATATAAGAAAAAACAAGATCTTGAATAGAGTATAGCACTTCTTTTATTTGTTGCTACAGCATTAGAAATAATATAAGATATTACAGAAAAAAGTGTCATGTTATGTTTTTATTGGTACTTAAACCTAATTAAAGTTAATTTTCATTTATATTTTTAAATATAAATAATACTAGTAGAGTGTTGAAATTGAACCATTTTATGTTTATATAAATTATATATAAATAAAATAGGATAAAAATAACCATAATTCTGTTATTAATTCAACTATTATAAATTCTTATAGAAAGTTTGATTGTTCGAAAAATAAAATACATATAATATATGTTTTTATTTTTTATATTTTCGACTACTATTACAAAAGGTTTTCCTTTTTCTAAGTATAAGATATATGATTTTCCATAATTATATTTATCACTATTTTTATTATGACAATAAAGAATACGAAAGAATTGAACTTTATTTATGACCTGCTATCAAAATGCAGACCATCTGCAATGTATCCTTTTATATAACAATATTATATATTTTATATAGCAATATCATTTTATGAATAATTTATGAATAAAAATCTATTTATTAAGAACCTCAATAATATATAGATATATATAATACTAATCAAACTACATCTACAAAATGTCAATATAATATACCAGATTCAAATCCAAGATGATGGTTTTCAGTTAAATGATAAGCCAATGCTCGTCATAATCCTGTACCTAAAAATAATGTCCCTATAATAACATGTAAACCATGAAACCCTGTTCCAAAATAAAAACATGAACCGTATACACTATCTGTAAGGGTGAAAGAAGAAACAGAATATTCAATACCCTGTAAACAAGTGAAAATAAAGGCTAATAATATAGTAAATACTAAACCATATAATGTACCAGATCTGTTTCCTTGTATTAATGAATGATGAGCATACGTTACAGTTACACCTGAAGATAATAATATTACAGTATTTAATAAAGGTAATTCTAGTGGATTTATAGCTTGAGTACCCATAGGAGGTCATAATGTACCGATTTCTATATTAGGTGATAATGCACTATGAAAAAATGCTCAAAAAATAGCTAAAAAAAATAAAGCCTCAGATATTATGAATAAACCTACACCAAGATTAAGTCCTCTTTGAACAGCTAAAGTATGATGACCTAAATAAGTAGCTTCAGCTATAATATCTCTAAATCATAGAGACATAGAGTATATTAAACAAAATAAACTTAAAAAAAATATGTAAGATGAATTTTCAAATCCATGCATACTTAAAACTCCAGTAGTAGTAAGACTTAATAATATACCACTAGTAAATAACGGTCAAGGTGACGGATTTACTAAATGAAAAGGATGAGCTTGAAAATTTGCACGTGTACTATTTGACATAGATTAAATATAAGCAATCATTGAATTTTTTTAATGTTAAAGTTATTACATTAAGTAATAACAAAATATATATATACTAAAAAAACAGGGAAGGAAAATAAAGTAATTGTATAAAAGCAAATTTATCTATTAAGTGTAGTTTATTATTATTGTTTAATAGTAATTATTATAGTACCTACCATAGCTAGTAATAAAATAATAGAAGCTAATATAAGTCACATAAAATAGTTTGTATATAACACATTACCTATAGATGTTATATGTAATACCTCAATCAAATTTGAATCTCATTGATTTGAAACTAAAAAATTTACATTTTCATTAGAAGAACCTATATGTTTCATTAAGTTCATTATATTAGATTGTAATTCTGATCCTAATATATTGTTTTCTCCTGAATTATAAGGAATAATTTCATATAAAGCTATATAAAATGATATACTTATAATTATAGCTAAAGGTAAACTATTTTTAGTTTCATTTTGTATTTCTGATATTCTAATGTTTATAAGCATTAATATAAATAAAAATAAAATAGATACAGCTCCTATATAAACCAATAAATAAGATATACCTATAAAATTCATACCTAATAATATTAAATAACCTGAAATCAATACAAATAAACAAATTAAAAATAAGACTGAAACAATGGGATTTTTGTTAATAATAACTAAAATAGCACAACAAATAGATAAAATAGAAAATATATCTAAATAATTAATTATATATTCTTGTAGATGTGTATAAATTATAATATATAGATTATTCATATTAATAAAGAAACATTTATCTCATTATTATTGTTATAAGTTTATAGTATTATCCACAATAGAAAAAATAATTTTTATAAAAGAGAATTATAAAAATAAATAAAAAAAAGTTGGGATAAAAAGGTAAAAATAAGTAAAAAATATAATAAATATTTAATTATATAAACAAAAAATATTATATAAATATAATGCATATTTACATAGTATAAGACCTCTAGGAATTGAACCCAGATCCTAATGATTAAAAGCCATATGTTTTACCCTTAAACTAAAGTCTCTTTTTTTTTTATTTTAGTTTTATACTAATAAAATTGTATTAATTATCATCTTCACTTTGAATATCATCTGCTGGATCCAAAAAACCATGTTTTTTCATAGCATTAATATCCCGCTCAATTTTATCTAAATTTTCTACTGCTTTTTGATATATTAACTTATTTTGCTCAGTTTGAGATGCATTATACGCCTTATTAGCATTTTCGTATTCAGATATAGATATATCGCGTTTCTCTAATAAATTATAAAAATATTTTAAAAGACTAGCATCATCCGTATGAGTAATAGGAGGTGATTGGGAACCAACTTGAGTATTAGTTTCCTCTCTTTGATGTTTGTGATCTTTATTATCATCATCATTATCATCATCATCAATAGTTAAATCAATAGGATCATCAGATTCACCAGGTCCTTCCATTAAAGTTGGTATATCAAAAAAATAAGCATGTAAAACGATAGAAATTAAAACAAATAATATAGAAAATAAAATTTTTAGTATAATGTACCAGTTTGTTGCAATAAAATTATAGAGAAATTTCTTGCCTCCGTCGCAGACCTGGTTCGGATACAAAATCCATACTTATAATAGTATTCTCAATTAAAGTTACAAAAGGAACTATAACTACAAAGTAAGAAAAATATAGAACAGTACTAATTTGTCCAAATTCTATAAATGGAGATTCTACATGTTTTGCACCTAATTGCATTAATATTAAAAAATTAGCAACAAATATGTAAAAAGCTATTTTACTTAAAGGTCTAAATTGTATACCTCTATTTCTACTTAAATCTGTTATAGGTAATATTAAAATAATTAAAATAGCTGAAAACATAGCTATTACACCTAATAATTTATTAGGTATTGATCTTAAAATAGCATAGAAAGGTAACAAGTATCATTCAGGTACAATTGCAGGAGGAGTTTGCATAGGATTAGCTACTACGTAATTTTCACTATCACCTAGTATATTAGGCATAAAGAATACAAAAATAGACAATACAAGTATAAATAAGAAAATTGTGATTAAATCCTTAAATATAAAGTAAGGAGCAAAAGGTAATCTATCATAATTACCTGATATACCTAATGGATTACTAGATCCAGCTCCATCGTGTAATGCAATTAAATGCATTAAAGCCAATGCGGCTAATACGAAAGGTAATACAAAATGTAATGCAAAAAATCTATTCAATGTAGCATTATTAACAGAAAATCCTCCTCATATAAATTCAACTATATCTTGTCCTATTCAAGGTATTGCACTCATTAAATTAGTAATAACAGTTGCACCTCATAAAGACATTTGCCCATAAGGAAGTACGTAACCCAAAAAACCTATAGCCATCATTAATACTAACATAATAGTTCCTATTGTTCATGTTAACGTTCTAGGTGCTTTGTAAGATCCATAGTATAAACCTCTACCTATATGTAAGTAAACTAAAAAGAAAAAGGCTGAAGCTGTATTTGAGTGTAAATATCTTATGAATCATCCATTATTTACATCTCTCATGATATGTTCTACTGAATTAAAAGCTTCCATTACACTTGGATTATAATGCATTGCTAATGTTACACCTGATACTATTTGAATAATCAAACACACAGCTAATAAAGATCCAAAATTTCATGCATAAGATAGATTACTAGGTTGAGGTGAATCAATTAAATAAGAATTACCTAATCTTAAAAAAGGATGATTTTTTAGTATTCGCATTTAATATAAAATAAAATAAAAATCTTTTATTTAAATAAAATAATTTTTAATAATAAAACTTTAATATATTATCTAAATTTAAAAGTACATATAAGACTTGAACTTATAAATATATAGTCGAAATATACTGTTATACCTTTTAACTAATGCACTTTATGTTGAAGTGATTCGAACACTTATAGCTAAATACCAAAAATTTATGACTTACCTATTAGTCTACAACATATTATTTATAGATTATTATTTGTATAAAAAATAATATATAGTAATTACGCCTTTAGGATGATTTGAACACCCAACCTAAATATTAACAGTATTTCGCTCTACCATTGAGCTATAAAGGCTAGGGATATTTTTTCAAAAAAAAATCTCTATTTTGATAATAAGTAGCCTAGAATTACTATATACCAAAAATTTCTAAACCTATTAAACTAGATAACAATTTTCGTAGATATAAATTGGTTATATATAAATTCTGACCTTGGTAAAATCAGCAAAGCCGATTCAATATTATTTATACTAAATAAAAGTTATTATTTTCAAATTTAGATAATATATTACTAAGAAAGTTTCAATATACAGAAGATTATTTTTCTTCTTTAAAATAATATAATACACTTTATTTTTACGTAAAACCTTTTGGATTTCAACCAAAATATGAATTTAAAAATCATGTTTTTACATTAAACTAAGGTTTTTGGGGGGGGGGGGGGGGGGATTATAAAATTTTTTTAATTCCTGGGATTTTCCCATACCCAAACCATATTTTTAATACAAACCCATATTCAGTCCACCAAACAAATT